>ERZ795060.683-NODE-683-length-44954-cov-12.532328_pt1 | contig 44954 bp, 39 predicted proteins | sample MGYA00375144_ERZ795060 | MGnify/ENA primary metagenome ERZ795060 (study PRJEB30189, sample SAMN05720157) | activated sludge metagenome | isolation source: anaerobic digester from wastewater treatment plant | place: Japan | collected 2015-05-15 ... | reverse complement strand
ACGGTTGTTTTTAAGGCCCCTAATCAGCCATCTCATTATTATATTAAACGAATAAATTATATTATAAATTATATTAAACGAATAATCGGTTTGTCGAATGAGAGGGTTGAACATTATTATATTAAACGAATAATCGGTTTGCCAAATGAGAGAGTTGAAATTAAAGATAATAAAATATTTATTACCGATGTAAATGGAAAAACTTTTGAATTAGAAGAAAAATATTTAAAAGGAGAAAACGCTAATACTAGCGGCAGTTTGTCTTTAACATTGGGCCCGAATCAATATTTTGTCTTAGGGGATAATCGTTCTGCTTCTTATGATTCTAGAAATTGGGGTCCGCTCGATAAAGATTTAATCATCGGCCGAGTCTGGCTAAGATTGTGGCCTTACAACCGAATAATGGCTTTTTCTCCCTCTCTCTCAAATTAAAAAATGAAAAATAATTCTAAAAGAAAATCGTCTGTTAAAATAGTTCAAAAACCTCGAGGAATGAAAGATATTCTACCTTCGGAATATTCTTATTATGATTTTATTTTGAAGACTGCTAAAAAGATTTTTGAATATTATAATTATCAAAGAATTGAAACTCCAGTTTTGGAGAAAGCAGAACTATTTTTAAGAGGAGTTGGCAAGGACACTGACGTTGTTCACAAAGAGATGTATTTTGTTAAAACCAAAGAAAAGGGTGAACTTTTAGTTTTAAAACCAGAAGGGACAGCGCCAGTTGCCAGAGCTTATATTGAAAACGCTCTTTTTAACGAACCGCAGCCAGTCAAATTTTATTACTTTTCTCCTTTTTTTCGTCATGAAAAACCCCAGGCTCATAGATTTAGACAGTTTTATCAATTAGGATTAGAGGCAATTGGTTCCGATGATTCCGCTTTAGATGTTCAGATTATTTTTCTTTCCTGGTTGTTTTTAGAAAGTTTGGGTTTTAGTAAAAAAAATTTAGTTATTAAAATAAATAGTATTGGCTGTTCTTCTTGCCGTCACAATTATATTAAAAATTTAGTCAAATATTATAATTTAAAAAAGAAATATCTTTGTTCTGATTGCAAAAGAAGACTAAAAACTAATCCTTTAAGATTGCTAGATTGTAAAAATGAAAAATGTCAGCCAATTAAAGAGTCAGCGCCTAATATTTTAGATTATCTTTGTGAGAATTGCCGAGTTCATTTTAAAAGCGTGCTCGAAAGTCTAGATAATTTAGGCATTCCTTATTTTTTAGATAAAACTCTTGCTCGGGGTTTTGACTATTATACCCGAACTGTTTTTGAAGTATTTAAAGAAGGTGAGGATAAATTAAGTGCTTTGGGCGGAGGTGGCCGGTATGATGATTTGGTTAAAATGTTAAAAGGACCAAAAAAAGGAGGAGCAGGAGTTGCTTTTGGGGTAGAAAGATTAATAGAAGAAATAAAACTAATGGGAAAAAAGTTTCCTTCTCCCCATTGTGATGTTTTTCTTATTCAATTAGGAGATAAAGCAAAAAATATCGCTTTTTCCTTATTGGAGAGGTTTAGAAAAGAAGGAATTATGGTCGGAGAAAACTTAGGAAAAGAGAGCCTTAAAAATCAATTACGTTATGCTAATCGTCTAAAGGCAAAATATGTTTTGATTTTAGGACAACAAGAAGTGATAGATGAAACCATTATCTTAAAAGATATGACTTCTGGCTTGCAAGAAGTTGTTCCTTTAGATAAAATAGAGGAAGTTTTAAAAAAATATTTAGAAACTAAAATTTAATTTATAAAGAATTTATAAAATATGGCTATCGTAATTAAAAGAAAATCAGGCGAATCGGTTACTACTTTTGTTAACCGGGCCAATCAAATTATTAAGAAGAGTGGAATTCTTTTGGAAGCAAGAAAGAGGCGTTTTTATCTTAAAAAACCAAATGAAAGAGCCAAAAAATTATCTGCTCTTCATAAAATCAAAGTTTTAAAAGAAGTAGAACATAAAAGAAAATGGGGGATAATTTAATTTCTCAAATAAAAAATGAAAACCAAAGCAGAAATTTTAATCTATAATTATACCAAAGAGCGTATTCCCAGTAAAAAATTCTTCTCAGAAAAATTAAATGATTTTCTTAAAAAATTAAAAGAAAATAAATCTATAGAAATTGCCTTGGTTTTCGTTAATCCATCCCAAATTAAAAAATTAAATTATTATTGGCGAAAGAAAAATAAAGTTACCAGCACTTTGTCTTTTTCTAGTCAAATTGCTTTTTCTAGAATTAAAGATTTAGGAGAAATATTTTTTTGTCCCCAAAAAATAAAACAAGAGGCGAAAAAATACAAAATTAAAGAATTAAATTTATATTCCAGATTATTAGCCCACAGCCTTCTTCATCTTTATGGTTTTTCTCATTCCTCTAAAACTGATTCTAAAAAAATGATACAATTAGAAAAACTTCTTTTAGAAAACAAATAAATTTTTAATGACTAATCAATATTTAGCAATTGATTTAGGTTCGCATTCTATTAAGGCATTGGTAGGAGTACCAGAGGTTGGCGGTTGGAAGGTTGTAATGCCGGTTTTAAGAAAATCAAAAGGGATAAAATTTGGAGAAATTGAAGATGTTGAGGCAGTAGCAGAAGAAGTTGATAATTTGTTAAGAGAAATAGAGGGATTAATGAAAGGAACGAGATTTAAATCGATAGTAATAGGTATTAACAGTCCTAAAATAGATATTCATTTATCAAAGGGGACCTCGGTTGTTTCCAGAGCAGATGGAATTATTTCCGAAGAGGATAAAAAAAGAGCAGAAAAGGCCGCTCAGGCTTTTGCTTTGAACACCAATCGAAGTTTAATTCAAACTGTCTTCAGGGATTATCTTATTGATGGCACGAGTAAAGTTAAAAATCCCGTTGGCCTTAATGGTTTAAGACTAGAAGCGGAAGCATTACTAATAGACGTTTTTTCGCCAGTGGTAAAAAATATTGATTTATTAAAAGAGGCGATTGGTTTAAATAATGCAACTAAGGTAATTCTTGCTTATGCCGGAGCAGAATTGGCTTTATCAAATCAGGATAAAGAAGTTGGGGCTTTGGCTTTAGATTTAGGAGCCTCCACCACTTCAATGGCAGTTTACGAAAACGGTGAGCTTTTGGATTTAAAAGTTTTCCCTTTAGGGGGGAACAATATCACGAGCGATATTGCAATAGGATTAAAAACCTCCATTGACACAGCCGAAGAGATTAAAATAAAAGAAGGAATAGCCTCAGTAAAAAAAGTTAATCGAGGAGAAAATTTTGATTTAAATGATTATTTTAACGAAGTAGAAGAGGGAACAAAAATTAGCAAAAAATTTTTAGCAGAAATTATAGAAGCGAGATTAGTTGAAATTTTTGATGCTGCAAGCGAAAGATTAAAACAAATTTCTAAGTTTCAGAAATTGGCTGGCGGAGTAGTTCTTTATGGTGGAGGAGCGAAAATGAATTTTGTAAAAGAATTGGCAAAAGAAAAATTCAAATTACCAGTTAGATTAGTTAAGCCAGAGATTGAATGGTATAAAGAAAATCCAGACCCGACTTTTGTTGGAGTTTTGGGGCTCATGGATTTAAAAATGAAAAGTTTAGAAGTTCCCGCTTTAGAAGGAACGAGTACTTTAGGTAATGCTTGGGATTTTATTAAGCGCCTGTTCAGTTGGTAAAGGACAATAAATAAATAAAAGATAAAAAAAGAATGAGCAAAAAAAGAAAAACAAAATCTAAAAAGAAGATGTTGCCCCGTAGAGAAGAGGTTGCTCGGTCTTCTTTTCATTTTCAGGAAGGAAAAAGAAAGAAGAAAGCAAAAAAACAGGAAGTTTCAATTAAAATAGGAAACCAAAATATCAATATAAAAGTAATTGGAATCGGTGGGGCAGGTGGAAATATGGTGACAAGGATGAGAGAGAAAAAGATTGAAGGGGTAGAATTTATAGCTTTGAATACCGATGCTCAGGCTTTGAGATTAACGAGAGCCGATATTAAAATTCAATTAGGCAAAAACGCTTGCCGGGGATTAGGAGCTGGAATGGACCCGGACAAAGGCCGAGAAGCCACACAAGAAAGTTTAGAGGAAATAGATAAAATTCTAAATAATCCTGATTTGGTTTTTTTGGTTTGTGGTTTGGGTGGAGGAACTGGCTCAGGAGGGGCGCCAGTAGTTGCCAATCTTTTAAGGCAAAAAAATATTTTAACTGTATCTTTCGTTACTAAACCTTTTACTTTCGAAGGAGAAAAAAGACAAGAAGTAGCAGAAGAGGCCTGGCAGAAACTTTATAATGAAGTGGATTCAATCATTACTATTCCAAATGACAGAGTTTTTAATCTTGTTGAAGAAAAAACCCCTATTTTGGAGGCTTTTTCTAAAATTGATGATATTTTAAGAATGGGGATAAAAGGAATCGCCGACCTTATTTTTTATCCGGGATTAATAAATTTAGATTATGCCAATATAAAAACTATCTTAACCAACGCCGGCATTACTTTAATGGGAATTGGCAAAGCCACAGGCGAAAATAGAGCCAGAAGAGCCGCTGAGGCGGCAATCTCTTCTCCTCTCTTTGATGTTTCAATTGATGGAGCGAAAAAAATTCTTTTTAATATCAGCGGAGGCAAAGATTTGTCTTTAGTTGAGATTCATGACGCTTCAAGAATAATCACTCAAACTGCCTCCAAAGATGCCCAAGTTGTCTTTGGGACAAGTTTTGACAAAGATTTAAAAAAATCAGAAGTTAAAGTAACTGTGATTGCCGGTTTGTCAGATCAAGAGTTTAAAGAAGTTTATGAAACGCCATTGCCCTTTACTACCAAAGTGCCAATTGAAGATATCACAGAAGAAAAGCCAGAAGAAGAATCTTTTCAAGAGAATAAAGAAATTGAAATTCCGGCCTTTTTGAGAAGACAGAAAAAGAAAAAATAATTTTTTTAAATTTGTATGATTAATTTAAAAAAATTTAAAAATCATATTACCAAAATTGAAAAAAGAGAAGGAGAGATTGTTCCTTTTGACAGGAGTAAAATAGAAGAAGCAATTTTTAAAGCCCTGACTGCAACAGATGAAGGAGGAAGAAATTTGGCGAGAGAACTGTCGCGCAAGGTTACTAAACTTTTAAATAAACGTTTTAAAAAAGACGAAATTCCCAATGTTGAACAAATTCAAGATATCGTTGAGGAGGTTTTAGTTTTAGAAGGTTTGGTTGAAGCGGCTAAAGCCTATATTTTGTATCGAGAACAACGTCGGCTCTCTCGCGAATCTAAAGTCAATCTAGGAGAAGCAATTAGTTTAGTAGATGATTATTTTCTGGAAAATAATTGGGAAGTGAAAGAAAACAGCAATATGGCTTTTTCCCTTCAGGGATTAAACCATTATGTTTCTGCTTATATCTCTAAAAAATATTGGTTAAATAGAATTTATCCTCAGGAAGTGAGAAAGGCAAATGAAGAAGGTGACCTTCATATTCATAATTTAGACATTTTGGGCGCTTATTGTTGTGGTTGGGATTTATATGATGTTTTACTGAAAGGTTTTGGCGGAGTAGTCGGCAAAATTCAGTCAAAACCTCCCAAACATTTTCGTACTGCTTTAGGTCAAGTAGTGAATTATTTTTATACTCTTCAGGGTGAAAGCGCAGGCGCGCAAGCTTTTTCTAATTTTGATACTCTTTTAGCCCCATTTATTAAATATGATAATTTATCTTATCGAGAAATAAAACAATCTTTACAGGAATTTTTGTTTAATTGTAATGTGCCGACAAGAGTAGGATTTCAAACTCCGTTTGAAAACATTACTTTAGATTTAAAAGTCCCAGAGCATTTAAAAGAGATGCCGGTTATTCTTGGCGGTCAGCCGCAAAAAGAAACTTATAAAGAGTTTCAGAAAGAAATGGACATTTTCAATCAGGCGTTAACAGAGGTTTATATAGAAGGCGATGCCAGTGGTAGAGTCTTTACCTTTCCTATTCCAACCTATAACATTACTAAAGATTTTGAGTGGGAAAATGAGACTTATAATGGAATTTGGCAGATGACAGCAAAATATGGCATTCCTTATTTCTCCAATTTCATAAATTCTGATATGAAGCCAGAAGATGCGAGGAGTATGTGCCTTTTAAATACTGAAGAAGTAATAATCAGAGAAAATGGCGTTATTACAAGAAAGCAAGTAGGCGAATTGATAAAACAAAATAAATTAGGAGATTTTGATGAGGATGGTTGGGTCGAATGTCAAGCAAACAAAAAATTAGAGGTACTTTCTTTAAATTATTTAAGTGGCAAAACCGAATGGGCTAGAGTAACGAGATTCCTAAAACTGGAAGGGAAACAACTAATAACAATTAGCACTACTGATGGCAAAGAGATAAAATGTTCTCCAAAGCATCTTGTTCCTGTTTTAACTAATAATGGTTTAGTTAATAAATTTGCTGAAGATATTACTACAAACGATTATTTGCTGAATCTGAAAAAGGCCTCCGATTTAAATAAGGAGTATCAAAAAATAAAAGATGATTTATATTTGGATGAAGATTTAGCAAAACTTTTGGGTTATTTTACTGCTGATGGAAATTATTTATTTGAAAGCAGAAAAAATATTCAAACTTTCGGACAACCAAGAGGATTGCAATTTACTTTTAATAGTAAAACTAGAGCCAATTTAGAAGAAATCAGAGAATTAATTCATAAAGTATTTGGTTTAGAGACCAAAGAAAAACAAGATCCTCGTTATAATTCTTATTATCTGTATGTTTATAATAGCCGCATTTCAAGAATTCTCTATCAGGTTGGTTTTAAAAAATATGGTCGTTTACCTGATATTCTTTTTAATTCTCCTCAGCAAGTAATAGAAAACTTTCTTCTTTATCATTTTAAAGGAGACGGTTACGAAAAAAGGCAAGAGATTCATTTAAATGATAAAGAGTTGTCGAGAGATTTGGTGATTCTTTACTCATTAATTGGCAAACCAGTAAGTTATAAGGAAAGACTACACAGTCAGCGAATTTATTTACAACATCAAAAATCAGAACTAAGACAGGATGGTTATTTAGCTACGCCCTTGCTTTTTCAAAGAGTTCCTGGTTTTTTAGCGAAATCAACTTATTTAGTGCCGGGGTTAACCAAAACCAGAATGGTAGGCATTAATACTCTATATAAATACGAGGCTGCCACAACATTAGTTTCAAATATTAAAGAAAGTGATTATTATATTAACAAAGTAAAATCAGTTAAAGTAGAAAATTTTTTTGAGCCTCAGTTATTTTTCGATTTGGAATTGGATAAAAATCATCTTTTTGTTCATTCCTTAGGTAGCATTACTCATAATTGTTGCCGGTTGCGTCTCGACAACCGGGAACTATATAAACGAGGGGGAGGATTATTTGGCGCAAATCCCCTCACAGGCAGTATCGGTGTCGTGACCATTAATTTACCTAGAATTGGCTATCTTTCAAAAACCAAAAAAGAATTTTTTGAGCGTCTTTCTCGCTTAATGGATTTGGCTAAAACCAGTTTAGAAATTAAAAGAAAGGTTTTAGAAGATTGGACAGAAAAAGGACTGTATCCTTATTCTCGCTATTATCTCAGTAATGTAAAAAAAATGAGAGACAATTATTGGGGAAATCATTTTTCAACTATTGGAATTATCGGAATGAACGAAGCCTTGTTAAATTTTCTTGATGTGGATATCGGCAGTAAAAGAGGACAAGATTTTAGTTTAGAAGTTTTAGATTTTATGAGAGAAAAATTAGTAAAATATCAGGAAGAGACTGGAAATCTGTATAATTTAGAAGCTACGCCTGCAGAGGGGACTTCTTATCGGCTTGCCTTGCTTGATAAAAAAAAGTATCCAGAGATTATTACAGCCGGTGAAAAAGAGCCGTTCTATACTAACTCCAGCCAACTGCCAGTTAATTATACTGATGATTTATTTGAAGCCTTAAAACTTCAAGATAAACTTCAAACAAAATATACTGGTGGAACAGTATTCCATGCCTTTTTGGGTGAGACAGTTTCTGACCCTAAGGTGGTAAAATCTCTAATAAAAACTGTTTTTGAAAGATTCAAATTGCCTTATTTCACTCTAACACCCACTTTTTCAGTTTGTCCTGTTCATGGTTATATTAATGGTGAACATTTCACTTGTCCAAAATGTTTAGTGGAACAACCTTGTGAAGTTTATTCTCGAATTGTTGGTTATCTTCGGCCAGTTTCTCAATGGCACTTTGGCAAGCAAGAAGAATTTCGTTTGAGAAAAACCTTCAAAGTGTAATTTTTATGTTTTTTGGCGGTTTGCAAAAAACAACCTTACTAGATTATCCGGGGAAAGTGGCCGCCACTGTTTTTACTTTAGGTTGTAACTTTTATTGTCCTTTCTGCCACAATCCGGAATTAGTAAATCCTGTTTTAATTAAAAAACAGTCAAAAATTTCCGACCAACAAGTTTTAGATTTTTTAAAAGAAAGACAAGGACTTTTAGAAGCGTTAGTGATTACTGGCGGGGAGCCGACTCTCCATTTTCAGTTAAAAGATTTTATTTCTAAAGTCAAAAAACTTAATTTTTTGGTAAAATTAGATACTAATGGTTCTAATTCTCAAATTCTTGAAGATCTAATCACGAATAAATTGGTTGATTATGTAGCAATGGATATTAAATCTCCGCTTAAAAAATATTATTTATTTACTAAAGGCATTGACTATACTTCTGAGATTAAAAAATCAATTGAAATTTTAATGAATTCAAATATTGGTTATGAGTTTCGTACAACCTTAGACCCTTTAAATTTAAATGAAGAGGATATTTTAGAGATTAGCGAAATGATTAAAGGAGCAAAAGCCTATTATCTTCAGGAGTTTAAAAATTTTAAAACTTTAGATAATAAATACCAGAAAGTTAATTCTTGGCCAGAAGAAAAAACACAAAAAGTTTTAGAAAAAATAAAAAATAAATTTTCCATTTGCGAAATCCGTTAAATGAATAAAGGCTGCTCAAAAGCGAAAATTTTTCGCTTAAGTGGGGTGGCTTTTTTATTAGGAATAGTTTTAAGTTATTTTTTTTCTTTTAAAATTCTTCCTTTCATCCTTATAGGAGGAATTTTTTATTTTTTATTTGTCAAAACCAAATTCAAAAGTATTTCTTTTGTTATTCTAATTATTTTTATTATTTTTAGTTTTATTTTTGGTTTTTTAAGATACAAAATAGTTTTAAATTCGCTTTTAGCAAGACCTGATTTATCTTCTTTTTCAAACACTTCCTTTAAAGTAATTTCTAGTTATCCTTTAGAGCAATCTCAAAAATTAATTATTCAGCCGCAAGTCCAATTTAGTCAATTCAAAGGAGGAATTGTTTATCTGGACTTAAAACCAGATTATTTTAAAGGCGATTATTTAAAAATTAAAAAAGGGCAAATAGTAAATTTAGATGAGCCTTTTTATAGCGATGGACTATTGGTTTATTTTGAAATTAAAAAACCAGAAGTAGAAAAAATAGCCGCCAAATCGATATTTAATCAAGCATTTTTATTTAGAGAAAAACTCAAAAGCATTTTTAATTACTATTTAAAAGAACCTCAAGCCAGTCTTTTAAATAGTTTAGTTTTTGGTCGTAAAGGAAATTTAAATAAAGAAATAGAAGAAAAGATAAATTTGGCTGGCCTTTCGCATTTAGTGGCAGTCTCTGGTTTGCATTTGGTACTTCTAATAAAAATTATTTCCGAATTCTTGAAATTTTTTCCTTTGACAAAAATTATAAAATTTTTCATTTTGATTTTGTTTTTATTATTTTTTAGTCTTTTGGCCGGTTTAACCCCTTCTGTTTTAAGGGCGCTTGTTATGGCTCTTCTTGTAATATTTGCTGAATTAAATTTTAGAATTTATGAACCTTTTAATTCTTTTCTTTTTACTTTATGTTTAATGACTTATTTAAATCCTCTGTCTCTATTTTATGATTTAGGTTTTGAGTTGTCGTTTTTAGCCACTTTTGGCATTATTTGTTTTAATCCGCTTTTAAGAGAACAGAAATTATTTAAGAATCTTAAACTTCCAAATTTTCTGAAATCGTTTGAAGATACATTTTTTGCGAGTCTCTCTTCTTTGATTTTTGTTTACCCTTGGATAATTTTTAAAACTGGTCAGATTATTGCTTTGGTAATGTTAAGCAATCTATTAATTGTTCCGATTATTTCTTGGGTTTTAATTTTTGCCTTTCTTCTGATTATTTGTCATTTTTTCTATTTGCCGTCTCTGGTTTTGGGCTGGTTTTTAAACTTAATTTTGAGTTATATTTTAAAAGTAGTTGATTTTATTAGTTCCTTTAAGATTTTTGTTTTTTGGATTAATCCTAAAATAAGACCAATTTTTCTTTTAAGTTATCTTTTCTTGTTTTTTTATTATTTTAAACTGAAAAAAGAGGTTTTATTTTTAGAAAAAAATGAATAAGCATAAAAAATTTTTTTATTTTCTAATATTTTTAGTAGTCTTAAATTGCTCCTGTTGGGGAATAATTTTTGAGAGGTTGCATTTTAAAGAAAAAGTGGCCTTTCTTGATGTTGGCCAGGCAGATAGCGAAATAATTATTAGTTCTGCCGGAAATATCTTAATTGACGCAGGTTCAAAAAACGTTTTAGAAGAATTATCGAAAGTTTTACCGCTTTCTGATAAAACAATTGATATTTTTATTCTCTCTCATCCAGACAAAGACCATTTTTTAGGCATTTTTGAGGTTTTAAACCATTACAAAGTAAAAGTCGTGATATTAGAAGATATCAGTGAAACCCAAACTCTCTTTCTTCAGTTTTTAAAAGAATTAAAAGAAAGAAAAATTCCAGTAATTTTGGCCAATAAACCTTTAAAAATCTATTGGCAAAAAGCAAATAAAATTTCTGTTTTTTCCACCAAAACTTTAAAACATAAGAGTTCTTCCCAGGATTCTTTAGTTGCCCTTTATGATTTTCATCAAAATGGTTTTCTTTTCGCCGGCGACATTAATCAAGATATAGAAAATCTACTAGTGCCAATCCTAACTAATCTAAAAACAAAAGTTGAAGTTTTAAAAGTAAATCATCACGGTTCAAAAAATTCTTCTTCTTTAAAGTTCTTAGAGTCTCTAAAACCAAAATTTGCCGTCATTGAAACAGGACAGAATAGTTACGGTCACCCTAATCAAGAAGTTTTAGACAGATTACAAGAAGTTGGAGCAGTAATTTTTAGAACTGATTTAGACGGCTCAATAATTTTTACTCTTGATGGCAACGATTTGATTTATTATTCAAAAAAAGATAAAATGTAAGTAAATTACTTTTATGGAACGAATTTGGATTAAAGAAACGCAAAAATACCTAAATCAGGAAATTACTCTCTGTGGCTGGGTTGACTCCCGACGCGACCATGGCAAAATTATTTTTATTGATCTAAGAGACAAAACTGGTATTATTCAACTGGTTTTTACTCCTATAAACAAAGAATTGTATCAGAAAGCAGAAAAATTAAGAAATGAATGGGTAATAAAAATTTCAGGAGAAGTAAAGAAAAGACCAAAGGAAATGATAAATCCCAAAATTTTAACTGGCGAATTGGAAATTGAAGTTAAAAATTTGGAAATTCTTTCTCAGGCAAAAACCCTTCCTTTTGATATTTCAACTGACGGCAAAGAGATAAGCGAAGAATTAAGATTAAAATACCGTTATCTGGATTTAAGAAGAGAAAGGCTAAAAGAAAATATTCTAGCGCGCGCTAAAGTAATTAAATTCATTCGCGATTTTTTATTTGAAAAAGATTTTATTGAAATAGAAACTCCGAATTTGACAAAATCAACTCCCGAGGGCGCAAGAGATTATGTTGTGCCTTCACGATTAGAGATTGGCAAATTTTACGCTTTACCCCAAAGTCCTCAGCAATACAAACAACTTTTAATGGTTGGTGGATTTGAGCGCTATTTTCAAATAGCCCGTTGTTTTCGCGATGAAGACACAAGAGGAGACCGTCAACCAGAATTTACTCAATTGGATTTAGAAATGGATTTTTTGAGTCAAGATGATGTTCTTTCTTTGATAGAAAATATGTTTAAAGAATTAGTAGAAAAATTTTATCCGGAGAAAAAAATTCAGAAATTTCCTTTTGAAAGATTGAATTATAAAGAAGTTATTCAAAAATATCAAACTGATAAACCAGATTTAAGAAAAAATAAAAATGACCCCAATGAACTTGCTTTTGTCTTTATTGTTGATTTTCCTCTTTTTGAGTGGAAACAAACTGAAAATCGCTGGGACGCGGTCCATCATCCATTTACTAGACCCCAATTTACAAAAGGGGAGACAATGGAAGAACTGATAAAAAGAATGAAAAAAGAGCCCCAGAATATTTTGGCTCACCAATATGATTTAGTTTTAAACGGCTATGAAATTGGCGGCGGTTCCTTAAGAATTAATGAGCCTCAACTTTTAGAAGCAGTTTTTGAAATCTTGGGCCATACTGAAGAAGCAATTAATCAAAAATTTGGTCATCTAATAGAAGCTTTTAGTTTTGGCGCTCCGCCTCATGGCGGAATTGCTATTGGTCTAGATAGATTAATAATGATTTTAAGAAACGAATCCTCAATTAGAGAAGTAATTGCTTTTCCAAAAACTGGTGATGCCAGAGATTTAATGATGAACGCTCCTTCATCTCTTGATGAATCGCAACTTAAAGAATTACATCTGAAAATAACTTGATAGTTGATTATTTATGTCCAAGCAGAAACGATGGTTAGTATTTCTTATTATCAGTTTGACATTGATTCTCGGATATCTTTTCTATAAAAATTTTGTTCCAAAAAAAGAAACTCAAAAAGTTGAAGAGATAGAAAAGTTAGAAATTTCAGCCGGTGTTGTTCCACATCATCTTTTAGCTGAAGAAATTATTAATAATTTCTTTGAAGAGTTAAATAGTTCATCTTCTCTTCAAACAGTCATTTTGTTTTCTCCTGACCATTATAACCAGACCGCTTTAACTGGCGGTCATTTTATTACTATTTCTTCTCAAATCATCAGTACTTTGACTCAGAATTCTTTAGTAAAAGTTAATGAGTTCAGTGTTAGTCAAGACCAGGGGGTAATGAATTTAATGCCATTTTTTCAAAAATATTTGCCAGAAATTGAAGTTATTCCAATTTTAATTTCTCCTTTAGCAACTAAAGAGGAAACTAGAGAGTTAGTAGAAGAACTGAATAAAATTATTCCTGAAAATACTATTTTTTTAGCAAGCGTTGACTTTTCTCATTATCTTCCTTTGCCTCTTCTCCTTTTGCATGATGTAAAATCTATCAGGACTCTTTTGAATTTTGAAGAAGCAGAATTTCAGAAGTTAGATGTTGATTCTTGGCAAGCGCTTTACGCCATAAGATATTTTGCCAAACTCAAACAAATGGAAGAACCTAGAACAATTGGTCATAAAACCAATTATGATTTTATTGAATCTTTGCCAGAAAATTCTTTATTGAACAAAGAAGGTGGAGTTTCTTATTATTCAGTTATTTTTAAGGAAGGGGCAAAACAAGAGATATCGCAGAATTCAATTCTTTTTGTTGGCGATATAATGATGGCTCGAGGGGTCGCTCAACTATTAGATAAATATGGTTTAGATTATCCCTATAAAAAAATTAAAAATATATTTAGAGGAATAGATGTTGTTTATGGAAATTTAGAAGGGCCAATTATGGCAAATGCGGCTCCGGTTTCTTCCCATTCTTTAAGTTTTGCTTATCCGCCAGAGATTGGAGAATTGTTAAAGAATTTAGGTTTTACGGTTTTAAATATCGCCAACAATCATATAAAAGATAAAGGGAATCAGGGTTTAGAAGAAACTCGAAAATATCTTCAAGAAAATAATATTTATTCTTTGGGAGATTATCAAAGTTGTGATTCTAAATATTATTTTCAGAAAGACAATCTCATTCTTATCGGAGCTAATTTAACTTATGGCAATTATAATTGTGTTGAAAAAATCTTAGAAAATGTAGAAAAACTTAAAAAAGAAAATTCTAATTTATACATTATTGTGACTCCTCACTGGGGAGAAGAATATACTTTCTTTCCTACCAAATTTCAGGAAAATACCAGCCATCGATTTATAGATAAAGGAGTAGATGCGATTATAGGCCACCATCCTCATGTTGTGCAATTAGTAGAAGAATATAAAGGAAAACCAATTTTTTATTCTTTGGGAAATTTTGTTTTTGATATGTATTTTTCCAAAGAAGTACAACAAGAACTTGCTGTTGGGCTGGAGATTAATCCTAAAGAAGCAAATTTCTATTTAATTCCCATTAAAAGTGAAAAAAGTCAGTTATCTCTTATGAATAGCGAAGAAACTTCAAATTTTTTGACTTGGCTGTCTAAAATTAGCAGTCCCTCATTGAAGGATTCGATCCAAAATGGTATGATAAAAATAAGTTTAACTAAATAAAAATATGAAGAAAACAAAAATTATTATAGGAATTTTAGCGATTTTAGTTGCGATTAGCGCTGGATTTCTTTTGCGCTCAAAGATGATTTCTAATGTTCCTTTTGAATCTCCAGCGATTATTTCGCCTACTTCAACTTTACCTTTCTCTCTTAAGGTAAAATCCACCTCTGCTAAACAATTAATTTCTTCAGAGGACCTTGAACTAAAACCTTTACAAGTTAGTCCAATTGTTCCGCCTTATTCTTTACCATTAGATATTTCAAAAATTCAAAATATTCAAAGGGTTTCCGAGTATTTAAATTTATCAGACCAATTATTGGATAAATTGAAAAATAATGGTTTTGTGGTGACAAAAATAGAAGATTTATTTAAGGACCAAATTTATTCTGATGAAAACTCTGAATATTTTTACTCGAAATTGCAATCATTTGGTGAATGTAAAGGCTCTATTTGTAGTGACGAAGAAAAAAAAAGAGGTTTACCAGTGCCTATTTTTATTACTACTGATAGTGTTCTTCATTATTATCATTTAGTATCCTCGTCAATACTGTTAAGTCTTGAAAGAAGTATATTTTTTGATTCTTTGTGGCAAATGGATAAAGATTTATTAGAATCATCAATAACTTTATACAAACAAACAAATGATCCTTTGATTAAAGAAGCAGCAAGAAGGAATATGGCTTATTTTTCTGTGGCTTTGAAATTACTTCAGCCAAAAGATGAACAAATTTTAACTGCTCAACGGTTAAAGGAAAAAGGTGATAATAATAGGTATGACATTATTAAAACAACGTGCGGCTCTTCGTTGACTAATACCGAATGCATCAGCAATTATATTGAAACAATTTTTCCGAACGAATTCTCAGAAAATAGTCTTGAAAAATATCAATTTACCACTCCTGAAGAAGTTAAAAAAGAGGTTAATGAAGAAATTAATTTAATAGAGACTCATCAGGAATGGGAATTTTCCCCAATTTTTATTTACAAAGAAGACTATTCTCAATATGTTCCTCGAGGCCATTATACCAAAGGAGAAAAATTAAAGAATTATTTTAAGGCAATGATGTGGCATGGAAGAATGACAATGCTGATAAACGGCTCTAAAGATTTAAAAGAAAGGGAATCAAGATGTATGCAAGATGGCGTTGTTTCTAAAGAAAACGCTCAAATTCAAACTCTTCAGGCATCTTTAATTAGTCAGGAATTTCACAAAAAAAAGGAAATTCAGGATAAATGGCAAAAAATATATGCCATCACTAGTTTTTTGGTTGGTTATTCTGATGATTTAGGTCCTTATGAATATATTGAAGTGTTAGATAAAGTTTTTGCTGATAATAATATTGATTCTAGTAAGATTGACCTACTTCAGAAAGAATTATTTGATCTCCCTTTTACTCCTCAAATTTATAGTGGTTTAGGCGAATGTCAGCTTCAACCTCCTTATGACAGCGAGCAGGCTCTTAATTATTTAAAAAAGACCAAAGGATTCCGTTTTATGGGACAAAGATATACTCTTGATTCTAACATTTTCTTTCGTTTAGTATCTCCTTTTACTGGAGTGTATAAAGGTTCAGCAGATAATCTTGCTTTTACAACAGTTATTACTGAAACTGGAAGATTAGTCAGAGGATTTCCCCGCGGTTTAGATATAATGGCTTTGCTTGGCTCCAGTAGAGCAAAATATTGGCTTCATCAACTAGGCGATGATAATTATACTGAATATTCATCTAGTTTTAAAAAACTTGAGCAACAAATAAATGATTTTACTCCCTCAGATTGGTTTAAAAATATATATCAAAGTTGGCTTTATACTCTTCAACCTCTTTTAGAGAAATTTACCGAAGGCTACCCGACTTTTATGCAAACCAATGCTTATCAGGACAAATCTCTAAATACCGCTTTATCTTCTTGGTCTCAATTACGCCACGATACTATTTTATATACTAAGCAGAGTTATACAATAATGGGAGAGGGCGGAGTTCCACCAGACCATGCGCCAGCCAGAGGTTATGTAGAACCAATTCCAGAATTTTACAATCGGCTCTTGGCATTAACAGAGATGACTGGAAAAGGATTGAAAAATCTGTTGACTTCAGAAGAACAAGAACAGATTATTCCATCTTCATATTTTTTCTACCCTCTATTTCAAGATGTTCAAGATGAAATAAAAAAACACGATATTTTTGATGAGTTATCATTAGTAATTAAAAAACTTTTAGAGATTTCTAAAAAAGAATTAGAAAACAAAGAATTAAATAAAGATGAATATCAATTTATTGATTACTTTGGCGATGTAAGTTCTAATTTAATAGAAACATTGCTTAAAGGTGGTGAAGTAGGGGATATTGTTGGGATGGATGAAATTCTTAAAAGCACAGTAGTGGCAGATGTTCATACTGATGGCAGCACTTTGCAGGTTTTGGAAGAGGGGGTTGGTAAAATTAAGGCGATGGTCGTGGCATACCAATTGCCAGATAAAAGAATCTTAATAGGAGTTGGACCGGTGTTTAGTTATTATGAGTTTAAACAACCAATGGACAATCGCTTAACTGACGAAGCCTGGAAATTAATGCTAAAGAATAACCCTCCTCCGGAGCCTGAGTGGGTAAAATCGTTTAGTTTATAAGGGGAAGAAATATCAGATTTTGAATTGAATCATTTGAGCCATTTTATGATTAAATTTTATAAGAAAAGATATTTTTTTGTCTGGATAATTATTGGAATCATAGGAATATTAATTTTTGTTTTCGGTTTAAATAAATATCGGGAATTTAATATAGTTTTTACTCCCACTTTTCCGGTGTCGGCTGAAGAAAGCAGTATTCATTTATCCAAAAGCGCTTCAGAAGATATTCCTTCTGTTCATAATTACTGTATTAAAGAAACAGAATTTTCTATTAAAGAAGATGAAATTTTTTGCTTAAGAGAGCCTTATATTATTGGTTCAAGAGGAATAGAAATAGATTTATCCACTAATAAAACTTTTCTTTACGATAAAGGCAATTTAGTGGCGGTTTTGCCTTTGCTTTATCAGTCTCCACCTAATGTTTGGCACCAATCGCCAACTGGTTTGTATAAAATTAGAACGAGAGAAAAACTTCACTGGTCTACTATTGGTTTAGTCTGGATGCCTTATTCAATGCAGTATTATGAAGATTTTTTTCTTCATGGTATTCCTTATTATGACGATGGCAGAAAACTTACCACTACTGTTTCTGGCGGTTGTTTAAGATTTGCCGATGAAATAGCGAAAAAAATTTATGATTTTGTAAAAATTGGCGACCCGATTTTAGTATATGCTTCCCTAGATAATCTTCTGGTAAAAGAAGGAATGAGTTTTCCTTTAGATAAAGAAAATAGTTATATTTTTGAGCGTTTTTATAATCCCTCGCGTTATTTTCGCCGATTTTCCGGCGACGGAAATAATCTTTATTCAGATTATTATAATCATACTGGAGTTGATTTTAAACTTAAACCACAGGCAAAAAACAAAAATGTATACGCTGTTCAAGATGGGACTGTAGAAAAAGTTATCTTCACTAATAAAGATGATTATGGAATGGGGAATACAATAATTTTAAAACACCAACAAGAGGAAGGCTATATTTATTCCCTTTATGCTCATTTGGACACGATGGAAGAGAAAATAAAAGAAGGGGAGACTATAAGAAAAGGAGATATTTTAGGAACAATTGGAAGCAGCGGCTTTGGCTGTCAAAATTATTGGCGAATAGGAAAAAATGGCTGTCAGAGTCAAGACCCGATAAACGAATCGCTGCATTTTGAAGTTAAAACCGCCCCAGTTTTAGAAAATCCTAAAGGAGGTAAAATTTGCTATAATAAAACTCAAAAATTGGATTATTGTTTTGGTTATGCTCCTCATCCGTTATCAAAATTGGGATATATTGACCCAGGAGATTTTCTTTTAATAGCGAATAGCGTTCAGAATAAGAATCAGAAGAATTAAATATTTAGAGATAAATTAAAAATGAAAAAATATAAAGTAATTTTAACAATTATTTTTTTAAGTTCATTTTTATTATTTTTTTCTCTGTTTTTATTACCCCGAAAAGAAATAAATGTACGGATTGCTTCAGGCTTTCTTCCTTCGCAGCAATTATCTTTTCTTTCTTCTAATAATTTAAATGATTTAGAGCCGGCGCTTCAAGAATATAAGTTGTTTTATGATTTGAAATGTGAATTAAACATTGATAGTCCAGTGGCAGAAGGAATAATTATTAATAAAAATTTAGACAATAAATCAGTGTTTTTTCAAAAACAAATTTATTTAGAAAAACCAATCGCCTCTCTTACTAAATTAATGACTGCGGTAGTAGCCTTCGAGAACATTGACCATAATAAGATTATTACCTTATCTCCAGCTGCTATTTCTTCTTTTGGCGACTTTGGCGATTTTAAAGAAGGGGAACAATATAAATTGACAGATTTAATCAAAGGAATGTTGGTTTCTTCTTCAAATGATGCGGCTGTTGCTTTAGCAGAACAATTATCCCTTAAAAAATTTATTTTATTAATGAATGAAAAAGCAAAAGAATTAAAAATGACCCAAACTATTTTTGTTGACCCCAATGGCTTATCTTCCTCTAATCGTTCTACTGCCAATGATTTAATGCTTCTCACTGTTTATATTTTAGAAAGGATGCCGGAAATATTTTCTGCGACTAAAAATTCCCGCTTAGAAATTCCAGAATTAAAAAGTGGCAAGATAAAAGTTATTTATAATATGAATAAATTCGTTGAAAATAAAAATTTTATCGGCGGCAAAACAGGTTTTTTATTAAATCTTGATAAAGGTAGTTTAATTTCTCTTTTTAATTATAAAGATTATATAGTTGCAATTATTATTTTAGACGGAGATTGGATAAATAGATATAAAGATACAGAACTAATTTTATCTTGTCTGCCTTGAAATTTTTAATAATTTTTGCTTGATTTAATTAGGGGATTAGTTTAAACTTACAACTATGGATTCAAAAAAAGAAAAAACTTTAGTTTTAATTAAACCAGACGGGGTTCAGCGTGGTTTAATAGGAGAAGTTATTAAAAGATACGAAAGAAGCGGTTTAAAACTAATCGGTTTAAAGATGGTTTTAGCAACTGAAGATTTAATAGAAAGGCATTATTCAGTTGACCCTGATTGGAAAACAAAAACTGGAGAAAAATCTCTGGAATCTTACAGAATGAAGGGATTGGAACCGCCGACAGAAAACCCAATAGAGTTAGGGGAAAGAGTTTTAAATAATTTAAAAAAATATCTGACTTCAGGGCCGATTATTGCGATGGTTTTTCAAGGAATGAATGCGGTGAAAATTATTAGAAAAATTACCGGAGCCACTGAGCCATTAACTTCTGATGTTGGTACTATTCGGGGAGATTTTACAATTGATTCTTATGAGGTGGCAGATATAGACGGCCGCGCAGTAAGAAATTTAATTCACGCTTCTTCTTCTGTTTGGGAAGCGGAAAAAGAAATTGAAATCTGGTTTAAAAACGAAGAATTAATTTCCTATCGTTTAGTAGGAGAAGCAATTCTCTACGATGTTAATTTAGATGGAATTTTGGAGTAAAATTAACATTTCGAATTTATGAAGAAAACTATAAAAGTAAATATTAATCGCAATAAATGTTTAGGCTGTGGAATGTGCGTTAATTTATGTCCAGAAGTTTTTGAACTAAAAAATGGAAAATCCAGTCTTAAAGAAAAAGTAAATTCAGAAAAATACAAAGATTGTGTTAGAGAAGCAATTCAAAACTGCCCTGTTCAAGCAATTAAAATAATCTAATTTATCTTCGGGCCGTAGCGTAGTGGGCCTAAACCAAAAGTATTTGGTTTAGGCGGGTAAATTCCTTAATTTAATTTCAAAATTATTTACCCCGGAAGCGCGCTTTTCGGCTTATAGCCGAACGCGCGCGATCAAACTGAATTGAACATTATTAGCAGTAATTCTTTGTAATAATTTTATGGCGGGCCGTAGCGTAGTGGTAGCGCGCACCTTTGGGGTGGGTGAGGTCGTGGGTTCAAATCCCACCGGCCCGACTCAGGGAATATTTTTTATGAGTTTAATTGTTCAAACCAAAGGATTTGCTGATTTTATCAATATCACAGAATTGGTTGAAAAAGAAATATTAAAAAGCCACGTTTTGGAAGGCGTGGTAGTTTTATTTATTAAAAGCACAACCGCCGGTTTACTGCTTTTAGAAGATGAAGAGGGGCATCTTTTAGATTTAAAGAAGACCTTCGAAAAAATTGCTCCTGCTGATAGTGTTTATAAGCATAACGAAAAATGGCAAGATGAAAATGGAGATGCTCATATAAAATCTGTTTTCTTGAAACAAAATTTAATTATTCCTTTAAAAGAGGGAAGACTCGATTTAGGCAATTGGCAGAATATTTTTTTGATTGATTTTGATAATAAACCAAGAGAAAGAGAAATTATTCTTAAAATAATTCCATTATAAAATGACCCCTTTATTATATAGTTTAATTAGCGCTGTAATCGTGAGTTTGATTTCTTTAATCGGACTTATATTTCTGGCTTTTAAAATTAGAACTCAGAAAATAGTGGAAATCTTAGTTGGTTTTGCCACTGGCGCTTTATTTGGAGATGCTTTCCTGCATCTGTTACCAGAAAGTATAGAAAAATTAGAATTTCCATTTTTGGGCATTTTAATTTTGATAGGAATTTTTTTGTTTTTTATTTTAGAAGAATTTATTTGCTGGCGACATTGCCATTTAGAAACAACTGAGTCTCATCCTCATTCAGTGGCTTTTATGAATCTGATTGGCGATGCTTTGCATAATTTTTTTGATGGTTTAGCAATCGGAATAAGTTTTTTAACTAACTTTTCTTTAGGTCTAACTACTACTTTAGCAATTATTTTTCATGAAATTCCCCAAGAAATTGGAGATTTTGGAATTTTAGTCTACGCCGGTTTTTCCAAAAAGAAAGCACTTATTTTAAATCTTTTGACGGCATTAACCGCTGTTTTGGGCGCAGTTTTACCTTTTGTGTTAAAATTGAACTTTGGACAATTGAACATATTTTTACCAATTATTAGCGGTGGTTTTATTTATATTGCCGGTTCAGATTTAGTTCCCTTAATTAAAAATCAAGATAAAAACCACAAATCTTTAAAAAAATCTTTTATCTTTCTCTTGGCAATGATTTTAGGCGCTGCCTTAATGTATCTATTACTTTTAGGAGAGTAAGAACCATATGAAAGGGAAAAGATTAACGCGGTCATTTTATACTCAGCCAACTTTAAAAGTGGCGAAAGATTTATTAGGAAAATATATTGTCAGAAAAATCGGGAAAAAGAAGTTAGTTGGAAAGATTATTGAAACCGAAGCATATATTGGTCCAAAAGATAAAGCCTCTCATGCTTACAAAGGAAAAATCACTGAAAGAAATCAAGCCGAATATTTAATAGGTGGTCATATCTATATTTATTTGGTTTATGGAATGTATTGGCAGTTAAATATCACTACTTATAAAGAGGGGAAGCCGGAGTGCGTGCTAATTAGGGCTTTAGAGCCCATAAATAAAAGCAAAAAATTCAAAATTAAAAATCAAAATTCAAAATTATTAAATTTAACTAATGGTCCTGGAAAGTTATGTAAATGGTTGAAATTAGATAAATCTTTTTATGGAGAAGATTTAACAAAAAGCAAAAGAATTTGGTTAGAAGATTGGGGAGAAAAAATAAAATCCTCTCAAATTTCGAGAACCGCTCGCATTGGTATTGATTATGCCGGTCCTTTTTGGAGTAAAATAAAATGGCGATTTGTGTTAAAATAAAGGATATGAAAAAAATTAATTGGCTAATAATTTTAATAATTCTTCTAATAGGCATATTTCTTATTTATTCAAAAACCAATCATTTGCCGCCAGTTAACGAAGATCATAAAATAAAAGTTTTATTATATTATTACAACCCTTCGTTAGACAAAGATGAATTTAATAATATTTTATGCTCAGAGAAAGGCCTAGTAGCAATTGAAAGAGAGATTCCTTTTACTAAAACCCCAATAAAAGATACCCTAAATTTTTTGCTAAAAGGAAAAGAGAATCTCTCTCCCGAAGATCTAAATAAAGGAATTACTACCGAATTTCCTTTAGAGGGTTTTATTTTAGAGGAAGTGAATCTAAAACCAGACGGGACTTTAATTTTAAAGTTTGATGATTCTTTAAATAAAACTTCAGGTGGTTCTTGTAGGGTTAATATTTTGTGGCGTCAAATAGAAAAAACCGCCAAACAATTTAAAGAAGTAAAAAAAGTGGAATTTTTGCCTGAAGGACTTTTTCAGCCCTAATCTATTTTTCTTATAATGGTTGCGTTTATTAAACAATTTCTGATTTTTATTTTTTTACTGGAAAGTTTTATTTCTTCTCATCCATCGGAATCTACTGCTATTTTTAAAGAACAGCTGACTTTTCAGGAAAAGTTAGGCCAACTTTTAGTTTTAAATATCACTCCTTCCACCCCTAAAGAAACCATCGTTAAAGCGATAAAGGATTATAAAATAGGAAATTTTAACATCACTGGTTTGTATACCAAAGAAAGCGACCTCAAAACAAACATTGATTTAATCAATGATTTAAGCGCAAAGTATTTGAAAGCCAAGCCTTTTATTGGTGCCGATGAAGAAGGGGAAATTAGAAGAATCTCTTGGTTTAATTTTAAAAAACAAAAAGATCTAAAAGATATTAGCGAGGCTTATTACGAGGCTTATCAGAAAGGCAAGGCTTTAAAAAATTTAGGGATTAATATGATTTTTGCGCCAGTTTTAGATTTTACTGAGAATTCCAAAGATTATATTTGGCCAAGAACTTTTCAAAAAGATAAAGAAACAACAATACAATTAGCCGAAGCAATGATTGATGGTTTTTCTGATAGTTCGATTATTTCTGTTGTTAAACACTTTCCCGGTTATCTTGATTCTGATTTAAATCCCCACGGAAAAATTTACGAGTCAAAACCATTAAAAGATTTTTCCTCGTCAATAGAAGTTTTTGAAGATGTTTTAAAAGACAAAGGAGTTTTTGGAGTAATGATTGGGCATTTAGTGATTGAAGAATTTGGCCAAAAACCTATTACTCGTTCAGCAGAATTTGTTTCGGATTTTAGGAAAAAATACTCATATCAGGGGCTGTTAGTAACTGACAGCATAGGAATGGCTTCCTATCGCTTAAATGACACTTTTAAAGAGAGCGCTTTAGAGACTCTTTTGGCGCGCTATAATCTAATAATTCTTTCTTCTAATACTAATGTGTCTTTTGAAATTGTTGATTATCTTTTAAAACAACTAGACAAAGAAGAAGTCCAGAAAGCCATTGATGATTCTTTTTTAAAGGTATATCTAATAAAGCAGTTCCTCTTGAAAAATTAAAAATTTTTTGCTATAATATTAGAGGTCGAAAAAAATAAATTAAAAATAAAAAATATGGCACTAGTTCCGTGGAAACCCCTTTTTGATTTGGACAACTTCTTTGAGGATGAGGACTGGCTTCTGCCGGTTTTTCCAAAAGGAAGAGTAACTCCAGCCTTAAATCTTTATGAGACTGATAAGGAAATAGTTGCCGAAATCGACGCTCCTGGAATTGACCCTAATAAGACAGAAATAGCAATTGATAACGGTTATTTGAAGGTAAGAGGAGAAGGTGAAGAGGAAAAAGAAGAGAAAAATAAAAATTATTGGCGTAAAGAAATTAGTCATCATTCTTTCGAAAGAACATTGAGATTGCCTCAGGATGTGGAAGAAGATAAAGTGGAGGCAACTTACGACAAAGGAGTTCTTAAAATTGTTATGCCGAAAAAAGAAGTGGTCCAGCAAAAAGGGAGAAAAATTCAAATTAAATCCAAATAAATTAAAAGATTTCAAAACAAAACTCCGCTTTGCATTTACAGCGGAGTTTTGTTATTATTAAGGATAATATTATGATTACTTACGATGATTTTTCTAAAATAGAATTAAGAGTGGCCAAAATACTTCAAGCAGAAAGGGTAGAGAATTCTGAGAAATTGATTAAATTAAAAATCAAAGTTGGCGAAAAAGAAAAACAGATTGTGGCAGGAATCGGCAAATTTTATAAGCCAGAAGATTTAATAAACAAATTGATTGTTATTGTAGATAATTTAGAACCAAAAAAATTAATGGGTTTGGAAAGCCAGGGCATGCTTTTGGCAGCTTCAAACGAAAATGAACTCTCTTTAATTATCCCTGATAAAGAAATAAAAGATGGCAGCCAAATTAAATAAATCTATGATTTCAAGAGATGAAGCTTTAAAAATTTTAAATGAAAATATTAAAAGCCAGAATTTAATTAAACACTCTTTGGCAGTAGAAGCGATAATGAGAGGTTTGGCCAAGTTTTTTAAAGAGGACGAAGAAAAATGGGGAATTTTAGGATTACTTCATGACATTGATTACGAAGAAACCAGAGACAAACCAGAGGAGCATTCTTTAATTGGCAGTCAAATGTTAAAAGAAATGGGTTTTGAAGAAGAATTTACAAGAGCAGTTGCCTCCCACAATGAAATCCATAATATTTTGCCCGACTCTTTAATGGCAAAAGCCTTATTTGTTTCAGACCCCTTATCTGGTTTAATTGTGGCTTCGACACTGGTTCTACCTTCAAAAAAGATTTCTGATTTAACAGTAGAAAATGTTTTAAACCGTTTTAAAGAAAAAGCCTTTGCCCGCAGTGTTAACCGCCAGCATATTTTAAAATGCGAAGAATTTTTAAGCCTTTCCTTAGAAAAATTCATCGAAATTGCCTTAAATTCAATGAAACAAATTGCTACTGATTTAGGTTTGTAAAATTATTAAAGGAGAACTGTTCTCCGTAAACTTTTTTGTAAAAAAAGATATGATTACTTTAAAAGAAGTTCAAAAAAATAAAGAGATTTTAAATTTTATTAAAGAAAGCGACAAAACTTTAAAAACAATTGGTTATACTGAACACAGCTTATCCCACGCCAATTTAGTTTCCGAAAGAGCGATAGAAATCGCCAGAGAAATTGGTTTTAACAAAGAGGGGCAAGAAATGTGTGCTATTGCTGGTTTTTGTCATGATATAGGAAATTTTTTAAGCCGCTCTCACCACCATTATTTAGGCTCGCTTCTTTTTTATCAAACTTTTAAAGATAAATACCCAATAGAAGAAATTGCGCCGATAATGCAGGCAATCGCTGTTCATGACAAAGACGAATTAGAAATTCCCAGTTCAATTTGTGCCGTGCTGGTAATTGCCGACAAATCAGATGTTAGACGTTCTCGGGTTTATGCAAAAAGTTTTCAAGAAATTAATAGTGATATTCACGATAGAGTAAATTATGCGACTAAAAAAAGCGAAATTAAATTTATCAAAAACAAAAAAATAATTTCTTTGACTTTAAAGATAGACACAAAAATCACGCCAGTGATGGAGTATTTTGAGATTTTTACTCAAAGAATGGTTTATTGTCGAAAAGCGGCTGACTATTTAGGCTATAAATTTGGTTTAAAAATCAATAATTTTATTTTGCTTTAAGTTTACGGAGAACAGTTCTCCTTAAACTCATAAATTTATAAAATATATGAAAGAAAGAATTATTAACCAAAGAAAAAAAGTGAGGCAAATTAAAGTTTTAAGGCCAAGTCGGCTTTCTTGTCAAAGCCATAAATACCATTTTAAGAAAGCCAAAAGAATTAAAGCCAAGAAATCTAAATAAATGTTGAATCTTTTAAAAAAGATCGATAAAGAACTATATCAACTGATTTCAAAAGAGGTTCAAAGACAAAAGCAGACTCTTGATTTGATTGCTTCAGAAAATATTGCTCCAACCGCAATATTTGAAGTTTTAGGTTCGCCTCTGGTCAATAAATACTCAGAAGGCTATCCTTTTAAACGATATTATCCGGGCAATTTTTATTATGACAAGATAGAAATTTTAGCCCAAAAAAGAGCCCTAAAAGCCTTTAATTTAAAAGAAGAAAATTGGGCAGTCAATGTCCAGCCTTATTCCGGTTCTCCAGCAAATTTAGAAGTTTATAACGCCTTGCTTCAGCCAAAAGATGTATTTCTCGGGATGAGTTTAGCAAGCGGCGGTCATTTAACTCATGGCCATTTTGTTAATTTTTCCGGTAAAATTTACAAAGCAATTCAATATGGTTTAAATGAAAAAACTCAATTAATAGATTATAAAGAAGTGGAAAAATTAGCGAAAAAATATAAACCGAAATTAATTGTTTGTGGCACCACTTCTTATCCAAGAAAAATAGACTTTTTGAAATTTTCTCAAATCGCCAAAAAAGTTGACGCTTATTTAATGGCAGATATTTCCCATATTGCTGGTTTGGTATTAGCCGGTCTCAATCCTAATCCTTTTAAGTATTGCGATATCGTGACCACCACCACTCATAAAACTTTGCGCGGTCCAAGAGGAGCGATTATATTTGTCAACAAAAAATCTAAAATTGCCAAAAAATTTAAAATAGATTTAGAAAGTCAAATTAACAAATCGGTTTTTCCCGGGATGCAAGGCGGTCCACATAATAACGTTACCGCCGCGATTGCTTTAACCCTAAAATTAGCCCAAAGAAAAGATTTTAAGCAATATCAAAAACAAATTTTAAAAAATAGTAAAACCTTGGCTGAAGAATTAAAGAAATTAGGTTTTAAATTAGTAACTAATGGCACTGATAATCATTTGACGGTAATTGACTTAAGAAATACTGATTTTTCTGGGATTGAAGCAGAAAGAATTCTTGAAAAAGCGGCCATTGTTGCTAACCGAAATGTTGTCCCCGGTGATTTAAAGCCGTTCAAACCTTCTGGAATTAGGATTGGCACTCCTTCAATTACCTCAAGAGGAATGAAGGAAAAAGAAATGCAGATTATCGCCAATTGGCTTTACCAATTATTGATAAAAAAAGAAAAACCAGAAACGGTTAAAAAAGAAGTTCTTAAACTGCTTAAAAAATTTCCCATTTATGAGAAAGGATAAAATCGCGATTGTTTTTGGCACCCGGCCGACTTTTATTAAAATGTCATCTTTAATCAAAACTCTTTCAAAAAAGAGGGCTAATTTTTTTATCATTCACACTGGTCAGCATTATTCAAAAGAACTAGATAATGTATTTTTCGAAGAATTAAAAATTTTAAAACCAGATTATAACTTAAAAATTGGCTCTGGCACTCATGGTTATCAGACTGGAATTGGCTTAATTGAAATTGAAAAAATCTTTTTAAAGGAAAAGCCAAAATTAGTTTTAGTTTATGGAGATACTAATTCAATGTTAGCCGCTGCTTTGGCGGCAGCAAAACTTCATCTGCCCTTGGCGCATATTGAGGCTGGCTTGCGTTCTTACGATAGATTTATGCCGGAGGAAATTAATCGGATTTTGGCTGACCAGATCGCTGATTATTTATTTGCGCCAACCAAAATTGCAAAACAAAATCTTTTAAAAGAAGGAATATCAAAAAATAAAATTTTTGTGGTTGGGAACTTAATTGTTGACACCCTATTTCAAAATATTAAAATCGCCAAAAAATACGACAAAATTTTTAAGGATTTAAAAATCAAAAAAGAAAAGTATTTTTTGATTACCGCTCACCGTTCAGAAAATGTTGATTTTAAAGACAAATTAAAAGGAATTTTAGAAGGATTAAATTTAATTTACAAAAATTATCAGTTGCCAATTATTTATCCAATTCACCCCCGCACTCAAAAAATGATAGAAAAATTTAAATTAAAAGTTCCTGAAGGAGTAAAAACTATTAAACCCCTGGGCTATTTTGAGTTTTTGAATTTATTGATGAACGCTAAATTGGTTTTGACTGACTCAGGCGGCATTCAAGAGGAAAGTTGCATTTTAAAAATTCCCTGTGTGACTTTAAGAGAAAATACCGAGCGACCGGAAACTTTAAAAGTGAAAAGCAACATTTTAGTTGGCACCGACCCTTTTAAAATTTTAAAAGGAGTAAATACGATGCTTAAAAGAAAAAGAAGTTGGCAAAATCCTTTTGGCGATGGAAAAACTTCTCTAAAAATCATTAAAATTTTAAAAAAAGAAGGATTTTTGTTATAATTTTAGATATGAAAGATTTCGTTGTTGGCGATAATTTGGCTTTTGAACTCTCTAAACTTTTAGGTTTTGACTACCTTAAAGTAGAGGAAAGAATTTTTTCAGATGGCGAAGTGCTTCCGAAATTAGAAAAAGAGCCAAAAATCAATCAGGCGATTTTAATTTACCAAAAGAAACAACTGGAAAATATCAATTCTTACTTAATCAAGTATCTTTTTCTTTCAAAAAAACTAAAAGAAATTTCTCAAAAAGTAATAGGAGTAATGCCTTATTATCCTTACGCTCGGCAAGATGCGGTTTTTTTGGAAGGAGAACCCGTTTCTTCCCTGTATTTGGCACAGATTTTGGAAAAGAGTTTGGACATTTTTATTACTTGCAATCCTCACGAACATCGGCAAAAACTTTCTAATTTATTCACTATTCCTGCTTACAATGTTTCTCTTTTTAAAGAAATGTCTGAATTTTTTAATGATTTTGATTTAAAAAAGACGGTTTTGGTTGCCCCAGACAGAGAAGCGAAAACTTTTATTGATGAATTTTCCCAAAATTTTTCTTCAGAAAAATATGTTTTTTTAAAACAGCGAAATGCGCAAACCGGCGAAATTGAATTTTTAGAGTCAGATTTTGATTTTAGAGACAAAGAGGCAATTATTGTTGACGATGTTTTGAGTACTGGCAAAACTTTATTAGAGATCGCTCAAAAAGTTAAAAACAAAGGAACAAAAAGTATCAGTTTTGCTTTTGTTCATTTTTTAAACGAATCGGCAATGGATTTAATAAAGAGTGTTTCTCCGAAAAAAATTATTACCACCAATACTCTGGAAAATCGTTATTTTAAACTTAATATAGTAAAGCCTTTGACAAACTTTTTAAAGGAAAATATTTTTTAACTATGGAAGAAATTGGAGAAGAAAAAAACGGCGCTTTTTTTCTAAAAGCAAAATATTTGGATATAAAAACCGGCCATCCTTGGGTTGTAGTTGTTAATGACCAAGACGCAAAAACTTATGGCATCAGAGCAGGCGATGAATTACTTTTAAAATGGAATCATAAACAGACAGAAGTTGGAGTTGATTTGACAAAAGAATTGGTTAATCAAGGAGAAATTGGCCTTTTTCAAGACATTACTCTAAGATACAAGATTAAAGAGGGCGATATTCTGGAATTATCTTTAACCCAACCGCCTCCTTCGCTTGAAAGCATCAGAAAAAAACTTTTAGGTAAAAAATTAACTTATGAAGAAATCAAGGGAATAATGGCAGATATTGTCGATTACCGGCTGGATGATATTCAGATTGCTTTTTTTCTGGCTTCTTCTTTTCAGAAAAACGGTTTTTCTGGGGAAGAAATTTATTATATGACAAAGGCAATGGCAGAAACCGGAGAAATGATTTTTTGGAACAAAGAGATTGTGGCAGATAAACACTCAATTGGCGGGTTGCCAGGCAACCGCACGACGCCGATTGTTGTTTCCATTATTTCCAATTTAAATATCTTTATTCCCAAAACTTCTTCCCGAGCCGTAACTTCAGAAGCCGGCACTGCAGATGTGATTGAAGCAATCGCGCCGGTGGAATTTTCTCTGGAAAAAATAAAAAAAATAGTTAGTGAAGTCAATGCTTGTTTGGTTTGGGGTGGTTCTTTAAGATTGGCGCCGGCAGATGACAGAATTTTAAGAATAAGTTATGAGTTGGGAATAGAGCCTTATTCAAAAATGATTGTTTCTATTATGGCAAAAAAGGTGGCGATGGGTGCGACTCATCTGGTAATTGATATGCCAATTGGTCAAGGAGCGAAAATTTCTGATTTTTCCGAAGCAAAAAAAGTCAAAAAAACATTTCTTTATTTAAGCAAAAAGTTCAATATCAAAACAAAAGTGATTATTGAAAAAATGAACGGTCCAGTTGGCAGGGGAATAGGACCGGCTTTGGAAATTAAAGATGTTTTAAAAGTTTTGGAGCAGAAAGAAGACCGACCCCTTGATTTGGAAAAAAGAGCAATAAAATTAGCTGGCGACCTTTTGGAATTAACCAAAAAAGCGCCAGTTGGAAAAGGAGAAACAATCGCTTTGAATCAACTGAAAAATGGCGGCGCTTTAAGACAGTTTAAAAGAATAATTGAGGCTCAAGGAGGAATCAAAGATATTTCTTCAGATAAAATTTCTTTAGGCCAAGTAAATTATGAATATAAAGCAGATAAAGAGGGGATGGTTTCAAAAATTGACTTAAAAGAATTAGTAAGGCTAACGCGTCTCTTGGGCTCTCCTTCGACCAAACAGGCTGGGATTTATTTAAATAAAACCATTGGCGAAAAAGTTAAATTAGAGGACACCTTGTTTACTCTTTATACTAACAGCGATCAGCGTCTTGATTTAACTTTAGATGAACTCAAAAAAATTGAGTTATATAAAATATTATAAATTTTTTTGGTTACCCAGGAACTCAAATGGTTGTTAAATTCAAACCTTAAAATTAATTCCTCACGGTAAAAATAAAGAATATTTTAATCTCTTGGTAATAGCCCAAAAAAGTTAGTTTTTTCGTATATAAAAAATGCTGCCTTCTTTCAGCCTTGCGGCTTTAAAAAGGCAGCAGTGGTGTTATTTGTCAGCCTTGCGGCTTTCAAATAACACCACTTTCATTATAGCAGTTCCAAAATCCCTGTCAAGTTTTTTTAGATGAGAATTGTGATATAATAAATTAATAATTTGTAATTAAAAATCAAAAATATGCCCCACCGTGAAAACTCTAATTTTTTAATTAGAGATTTGCCAAAAAGCGAACGGCCAAGAGAAAAATTGCTTAATCGCGGCCCAGAAAATTTAAAAGACGAAGAACTATTGGCAATTTTAATAAGGACTGGCTTTCATGGCAAAAGCGCTTTAAGATTAGCCAAGCAAATTTTGGCGAAATATCCAAAAAACAAACTTTTAAAAATTCAATCCAACCAATTAACTGAAATTAAAGGCGTTGGCTCCAGCAAGGCCTCAATTATTTTGGCCGCTATTGAATTAGTCAAAAGAAGTCTAAATTTAAAAGAGGAAACAATTCCGGTTATCCAATCCCCTAAAGACGTCGTTAGTCAAGTGAGTTTTTTAAGAGATAAACAAAGAGAACATTTTGTAGTTTTGTTTTTAAATGCCAGAAATCAGTTAATTACTAAAAAAGATTTATTTATCGGCACCTTAAACGCCAATCTGGTTCACCCTCGCGAAATTTTTAGCGAAGCCTTAAAACATAATGCCGCTTCCCTTATTTTGGTTCACAACCACCCATCTGGTGATCCAGAACCATCGCAAGATGACCTTGAGATTACCAAGCGTTTGAGAGAAGCCGGCCAAATTATGGGTCTTGAGATTATTGACCATTTGATTATCAGCCATAATAACTATTTTAGTTTTAAAGAACACCAACTAATGAAATAATTTCCTAAAATTATTTACAAATTAGATAAGAAAAACCGCAGAATTATTATTTTAGAAATCGGTTATCACCAGGGAATTTATTAGTACTAGTTTATGATATTCTATCACATTGGAATAAGACCTTGACTTATTCTATTATTCTGACTACAATTAGAATAACATTATTATGTATTTTAAAGTTGTAGCATAAGAAAATTACTTAAAAATAATGACAAAAAATCCTTTTATTCCTCCAAAATTACCCCCTAAGATAGATTATGTCTCTTTAATTAAAGAAATAGGTGAAGCCAGAGATGCCCTTGGGGAGCTTAGGGGTTTGTTAGTAAATATCTCTAACCTTGATTTACTAACTACCCCTCTTTTAACCAAAGAGGCAGTTTTAAGTTCACGAATTGAGGGCACCCAGGCAACCTTAGAAGATGTTTTTAAATACGAAGCCGAAAGAAATACTTCTGGAGAAAACAGAAAAAATATGGATATTAAAGAAATTATTAATTATCGAAAAGCAATTCATTCAGCAATAGCAGAATTAAAAAATAGGCCAATCGGAGAAAATTTGATAAAAAAAATTCATTATATCTTATTAGATTCTGTGAGGGGAAGCAATAAAGATAGAGGAAACTTTAGAAGGACATCGGTATATATTGGTTTACCCGGTAGCTCCCTTGAAGAAGCAATTTATATTCCGCCGCCAATTACAGAATTACCATCTTTAATAAGTAATTGGGAGGAATATATAAATTCTAACCAAGAAAAAGATCCTTTAGTCCAAATAGGAATAGCCCATTATCAATTTGAAGCAATTCACCCCTTTATGGATGGTAATGGCAGAATTGGGCGTCTCTTGATTCCTTTATTTCTTTATCAAAGAAATCTTTTACCTTATCCGTTGCTCTATATTAGTGAATATTTTGAGGAGCATAGAAGAGACTACTATGATTTATTAAATGGTGTAAGCGAAAATGGTGAGTGGGAAAAATGGTTAAAATTTTTCTTAATTGCTTTAAAAACCCAATCTATAAAAACCCAAAATACAGTTTTAAAAATTATGGCGTTGTATGAAAAACTTAAAAAAGAGATTACTGCCATGAATACAATCTACGCTATTAATTTGTTGGATATAATTTTCACTATGCCCGTCGTGTCTTACATTAGCATTAAAAATAAATTAAAAACTAAAAGCCCCCAGACGATTTATAACCTGTTAAAAAAATTCATCAAGGTTGGTATTCTTAAGGAGGTTCCAGGAAGAAAAAGAAATAAAATTTATCTCTTTGAGCAATTGCTTGATATATTAAAGTAGGGATGTTCAAAGAGCAAAAGAAAGTGTTATAATAGGGATAATTGGTTTTATTGAACTAAGCAATAAGACTACTAACATCGACAAAAAACTCGATCAGGAGGCCCAAAAACTTCAGAAATTAGAGGGAAAGGAAAAAGATGAAAATAAAATGTTGAAATCTGTTTAAAACAAATAAAACTATAAATTATACCGCAATGGAAAACGACAATATAATTACTAAATTTCAAGCACTATTAAAGAACTTATTCCAATTTGATTCTTCTGATTTAGATTTCGGAATTTATAGGATTTTAAATTATAAACATGACCAAATTGAAAAATTTATTGACGAGGATTTTATAGAGAAAGTAGATAATGCATTTGCTAAATACGAAAAAGAACAAAGCGCTAATTTGGATAATCATTTAGATGAAGTCAAAATACAAATTATTGAAACTCTGGGTAAGGGAGCGTTTACTGATACCGGAGACCTAAATAAAAAATTTCAAGATACTCCTTTGGGAAAAGAATTTTTATCAGTTAAACAACAAAAAAATAATATAAAAATAACAGAAGAGATAAAGCTTCAAGTTTTTAATGACCTCTATAATTTTTTCTCTCGTTATTATGAAGAAGGTGATTTTATTCCGCAGTATCGATATTCTATAAAAAAACATAAATATGCAATTCCATATAACGGTGAAGAGGTTAAATTATACTGGGCCAATTATGATCAATACTACACTAAAACTGGTTGTCTCTTTCGTGATTACACCTTTAAAGTTAATGATTATAAAATAATTTTTAGAATTGTTTCGGCAAAGGAAGAATTAGGTTCAAATAAAGCTACCAAACAAAGATATTTTCTGCTTGATGATGAAAAACCTTTAACAATAGAACAAAGTCAAAATATTCTTATCCAGTTTCAATATCGAGAACTTACAGCTGACGAAGTTAAAAGATTCAAAAGCAAAGATGATACAAATATAGAGAAAAACGAGAAAGAAGATGATAATGCTATTAGTAAAAAAGTAACTGTAAAACAAGACATACTTAATCAAAACATTTATGAGGATATTATAAACAGGATAACAGATTCCAAATTAAAAAATTATCTTTCTACTCTTTCTAATAATGATAAACCATTGCTGTTGTTTCAATTAGATAGATTTACTGCTAAAAATACTAAAGATTATTTTGTTCATAAAAATTTGAAAAAATTCCTTATAGAGCAATTAGATTACTTCATAAAATCTGATGTGTTGAGTATAGACACACTTAAAGAAGAAAAAAACATCGATAAGCATATAACAAGGGCAAAGGTAGTAAAAGAAATTGGAGAAGATATTATTGATTTTCTCGCCCAAATAGAAGACTTTCAAAAAAGGTTATGGGAAAAGAAAAAGTTCGTCATAAGAACTGAATATGTAATTACTACTGATAGAGTACCTGAAGAATTTTACAGCGAAATTTTTAGTAATAGCGAACAAAGAAAAGAATGGGAAGAACTGGGTTTTGATATCCCAGACAAAAAAGAAAAATTAAAAGAAAATAAGCTTCCAATTGATACAAAACATTTTTCTTCAGATTTCAAATATGAATTACTTGAGAAATTATCAGAAAAAGGAGACATTGATGATTTGCTTGACGGCTTATTGATTAAATCAGAAAATTGGCAGGCACTAAACCTGCTTAAGGATAAATACAGAGAGAAAGTTCAGACAATTTATATTGATCCACCATTTAATAAAAAAACTGATGCTGATTATCTTTATAATGTGAAATATAAAGATTCTACGTGGGCGAGTATGTTAGAAAACAGATTACAACTGGCGAGAGATTTGCTTTCCGACAAGGGTAGCATATTTGTCCGTTGTGATGACAACGGAAATTGGATAGTACGATACTTGATGAACGATATTTTTGGGCAACTTAATTTTAGAAATGAGATTGATATTAAAAGAAATCAGGCTCTACCAAAGACAGGTGATGTAAATCTTATTGAGGAAACCGAAAACCTGTTTGTCTATGCTTTGGGCAGTGATTTTGTTTTCAAGAATCAATTAGTAGATAGAGATAAGCCTTATTGGGGAGATTTGGGTACAAGGCCCTCAAATAGAAAAGATAATTCCTCAAGATTTGTGGCCGGAATTGAATTCAAACCGCCCGCATACAGAAGGTGGTCTTACTCACAAGAGAATTTGGATGTGATGTACAAAAATAAGAGATTGAAAATTGAAGATGGAAAATTAAAAGTGTTGATTGATAAGAGAAGAATAGGTAGTAATTGGACAGATATACCAGGTTATTCGGTTACCCCAGTTTGGGGTTTTTCTACTGAAAATTCGGAGAAACTCTTATCAAGAGCTGTAGATATGTCTTCCGAAAAGTCGGATATAATTCTTGATTTTTTTATCGGTTCTGGAACAACAACTGCCGTAGCCCATAAACTTGGTAGAAAATGGATAGGTGTTGAATTAGGTGAGCATTTTAATTCCTATAAAGACAGGAAAGGAATTACCACGGGTCTCGTTGTTAGAATGAAAGAAGTTTTGGCAGGAAAAGGAAACCATGAACCGTATGGCATTTCTAGAGAAATAAACTGGCAAGGTGGTGGGTTCTTTAAATATCAAGTTTTAGAACAATACGAAGATACTTTAGATAATATTGAGCTTAAAGAAAATAAACAAGCTTTACAGCTTTTTAAAGACGATTATTTATTAAAGTATTTCTTAGATTTTGAAACTAAAGATAGCCCTTATTTGTTGAATATCAGCTATCTTAAACATCCGTTTTCTTATAAATTAAAAGTGAATTTAGAAGAAATAGGAGAGCCACAACAGATGGTTATTGATATTTCTGAAACATTTAATTATCTTTTAGGTCTGAAAGTGAAAAAAATAAAAACAAGGCACTATAATAAAGCGAAGTATTTATTTGTTCTTGGAGAAAAAGATAGTAAAGATGTAGTAGTTGTTTGGAGAGATTACGAGGATGATTGGAGCAAAGACGATTTTAAAGCAGATAAAGAGTTTATTATTCAAGAATTAAAAGATTGGCAGCCTCAAATTGTTTATATTAATGGTCAAAGTATTTTAACTCCTAATTTTAATAAGAATATTGTAGAAATAAGATATATTGAAGCCGAATTTAAATTATTGATGCAAAATAGTTAATGAAAATAGAAAAATATTTTATTTTAAATAAGTATTTCGTTTCTTTATTTGGTAAGAATGATATAAAAGATTTGCTAGACGAGTTGAAAGACAAAGAAGAGGGGATTGATGCTAATGGTTATAGCTATTTCATTGATACTTTAATTTCCTTAGAAAATCTTAAAATTTCGAAAGACGTTCTTTTAGAATATGATAAAAATATTCAATTTTATGTAAGTCAAATCAATTACAAGCGTAAAGATATTTCCTTAAAATACTTTCAATATTTGGCAGTACTCTTTACAGAAATTTTTTTAGATAATCTAAAAAACAGAAAAATTGAATTTTTGAAGGAACTAAATGATTTTTTCCAAGTGTATACCGAGGAAGAAGAAATAGATGGATTTAAGCCCTTTAATGAAGGAGATCTTACGAAAATTGCTTTTTATATGGCTACCGGTTCCGGCAAAACAATTATTATGCATATTAATTATTATCAGTTTCTTCATTACAAATTATTCGAACCTGATAATATTATTTTGATTACTCCCAATGAAGGGCTTTCGAAACAACATAGTGGAGAATTGGATAAAAGCAATATTTCAAACACTGTTTACGGAGGTAATTTGAATAATCTCTCGCAAAGAGATGATGAGATTTTAGTTATTGAGATTACTAAATTCAAGGAGTTCAAAAAAGGAAAAGGGGTAACTCTTTCAGTGGACACTTTCGAAGGGAAAAATCTTATTTTTGTAGATGAGGGGCACAAGGGCAAGAAGTCAGAAGATCAGAAATGGGCAAAATTAAGGGATAAACTTACTGAGAAAGGTTTTGTGTTTGAATATAGTGCTACTTTTGGGCAAATTTTAAGTGAAAAAAATAAAAATATTTTAGAAGAATATGCCAAGGCTATTATTTTTGATTATTCTTATAAATATTTTTATTTAGATGGTTATGGAAAAGATTTTTCTGTTTTAAACGTTCAGAAAATTAAAATAAGTGAAACAAAGTTTCAGGAAATAATGTTTGTAGCTAATTTATTGTCTTTCTATGAGCAATTGTTAGTATTTAAAGAAAATAGACCATTGATTACGGAATATAACATTGAAAAACCTCTATGGATTTTTGTTGGGGCAACTGTTAGTGGCAAGCAGGAAGAATCTGATGTAGTAAAAATTTTACAATTTATAAACAAAGTGACGGGGGAAAGGGGTTGGTTTATACATTTAGTGAATGAGATTTTAAATGGTAATAGTGGTTTAATAGATGAAAATGGAATGGATATCTTTCAAAAACGATTTAGTTATTTACGAAACAGAGATATCAATTTTGATGATATTTATAATACGATTTTTAATGGAGTAGGATCTTTTAGAATTGTGGAACTAAAAAATAGTTTTGGGGAATTTGGTCTTAAGGTAGGTGATAATAAATATTTTGGAGTAGTAAATATAGGGGATGGCGCTAATTTCAAAAAACAACTAGATAAAATAGAATTAAAAATCGAAATGGATGTAATTTCTAATTCTCTTTTTGATGAAATTCAAAATGTAGATTCATCTATAAACATTCTTATAGGATCTAGAAAATTTATTGAAGGATGGGATACATGGCGTGTATCTTCTATGGGTCTTTTAAATATCGGGACTGGCCAAGGGCCACAGATTATTCAATTATTTGGACGAGGAGTAAGACTTAAAGGAAAAGGAATGTCTCTCAAAAGAAGTGACGATAATTCTCTTATTAGATTATTAGAAAATCTCAATATTTATGGAATAAGAGCTGATTACTTAAATACCTTTTTAGATGCTATTAGAAAAGAAGATGTAGAATTTGAAACTATTGAAGTTCCTATTAGGGCTCAATATATGGATAAATGGCAGAATCTTTATGCTTTAAGCAAAATAGGTGTTAAGAATTTTGAAGATGATGACGTTTTAAAATTAGAGATAGATGATAAACTATCTTTTACTTTAGACTTGAGATCAAAAATTTCTATGTATTCAGCGCAGCCTCAAAGAGAAAATGGCGTAGAAATAAAAGAAGTGCAGGGTACAACAAAGGAGGTGAAATTAACAATTGAAATGTTAGAACTATTTGATTGGGATGAAATATGGAAAGATATTATAGAATTTAAAACTCAAAAATGCTATTGGAATGTAATATTCAATAACAATATTCTCAAAGATTTTCTAATAAATGGAAGATATTCTATTCATATTCAGCCCGACCTGTTCGCAATTTCTCGAATAGAAGATATAAATTTATTGCAAGAGATAGCAATTTTAGTTCTTAAGAGATATCTAGATTTGTTTTATAGAAAATACGCTAAGTTAGCAGAAGTAAACAATTTGCAATATGAGGAAATAAAAACATTGCCATTACCTTTTATTTCTGATAATAAGCAAGGGTATATCGTTCAAATTGCGAAAAATAAAAAGGGTATAATAAAAGATGTAAAAAATATTGTAAATAATTTAGAGAGTTTGATTCATGATGATATTACTAGTATATCGTTACCAAGAATTTATTTCGATAGATCTTTATACGTGCCTATTTTATTACAAACTAAAAAGGTGGATAAGATTTCTCCTCAAGGTCTTGTAGATAGCGAAAAACGTTTTATCTTAGAACTAAAAAATTATATTTCGACACATGAAAGAGAGGAAGAAATTTATCTTTTAAGAAATTTTCCTATTTCAGGAATAGGATTTCGATTGCAATGGTCAGGATTTTATCCCGACTTTATCATGTGGCTTAAAACCGAAAAAGAGCAAACTATAGTGTTTATTGATCCTAAGGTATTATAACATAGTAAGAGTTTAAATAATGAAAAAATTCAATTTGCAGGTTTTTCAGATGAAGCAGATGATTCTAATAATATAGTAACTATCAAAACAATAGAAGCTAAGTTAGCTAACAGGCATATTCGCTTAGAATCATTTATTATATCTCAGACTTCTTATGTCGATTTAATTAAAGGTGAGACGATTTATCCAACCAAAGAAGAATTTATTAAACACCACGTTTTATTTTTAGAGGATAAAAATTGGCCAGAAATATTATTTACTGCATTAGCCAAATAATGAATTCAAATATAAATAATACTAAAAAACATTATTAGACGAAAAATTAATTAGATATAAATATGTTAAATCAAGAGAAATTAAAGCCTCTATTAGATAAATATCTTCATTATGTTCAGGATGTAGTCGGGTTAGAATACTACACTAAAACAACGGAAGGATATAAGTTCGATTTTGTTTCAACGTTTCAAAAGACTTTCAATCTTGGGGCAACTAATTTAAAAGAAATGCTTGAGAAAGCGATTGGAGAGAATAATTTAGTCAAAAGTAAACACTACTTTCCTCGTGAAATGTTATTAATTTTAGCAGAAGAATATGAAAATGAAGTTAGGCAATCATTAGAGAAATTATTTAATGAAGAAGTAGAAGTAGCTGTCCGTATAGATAATTTTAGGAGGGAAATGGACTTTCTAATGGATATAAGAAATAAAAAATTTGGAACAGATGATGATTCCTATATGAGTCTTAGATTTATAAGTCTTTTACTTTCTGCGCGATATCCCATGAAGTATTACGCCATAAAACCAGAGGAATACAAAAAGTTTATAAAAAGTATAGAGGGGGAGCTACCAATTTTTAAAGGACTTACCGAGGGGGCAAAATATAAAATTTTTGAAAAGTACTTAGAGGAAGTAAGAGAGTGCATAAAAAATATTCCCGAAATTCAAAACATTCACTCTCTTTTCATAAAAGATAGGGATTTCAAAGATCCAGAATTTATATGGATGACCCAAGATTTTATGTACACCGCAGGTCGAAAAGATTTAGACTCCAATGTGAAGAGTGACAATTTAGAAAAACGTTATAAAATAAAGCAAGTAGGAGATAGTGCCAATACTCAAGAAGTTGATGTATTGGAATTTTTAAATTCTGTCCAAGATAATAAATATGAGCCATATGAGCTTGAACCACCAAGCAGAATAAAAATTCGCCAAATTATTGAAGCATGTTCTCTTGGAAAGTTTGTTCTTCCTAATTTCCAAAGATATTTTGATTGGAAAGAGGCAGATATAAAAGACTTTTTCGAATCGATATTTGAGGGTTATTATGTTGGAGCTTTTCTTTTTTGGAGTGCTGGTAGCGAACTGCCTTTAGACATCATGCCGATTAAGGGTGTATCTCTTTCAAGGGGGGATATTAAACCAGAGCAGATAATTCTAGATGGTCAACAAAGAATTACCTCTATTTATTATGGGATTAAAGCGCCTCAATTTTCACTAAAAGGAAGCTCCCAGCCTACCTATTTTTATGTGAATATCAATGCTTTTTTCTCTCCAAATAAAGAGAAAGATGCTGAGATTATCGTTACATTGCCATACCGGTTAGACATAGAGGAGTCGTATAAGAGATTTCTTTTTCCGTTGTATGAGCTCGAGAGGTATGATGATTGGGTTAATGGTTTTGAGGACTTCATGTTAAAGAAAACGTCTGATTATATTAAAATTCGTCGAATAACAAGGATTATAGATAAAAGGTTAAGATATATGTGGGATGGATTTGAAATTCCTTATATAGTCTTACCTAAAAACATGGAATTAGTGCAAGCAACCGAAATCTTTGAAAAATTAAATACTAAAGGCAAAATTCTTAGTGTATTCGATTTAGTAATCGCTAGAATGTATAAATATGGAATAAAGCTTAGAGAATTGTGGGATAACACACAGGCGCAATATTCTAATATACAGAGATATTTTAAATTTATAGACAAAATACCAATCTATATACTCCAAGTTATAGCTCTTTGTTATAGCGGCACTGGATCTTGCAAAAGGAAAGATATATTAGATATTTATGAAAATATCTATAGTAGTAGCGGTTTATCTTTCGAAGAACATTGGCTTGAAGCATCTAGTTACTTTAATCAAGCAATTAAAATGCTAGAAAACTTGCAACCAGATGGATTTGGTGTAAAAAATGAAAAAGAATTGCCATTTGAGTCTATGATTCCAGTTCTGGCAGCCTTACTAAAAGAAATAGATACAAGAGAAAAAAAAGCGGATTGTTATAAGAAATTAAAAATGTGGTACTGGGCATCTGTGTTTTCTAATGCTTATTCTCAAGCCGCTGATGCTAGAATGACCGCTGATTTCAAAGAGATGAAAGCATGGTTTACAGATGATTCCCAAATACCTACAGCTATTATTGAGGCTAGACGCGCATTTCAATATTTAGATCTTAAAGAAATTCAGAATAAGACAAGTTCAATCTATCGAGGGGTTATGTCTCTTTTGGCCATTGAAGGATCGAAAGATTTCGAAACCGGATTATCTTTAGTAAATGCTCGTAGTAATGATAAAGATCATATTTATCCTAAAGCCGTGTTTAAGAATTTTAAAGATATCAATTCTGTTCTTAATATGGCTTGGATGTCTAAAGATACTAATAGAAAAATAAAAAGGTTTAAAAAACCATCGGAATATCTAAAGGAATTCATAAATGATAAATATGGAAGCGAAGAAGCATTTTTAGAAGTTTTGAAAACTCATTGTATTAATAAAATGGCGTACGAGTATATGCTGAAAGATGAAGATGGTTTTGAAGCATTCCTTGAAGAGCGACAAAAAGTAATACTTTCAAAGATTAAAGATATATTAGGGATTGAGCCTTCTGAGGTAGAAATAGGTTTAATAAATCCGAAAGAACCATTCAAAAATAAAATTATGTTCGGTGAAGTTATCCGATCTTGCCACGAATATTTATACTGGATTGATAAATACTTTTCATTTGAAGGGTTGAAATTACTATCTCAGTTTTTAAATAAAGATAAAGTAAAAGATCTTAAGATAATAATGTCGATTGATAAAGTTAATGAGAATTTTAGAGATCTTTTTAAAGATTTTAAGATTGAAATGAAGAATAAAGGAATATCGTGCGAATTAAGAGTTATCATAGACCCGAGATTAAAGTCTCAAATTCATGATAGATGGATTATTTCTAAGGATATATGTTTTAACATTCCTTCGGCAGATATTGTTGCTAGGGGACAATATAGCGAAATTAAAGAAACTTCCAATACTCTTCCTTTTGACGAATGGTGGGAAAATAGTAAAGACATAACTACGGAATGGCATATAATTAAGAATTTTATTAAGTAGCCTGCAGTTATTAGCTATTTAGGATATTGCCAGTGTTTTAAATAAATCTTTCAAAGGTCAATTATAAAATATAAATAAATATATGGCACAAAAAACATTGGCAGATATTTTACAAGAAAAATCAGACGAAGAATTAATTGGTAGTAAAGATATAATGACTGGGGTGACTAGCGGCGATCTAGTTTATGATGCTTTGATAGATATATTGCGTAGAAATATGGAGATGCAGAAACGATTAAAAGATACTACTAATAAATCAAGTAGAATAATGATGCGGCTAAATATAGTTTTAATTATTCTCACAGCAGTTCTAGTTTGGCTTACATTAGTTTTAGTTAAAAGCTAATTTGAATTTATGACCCAAGAAGAAATATCCATTAAATCTGTAATGAAATATGAAAAATCCCAAGGATACAAACCTGTCGGTGTTAACAAACAACATCGAGGGTATGATATTCATTCTGGTCGGAGATATATTGAGGCAAAATCGAGACCTGAAAATAAAATACAACCTTTTATAACTCTTCATAATCATTTTGTTACGTTCTTTAGGAAGGGATTAACTAACTATTATATCTAGGTAGTGTATGATATGAATAAAGCTTCTAAACTGGTTATTATACCCCAGCGGTAATTTTTAAAAATTTAGAAACAGATGTTTCTCTTTTTATCCGAAGAAAAGTTTATAACGGGTTTAAAAGAATAAGTTTAGAGAAATTTAAACCCCAAAAGTCTAAAAATTAATTTGAAAAAAGTAAATTAAACGAATTCATTAGTTTACCGACTTTATTCTCTCACGCCGGAGGAAATTGAAATTGTTGAGCAGTCAGCAAATAAATTTAATAAAAATTAATTTTATTGAAGCAAATAACTAAAATCAAAATATTAATTTAGAAAAGATATTTAATATGAAAAAAGGATTGGAGTATACAAAAGTAGTTCAAGAATTAATGAAAGTTTTACATCCTGATAAAACAATTAAAATTAATTCTATTATCAATGGTCCCGATGGCAAAAGAGAGATTGATGTTGAGGTAAGAGGAGTATTTAATAATAAAGACAGTTTTTTGTTTATTGAATGTAAAGATTGGAATAGGCCAGTGGGAATAGAAATTATAGATGCTGTTGATTCTAAGGGACAAGATTTAAAAACTGATGAGATTATTGTTTTTAGTAATTCAGGTTTTACTAAAGAAGCAATTAATAAATCATTACGTAAGAATATAAAGATTTGCTCAGTTTTGAAAAATAAAGATAAAATTATAAAAATAAAAATTTATAGAAAAGCATTGATAAAAACAATTTCTATAGAAAATTGGGAATTAATTGTTTATCCAGTAGAAGAAGATTTAAATAAAATACCAAAAGATTGGAATCCTGTGGAGGATATAACATATGAAGGAAGCTCTATTATTAAGTGGATTTCTAAAGAGTCAAAAATAATCTTGAGGGAAAAAATAAAAGAATTTTCCTTTAATAAAGAAATTAATTTACTGGCTACATATTGTTTTTATAATCCTAATATTTTTTTAATTAAAAACAAACCAATTATTTTAAAAGGTTTAGCAATTAAAATGCATATTATTAAAAAAAATTTTTTATGTTCAATTCCTGTAGATGCATCTTTAGGTTTATATAACTATTTAAGTAATGATGTAGTTGTTCCTAATAAAGAAACTTATTTTGAAGGACCAATTACATTTGATAATTGTGAAGAATTAAAAGATTCTTGCGAATTTAACAATTTATCAAATTCTGATATCGAAAACGGCCATTTTCAGATAGATTATTGCTTATATAATTATATAAGACCTATTTCAGATGGAAAATGTGTAAATTTGGATTCTATTATAAATAGAGAAGAAGCGGGATTGAAAATATGTGATTGGAAAAATTGATTTAATAGAATTATTAATAAATTTATTTTAAATGGGAAAATCAAAATTAGAATTGTATAATAGAATTGTTAAAAGAGAATATTCACTATAAAATAACAAATGGTAAATTGGTGTGTTAATGTATGCGGCATCAGAATAGATTTACTAAAATGAAATTAAGGATGAAGTTTTTAAAAAAAGAGTCGGTGAGAAGTTTTGGTGATAAAACAATTCAAGAGGACGATTTCCGAGAAATTTTAGAGGCAGCAGAATCCACTCCTTCGGCCGGTAATTTAAAAGCACTATTTTACCTTATGAAGGTGATGATTCTTGGGTAGAGCCAACCATTTTTAAAATTAAAGAATGTTTGGATTCTGAGACCATCCCTCCTCCCAGTGATGATTGCGGATATTGCGCTTATCGTCATTTTATTTCACAAGAATTAGAAGAATAGTAGTCAGTTTAAAAAACTTTTTAAATTATTATAAATGCTATAATTATAATTGAAATATTTTATTCAACTCAC
>ERZ795060.673-NODE-673-length-45305-cov-63.691315_pt1 | contig 45305 bp, 31 predicted proteins | sample MGYA00375144_ERZ795060 | MGnify/ENA primary metagenome ERZ795060 (study PRJEB30189, sample SAMN05720157) | activated sludge metagenome | isolation source: anaerobic digester from wastewater treatment plant | place: Japan | collected 2015-05-15 ... | reverse complement strand
AATAAGGTTTAATACTCAAACATTTATTATATCAGGTCTTGGTGAAGGATCAGGTACTCAATTATATATAGATGATAATGGTAAGGTTTTAAAAGGCACTTCATCATTAAGATATAAGGAAAATGTAAGAGATTTAGAAGATGATTTCTTAAAGATTTTATCAATAAGCCCTAAAACATTTACATATAAAAATTCAAACATAGAAGAAATAGGTTATATAGCAGAAGATTTTGATAAATTAGGTTTAAACAAATTAGTAATGTATGACAAAGAAGGAAAACCAGATGCTATAAAATACGACAGAATTGTTTTATACCTTACAGAAGTTTTAAAACTTCAACAAAAAGATATCGAAGAGATTAAAAATCAATTATCTTCAAATATTTTACTTTCTGGAGAGACAGCAGGAGAAAATATTGAGATAAATAATTTTGTTTCAATGATAAAACAAGGATTTAATTATCTAAATATTACAATTGATAATGGAATTATAAAATTAAAAGAATTATTTGCTAAAAAAGTTGTAACCAACGAGATTCAAATGATAGACAAAGCAACAGGAAAACAATATTGCGTATGGATTGAAAATGGAGAATGGAAAAAATCAGAAGGGGAATGCAAAGATTTAGAGGAACAAGAAAATGAAAATAAAAATGAAGAACAACAATCAAATTCATCAAGTTCGGGAGGAGGCTCAACTTTAGATTCAGCACCAACACCAACCCCAACGCCGACTTCAACAATAGAAACAACACCATTATCAACTCCTGAACCAAGCCCAGAAATAACTTCTACACCAGAATCTCAACCAACCCCGGAACCGGAACCGGAACCAGAAACAGAAACAGAATCAGAATCAGAATCAGAATCAGAATCAACAACTTCATCAGAGGATTCAATATCTGATTCTTCTGATTCATCTGATTCTTCTGATTCATCTGATTCTTCTGATTCATCTGATTCTTCATCCGATTCATCATCATCTAATTCGTCTTCTGAATCTTCTTCTGAATCTTCATCTGAATAATTTATATCAAAAGTTAAATTCTGTGTTTCTTTCTTGTAATTATTTTTGTAATTTTCCACCAATTATTAACATTTAATTATTGACAGGGACTTTTAAAAACAATAAAATTAGATTATAATTAAAAATTAAATTAAAAAATAATAAATAAAACTATGCCAAAAATTTCTTTAAAAGAAGTAAATATTTTTGATCTTATATCAAAAATAAGTATTTATGTTTTAATTTTTCTTTTGCCGATTTTTTTCTTGCCGATAACAAGCAATTATTTAGATTTTAATAAACAGGCAATTCTTATCTTTTTAGTTTTTTTATCTTTTTTCTTTTATTCTTTAAAATGTTTAATTCAAGGAAAAGCAATTTTAAATTTAGAAAAATTTAATATCTTTTTAATTATTTTTCTTGTTGTTTGTTCAATAGCAACGATTTTTTCTTATTGGTCTTATGGAAGTTTTTGGGGCTGGCCGTTGCCTGTTTCTGAAAGTTTAATAACTTTAATTTGTTTGGTTTTATTTTATTTTTTGATTATAAATGTTTTTGAAAAAAAAGAAGTTTTCCGTGCTTTAATTTTATTTTTAATTTCATCTTTTCTGGCAATTATTTTTGGAATACTTCAATTATTTAAAGTTTTTATTTTGCCTTTTAGTTTTGCAAAAGACGCTTTTTTTAATACTGTTGGAATGGTTAATTCTTTAGGATTTTTAGCAGTAGCGCTTTTGTCTCTTTCTTTTATTTTGCTTCCTAATGTTAAAAAAGGCCTTAAGGTATTTTTAATTGCTTTAATAATAGCAAGTTCTTTACTTATTTTAATAATTAATTTTTCTGTTTTGTGGATAGTTTTAGCAATTGCTTCATTTTTAGTTATGGTGTTTATGATGGCAGTGCAGAAAAAATATTTTTTTGATAGCAGATGGATGACTTTGCCAATGGTATTTTTAACAATAAGTTTGTTTTTCATCTTTTTTAAATTTCCAATTCCTCTTTTGCCAACACCGCCTTTAGAAGTTTTTCTTACTCAAGGCGCAAGCTTTAATATTGCAAAAGAGGTTTTAAAAGAAAGTCCTTTATTGGGTTCTGGACCAGGCACTTTTATTTATGTTTTTTCTAAATATAAAAATCCGGAATTGAATAAAACAGCTTTATGGGATGTAAAATTTGAACATCCAACTTCAAAAATATTTGATATTTTAATTGGTAATGGAATATTAGGGCTTCTTGCTTATCTTATAATGATAGTTTATTTTGTTATTATTGGTATAAAATTTTTATTTTCTAAAAAAGAAAATGAAGAAAATAAAGAAACGGAAGAGAGTGGAATTTTAAAATATTTGCCTTTGTCTTTCTTTCTATGTTTTGTCGTTTTAAATATCGGATTTTTCTTTTACACTTCTAATTTAACAATAGATTTTCTAAATTTCTTTTTAATGGCTGGATTTTTATCTTTTATCTCTCCCAAAAAAGAATTTACCCTTAAAGCTTCTTCTTTAGCAACCTTAGCATTTAACTTTATTTTTGTTTTAATAATTATTTTTAGTTTTGGAATGATAATTTTAGAGGGACAAAAATATTTAGCAGAAGTTAATTATGCAAAGGGGGTGAATGCTTTCAACCAAAATAAAATTGATGATTCAATATCTTATTTAGAAAAAGCAGTGAGATTAACACCAAAAGTAGATTTGTACCAAAGAGAGTTATCTCAAATTTATCTTCAAAAAGCAAAACAAGAAATTGTATTAAAAGGATTAGATTCTCAAGATTCAGTTGAAAAAATAAGTGAACTTATAAATAAATCAATAAATACTATAAATGCCGCTGTAAATTCTAATCCTAAAAATTCTAATAATCTTGCTGTAAGAGCATTGGTTTATCAGAATTTAATTGGTTTATCTGATGGAGCAGCAGATCTTTCAATAAAATCTTATGAAGATGCATTATCTTTGGAGCCGAATAATCCTTATTTGGTAACTCAGAAGGGGATAGCGCTTTTGGCAAAAGCATCTTTATTATCTCAAGATAAAGCAGACGAAAAAGAAAAAATCTTATCAGAGGCGAAAAAGCAATTTGATAAAGCGATTAGTTTAAAACCTGATTATGTTGATGCTTATTTGCAAAAAGCAGGAATTTCTCAATCTCAAGGAAATATGGAAGAAGCAATAAATATTTTAAAAGAAGCAGAAAAAATAACACCTAATAATGAGACTTTATTATTGCAGTTAGGTTTGCTTTATTATTACAATAAAGATTATGAAAACGCGAGAATAAAACTTGAAAAATTAACTAGTCGTGTTCCTAGTTATTCAAACGCTCTATATTTTCTTGGATTAACCTATGATGAACTGGGGAATAAAGAAAAATCAATTGAAAAATTTGAAGCAATTGAAAAGTTAAATCCTGATAACCAAGAAGTTAAACAAATTTTAGAAAATTTAAAGGCGGGAAAAAAAGCATTAGAAGGATTATTAAAAGAACAACCTTCTAATTCTTCTACAACAGAAGAAGAGAAAATAGAGGAAGAAACAGAAAAACCAAACGAAAAATAAAAATTTTAGTAAGGACTTGACAACTTTAATTAAATAATATTAAAATAAGGTTTGATTACTTATTTTTAATATTGAATAATATTAAGGGTTTAATTCTTGGCGTTAAGGTCTTATTATTTTTTGAGAGCGAGATTTTTTTAAAATTTACATTTTTAAAATTAATTATTTTTAGCTTGTTTTATTTTTATTAAAAAATAAAAAATTATTTTTTATGCCCGATTATTTGAGGGTAATTTTTTGCTTTTATTATTAAATTTTAATTATTTAATTTTTAAAATTAAAATTATGGGGAAAACTAAAATAAAAAATTTTTCTAAATCAAAAATTTCTTTTCCTTTGCCTTTTCTTTTATCTGTTCAAAAAGATAGTTGGGAATGGTTTTGGGAAAAAGGATTAAGCGAACTTTTTGAAGAAATTTCTCCGATTTATGATTATACTAAAAAAGAATTTGCTCTTTGGTTTTTAGATTACAAATTAGATAAACCAAAATATAAGGACGATTTAGAAGCAAAAGAAAATAATGATTCTTATGAAGCCTCTTTAAGAGCAAAAGTTAAGTTGGTAAATTTAAAAACAAAAGAAGAAAAAGAGCAGGAAATTTTTTTAGCAGATTTTCCCTTGATGACAGAAAGAGGAACGTTTATTGTTAATGGCGTTGAAAGAGTTGCAATTTCTCAACTTATTCGTTCACCCGGAGTATTTTTTACTTCAGATGCTCATAATGAAAAAAATTATTTTGGAGCAAAAATTATTCCTAATAGAGGAGCTTGGCTTGAAATTTATACTGAAACTAATGGATTTATTGGAGTAAAAATAGATAGAAAAAGAAAGGTGCCTGTAACTACTTTGCTTAAAGCTTTTGGAATTGAATCAAATGAAAATATTTTAGAAATTTTTGAAAGCGTTGTTTCTGGCGCTGAAATAGATTATATAAAAGAAACTTTAAAAAAGGATTCAACAAAAAATCAAGATGAAGCGTTAGTTGAAATATACAGACATTTAAGGCCTGGAGATTTGGTTACTCCAGAAACAGCAAAAGAATTAATTTTTAATATGTTTTTTAATTTTAAAAGATATGATTTATCAAAAGTTGGAAGATGGAGAATGTGGCAAAGATTGTCTTCTTTAAAACCAAAAACAGAAAAAGAAATTACAAAAAAAGAAAGAGTTTTAACACTGGAGGATATAATAGAAGTTTTAAAAGAAGTTATAAGGTTAAATAAAGATCCTCAGGCAAAACCAGATCAAATTGATCATTTAGGAAATAGAAGAGTGAGAACAGTAGGAGAAATGTTGCAAAATAGATTAAGGTTAGGATTTATGAGATTAGAACGAAATATAAAAGACAAAATGTCTACTGCTGATAGTTTTTCTATTACGCCCTCTCAAATAATTAACGCTAGACCAGTAGCAACAGTAATAAAAGAATTTTTTACTTCATCGCAAATATGTCAATTTATGGATAGTGAAAATATTTTAGCTGAATTAGAACATAAAAGACGTCTTTCAGCAACAGGGCCAGGAGGATTAGCAAAAGAAAGAGCCGGATTTGAAGTAAGAGATGTTCAGCCATCGCATTATGGAAAAATTTGTCCTATTCAAACCCCAGAAGGTCAAAACATTGGATTAGTAAGTTATCTTTCTTCTTATGCAAAAATTAACGAATATGGTTTTATTGAAACTCCTTATTATAAAGTTAAAGACGGAAAAGTAACTCAAGAAGTTGTTTATTTAAACGCTTTTGAGGAAGAAAGAGTAAATATTGTTCCAGCTGATGTGAAATTAGATGAAAATAATAGAATTATTGATGATTATGTTGAAGCAAGAGTAAATGGAGAACCGGGGGAAATTGAAAGAGAAAAAGTTGACTATATCGATGTTTCAACAGAGCAATGTTTTTCTGCTGCTACTTCTTTAATTCCGTTTTTACAAAATGATGATGCTAATAGAGCGCTTATGGGTTCGAATATGCAACGTCAGGCAGTTCCTCTAATAAAGCCAGATCCTCCAGTTGTTTCCATAGGCATGGAAGAAAAAATAGCTAAAGATTCTGGTAGAATAATTCTTGCCGAAGAAGACGGAATAGTTATAAATGTTGATGCTAATCATATTGAAATAAAAAATAAAAACGGAGAAATAAAAAAATATGAACTTAAAACATTTTTAAGAACAAATCAGTATACTTGTTTTCACCAAAAACCAATTGTTTTTAAAAATCAAAAAGTGAAAAAAGGAGATGTTTTAACTGATGGGGGATCAATATCCGATGGAAAATTATCTTTAGGAAAAAATGTTTTAGTTGCTTTTGTTTCTTGGCAGGGGTTAAATTATGAAGATGCGATTATTATTTCAGAAAGATTAGTGGAAGAAGATTTCTTTACTTCAATTCATATTGAAAATTTTACTTGCGATGTAAGAGAAACAAAATTAGGACCAGAGATTACAACTTATGATATTCCTAATGTTTCTGAGGAAAAATTAAAAAATTTAGACGAGGAAGGAATTATAAGAATTGGAGCAGAGGTGGGGCCTAATGATATTTTAGTTGGAAAAATTTCACCAAAAGGAGAAGCAGGTGTAAGTCCAGAAGAAAGATTATTGCGGGCTGTTTTTGGGGAAAAAGCAAGAGATGTAAAAGATACTTCTTTATTAATGGAACATGGAAAAAGAGGAAGAGTTGTAGGAGTAAGAGTTTTTTCTCGAGAGGCAGGCCATAAACTGGAGCCAGGAATTATAAAAAGAATTGAAGTAGAAGTTGCAGTAATGAGAAAAGTAACTATCGGAGATAAATTAGCTGGGCGTCATGGAAACAAAGGTGTAATTTCAAAAATTGCGCCAGTTGAAGAAATGCCATTTTTAGAAGATGGGACTCCGGTTGATATTATCTTAAATCCTTTGAGCGTGGCTTCAAGAATGAATTTAGGGCAGATTTTAGAAACTCATTTGGGAATGGCGGCTAAAAATCTTAATTATACAGCTGTAACTCCTTCGATGTCAGGAGCAACTGAGGAGGATATAAAAAAAGAATTAAAAGAAGCTGGATTTTCCGAAGATGGAAAAGTTGTTTTATATGATGGAAGGACAGGGCTTCCTTTTCCTGATAAAATTACTGTTGGTTATATATATATGATGAAATTAATTCATATGGTAGAAGATAAAATTCATATGAGGTCAATTGGTCCTTATTCTTTAATTACTCAACAACCATTAGGCGGAAAAGCGCAATTTGGAGGGCAAAGATTTGGAGAAATGGAGGTTTGGGCTTTAGAAGGTTATGGCGCAGCATATACTTTACAGGAAATGCTTACAATAAAATCTGATGATGTTACAGGCAGAGCAAGCACTTATGAAGCAATTATTAAAGGAGAAACAATTAAAACTCCAAATGTTCCGGCATCGTTTAATTTATTACTTGCTGAAATGAAATCTTTAGGGTTGAGCGTTGAAATAAAAGGAAGTTTTGCAAGAAAAGATAAAGATGAGATAAAAGGAAAAGAGAATAATGAAGATGAATAACTATAAATAATATTTTGCTTATTTTCAATTAAATTATAAATTTAAAAAATAAAATAAATTTTTAAAAATATGCGTGTAGAAGACATTGAAGCCATTCGTATAAAAATCGCTTCTCCTGAAGAAATTTTAAGTTGGTCTCATGGAGAAGTTTTAAAACCGGAAACAATAAACTATAGAACTCAAAGAGCAGAAAAAGATGGTCTTTTTTGTGAAAGAATTTTTGGGCCAGAAAGGGATTACGAATGTTATTGCGGAAAATATAAAAGAATCAGATATAAAGGGATAATTTGCGACAGATGCGGAGTTGAAGTGACAAAGTCATCGGTAAGAAGAGAAAGATTAGGCCATATTAAACTTGCTTGCCCTGTTTCTCATATATGGTTTTTAAGGGGAGTGCCATCAAGCATTGGAATGGTTTTAGATATTTCGATGCAACAATTAGAGCGAGTTATTTATTTTTCCGCTTATATAGTAACAAAAGTTAATGAAGATGTAAAAAAAAAGGTTTTAGAAGAAATTGAAAAAGAATATAAAATAAAATTAAAAACTGAAGAAAAATCTTATGCTGATAAAAAAGAAAAAGAAAAATTTTTATTAGAGTTAAAAGCGGCAAGAGATAGGGCAAAAGATGAAGTTTCAAAATTAAAGCCATTAAAAATTTTATCAGAGGTTGAATATTTTAATTATTCTTTAAAATATGGAGAAGTTTTTGAAGCGGGTTCAGGAGCAGAAACATTAAAGAAAGTATTTGAACAAATTGATTTAAAAAAGGAAATTGAAAAAATAAAAAAACAAGTTGAAGAGACAAAGGGAGTTGCTCAAAAAAAAGTAATTACTAGATTAAAATTTTTTGAAGGAATGGTAAAAGCGGGAATAAGGCCGGAATGGATGTTTTTAACTGTTTTACCTGTTTTGCCTCCGGATTTAAGACCAATGGTGCAATTAGATGGGGGAAGATATGCTTCTTCTGATTTAAATGATCTTTATAGAAGAGTTATAAATAGAAATAATCGTTTAAAATATCTTTTAGAAATAAATGCGCCTGAGGTAATTGTAAGAAATGAAAAAAGAATGTTGCAAGAAGCAGTTGATGCTTTAATTGATAACGGAATGAGAAAAGGTATTTTAACAACAGCGACAACAGGAGGAAAAAGATTGCTTAAATCTTTGGCTGATATATTAAAAGGAAAGCAGGGGAGATTTAGACAAAATCTTTTAGGGAAAAGAGTTGATTATTCCGGAAGATCAGTAATTGTTGTTGGTCCTGAATTAAAACTTCATCAATGCGGTCTTCCTAAAAAAATGGCTTTAGAATTATTTAAGCCTTTTGTCATTAAGAAGATTTTAGAAAAAGAATTAGCTTATAATATTAGAGGCGCTTCAAGATTAATAGAACAGGAGACAGAAGATGTTTGGGCAATGCTTGAAGATGTGGTAAAAGATAAACTTGTTTTATTAAATAGGGCTCCAACCTTACATCGATTAGGCATTCAAGCATTTCAGCCGGTATTAATTGAAGGAGAAGCAATTAAACTTCATCCTTTAGTTTGTAAAGCATTTAATGCTGATTTTGACGGCGATCAGATGGCTGTTCATCTTCCTTTAAGTGAAGAAGCGCAAAAAGAAGCGCAAGAGATTATGCTTTCTGTTTTAAATGTAAGAAAACCAGCAACATCTTTGCTAGTTGTTACTCCATCAAAAGATATTATTTTAGGATGTTATTGGATAACCAAAATAAAAGATAATGAAAAAGGACAAGGAAAATGTTTTTCTTCAGTTGATGAAGCGATTTTATCTTATGAAAAGGGAGAAATAACCCTTAATTCTTTGGTTAAAATAAGGGTTAATAAAAAGATTTCTGAGAAAGATAAAAAAGGAGAAAGCAATTTAATAGAGACATCATTGGGAAGAGTTTTGTTTAACGAATCTTTGCCTGATGATTATATTTTTATTAATGAACTTGTAAATTCTAAAAAAATAGAAAGAATTTTAGGAGATATTATTGAAAATTATTCTCAAAAAATAGCAGAGGAAACATTAGATAAAATTAAAGATTTAGGTTTTGAATATGCAACTATTTCAGGAGTAAGCTGGGGAATGGACGATTTAATCATTCCAGAGGAAAAGGAAAAAATAATAAGCGAAGCAGAAAAAGATGTTAAGAAAGTTGAAGAACATTTTAAAAAAGGATTTTTGACAAAAGAAGAAAAAACTGAAAAGGTTATTGAAATTTGGACAAAAGCGAAATCAGAAATTGAAAAAATTGTGCCTAAAACTCTGCCTGAAAATGGGTCTGTTTTTGCTATTATTGACTCTGGGGCAAGGGGCTCTTGGTCTCAGCCGGTGCAAATGGCTGGAATGAAAGGGTTAGTGGTAAATCCAGCTGGAGAAATAATTGAATTGCCGGTAAAGAGCTCTTTAAAAGAAGGATTTAATGTCTTAGAATATTTTATTTCAACTCATGGAGCAAGAAAAGGAACAGCAGATACAGCGCTTCGTACTTCAACAGCGGGATATTTAACAAGGAGATTAGTAGATGTTTCTCATGAAGTAATAATTTTAGAAGATGATTGTAAAGATGATAAAGGCCTTGAAATATCTAAAAAAGAAGCAGATGAAATAGGACAAAACTTTTTTTATAAAATCATTGGTAGAGTAGTTATTGAAGATATTAAAATAGGAAATAAAATAATAGTAAAAAAAGGAGAAATTATTGATTGGGAAGCAGCAAAAATAATTAATGATTCTGATATTGAAAAAATAAGAGTTAGGTCTCCTTTAACATGCAAGGCAGTAAGGGGTTTATGTAGAAAATGTTACGGTTGGGATATGGGGCGTAATAAATTAGTAGATTTAGGGCAAGCAGTAGGAATTGTTGCTGCTCAATCTATTGGAGAGCCGGGAACGCAGCTTACAATGAGAACTTTTCATACTGGAGGAGTCGCAAGCGGCGGAGATATTACTTCTGGTTTGCCCAGAGTCCAGGAAATTTTTGAAGCAAGAATTCCAAAAGGAAAAGCAGAAATATCTTTTATCGATGGAAAGGTTATTGATATTACAGAAGATGGAGTTATCAGAATAAAAGAAAAGGCATCTAAAGAAGCAAAAAATAAAGATGAAAAAAAGGGAAAAAATAAAAAAGAAAAAAATAACAAACAAGAAATAATAGAATATAAAGCTCCATCTAAAAACGCTATTTTAGTGGAAGTCGGGCAAGAAGTTAAAAAAGGCGATCAATTATTTGAAGGGAATTTAGATTTAAAAGAAATATTTAAAGTCCAGGGAAAAGAAGCAACTCAAAGATATATTCTTAAAAAAATTCAAGAAATTTATGTTTCTCAAGGAGCGCCTATTCATGATAAACATATAGAAATTATTATTCGTCAAATGTTTTCTCGTGTTAAAATAAAAGAAATAGGGGATAGTCGGTTTACTATGGGAGAAATTGTTGAAAAATCAAGTTTTCTTGAGGAAAATTTAAAACTTAAAAAAGAAAAAAAACAAATAGCCAAAGCAACAACAATTCTTTTAGGTATTTCTCGTGTTGCTTTAACAACAGATTCATTTTTATCAGCTGCTTCATTTCAAGAAACATCTCGTGTTTTAATAAAAGCGTCTCTTGAAGGAAAAGAAGATAGATTAAGAGGATTGAAGGAAAACGTAATAATTGGTAAACTAATACCGGCAGGTACTGGATTTAAAAAGAAAACATAATTTTAACCGTGAGTAAAAAAAATAAAAATCATAAAAAACCCAATAAATTTTTAAAAGCATTTTCTTTGCCTAAAGAAATAAGACATAAAATTTGGGGGGTTTTATTAATTTTACTTTCAATAATTATCTGTTTGTCTTTTTTTAAAAAAGCAGGTATATTTGGAGAAAAATTTATAAATGGAGGAAAATATTTAATAGGAGAAGCGATTTTTTTATTTCCTCTTTTTTTATTTTTAGGCGGATTTGCCCTTTTGAAATTTAAAGAAGATTTAAACGATCTAGTAAAAGAAAAAAATAGTTTAGGCCCTATAATTTTAGCAATAATTTTTATTCTTTTAGGCATTGTTGGAATTTTCGGTTCAATAAATCAAGAATTAAAAAATGGGGGAATAATTGGGTATTATTTTTCTTTATTTCTTTTGAGATATTTTGGTTTTTGGGCTAGTCAAGTAATTTTTGTCGCTTTTATAATTATCGGCAGTTTAATTTTTTGGCACTTTTTACATCCGGTTAAAATAAAAAAAGAAATAAATGAAGAAGAGAAAAAAATAGGAGAAAAAGAAAAAAATCCTTCTCTTATTAAAAAAATATTATTTCCTAGTTTTAAAATTAAAGAAGTTCCTTCAGAGAAACCTATTTATTCTCAAATTGAGACAAAGCAAAATATTGAAACAGAGCCGATAAAAATTGAGACAAAACCAATTTCTAATAAAAAAATTTCTTCATATCAGCCTCCGCCAACTGATTTATTGGAAAAAGACAAGGAAGTTCCAAATAGCGGAGACATAAAAGCAAATTCTTTGATTATTAAAAAAACTCTTGCAAATTTTGGAATTGATATCGCAATGTCAGAAGTAAGTGTAGGGCCTACTGTTACTCAATATGCTTTTAAACCAGCAGAAGGAATAAAGCTTTCAAAAATTACTTCTTTATCAAATGATTTAGCTTTATCTTTAGCAAGCCATCCTATAAGAATAGAGGCACCGATTCCAGGCAGATCATTGGTTGGTATTGAAGTGCCAAATAAAACAAGAGCGCAAGTAAGATTTAGAAATCTTGTTGAATCTCAAACTTTTCAAAAATCCTCTGGCGCTTTATCAATAATTTTAGGAAGAGATGTTTCAGGCGCGCCTGTTTGTGCTGATTTAACAAAGATGCCCCATTTATTGATTGCTGGCAGTACTGGTTCTGGAAAAACAATTTTTTTAAACACAGTTGTTTTAAGCCTTTTATATCAGCCAAACAATTCTATTAAAAACAGCAGTCCTCAGTTTTTGAGATTTATTTTGATAGATCCAAAAAGAGTTGAATTTCCTGTTTATGAAAGCTTGCCTCATCTTTTATGCCCTGTTATTTATAATGCTTCTCAAACTGTAAATGTTTTAAAGTGGTTAATATCAGAAATGGAAAGAAGATTTGATGTTTTGTCTGAAGCAAAAACAAGAGACATTGCTTCTTTTAATGAGTATGCAACGCGAGAAAAAATAGACCCTTTGCCTTTTATTGTTGTAGTAATTGATGAGTTGGCAGATTTAATGGCTGCGCGAGGAAAGGAGATTGAGGCAGCCATAGTAAGATTAGCACAAATGGCAAGAGCAGTTGGAATTCATTTAATTGTTGCCACTCAAAGACCTTCTGTTGAGGTTATTACAGGATTAATAAAAGCAAATATTACTTCTCGGGTTACTTTTCAAGTTGCTTCTCAAGTTGATTCAAGGACTATTATTGATACTTCTGGAGCAGAAAAACTATTAGGCGCAGGAGATATGCTTTATGTTTCTTCTGAATTAGGAAAGCCAAAAAGAATCCAAGCGCCTTATATTTCTGATAAAGAAGTTAAAAAAGTAGTTTCTTATATTGTTCAAAAAGGAATTAAAACAGAAATGGAAGATACTTTAATTCAAGAAATTAATAAAAATTTTGAAGAAAAAGAAGATTTATATATTAATGATGAATTTGGAGACGAAGATCCTCTTTTTGAAGAAGCAAAAAGAGTTGTTATTGAAGCAAGAAAAGCATCTGCTTCTTTGCTACAAAGAAGATTAAGAATTGGCTATGCAAGAGCAGCGAGGTTAATTGATATGTTAGAAGACAGAGGAATTGTGGGGCCAGCTGATGGAGCAAAACCAAGAGAAGTTTATGGTGTTTTTAATGAAGAAGAAACAGAAAACGAAAATAAAGGAGATGATGAATGGCAGAAAATATAAAATTTTCAAAATCAATAATATAGGTTATAATAAAAATAGGATATAAACCAAACAAAAGTAAATGAAAAATAAAAAAATATTATTAATTTTTTTAATTTTAATTATTGGTATTTCTTTTTTGCTTTTTATTTCTTTTCCTCAAATAAAAGATGGATTAGCAGGCATTTCAACAATAAAGCAAAGAATATCTGATTTATTAAGCAATCTTCCCCGAATAACTTCTTTATCTATTAATAGTGTTCCAATTACTTCTTCTACTTCAAATTTAGAATGGAGAGCAGGAGAATCAAATACTATTTCTTGGACATACAATAATTTTAATTCTGAAATTAAGACAGTTGCTATATATATCTGTAATGTAAATGAAATTGATTGTGTCTACTGGTCTTCAAATCACAAAACAGTTGCTTCAGGAACAGGCAATGCGTCAGGCACTGCTTCAACTACCATAAAAGTAGGAGATAAAATGTATGAGAAAGCTTTAAATAAAGATCCTGAAGTTTCTCCTATTTTTGGCACTCAGCCTCCTTTTTCTTTTAAATTAAAAGTTTGTCCAAGTTATTCATTTAATACATATAATAATACAAGTGTTGTTCAAGGAGGACAAGCAGGTATTTGCTTTATTACTCCATCTATTAAGCTTCTTGAGCCTGCTGTAGATGGTCCGGTAACATATCAAAATGGTGCTCATGCTATAGGAGGGAATCCTTTAACAGATGATCCGTATGTTCAATATGATTTGCCATACGGAATAAGTGAAAATAATTTAAGATACAATCATTATGTGCGAGCAAGATTGGCAAAACAAGTTCCTATTAATCCTGATTCTTTAAGACCATACCTTTTTAGTCCATTTAGATCATACTGGTTTGGTTTGTCAAGCAACAAATCAACTTCTTTATCTTTAAACAATAATTCTGCTTCTAAATTCACTTTTTTAAATAATAAATATTTTAATTATTTTTCAAATTTTTTTAAACCAGTTAATAATTTTATTAAAAAAATAACAAATAAAGCTTATGCTGCTAAAAATATTGTTTTAAATGTTTATAAAGATGGACTTTATTATGGCCTTTTACATAATCCTAATGAAGATCTTGGATCTTATTTAAGATATTCAGATACAGTATTATTTCGATTTGGGGGAGAAACTTTGGAGGTTCCATATTGGGCTCCTGTAAAATTTCAATGGCGTTTTGCTGGAAACACTTTGCCAGATATGGATGCTTATTTTTGGGATAATGATAAAAACGCACCGACAAAACAAATGTGTGATCCAAAAATATGGGATAATATTATTAAATATTGTGAAGAAGAAATAGAAAAATGTTTAATATCATGTAGACAAAATCCTTCTTTTTTTAACTTCAATTGTGATGGCTGTAAAAAAGATTGTAATAAATTAATTGATGATTTGTATCCAGATCCAATAGTAATATTATTAAAAGGTATAAGATTAACAAAAGTTTATAATGAAAATAATCGAGAATTTTCTGTTCGTATTGCTCCAGAAGATCATAAAACATTGTATGAAGCTGGAGTGCGAGAATGCAGGTATCAATTTCCAAGCGGAGAATATGATTGGATGCCAACTCCAGAAGATCCTATGATGACGATGTTAATAATGGGCAATACAACAGGAGCTTTATCACAATTTTATAATGGTTTTTTCTATCATGATCTATATAAAGATAATTTGCCAAAATCTCATGGTGAAGTAACTTCAGACAGATATCCTACAGTTTCTAATACTGAGGGAAGGTCTCAACGATTTGTAACTGTACGTGGGGGAAAGTGCGAGAGGCCTTTTTCTTATATTAGCGAAGATTTGTCTTTTGGAAAAGTTACAACAATTACTGAAGATAATTTTAAAGATTGGGCTTCAGATGATAGTTTCGATAAATATTACGAAGTGGTAGAGTATACTAGAGACGATCCAGTAACCGAAAATATAGATGAATCAGGAATTCCAAAAGAAATAGATGATAATTGTAGCTTTAATTTTAAAAATTTAGAGAATCCATTGATGTGTAATTCGGGAAATATAGACGACATTAGAATAGAAATGAGTTGTCAACAAAACACTCAAACTTGTGGAATAACCAGTGATTCATCATTTATAAAAACATCTTTAAGTTATAATGTGAATTCTTTTGAAAGTTCTTTTAGAAAATATTTTCCTGTTGATGGGAAAAATAAATATCCTATGGATATAAGCATTATATTGTTAAAGAAAAATGCAAATTTATCTGGAGATGTTAGCTCTTATCAGTATGACGGTAGGCATAAATTAATTGTTTATGGATTTTCAAAAAGAAAAAATGAAAATACGTATGATTTATTTTTAGCTGATAGTAATTCTCCGTATTTTTGGAAAGCAAAATGTCAAAAAAAAGAAAATTTACCTTTCTATCTTGAAAATAATTTTGAAATTATAGAAGATAACAGCCGGGAAAATTTAACTTTATATTTATGCACTATTCACGAAGATTTTGCTAATCGGAATTATAATTTAGATAAACGTTATGATAATTTTTTGATTTTTAAAATTAATGACTTTTCAGTTCAAAGAAAAGAAACTTTTAAGAATTATTGTAAATCTTTGCCTGATTCTAAATATTGCAAAGATAGATATTGGGATAATAATAAACAAGAAGGAGATATTTCTAAGTGGATAGAAGAAAATCATCCGCGTAAAAAACTCTCAAATTTTATAGTAGATCCTTGTGAGGGTGGTAATTGTTATGGTTGGACTAAATTCTTTTTAAGTGTTGCTTATTTGGGTAATTTTATTGGGGAGTGTCCTCGTCCTTAAATTATTTTTTAATTATTGATAAATAAATTTTAATAATATGGTCAAAAAAAATAAAAAAGCAGAAAAAGGAGATTTAACTGAAGCAGTTGAGGAAATAAAACAGCGTTTTGGCGAAGGCGCTATTATGAAATTAAAAGACGCGAAACCAGTTGATGTTGATGTTATTCCTACGGGTTCAATATCTTTAGATTTGGCTTTAGGAGTAAAGGGAATTCCAAGAGGAAGAGTAATTGAAATTTTTGGGCCAGAATCAAGCGGAAAAACAACTTTAGCACTTCATATTATAAAAGAAGCTCAAAAAAAAGGAGGGATTGGTGCTTTTATTGATGTGGAACATGCTTTAGATCCTGATTATGCAAAAAGAATTGGTGTAAATGTAGAAGAACTTTTAATTTCTCAGCCGGATTCTGGAGAAGAAGCATTGCAAATTGTTGAAACATTAGTTAGGTCAGGGGAGGTTGATGTAATTGTAGTTGATTCTGTAGCAGCATTAGCGCCAAAAGCAGAAATTGCTGGAGAAATGGGAGAATTTCAAATAGGGCTTCAGGCGCGACTTATGTCGTCTGCTTTAAGAAAATTGTCAGCAGTTGTAGCGAAAACAAAAACTGTTGTTGTTTTTTTAAATCAGACAAGAATGAAAATAGGGGTGATGTTTGGAAATCCGGAAACAACACCAGGGGGATTAGCTTTAAAATTTTATGCTTCGGTAAGAATAAATTTAAAAAGAATTGCTCAAATTAAAAAAGGAGAACAGATAATTGGAAGTAGGATAAAGGCAAAAATAGATAAAAACAAAGTTGCTCCTCCTTTTAAGGTTGTTGAATTTGATATTTTATATAATGAAGGAATTTCTTTAGCAGGAGATATTTTAAATATGGGATTAAAATATAATATCATTAAAAAGCAAGGCAATACCTTTATTTATAAAGATAAAAAATTAGGAGTAGGGCTTGAGCCAGCAAGAAAATTTTTAAACGATAATCCGAATCTAATGGAAGAGATAAAACAAGAAATTTTTAAAAAATCAGAAGAAGAAAAAGAAGATTAATTAAAAAATATTTTAAAAGAAAAATCCTCTAGTTGATAGAGGATTTTTTATAATTATTTTAGAAATTATTTTGTGGTAAAAGGTAAAAGCCCTAAATAACGTGCTCTTTTTATGGCTGTTGCAAGTTTTTTTTGATGTTTTGCGCAAACTTTTGTTTTTTTTCTAGATTTGATTTTTGCAAGTCCTGAAGTAAATCTTTTTAAAGTTTTTACATCTTTAAAATCTATATAATTGGTACCTTTTTGGCAAAAATAACAAGGCATATTGGTTTATTTTTTATTTTTAATAATTTAAAAAGGAATGTCTTTTATATCAATTTCTTCTTCATCTTTTTCAAATTCATTATTTGCTTCTTTTTTCTGAGGTTCGGAAAATTCATCCTCGATTATAGGAATCTCTTCAACCTCTTCTGTTTTTTGAGTAAATTTTGTCTCTTGGTTATTGCTATAATTTCCTTGTTTAGGCCCTAATTGAATATTTTCTGCTACTATTTCAGTTTTATATTTTTTAATTCCATTTGCATCTTCCCAATTTCTTGTTTGCAATCTTCCTTCTACTAATAATAAGTTTCCTTTCATTAAATATTGAGAAGCGGTTTCTGCTAATTTTCCCCATAAAACAATATTATGAAAATCAGTTTTTTCCATTTTTTGACCCGTTTGTTTATCTGTCCAAATTCTATTTGTTGCTAATCCAAAAGTGCAAACAATTTGTCCTGATGGTGTTGTTTTTACGTCTGGATCTTGAGTTAATCTTCCAATAAGAAAAACTTTATTTAAATTCATAATTTTTTTAATTATTCATTTAAAATTTCTTCTATTTTTTTATCAATTTCTTTTAATTCTACTTTTTCTTCTTTTTTAGGTTTAATATGAAAAACAGGTTTTATTTCTTCTTTTCCTTCTTCGATTTTTACTTCTTCTGAAATTTGCGCTTTTTCCTCTTTTTTATAGATTTTTTCTGGTTTCTTACTTACTTTAGTTTTTAAAACAAGATGTCTTAAAATTTCTTTTTCTTCTTTTGTTTTTTTAATTAAATTTTGAAGTTTTTCTGAATCTAATTTAAAAATTAGAGTAGAAAGATATGCTTCATTTTTTTTCTTAATAGGATAAGCAAGTTTTATTCTTTTTGGTTCTATTTCCTGTTCTAAAACACCACCTTCTTCAGCGATGTAATTAATTATTTTTTGATTTACTGTTTTAAAATCCTCTACATCTCCAGAGATAAGAAAATTTAGTTCGTACAAATTTATCATATTTTTCTTATAATTTTATTATTTTAAAATATAAAAAATAATTTTTTCTCTATATTTATTATGTTATAATGTTATAATAAATTTATATGAAAGTCAACTCATCAATATTTAAATCATACGATATTAGAGGAATTTATCCTAATGATATTAATAAAGAAGTTGCTTATAAAATAGGAAAAGGTTTTGCAACATTTTTAATTAATTCTTTAAAGAAGAGAGAAATAATAGTTTCTTTAGGACAAGATATGCGTCTTTCTTCTCCAATATTAAAAAAAGAATTTAAAAGAGGATTAATAAATTCAGGCATTAATGTTGTTGATATAGGTCTTGTTTCAACCCCAACTTTATATTTTTCTGTTTTTAATTATAACTATGATGCTGGGGTTCAGATTACTGCTTCGCATAATCCAAAAGAATATAATGGATTTAAGTTGGTTAAAAATTCAGAAAACGGGATAATAAAAATAGGGAAAAATAGCGGAATGAATATTCTTGAAGATATTGTTTTAAAAGAGAGATTTATTAAAACTAATAAAAAAGGGAAATCTATAATAAATAAAAAAGTATTAAATGATGAAATTAATAAATTAATTGAATTTATAGATTATAAAAAAATTAAGAAATTAAAAATTGTTGCTGATGCAGCAAACGCAATGTTGGGCATAGACTTAGACGCTTTATTTAAAAAATTACCGGTTAAATTAATAAAAATGAATTTTAAATTAGATGGTAGGTTTCCAAAACACGAAGCAAATCCTTTAAAATTTGAAACATTAAAAGATTTACAAAAAAAAGTTATAAAAGAAAAAGCAGATTTAGGAATAGCGCCAGATGGAGATGGAGATAGGGTTTTTTTTATTGATGAAAAAGGAAAAATAATTCCAGCATCTCACATTACTGCTTTATTATCAAAAGAGTTATTAAGAATGTTTCCAAAAGAGAAAATTGCTTTTGATATTAGATATATTTTTACACCCAAGGAAATAGTTTTAAAAGAAAAGGGATTTCCAATTATAACTCCTGTTGGTCATGCTTTGATAAGCGAGAAGATGAGAGAAAAAAATGCTCTTTTTGCTGGCGAATCATCAGGTCATTATTTTTTTAGACAAACAGGTTTTGCTGAATCAAGCCTTTTAGTTATTCTTCTTGTTTTAGAAATAATTTCTCGGGAGAACAAACCGATATCAAAAATTTTAAAACCTTTAATTTCTAGTTTTGAGTCAGGAGAAATTAATTTTGAATTAAAAGACAAAAAGTTAATTAAGAATAAATTTAAAATCTTAAAAGAACATTATAAAGATGGAAAAATTTCTTTACTTGATGGATTGTCTATTGAATATCCTGATTGGCGTTTTAATCTAAGAGCATCAAATACAGAACCTTTATTAAGGCTTAATCTTGAGGCAAAATCAAAAAAAATACTTAAAGAAAAACAAAAAGAAGTTTTATCTTTATTAAACTCAAACTAATCCCATTTTTGATTTTACTTCTTCCATTGTCGATTGAGCGATTGTCTCTGCTCTCTTTGCGCCAATATTTAAAGTTTCTTTAATATAAGTTTCCCTTAATAAAAGTTCTTTCCTTTTTCTTCTAAATGGTTCTAATGAATTTATTAAAAGTTCTGATAAAGATTTTTTAAAAAAAGAATAACTTTTTCCATTAAAGAAATTTTCTAATTCTTTTATTGGTTTTCCGCTGAATAAACTATAAATAACAAGCAAGTTTGAAATACCTGGTTTTTTTACAGGATTATATTTTATTTCTTTTCCGCTATCTGTTATTGCGCTCATTACTTTTTTTTCTATTTCTTCTGGTTCATCGAAAAGAGAAATATAATTTTGAGGTCCCATTGATTTTGACATTTTCTTTTTAGGGTTTGTTAAACTCATAATTCTTGCTCCCATTTTAGGAAGAATTGTTTTTGGCTCATTAAAAGTTTTTCCAAATCGTTGATTAAATTTTCTAGCAATTGTTCTTGTTAATTCTACGTGTTGAGCTTGGTCTTCTCCAACAGGAACAGCATTTGCTTTATAAAGCAAGATGTCAGCAGCCATCAAAATAGGGTAATTTAAAATTCCTGCATCTAAATTTTTCTTAAATTGTTTTGATTTTTCTTTATATTGAGTCATTCTTAAAAGATCTCCCACAGGGGTAACACTTCCTAATAGCCAACATAGTTCTGTATGTTCTTTCACTTTTGATTGGACAAAAAATATACTTTTTTCTGGATTTACTCCGGCTGCTAAATAAGTGATAGCAGTTTCTAAAATATTTTTTTGAAATTCTTTAGGATCATAGGGGATAGTAATTGAATGGAGGTCACAGATAAAAAATATACATTCATTTTTTTCTTGAAGATCAATCCATTGTTTTATTGCTCCTAAATAATTGCCAATATGGATTGCTCCTGTAGGTTGAATTGCGCTTAAAACTCTCATAAATTTTGTAATTTAATTTATTTTATATATTTTAATTTATTTTTTATTAAACTTCAATTATTACAGGAAGAATAATTGGTCTTCTTTTTGTTTTTGAATGAAGGAAATCTCCAATTTTATTTCTTATTTCATCCTTTACATAAACCCAGTTTACCGCGCCTCCGCTTCCAGCTGCTTTATCAATAATTTCAATCACTTTTTTTCTTGTCTGATATAGTAAATCTTTTGATTCTCTTAAATAAATAAATCCTCTGGAAATAATATCAGGAGAACGAATAACTTTTCCTAATTGTCTATCAACAACAGCAACAATAACAAACATTCCGTCTTTTGAAAGCATTTGCCTGTCTCTTAAAACAACTTCTCCAACATCGCCAACCCCTAATCCGTCAACCATAATATAACTTGAAGGTACATTCTTTTTTTCTAAAAATATTTCATCTTTATTTAAGTTAATAATACTTCCGTTTTCGGTAACGATTATATTTTTTTCATCTATTCCGCATTCTTTTGCTATTTCTTTATGGTTAGATAACATTGAATATTGTCCATGAATAGGAAGAAAAAATTTTGGCTTCATAATATTTATTATTTCTTTCAGTTCTTCTTTTTGGGCATGTCCTCCGGCATGAATATCCATCATTTTATAATGATAAACAACAGCTCCTTGGCGATAAAATTCGTCTTTTAATAATTGGACAGTTCTTTCATTTCCAGGGACAACAGAGGAAGAAAAAATTATTTCATCTCCCTTTTTTAATCTTAAAAAACGATGTTCTTTATTCGCAATTTTCATCAAAACAGCATTATCTTCACCTTGAGCGCCAGTGCAAATTATTGTTACTTTTGAATCAGGATAATTATTTACATCTTTTGCTTTTATTAATAAATTTTTCTTTATTTTTAAATAGTTTAAGCTTTGGGCGATTTCTATATTGGTCCTCATTGAATAACCTTCAATACAAACTTTTCTTTTATATTTTTCTGATAAAGTTATAAGTTGCTGGATTCTGTTTAAAAGAGAAGAAAAAGTAGCGGCAATAATTCTTCCTTTTGCTTTTTTAAAAATTTCTTCAAGGTTTTTTTCTATTAATTTTTCAGAAAGAGAATGCCCTTCTTCTTCTGCTCCGGTTGAATCAGACATTAAGAGCAAAATGCCTTTTTTCCCAAGATCATTTAATTTTTTAAAATCTGTAGGAGTATCGTTAATTGGATTTTCATCAAATTTAAAATCCGAAGTATTTACAATATTGCCAACAGGTGTTTCAATAAAAAGCCCAAAATTTCCCCAAATATTATGATTTTGATGGAAAAATTCAACTTGAAACGGGCCAAGTTTTACTCTATCTCCATTTTTAACTGCTGTAATATCTAACTCTTCTTGATTAGAAAATTCTTCTTGCCTTTTTAAAATTATCCCTTTGCTTAGAGCAGAAGCAAAAAACGGAGGATACGGGCTTTTGCCTTTTTTTCTTTTTTCGTTTTTTATTTCGTTTGTTATATAGGGAATAGCGCCAATATGATCATAATGGGCATGGGTAATTAATACTCCCAAAATATTTTTTTCTTTATTATTCTTTAAATAAGAAATATTTGGAATAATAAAATCAATTCCCGGCATACTTTCTTCAGGAAAGCGAAGACCCATGTCAATGATTAGAATATCGTTTTTATATTCTAAAAGCATCATATTTCTTCCAACTTCTCCTAACCCGCCTAAAGGAATTATTTTAAGATTTTCTTCACTTGTTTTTGCCATATTTTGTTAAATTTATTAATTTTATAAAGTATTTGTGCCGAGGGTGGGATTTGAACCCACATGCTCTTAAAAGAGCATTAGCTCCTGAAGCTAACGTGTTTTCCGGTTTCACCACCTCGGCGAAATTTAATTGAATATTTTAAAAGTAATTTTATTTATTAAATTTTATTTAAAAATTCTTTTTGTTTTAATATAAAAATCTTCAATTCCCGAAAAACGATGAGAGGGAAGAGCAATTTTTTTATTATCTATACCTTTAATTTCGTTTGAAACATAATAATAAATATAAGAATTATAAAGAAAAATAGCAGGAGCGTCTTTTAATAATATGTTTTGAAATTCATTAAGCTTTTCAGCAAAGATATTTAAGTCTTGTGTTTTTCTTATTTCTTCCAGTAATTTATCGACTTCTTTATTTTCATAAAGTGATAAATTGGAGCCTGGGTCTTTTTTTTGAGTTGAATACCAATAAGGAAAAAGATCAGGAATCATACCTAATACTTCTCCATAAAGCAAGATTTGATAATCTCTTTCTCTTATTTTTTCTTTAACATCAGCTGGCGGAAGCGATTCTATTTCAATATCTACTCCAATTTTTTTCCATTGCTCTTTTAAAATTTCTGCTGTTTCAATTAATTGAGGTTGGTTAACAGTAAGCAAAGAAAATTTTAAAGGAATATTTTCAACTGATTCCTTAAAGCATAATTCATTTAATTTATTTCTTGTGCCTTTGCTCACAATTCCAGTGCCTTTTGTTAAATTATTTGGCTTTAAAATCTCATTAGCGTATTTTTCTTGAAATTTTATAACTGCTTGTTTTGTATTTTCGCCAAAATATCCGCTTATTTCTCCATTAGGGTAAATATCTTCTAATTTAGATAAACATTTTTGAAGTTGTTCAACTTCTGTTCCTTTGCTACCAAATTTTAAATCGCTTTTTAATTTAAAAGATGCTTCTTTAGTAATTATTTTTTCTCTTATGCCACTTTCATTGTTTTTATATCCATTTTTTTCTAAAATTTCTATTGCTTTTTCTGGGTTAAATTCATAAAAAATTTCTGGTTTTTTATATCCATAAAATTGAGGTAAAATAGGGGAATCAACAATTATTTCTTCTATATCTTTATCATTTTGAGAAATTTGTAAAGCTTTTTCAACAATTTCTTTTTTGTTTGTTGCATGATTTAAAGCAATTCTTATATTTGTTTCAGATAAAGGTTTTGCTTTTTGGGGATTTAAAAAAAGAGCGAAATATCTTGGGAAAGATAATTTATAAATATTAAAATTTTTATCAAATTTATTATAATAATTTAAAGTAAAACTTTTAATTTCTCCTTTTTTTGCTGATTTAATTAAATCTTCTTCATTATCAAAAAATAAAAACTTTATTTGAGATATATATGGTTCTTTCCCAAAATAATAAGAGCTTGGGGTAAGAGTAATTGATTCTATTTTTCCATTTTTTCCCTGTTTTATTTCGTTTATCTTATATGGACCAGAACCTGTTGGTTTTAAATTGTAAATTTCTAAAGATAAATTTTTGGGGTCAACATTTTCTAATAAATGTTTTGGCAAGATTTTTAAAGTAAAATTTTCTAAAAAAGAAGAATAGGGTTGTTTTATAGAAAACTTTACAGTAAAATCGTCTATTTTTTCTGTTTCAACTCCAATCCAGTTTCCATAAAGCGTACTTTTTGATTCTGGGTTTTGAATTGTTTTTATTGTAAAAATTATATCATCTGCTGTAATGGGCGTATTGTCCTGCCATAAAAGATTTTCTTTTAATTTAAATTTATAAACCTTTCCGTCTTCCTCAATTTTATAATCTTCTATCATTTGAGGAATAATTTTTGTATCTTTGTCGTACTTCATTAAACCAGAAAAAATAAGTTCAGTTAAATCCCTGTCTACATCAGAATTAGCGTAAATTGGGTTGATAAAGCTTGGTTGTCCTATTACTCCTTCAATATAAATTCCTCCTTTCTTTGGTATTTCTTTTGTGTTTTTTAAATACAAAAGGGAAACAAGAGAAACAGAAGAAAAAATAAAAAGAAAAATTAAACCTATAAAAATAATTTTTTCTTTTTTATTTAAAACTTTAAAAAATTTTTTCCACTGCTTTTTTGAGGGAAAATTTTCAATTTTTAAAAAAGATAATATTTTAGACATTGCTTAATAAAAGATTTACTACAGCAAGAATAATAAAAAGAGCAGTGAATATCACTGTTGCCCAAAAGATTTTTTTCTCTAATCCTCGACGGCTTGAATAAACATTTTCTTCTCCACCGAAAGTTGAACCTAATGCTGTTCCTCTTTGTTGTAAAAGAATAAAAACAATTAATAAAATAGAAACTATTATCTGAAGTATTGGCAATAAATTTTCCATATTTTTAATTTTAGTTTTTAAAGATTATTAGATAATTATTTTCTTTTTAAAAATAATAGTTCAAAGACGCTATTTACGATTGAGACAATTATACTTGTAAAAAAAAGAGGAATAATTCCTTTTATTTCTATTTTTTCCAAAAATAAGACATCAGCAAAAAACCAGATAAGAAATATATTTAATAATAAAGGAAACAATCCAAAAGTCAAAATTTTTAAAGGAAAAGTAATTTTTAATATTATTGGTTTTATTAAAAAATTAATAATTCCTAAAATAAATCCCGCTAAAATTAAAGTTTTAATTGGGGAAGAAATTATAACCTTTTCTAAAAAATAATCAGAAAGATACAATCCTAAAATACTAGAAAGAGTATAAAAAAATAGTTTTTTTATCATAAATAATAGTATCAAAAATTTACTTTTTGGTCAACTGTTTACTTAATAATTTACTTAATAATATTTTATAGTCACTATTGAAATTTTTTAAGAAACATTTTATAATCAAAGACATTTATTATGAAAAACGAATTCATAAAAATTCGTGGAGCGAGGGTAAATAATTTAAAAAATATAAATATTGATATTCCTCGCGGGAAATTAATAGTTATTACTGGAGTTTCTGGTTCTGGAAAATCTTCTCTTGCTTTTGATACTATTTATGCAGAAGGTCAAAGAAGATATTTTGATAGTTTATCGACTTATGCTAAACAATTTTTAGAAATAATGGATAAACCAGATGTAGATAAAATAGAAGGAATAAGCCCGGTTATTGCTATTGAACAAAAAAAACTTTCTCATAATCCTCGTTCTACGGTTGGGACAATTACTGAGATTTATGATTATTTAAGATTATTATTTTCAAAAGCAGGAAAATATTATTGTTATAATTGTGGAAAAGAAATTTCAAAGATTACAATTAAAGATATTGTTAATAAAATTTTAAAATTTCCTTTAAAAAGCGAAATTACAATTCTTTCTTCTTTTAAAATAGAAGAAAATGAAAATTACAAAAAAACTATTGAAAAAATAAAAGAAAGGGGATTTAAAAGGGTAAGAATTGATGGAATTTTTTACTTTATAAACGATGCTTTAAAAAAAGAAGGGGATTTAAATAAAAAATATAATATTGAAGTTATCATTGATGGTTTTATTTTAGACAAAGATTTAGACAAAAAAAGGATACTGGATTCTTTAAGCATTGCCTTAAAATTAGGAGAGGGGACAATAATAATAAATCAAAAATCAAAAAATCAAAATAAAAATAAAGATTACAAGGGAAAAGATTTTATTTTTAGCGAACGTTATAGTTGCGAAGATTGCCATCTTTTTTTTCCGGATTTAGAACCTCGTCTTTTTTCTTTTAATAATCCCTATGGTGCTTGCCCCGAATGTAAGGGATTAGGGGAAAAACTTGAACCAGATCCAGATTTAATTATTCCAAATAAAAATTTAACTATAAATGAAGGAGCAATTTTGCCTTTTGTAAGAATGTCTCAGATGGCTTTTAAAAAAAGTTATGTTTTAGAAAAAATAAAAGAAGTTTCTCAAAAATATAAATTTTCTTTAGATGAAGAGGTAAAAGATTTACCGGCAGATATTTTAAATTTAATTCTTTATGGAGAGAAAAATTCTAATGAAGATAGGTGGCAGGGGGTAGTTTATTATCTTAAAAAGAAATACGAGGAAACAAATTCCGATTGGCTAAGAAGAGAATTAGAATCTTTTATGGTTGTAAAGCAATGCCCATTATGTTTGGGAAAAAAATTAAGAAAAGAAGCGCTGATGGTAAAAGTTTTTAATAAATCAATTAATAAAATATCGGAAATGAGTGTTGAAGACTCAAAAATTTTTTTTGAAGAAGTATTAAAAAAAGAAAAACAATTTAAAAAAGAAGAAGCAAATATTGTTTTGCCAATTTTAAAAGAAATAATTAGTCGTTTAGATTTTTTAATTGACGTGGGTCTTTCTTATTTAACCTTAGACAGAAAAGCAATAACTTTATCTGGTGGAGAAGAGCAAAGAATAAGATTATCTAATCAATTATGCTTAAAATTAACAGGGGTAATTTATGTTTTAGACGAGCCTTCAATTGGTTTACATCCAAAAGATCAAAAAAAATTAATTGATATTTTTAAAAAATTAAGAGATTTTGGAAATACTGTTATAGTTGTAGAACATGATTATCAAACAATTAAAAATGCCGATTGGATAATTGAAGTTGGGCCTGGTGCTGGAAACAAGGGAGGAAAAATTGTTTTTGAAGGCACTCCAAAAGAATTATCTAGATCTCATACAATCACAGGAGATTATTTTTCTCAACGAAAAAAAGTTGAAATAATAAAAAAACAAAAAACAGAAAAAAGCAATGAGTTTTTAATAATTAAAGGAGCAAGAGAGCATAATTTAAAAAACATAAATGTTAAAATTCCTTTAAAAAGATTTGTTTGTATTACAGGTGTTTCTGGCTCTGGAAAAAGTTCATTAGTTAACGACATTTTGGCAAAATTTCTGCTTAAAAAATTTTACGGAGTAAAAGAAGAGCCGGGAAAATTTAAAGAAATTTTAGGATTGGAAAATTTAAATAAAGTAGTTTTAATTGATCAATCTCCGATAGGGAGAAATTTAAGATCAAACCCAGCTACTTATACTGGTATATTTTCTTACATAAGAGATATTTTTTCAAAAACAAAAGAAGCAAAAATTAAAGGATTTAATAGTGATAAATTTAGTTTTAACGTAAAAGGGGGAAGGTGTGAGAGATGTGAGGGACAGGGGAAAATAAAAGTAGAAATGTTTTTTCTGCCGGATATTTACATTGAGTGCCAAGAATGTAATGGAAAAAGATTCTCTAGAGATGTTTTAGAAATAAAATATAAAGGAAAAAATATATTTGAAATACTTTCTTTAACTATTGAAGAAGCAATGACATTTTTTAAAGATAGCCCCATTCTTTATCAAAAGTTAAAAATTTTAAAAGATATTGGCCTTTCTTATCTTGAATTAGGGCAACCTGCCCCTTATTTATCTGGAGGAGAAGCTCAGAGAATAAAATTAGCAACTGAACTTTCAAAAAAAGATACTGGAAAAACGATTTATATTTTAGATGAACCAACAACAGGTCTTCATCCTGACGATATCTTAAAGCTTATAAAAATTTTAGAATCTTTAGTTGAAAAAGGAAATACGATTTTAACAGTAGAGCATAATTTAGATTTTATAAAAAACGCTGATTATATTATTGATTTAGGGCCTGAGGCAGGAGAAGCAGGAGGATACATTGTTGCTGAGGGTACGCCTTATGATATTATCAAAAATAAAAAAAGTTATACTGGTAAATACTTAAAATTAGTTATGTAATTTTATTTGTAAAAATAAGAGATAGTTATTATTAATCATTATTTTAATAATCTTTAAAAATGAATGCGCCAAAAGTAAAATTTACCGATATACCGCTATCTAGAGAAATTTATTTTATGCATAGTTTTTTATTTGAAGATAATTGGAATTGGAAAAAATATATTATTAAAAAACATCCTAAAATTAAAAAAGTTTTTTCTTTTAAAAGCAAAGAAGAAAAAATTAATTTTTTAAAAAATTATATTTTAGAAGTTAAAAAAGAAAACCAAAAATTAATTAAACAAAATAAGAAAAAGTATCAAAAAGATTGGAAAAAAATTGAAAAAAGTTTTTTTATTACTCTCTCGGAAATTTTAGAAATAAATTGGCCTAAAAACAGAAAAGTAATTAAGGCAATGATGTCAATTAATCCAATTTGCCCTCGTTTTTTAAATGAGTGGAGTTTTTCTATTTTTTATAATTATAAAAAAATAAGTTATGCTAGGGAAGTAATTATGCATGAATGCTGTCATTTTTTATATTTTGAAAAATGGAAAAAAGTTTTTCCGAAAACAAATCATAGAAAATTTGAAACACCATATTTGGAATGGCATTTAAGTGAAATAATAGCGCCGATTATTTTAAACGATCTAAGGATTCAAAAAATATTAAACCACAAAGCAGATTTTTATGAAGAATACCAGAATATAAAAATAGAAAATAAAACTGTTCCTGAATATTTTAATAATCTTTATAATAAAACAATTAAAGAAAAAAACTTTACAGAATTTCTTAAAGAAGCTTATAAGGAGATTAAAAAGAATAAAGAATTATTTAAAATATAAATAATATAAATTAATTTGTATTACTGCTGCTTGATTTTTTAAAATTTCTTTTTCTTGACAAGTTTTTGTTTTTTTTCTAAATTTAAAGTAGTGATTAGCAATTAAAGGTCGAGTTTGCTAAAAATTAAAAATAATAAATATAAAATACGAAAAATAAAATTCGTATTTTATTTATAAAAATATGAAAATTAAACCCTTATCAGGTTATATATTAATTGAACCTATAAAAGAAGAAGAAAAAACAAAAAGCGGCATTTTGCTTCCGGAAACAGTTGAAAAAGATAGGCCAGAACAAGGAACAGTAATTGCCGTTGGTTCACCAAAAAAAACTTCTTCTGGAAAAATAATTCCTTTAGGGGTGAAGCCCGGTGATAAAGTTTTATTTACAAAATACGGGCCAAATGAAATAAAGGTCGATGATAAAGAATATTTAATCGCAAAAGAAGAAGATATTCTTGCTATTATAGAATAAAGCGAGATGTTTTAAATTTAAATTTTGCGAAAAAAAATAATATTATGGCAAAACAAATTAAATATAATGAAGAGGCAAGAAAAAAATTAAAAAATGGAGCGGATAAATTAGCAGATGCTGTGAGGGTAACAATGGGTCCTCGCGGCAGGAATGTTGTTTTAGATAAAGGTTATGGAGCGCCAGTTATTACAAATGATGGAGTTACCATTGCAAAGGAAATTGAGTTGGAAGATAAAATTGAAAATATTGGAGCAGAAATAGTAAAAGAGGTTGCAGAAAAAACAAATGATATTGCTGGAGATGGAACAACAACAGCAGTTGTTTTGGCAAGCGCAATTATTTCTGAAGGTTTAAAGAATGTTGCTGCTGGAGCAAATCCATTATCTTTAAAAGCAGGCATTGAAAAAGGATTAGAAAAAATTGTTTTGGAATTAAAGAAAATGTCAAAACAAATAACAACAAAAGAAGAGATTAGTCAAGTAGCAACAATTTCTGCTGAGAGCAAGGAAATAGGAGATTTAATTGCAGAAGTTATGGAGGAGGTTGGAAAAGATGGAGTTATTACAGTTGAAGAATCAAAGACATTTGGAATCCAAAAAGAAATAGTTAAAGGTTTGCAGTTTGATAGGGGATATATTTCTCCGTATATGATTACTGATGCAGAAAGAATGGAGGCAGTTTTTGAAGATCCGTATATTTTAATTACTGATAAAAAAATTTCTTCAGTGAATGAAATCTTGCCTATATTGGAAAAAATAGTTCAAACTGGGAGAAAAGACTTGGTAATTATTGCTGAAGAGGTTGAGGGAGATGCTTTGGCAACACTTGTTGTAAATAAATTAAGAGGAACATTTAATACTTTAGCAATTAAAGCGCCAGGATTTGGAGACAGGAAAAAAGAAATGTTAGAGGATATTGCTTGCGTTACTGGCGGAGAGGTTGTTTCTGATGAAACAGGATTAAAGCTTGAAAATATTGGATTAGAAAAATTGGGTTCTTGTAGAAGAGTTGTATCTACAAAAGATAATACAACAATTATTGAAGGAAAAGGAAATAAAGCAGAGATTGAATCAAGAATAAAACAAATTAAAATTCAAATTGAGAATGCTGATTCTGATTTTGATAAAGAAAAATTACAGGAAAGATTGGCAAAATTGGCTGGAGGAGTGGCAGTAATAAAAGTTGGAGCGGCAACTGAAGTTGAACAAAAAGCAAAACAACATAAAACAGAGGATGCTTTAGCTGCAACAAAAGCAGCAGTTGAGGAGGGAATTGTTATCGGAGGAGGAGTTGCTTTACTTAAAACAATTAATGCTTTAGAAGAGTTAAAACTTGAAGGAGATGAGAAGACCGGAATAAATATTTTAAAAAGAGTATTGGAAGAGCCGATAAGGCAAATTGCTGAAAATGCTGGGATTGACGGCGCAGTTGTTGTTCAGAAGGTGAAGGAAGGAAAAGATAATTTTGGTTTTAATGCTTTGACTCTTGAATATGAAGATTTAATGAAAGCGGGAATTGTTGATCCAACAAAAGTTGTTCGTTCGGCGTTACAAAACGCAGTTTCTGCTGCTTCGATGTTTTTGACAACTGAATGCGTTGTTGCTGAAAAAGAAACAGAAAAAGACAAAAAAGATTACAATATGCCAATGCCAGAAGACTATTAAAAATAATATTTTAAAAAAGAGGCGGCGATTTAATCGCCGCCTCTTTTTTTATTTTTCAATTATAATTTTTCTTTTATTTTCATCGATATAAAAAAATTTTAATTTTATTATATTTTCAGGCAAAATTTCTTTGATTCTTTCGGCCCATTCTATAATTACAATATTTGAGGGTTTGGATATAATTTTTTCAAAATCAAGATCAATTATTTCTTTAAAATTTTTAATTCTATAACAATCGATATGATAAAGATTTGAGAAATTTTTAATTTTATTTAATTTAAATTTTTTAATAATTAAAAAAGTAGGGCTTAAAACTTTTTCTTTTATTTTAAGTTTTTTGGCAAATCCCTGGACAAAGGTTGTTTTTCCCGCGCCTAAATCTCCTTCTAATGAGATAATTATTGCCTTTTCATTATTTTTTTTCTTTTTTAAAACTTCGTCTGCTAACTTCTCTCCTAATTTTTTTGTTTCTTTTTCGTTTATTGTAATAAATTCTTTTTTCATTTTTAATAATTTGACTATTTTTATAATTTAAGTTAGATTTAAATAATAATTATTTAATTTTAATACAAAATGGCGGAAATTAAAAAAAATATTGGTGAAATTGAAATACCGCCTTTAATTGTAGAAGATATAAAAAGGGAAGTAAAAAATATTCCTGATTTTACAGAAAAATTAGGAAAATCTTTAAATAAAAATACCACTGATTTAGTTCAAATAATTTTAACCGCTTCATTTTTTTTAGAGGGTTCAGATATTCATATTGAACCGGAACCAGATAGGGCAAAATTTAGATTAAGGGTTGATGGAGTTTTACATGATGTTTTTTATTTTGATAGGGAATTGTATAAAAAATTAATTTCTCGTTTAAAACTTCTTTCTGGATTAAAGCTCAATGTAACTTCTCGTCCTCAAGACGGCCGTTTTTCGATTTTTATTGAAGGAACATCAATTGAAATAAGAACATCTATAATTCCAGCTGAAAGAGGGGAATCATTAGTTATAAGAATATTGAATCCAAAATGGGTTGTAACAATGGCTGATTTAGGATTAAGAGAGGATTTAATGGAGACATTTAAAAAAGAAATACAAAAACCCAATGGAATGATAATTTGTACCGGTCCGACAGGTTCTGGAAAAACAACAACATTATATGCTTTTTTAAAAGAGATTTCTAATCCAGAAATAAAAATTATTACAATTGAAGACCCAATCGAATATCATTTGGAGGGAGTTTCTCAAACTCAAGTTGATGAAAAAAAAGGATATGATTTTGCTAATGGATTAAGAGCAATCGTAAGACAAGATCCAGATGTTATCTTAATCGGAGAAATAAGAGACCTTGAGACATCGCAAATTGCTTTGCAAGCAGCATTAACTGGACATTTAGTTTTATCTACTGTCCATACAAATGATGCTGCTGGAACAATTGCTCGACTTCAAGCTTTAGGAGAAAAACCAGCAAATATTGCTCCAGCAATTAATATGGCAATAGGACAAAGGTTGGTAAGAGAAGTTTGTCCTGATTGTTTTGAGTTAAAAGAAGCAACAAATGAAGAATTAGAAAATTTTCAAAAATCTTTTGAATATATTAATAAGGAAAAAGTAAAAATTCCAGAAGCAAAACCAGGAATAAAAATTCCTCATGCAAAAGGTTGTAGAAATTGTAATTTTACAGGTTATAAAGGAAGAATAGGAATTTTTGAAGCATTTGTAGTTGATGATGAAATGGAAAGATTTATTCTGAATTCTCCTTCAATTATAGACATGAAAGAATTAGCAATTAAAAAAGGAATGGTTTTGCTTAGAGAAGATGGATTAATTAAAGTATTAAATGGTATTACAACTATTGATGAAGTTGAAAGAGTTGCTGGCCAGAGAGAAGAAATTGTAACTTAAAATAAAAAATAGTTCTAAAGCCGGGGGGTAAAAACTTGGTTTTAGGAACGAAAAGTTCAGAATTTTTCCGAGAAATGGCCTCGCCGGAGCCAGACCACCCATCTGCGAAAAATTCCAACCCCCCCCAGCTTTAGAACTATTTTAAGTTAACTATAACTCTAATTTTAATATATAATGAAAAATTTGTCAAGTCCCCATAAAGAAAATGATGATTTTTTTGAAACTTCCTCAAAATCAACAGAGGAAGATAAAATTCTTGATTTAACTTTAAGACCTAAAAAATGGGATGAATTTATTGGGCAGGAAAAAATTAAAAGAAATATTCAAATAATACTTGAAGCAGCAAAGAAAAGAGGAGATCCTTCTTTTGAACATATTTTGTTTTATGGCAATAGCGGTTTGGGAAAAACTTCGTTAGCTTATCTTATTGCTAAAGAAGTCAATTCAAATATTAAAACAATTACTGGTACAAGTGTTCAAAAAACAGGGGATTTAGCAGCAATTCTTACAAATCTTAACGAGGGGGATGTTTTATTTTGTGATGAAGTTCATAGATTAAATAAACAAATTGAAGAATTTTTATATCCAGCCTTGGAAGATTTTCATTTAAATTTAATTTTAGGAACAGGGCCAATGGCAAGGACAATGGATTTAAAACTTCCTCATTTTACTTTTATTGCTGCAACAACACGGGTTGCTTTGCTCTCTTCACCTTTAAGAAATCGTTTTGGCGCTATTTTTCAACTAGACTTTTACAGCGAAGAAGATATTAAAGAAATTATTAAAAGATCAAGCAACCTTTTAAATATAAAAATAGACAATGAAGCAATAAACATTATTGCTAAATGTTCTCGATTTACTCCAAGAGTAGCTAACCGTCTTTTAAAAAGAATAAGGGATTTTGCCCAAGTAGAGGGAAAAGGAATAATTGATAAAGAGATTACTTTAAAATCTTTGGATTTTTTGGAAATTGATGAGTTTGGATTGGAAGCAGGGGATAGAAGAATATTAGAAACAATAATTAAAAAATTTAATGGCGGGCCAGTAGGCCTTCAGGCCTTGTCTTCGGCATCATCAGAAGAAGAAGACGCAATTTTAGATATTTATGAGCCGTATTTAATGAAATTAGGTTTTATAGAAAGAACGCCGCGAGGAAGAATTGCGACTAAAAACGCTTATAAGCATTTGGGTATAAAATATAATTCTTCTCAAGACACCTTGCTTTAGATGCAAAAATATTTTTATCCTATTATTTTATTATTTGTTTTATTTCCTTTTATTTTAGAAGGCGCTTCTTTAATAGATATAAACAGCGCTTCTTCTGAGGAACTTCAAAAAATTATTGGCATTGGTCCTGTTTTATCTCAAAGAATAATTGAAGGAAGGCCTTATAATTCTTTAGATGATTTAATTAAAGTTAAAGGAATTGGAGAAAAAACTTTACAAAAAATTAAAGAACAAGGATTGGCTTATGTTGATAATAATTTTAAAGAAGAAACCAAAAAAGAAAATCAAACAAATTTAGAAAATTCTTCTTCAAATATAATTTCAAATAAAAATTTAATAACGCCAATAACAACACCAATAGCAACGCCAACAACAATATCAACAACATTAGCACCATCACTTACTTTGGAAATATCGGAAAATTATGTTTCAGGAATTTTTTTTAGTGAAATCATTCCATCTCCTGAGGGGTCGGACGCAGATGAAGAATGGATTGAAATTTTTAATCAAAATAATTTTGAAGTTAATTTATCCGGCTGGAAAATAAAAGATATTGAGGGAAAAACTACAACTTATATTTTTCCTCAAAATACAAAAATTTCAGCAAACGATTTTTTAGTTTTAAAAAGAAAAGATACAAAAATTACTTTAAATAATGATAAAGATGGGCTAATTTTATTTTCCCCGAACGGAAGTAAAATTGATGAAGTTTATTATGAAAAAGCAGTAACTGGCAAATCATATAATAAAATAAACGGCAAATGGGTTTGGAGCAGTAATTTAACGCCTGGAAAAGAAAATATTATAGATGAAAAAGAAAGAAGTCAAAAAGAAGAAAATAATAAAGAAAATAATAAAAAAGATTCAGACAATTTTCTAAAACAATCTGCTAACATTTCAGAAAATTTTTCTGATTATTTAAATTTTTCTTTTATTTTTTTAATTGCTTTAATTGTTGCTATATTTTCAGGAATTATAATTTTAATTTTTAAAAAATTCTTTTTATAAGCGATATCTAAAAAGCGATTATCACGTTTGCCCTCATAAATCAGATTTAATTTTATTGACACAATGTTTTAATAAAAGGTATTATTAAGATAAAGAAAGACAATCTTTAAACAAACAAAAAACAATAAAGTATATATAAATGAAACAAAGCAAAGATAATAAAAAACTGAATTATTTTAGGTTTGCCTTTTTAGGTTTCTTTCTTCCTTTTTTATTTCTATCTTTGTTTTATGTTTTTGCTGAAAATCGTACTTTTCCATATAACCCAGGAGACACATTAGATCCAGAGTGCAATCCGGGAGAGGAAAACTGCACAGTTGCTTTACCAGTAAATAATTTTACCTCTGGCTCTGTTTTGTTTTCAAACACCGATGGAACAATTACAGAAGACAATTCTAATTTCTTCTGGGACAATACAAATAAAAGATTAGGAATAGGAACAAAAACTCCATCTCAAACATTACATGTTTTAGGAGATACTCTTTTAGAAGGTAATATCTATGCTAAAGGAGATATCTATACAGACAGATGGTTAAATTCAGAAACTAATACAGCGATAGGTATAGGAGTTTTTGGAGCTGGAAATCTTTTACATACAGATGAAGATGAAGGTTATTACAACACAGTAATAGGTTATAATTCTTTATTTTCTAATACAACAGGATCAGGTAATTTAGCATTAGGTACTTTTTCTTTATATTCTAATACAACTGGTTATAATAACACAGCAATAGGTTCTTATTCTTTACGTTCTAATACAACAGGATATTACAATGTTGCAATAGGACATAACTCATTATATTATAATGAAACAGGAGAGAATAACACAGCAATAGGTTCTTATTCTTTATATAAAAATACAACAGGATATTACAATATAGCAATAGGTATAGGTTCTTTATTTTCTAACGTAAATGGCTCCCAGAATGTTGCAATAGGACATAACTCATTATATTATAATGAAACAGGAGAGAATAACACAGCAATAGGTTCTTATTCTTTACGTTCCAATACAACTGGTTATAATAACACAGCAATAGGTTCTTATTCTTTATATTACAACACAACAGGAAATTCCAATACAGCAATAGGTAATAACTCTTTATTTTCCAACACAACAGGTTATTCCAACACAGCAATGGGTAATTATTCTTTATCTTCCAATACAACAGGATTAGGAAATATCGCAATAGGAAATTTTGCTGGAAAATACGCTACTGGTTCTAATGAATTGTATATAGATAACAGAGATAGAGAAAGCAATAATGATGAAAAATCAAACTCTTTAATTTATGGAATATTTGGAAATACACCAGCAGATCAAACAATAAGGTTTAATACTCAAACATTTATTGTATCAGGTCTTGGCGTAGGATCAGGTACTCAATTATATATAGATAGCGAAGGTAAGGTTTTTAAAGGCGCTTCATCTTTAAAATACAAGGAAAATGTAAGAGATTTAGAAGATGATTTCTTAAAGATTTTATCAATAAGTCCTAAAACATTTACATATAAAAATTCAAACATAGAAGATATAGGTTATATAGCAGAAGATTTTGATAAATTAGGTTTAAATAAATTAGTAATGTATGACAAAGAAGGAAAACCAGATGCTATAAAATATGACAGAATTGTTTTATATCTTACAGAAGTTTTAAAACTTCAACAAAAAGATATCGAAGAAATTAAATTAAATCAAAAAAAACAAGTTAATGATGAACTTCAAATGACAGATAAAGCAACAGGAAAACAATATTGCGTATGGATTGAAAATGGGGAATGGAAAAAAGCAGAGGGAAATTGTAATGAATTAGAAAATAAAAAAAATCAATTAAGTTCAAATAATATAGTATCATCAAATTCAAGTTCAGGTTCAGAATCTAATTCAAATTCTAATCAAAATTCCACTCCTACTCCTACTCCTACTCCTACTTTCACTCCAACCTCAACTCCAACTTTAACACCAGAAACAACACCATTATCAATTCCTGAACCAAGCCCGGAAATAACCTCTACACCAACTCTTCAACCAATCCCAGAATCGGAACCTGAAACAACGCCTGAATCTTCTGAATCACTTCAAGATTCAAACCAAGATTCAAACACAGAATCAACAGAAGACTCTTCTGATTCTTCATCCGATTCATGATCGTCTAATTCGTCTTCTGAATCTTTTTCTGAATAAAGCGATATAAAAGAGATATTAAAAAGAGGTATTAAATTAAACCCCGTATTTTTTCTTCGTATAATTACTACTGGACAAAAATTAAAAAAAAGGTTAAAATTTTAAATTATAAATAACTAATAAATTTAATATTTATGTCAGGACATTCTCATTGGGCAACAATTAAAAGAACAAAAGAAGTAGAGGATAGAAAAAGGGGAAAAATCTTTTCTAAAGTTTCAAGATTAATTACCCTTGCGGTAAAAGAAAAAGGCGGAGATCCAGATACTAATTATAAATTGCGTTTGGCTATTGAACAGGCAAAAAGCGTTAATATGCCAAAGGATAATATTGATAGGGCTATTCAGAGAGGTTTAGGAAAAGTGGAAGGAGAAAATTTAGAAGAGTTTATTTTTGAGGCTTTTGGTCCGGGAGGTATAGCAATTATTATAGAAGGAATTACTGATAATAAAAACAGGTCTCTTTTAGAAGTTAAAAAAATTTTAAATCAGTATAATGGGAAATTAGCTAACGAGGGTTCGGTAAGATGGCTTTTTGAGAGGAAAGGGGTGATAAATATAAATAAAGATGAGCAAGAAATAGATAAAGAAGAATTAGAATTAAAAGTGATTGAAGCGGGCGCTGAAGATTTTTCTTGGAAAGATAATTTTTTAGAAGTTTATACCTCGTCTCAAGATTTGGAAAAAGTGAAAAAAGAATTAGAAAATATGGGAATAAAAATTGAATCTGCCTCTTTTGATTTTGTGCCAAAAGAAACAGTTGAAGTAAAAGAAAGTGATAAAGAAACAATAGAAAAACTTTTTGAAGATTTGGACGAAAATGATTCAGTTCAAAATATTTATACAAATGTTAAATTTTAAAATTTAAAATATGATTGTTTTAGGGATAGATCCAGGCACAGCGACAACAGGATTCGGAATTTTGGAAAAAAAGGGAAAACAAATTAAAGTGCTTAATTATGGATGTATTATTACAGACCCTTATTTTTCTGACGGCGAGAGGTTAAAAAAAATTAATAAAGAAATAAATAATCTTATAAAAAAATATAATCCAGATGTTATATCTATTGAAAGTTTGTATTTTTTTAAAAATTTAAAAACAGCAATGCCGGTAAGCCAAGCAAAAGGAGTGATTCTTTTAGCAGCTGCAAATAAAAAAATACCAGTTTTTGAATTTACACCATTACAAGTAAAAATGGCGATAACAGGATATGGAAAAGCAGAAAAAAATCAAGTGCAAAAAATGATTAAAAAAATTCTAAATTTAGAGGAAAAACCAAAGGATAAAAATAAAAGAAAAGATGATGCAAGCGATGCTTTAGGAATTGCCTTATGTTATCTTTTATCGGAAAGTAAAATTAATTTATCTTAATAAATTTTCTTTTTCCAACTTGGATTATCATTCCTTTTTTAATTTCTATATTTTTTTTCCAATCGTTTAAAACTTTATTGTCTATTTTAACAGCGTTTTGCAAAATTAATCTTTTTGCTTCTGATTTTGATGGCGCAAGCCCTGTTTTTACTAATAAATCAAGAAAAGGAATATTTTTTTCATTAATTTTAATTTCTTTTGTTTCAGTTGGAATTTCTTTTTTTACAAAAATTTTATTAAATTCTTTTTCTGCTTCGTCTGCTTCTTTTTTATTGTAATAATTTTTAATAATTTCTTTTGCTAATTTTATTTTTATTTCTTTTGGGTTTACTTTTTTAGAAGATAAATCTTTTTCAATTTTTTTAATTTCTTTTAAAGGAACATCAGTACATAATTCAAGATAATGGGGGATTAATTCATCTTTCATTGACATAATTTTTCCAAATATATCAAAAGGTTTATCTATAATAGTAATAATATTTCCCCAACTGGTAGACATTTTTCTGCCATCTGTTCCATAAAGCATTTTTAAAGTAATAATATCTTGCTGCGGTTGATTAAATATTTTTTGAATTTCTCTGCCAGTTTTTAGATTAAATAATTGATCAGAGCCACCGATTTCAATATCTGCCTTTACCATAACCGAGTCATACCCCTGAAGCAAAGGATAAAGCAATTCATGCAATCCTATTGGCTTATTGCTGTCCCATCTCTCTTTAAAATTTTTTCTTTGAATCATTTGCTGGGCTGTAAAATTCATTGCTAAAGAAATAATTTCTTTTAATTTCATTTTATTAAACCATTCGCTATTGTAATGAATTTCTGTTTTTTCTAAATTTATTATTTTTCTAATCTGCTCCTTGTAGCTTTTCATATTTTCTTTAATCTCTTTTTCAGACAAAGGTTTTCTCATTGCTTGCTTATCAGAAGCGTCTCCGATTTGAGCGGTAAAATCACCAATAATTAATATAATTTGATGCCCTAATTCTTGAAATTGTTTTAATTTCTGAAATTGGAGTGCTCTTCCAATATGAATTTTGGGACCAGTTGGATCAATACCAAGTTTTACTCTGAGTTTTTTGCCAGATTTTAATTTTTGAACTAAACTTTTCTTTTCTATAATTTCTTCAACTCCTTTTGAGATTAATTCTTTAATTTTTTTATCATCGGTATTGATTTTCATATTTTTAAATTGTATTATAAAAAAATAAATTTGTAAAATATGCCTCAAAGAAAATATCGCCGAGAAGTTTATCATAAAGAAATGCGTTATAGAAAGTTAAAATACTTTCTTTTTGGCGTTTTTGTTTTATTTTCTCTTTGCTTAATTTTTGGATTGATTCTTTTTATTTATATTACCAAAGATTTTCCAAGACCGGAAAGATTTACAGAAAGAACATTTGTACAATCAACTAAAATTTATGACAGGACTGGAAAAATTTTGCTTTACGAATTTTATGGAGAAGAGAAACGAGAAATTATACCATTATCAGATGTGCCAGAGTATTTAAAACAAGCGCTTATTGCGACTGAGGATGCAAAATTTTATTCTCATCATGGCATTGATACAAGAGCGATTTTTCGATCTTTTTTAGCTAATTTAAAGTTAAAAAAACCTGCTTTTGGCGGTTCTACAATTAGCCAGCAATTAATTCGTTCTACTTTTTTAACTCCGGAAAAAACAATTAAAAGAAAAGTAAGAGAAATTATTTTAACATTGGAACTTGAAAGACGTTATTCTAAAGACCAAATTTTAGAATGGTACATAAACCAAATTCCTTTTGGGCCTAATCTTTATGGAGTAGAATCTGCTTCTAAAGCTTTTTTTGGAAAAGAAGCAAAAAATTTATCTTTATCTGAATCTGCAATTTTAGCAGCGCTTGTTCAATCTCCAAGTTATCTTTCTCCGTTTGGTTCTCATCAAGATGAACTTCTTTCAAGGAGAGATTATGTATTAAATAGAATGGTGGAAGAACATTATATAACAAAAGAAGAAGCTGATAAAGCAAAACAAGAAGAAATAAAATTTCTTGAAAAAGGAAAAACAATATTAGCTCCTCACTTTGTTTTTTACGTTGAAGATTATCTTATTGATAAATACGGAAGAGATTTTTTAGAAAAAGGAGGATTAAAAATTTATACAACTCTGGATTGGGACCTGCAAAGATATTCAGAACAAGTTATTAAAGAGGGAGTTGAAAAAAATAAAAAAGCATATCATGCTTATAATGCAGCAATGGTTGCAATTGATCCCAAAACAGGGGAAATTTTATCAATGATTGGTTCAGCGGATTGGTTTGCTGATCCTTATCCTCCGGGTTGTATTTCTGGTAAAAATTGTTTATTTGATCCAAAAGTTAATGTTGCTACTTATGGAATTGGACGTCAGCCTGGTTCTGCACTAAAACCAATTGTTTATGCAACTGCTTTTGAAAAGGGTTATAACGATAAAACAATAGTTGTTGATGAGCTTACTAATTTTGGAATATATGGCGGAAAACCATACATTCCTTATAATTATGATAGAAGGTTTAGGGGACCTGTTACTTTAAGACAAGCATTGGCTCAATCTTTGAATGTGCCTTCAGTAAAAGTTTTAAATTCTTTAGCTGGATTAGAAGACAGTATTGAAAAAGCAAAAAAAATGGGAATAACAACATTTAATAAACCAGCCTCTTATTATGGGCTTTCTATTGTTTTGGGCGGGGGAGAGGTAAAATTATTAGATTTAGTTTCTGCTTATGGGGTTTTTGCAACAGAGGGATTAAGATATCCTCCTATATCAATTTTAAGAATTGAAGACGCAAATGGAAATATTATTGAAGAAAATAAAAAAGACGCAAGAAGAGTTTTAGATCCACAAGCAGCAAGATTAATAAACGATATTTTATCTGATAATGAAGCGCGAGCTCCGATATTTGGCAGAAATTCAGCAATGTATTTTGAAGATTATCAAGTAGCAGTAAAAACAGGAACAACTTCTGATTTTAAAGATGGATGGATAATTGGATATACTCCTTCTATTGTTGTTGGTATTTGGACAGGAAATAGTAATAACGAACCTACTGTAGGCGCACTGGCAATTAACTTATCTGGAGATATGTGGCATAAAATTATGGAAAAGTTTCTTACAACTCATCCCAAAGAATATTTTAATAAGCCATATTAAGTTTTCATTTATTTTTAAATTATGATAAAATATCTTAATATTAAAAATAATTTTTAAAAATATGGTAGATTATCCAAGAAAACAATTATGGGAAATTTATGAAAATCTTCCAGAAGACTTAAGGCATGCAATATTTGCTGAAGAAAACTCAGATAAAATATATGATATTTGTGTAAGGAATGGAGTAAATGAAGATAATAAAATTTCTGAAATTGCAAAATATACTGGTTATGTAATGTTGGGAGTTTTGCCTCCTGATGAATTAGAAAAAACAATTAAAGAGGAATTAAATTTAGAAGAAAAAATAGCTAAGCAAATTGCTTGGGAAATTTCACGATTTGTTTTTTTTCCAATAAAAAATAGTTTGGAACTTTTATATAAAATAGAAATTACCCCAAAAGGAAAACCTGGAGGAGAAGGGGAAAACAAAGAGAGCGTTGAAATTAAACATTTAACAGATGAAGAGTTTAAAGAAAAAATGGAAAAAGAGCAAAAAGGAGATATTTATAGGGAACCAATTGAATAAAAATAATTAAAAATAATTAAATAAAAATTTTATTTTAAAATATGGAACACACTGTTCCGCAATTTATTGAAAGAGAACCACCAATAGTTGGGCCAATGACTTTTAAGCAATTTATTTTTATAGGAGTTGCCGGCGCTTTTTGTATTTTTATTTATTTTTTTATTCCTTTAACTTATTTTATAATAATTGCGGTAATTGTAATGGGATTTGCTATTGCTCTAGCTTTTGTAAAAATTCAGAGCATCCCTTTACCAATTTATTTAAAAAATTTTTTTCTGTTTCTTTTTAAACCAAAAATTTATCTTTGGAAAAAAGAGACAACACCTACTGTGATTTATAAAAAAGAAAGCGAATTAAAAACCCAAAACATTGAAGAAAATAAAGGTTATTTAAATAAATTATTTACTTTTGTTCAAACAAAAAAATAAAATAAATAAAAATGCCAGATTCATTACCAACACAAGATTTTTTAGAGGTTGAAAAAATTAAAAACGGGGTACTTATTTTAAAAAATAAGGGATTAAGAACAATTCTTATAACTTCGTCTTTAAATTTTGCTTTAAAATCAGACGACGAGCAAAAAGCAATTATTTATCAGTTTCAGAATTTTTTAAATTCTTTAGATTTTTCTTGTCAAATTTTAGTTCAGTCGAGAAGATTAAATTTTACTGGTTATATTGATAAATTAAAAGAAATTGAAAAAAATGAAAAAAATGAATTATTAAGAGTTCAAATCTCAGAATATATTAAATTTATAACTAGTATTATAAAAGAAGGATTAATTATGCAAAAAAATTTTTTTGTAATAGTTCCTTTTGCGCCAGCAGAAGTAGAAATGATTGATTCAGAAAAAACTAAAAAAATATCTACAATTTTTACTTTAACCGATGAGCAATTTCAAAGAGCAAGAATTCAGCTTTTACAAAGAACAGAGTTTGTGCTTTTAGGCTTAAGGGCTTGCGGTTTAGAATGCGCTTTATTAAATAATTTAGAAATTATAGAACTTTTATGGGCGCTTCATCATCCGATAGAAGCAGAAAGAGGTTATTATCCTATTATCCCTCCGGAATTTGAAAATATATAAATTTATTATGGCTTTGTCTATTTTTAAAAAATTTAAAAAAGAAGAGAAAATTCCTGAGATAGTTCAAGAAGAACAATTTCAAGTTTTAGATTTAATTTCTCCTTCTTTTATTGAAGTAAAACAAAATTATGTAAAATTAGGAGAACGTTTAGCAAGAACTTATTTTGTTTTTTCTTATCCCCGATATTTAACGACTGGCTGGCTTTCTCCGATAATAAATTTTAATGTCCCATTAGATATTTCTTTGCATATTCATCCGGTTTCAAGCGAGGATACTTTGAAAAAATTAAGAAAAAGAGTAACAGAGATTCAGGCAGAAATTATGGAAAAAGAAGAAAAAGGAATAGTTCGAGATCCGGTAATTGAAGTGGCATATCGTGATTTAGAAACTTTACGAGATAGATTGCAAACAGCGCAAGAAAGAATGTTTCGTTTTTCATTGTATATCACTATTTATGGAGATTCGGAAACAGAATTAAGAGATATAGAAACAGATTTAAGATCAGTATTAGAATCAAGATTAATTTATATAAAACCAGCGCTTTATCAGCAAAAAGAAGGATTTATCTCAACCTCTCCTTACGGAGTTGATTCTTTACTTAGCGCTATTTTAATGAATACAGATCCAATATCTAGCGCTTTTCCGTTTATTTCTTTCGATTTAAGCGCAAATGATGGTATTTTATATGGAATTAACAAACATAATAGTTCTTTGGTTCTCTTTGATAGATTTTCCTTGCCAAATGCCAATGAGGTTGTTTTTGCGGTAAGCGGAGCAGGGAAAAGTTATGCTGTAAAATTAGAGATTTTAAGATATTTAATGCTGGGCACTGAAGTTATAGTTATTGATCCTGAAAATGAATACAAATTTTTGTGCGAAGCAGTTGATGGTTCATTTTTTAATATTTCTTTATCTTCTAATGACCATATAAATCCTTTTGATTTGCCAAAGCCGAGAGAAGATGAAAATGCTGGTGATGTTTTAAGGAATAATATTGTTAATTTGGTTGGTTTAGTTAGAGTAATGTTAGGAGGATTAACCCCTGAAGAAGATGCAATTATTGATTATGCTTTAACTCAAACTTATGCGGCAAAAGATATTACTTCAACAAGCGATCCGGAATTATGGGGAAAAGAAGATGGGCTTCCTTTTCCTTTGATGAGCGATTTTGAAGAAATTTTATCAACAATAGAAGGAGCAGAATCTTTAGTTGTGCGAATTCAGCGATTTACAACAGGGGTTTATTCTCATTTTTTTAATCAGCCGTCTAATATAGATATAAATAAAAGAATGGTTGTTTTTGGAATAAAAAATATGGAAGATGAGTTAAGGCCAATGGCTTTATTTATGGTTTTGCGACATATTTGGAAAATAATTACATCAGATATTAAAAAAAGAATTTTAGTAATTGATGAGGCGTGGTGGTTAATGAATAATGCTGACGGAGCGTCTTTTCTTTTTGGCACAGTAAAAAGAGCAAGAAAATATTGGTTAGGAGTGACAACAATAACCCAAGATGTTAATGATTTTATGAGATCTGAATATGGACAGCCAATTATTACTAATTCTTCACTTGTCTTGCTTTTAAAACAAAGTCCAGCAACAATTGAAATTGTTAAAAAAACTTTTAATTTAACTGATGAAGAAAAAATATTGCTTTTAGAAACTCCAGTAGGCGAGGGGATATTTTTTGCCGGGCTAAAACATGTTTTAATTAAAATTGTTTCTTCTTATACTGAAGACCAGTTAATTACAACTTCTCCTGAAGAATTAAAGAAAATAAAAGAAGCCAAAAGAGCGCTTGAATCCGGTTTTTA
>ERZ795060.672-NODE-672-length-45319-cov-70.238976_pt1 | contig 45319 bp, 45 predicted proteins | sample MGYA00375144_ERZ795060 | MGnify/ENA primary metagenome ERZ795060 (study PRJEB30189, sample SAMN05720157) | activated sludge metagenome | isolation source: anaerobic digester from wastewater treatment plant | place: Japan | collected 2015-05-15 ... | reverse complement strand
TGTGCAGAAGTAACAAGTCCAAGCCTATCTCCTGTGCCAAAAGATCTATTTTTATCACACGTTGAAGGAGATATGGGAGTTAATTCCTTTAGCTTTTTATAATTCTCAAAATTTAATGGGTATATATTAAGATAGTAAGAAAGATCAGCAGCTTTTAAATCCTCATTAAAATAGGGCTCTGAAAGATAAAATAAACTTTCTTTCTTCAAAACACCTATTTTTTTCTCACCTTTTGTCTTAGCCACAAAAATTATAAGATTCTCATTTATCTTTCTCAGAGAATTAGGATAAAAAATAATATTGTAACCTCTTAGAAGATCTGAAATTTTTTCAATCATAATTTATCCTCCAGATATTTTTTCTCATAAATAAAAAAATAGGCTATTTTTTATGAAAATTTTAGCATATATTTACTTACCATACAATAAATAATTAGTGAGGAAATAGAAAATAAAGAATCTCCCCTAAAATTCCTGAAAAGAGAAGTACCTTTACAAGACTCCATTTATACTTATAAACAAGAAATAGGGAAAGAAAGAAAATAACAAGACCTCCCAGATCCAAAATAGATTCTTTCACAATACTGTATGTTGCAGAAAGAACAAGAGCATATGTTAGAGGAGTAAGAAGGGAAAGATATAGACTAACTTTTTCCCCTCCAAAATTATGTACAAAATAAGAAGCAGAGAGTACTAAAATAAAAGGAGCCAGAATGGAGAATGAAGTTGCCACAACACTTCCTATGACACCTGCCATCTTATACCCTATGAATGTAGCAGTATTAAGAGCAATAGGTCCAGGAGTTACCTGGGAAATAGCAAGCACATCAATAAACTGAAGATCCGTAAGCCACGCATTCTCTACTACTACAAAGTGTCTAATAAGGGCTACAATAGCATATCCACCACCAAACCCAAAAAGCCCAATAAGGAAAAATACCCTTGCTAATGCTTGAAGAAGTACACCCATAATATGATCACCCCTAAGCTAACAAGTATTACATAGACAGGATTAATCTTTAGAAAAATTAAGGCAAAAGATAATAAAAGAAGAATAGCTATTCTAATAAAACTCCATTTATACTTAGATAAAAGTCCCACTATAGCAACTACCATAAAAGAAGCCACAGCAGGTCTTACACCATAGAAAAAGCCCTGTACTACCTTTAATTTTTGAAAGTTTAAAAAGAATATGGCAATAACAAGAATAGAAACAAAAGAAGGGATCACCACAGCTAAAGCTGAAAGTATTGCCCCCTTTAAACCTTTAAGCCTATATCCCACTGACACTGCCAGATTAAGAGCTATAGGACCTGGGAAAAGCTGAGCTAATGTAAGAGACTTCATAAATTCCTCTTCTTCAAGCCATTTTCTTTTCTTAACAATCTCATCAAGAAAAAGAGGAACCATTACATATCCGCCGCCCAGTGTAAGCCATCCAATTTTTAAGAAAACAAAAAAAAGACTCCAGATGTTCATAGATGAAATTATATAATACTTTTATCTTCCTAATCTATCCTCCTTAGGGGAATAAAAAACTAATACGTTTTTTAAGATCGTATATCATTACCATGATTACTATCCAAAGAAATTTATTAGAGGATATGAGTACTAACTATCTTTCTTCAGAATTTCCTCGCTAAAAAATTCGTCAAATTTTAAAAAAGAGACTTGACAAATTTATAACCACCTCTATAATATATATAGAAAAAAATAATATATATAAAAAATTATTTGTAAGGAGGTGGGACCATGTTAAGAAGATATTGGGATCCATTTGATGAAATCAGACATATTCAGAGAGAAATGGATAGATTATTATCTGAGTTCTTTGGAGAAACTCCTGCAATAGAAGAGGGAAGAGGAGCTTTTGCTCCTGCTGTAGATATGTATGAAACTGATAAAAATATTATAGTAAAGGTTGACCTTCCAGGATTTAAACCAGAGGATGTAGATATCAGTGTAACAGAAGATAGTGTAACAATCCAAGGAGAGACAAAAGCAGAGGAGGAAGTAAAGAAAGAGAACTTCTATAGAAAAGAAAGAAGGCTGGGCAGGATCTATAGGAGAATTGACTTACCAAAGCCTGTAGAGCCAGATAAGAGTGAGGCTTCTTACAAGAATGGAATACTTACTTTGAAACTTACTAAAGCAGCACCTGAAAAGGTTGAAGGAATTAAAATAAAGGTCAAAGAAGAGAAATAGAAAGGAAAGGGGAGGGAATAAATTCCCTCCCTCATTTTTTTAGAACTCAGTTTTTCCAGTAAAATTAAAGTCTTCAATTTTCAAGGTAGGAACCCTTGCAAATCCTACATCAATTGGAACTAAGACTGACTCCTTAGAGATCTCTAAAACCTTTGACAATGCTTCCACAAAACTTTGAGTAAATCTCATATTTTTTAGAGATTTCTGTATCTTTCCATTTTCTATAAGGAATGTCCCGTCTCTGGTCATACCTGTACCAAGAACTCTTACAGGATCAAGAAAGGCATTCACATAATGAAATCTTGTAACTAAAATACCTCTTTCAGTCCCTGCAATAATATCTTCTAAGGATTTATCTCCTGATACAAGAAAGAGATTAGAAGGAAAAGGTCCCCAAGAAGATGATGTGGGAGGAAGAGCATGACCTGTGGATTTTTTACCATCTTTTATTGAGGTAGCAGTATCATAAACAGGTCCTATTACTACGCCATTTTTAATAATATCCACATGTTTCTTAGGCACACCTTCAAAATCTATAGGATATATAATCCCTTTAGGATCATAGCCATCATCATATATACTAACCTTTTCACTTAAAACTTTCTGTCCTAAGGAGAATGCCATAAAAGATCTCTTTTCCTGTACAGATTTAGCATTGAAACTAAAATAAGAAAGCTGTCCTAACATCTCTGCCACTGCAAGAGGTTCAAGAATTACAGTATACATCCCAGGTTCTATATCCTGTGGGTTTTTACTATTCAGACATTTTTCTAAAGCCCTTTCAGAAAGCTCTTCAAAATCAATAGAATGAATATCTTTACCAGCCTCTTCCTGGTATCCAGAACCATCTCCCATATACATTACCTTTCCATGTCCATAAGAAAGAATTCCATAAGCTTCAACTCCTTGTGAATTTACTACTACAAGCTCATCAATCTCCTCTGTTATGGCTCCAAAGGTCTCAAGATTTCTATTTTCTCCCTTTTCTATAAATTTCTTTACAATCTCTGCTCTCTTTTCAGGAGAAGGCTCAAATATATTAACTGGATAAGGAGGAATCTCTTCAGGTTCTGGTAAATAAAGTTCTTCTGTCTCAGGTTGGCTTTCCATAAGTATTTTTATATTCTTAGGTAAACTTTTTATACTATCTTCTTCAATATTACTTGTAGAAAGTACCACTTTCTTTTTTCCTTCGCCTACCCGGACAAAGAGAGTAAGATTATCTTCTGCCACATTCTGATGGATAACATTATTAGCAAAACGGGTAAGATCCTGAGATGATATAAATAAAGATACTTCTTTCTTCTCAAAAGGCAGTTCATCAATGACTTTTTTAAGAAATTCTAAAGCTCTATCTTTTCCCCACATTATTCTCCACCTACCTTTACTTTCCTAAACCTCGCAGGAGAAACTCCATGTCCCACTCTTCCTATCTGCATAGGTTCACCTTTTCCACAATTGGGTACTCCCCAAACTCTCCAAGATTTTTCATCGGCTATAGCATCACAGCTTCTCCAGAACTCATAAGTGATACCTGTATAGTAAGGATTTTTATAGATCTTTCCAAATTTGCCATCTTTTATCTCATAAGCTATCTCACACCCAAAATGGAAATTTAATCTCTTATCATCTATAGACCAATTTCTATTTAGATGCATATATACTCCTTCATCTGTAGATGAGATCAAATCTTCAAAGGACATATCCCCAGGAAGAAGATTTATATTAGTCATTCTTATAATAGGTGTCCTATTCCATCCATCAGCTCTCATAGCTCCATTAGAAGTCTCTCCTAAAAGACTTGCAGTCTCACGAGAAGTAAGATATCCCACAAAAATTCCATTTTTTATGAGGAAGCTTCTCTGAGCAAGGACTCCTTCATCATCATAACCAAAGGATCCAAGTCCATAAGGATGAGTAGCATCAGCTACTATATTTACAATCTCAGCCCCATATTGAAAACTACCTTTTTTATCTAAGGTTAGGAAACTGGTACCTGCAAAGCTTGCCTCCATACCTAAGACTCTATCAAGCTCTGTGGGATGTCCACAAGACTCATGTACTTGTAAAGCAAGCTGAGTACCATCAAGAACAAGCGTAGTAACCATCTCGGGAAGAGGTTCAGCAGAAAGAAGGGCTACTGCCTCTTTTGCAATCTTCTCTGCATGCCCAGGAAAATCAAGCTCTTCTATAAATTCCCATCCTCCTTTTCTAAAATCTCCTCCAAAGGAATTAGGATATGATCTTTTTTGTATATCACTTCCCTCAATAGCATAAGCAGCAATTCCTCCGCCACTCTCTAATATACTCTGTTCTATCTCTGCTCCCTCACTACTTAAAAAGACCTTATCCTCTTTAAAAAACTCCATTGCTGCTTCTGTAATACTTATTCCTTTAACTTCTCTCATGATCCGATCTGTTGTAAACAAAACATCAAGTTTCTTCTCCCATGGTACAGAAAAGGGATCAATCTTATAGGAGCTTTTCCAAACTGCTTTTACGGGTGTCACAGGTGCTAATGTAACTTTCTTTTTATTTACCATAGCGCTTGCTTTAGCTATTTGAAATGCCTTCTCTACAATCTTTTTATAGTTAGAAAAATCAAAGGAGGATGCAAATCCCCATGCTCCTTTATAAAGGATTCTTACTCCATATCCATAAGTTTCATTAATATTTGCAGTCTCTAAAATCCCATTTTTTACACCAATCTCTTCAACTTGCCTCCTGACAACCCGTACATCTGCATAATCCACACCTAAAAGAGACGCATAATTTAAGATCTCTTTACCGATACCAATCAAACTTCTCACTCCTTTCTTACAAATCTATTATTATTTTTTCCCTTTTATCAAAGAGGGAAAGTTTTTTAAAACCTAAATTTTTAGCAATCTCATAAGCTTTTCCTACATCCCTCCCAGCATCTTCAGGATTATGAGCATCAGCTCCAAAAGTAAGAGGTATATTATAAGGGGCAAGAATTTTTAGAAGTTCAGGAGAAGGGTATAACTCCTTAATAGGTTTTCTCCACCCAGCAGTATTTAGCTCTAATGAAATGTTGGAATCCACTATTAATTTTGCAATTTTATCATACATATCAAAGATATTTGATGGAGATCTTCCTCCCCAAAGCTTTACCAAATCAAGGTGAGCTACCACATCAAAAAGCTTACTTTTTATCAATCTCTCCACCTTATCAAAATAATCCTCAAAGATCTCTTTAATATCCCTTTCTGTCCAGCGAGGATCATTAGGATCTATATCAAATCCAAAGCCGTGATCTATAAAATGTACAGATCCCAGTACATAATCAAAAAAATTATACTCTGAAAGAAGTTCCTTTATCTCTTTTTCTTTCTCAGGAAAATAGTCCATTTCAATTCCTATTTTTACATTATACTTTTCTTTTAGGAAAAAGAGAAATTCTTTATAATCCTCTAATGTACTGTCACACCAAGATGCTGTTATAGGTATATGATCATAGATAGGTCTAAACTCTTTAAATCTATGCCCGTGCTCTGATACTCCTATCTCATCTATACCATTCTCTTTAGCATTTTTGTAAAATTTTAGCCACCAATTTTCTTCAAAAGGTCCTCTTTCAAGATGCATGTGATAATCTATGAGCATGTATTTAGCCTCCTAAAAGATATTTAGTTTATAAACTAAATATCTTTTATTTTATAATAACCTATGCTAAAATGATAACGTGGATTTTTATTATTTGAATATGGGGGGATCTATGAAAGAGCTTATGCAATTTTTAGATAGAATTAAGCCTGAATTTGAAAATCTTCCTACCGCTCTACTCAATTCAGAAAGATTCATAAAAAATTTAAAGGCAGAAAAATCTACAGGGGTTATTCTTTACACTGATGAGAAAAATCAAGGGATAGTTTTTATCTATGATGGTGAGGCATTCTTTGCAAGGGTAGAGAATGCAGAAACATTAGAAGATATTACAGCCATAGATTTTCTTATGAGGCAAATCCAACAAGGATTTGGAAAAGTTACCTATTATTCTACAGATAAAGTATGGATTCTTGTACTTTCTGCCATATGTATAGGAGAACCTCTTTATAAAGATCTTGATACTAATACCATAATTCCCATTAAATTTTTTACCTCTCTCCAGAATAGAGATTTCAGTGGGGTAGTGATTTATAATAGCGCCAATGAGCTTAAGTTCTGGATATTTAAAAAAGGAAAACCCATGAATACGCCTCCAGTGATTCTTCCACCTTATGGTTTTATAAGTGTATATGCCTTAGAGGGTGTAGAGGTTAAAGATCACTTTGTGTTCTGGGAAGAGGAATCAAGAAAGAAGATTTTAGAGTTCTCAGAAAAACTTCTCTCTAATATTGCAAAAACATTAGTAGAAAAATGGGGACAAAATACCACAGAGCTTATTCTCTTACCATTAGAAAGTTATCAGGGACCTTTAAAGATTCAATTTGATAAAAAGACATGGGCTTGTAAGATAGAATCTGATGAAGAACTCCGTTATTTAGCTAAAGAGATTGAAAGAGTGTATGCAAGGCTATTAAGAGCTATAAGAGAAAGAGAAGAGATCGTTGCAGAAAATGTTGAATTTTATGCTTTTAATCTCCTTCAAGAAGAAGATATTTTGTGGCCACCTACAGAAGAAAACATATTTAGAAGATAATATTTAAGAGGGAGAGTAAAACTCTCCCTCTTTTTTCAAAGATTTCCTTTAATAGTTTCTACCAAAGAATCTACATCAAGCCCTTGAAGTTTGTAAACACTATCAGGTTTTCCAGAAAGTCCATATTCTTTCACTCCAAGCTTCTTAAACTTTACCGTATATCCTCCTTCAAGAAGAGCTTCTCCTATAATACTTCCAATTCCTGTATGAATATTATGATCTTCATATGTCACTATAAATCCTGTACTTGCTGCTTCTTTTAAAGCATCCCAATCTATTTCTTTGGGAGATGTAAAGTTAAAGACTTTTACCTTTATTCCCATATCCTTTAATTTCTCCCAAGCCTGTACAGCTCTGTATGTCATAATACCACAGGTGATAATTGCTGCACTTTCTCCTTCTCTTATTTTCTCCATCTTACCATATACAAATTTATAATCTCCTCCAAAAAGAGGATTCCCATTCTCATCGGTTATTATAGGAGCCACGGATCTTCCCATAGCAACTAAGAAATTACCAGGCTCCTTAGCTACATATCTTATCACCCTATCAGTCTGGTTCCCATCAACAGGGATTACAATCTTAAAGCCAAAAAGATTTCTAAAAGTACCTATATAATCAATACATTGATGGGTTTTTCCATCTTCACCTACATCAAGTCCACAGTGGGTGACTACCAATTTTAAATTGGTAACATTAATATCATTTAGCCTATGCTGATTATAAGTTTCGTCAACTCCAAAAACTCCAAAATCAGCAAAAAATGTAACAACTCCTTGTGAAGATAGGGATCCTGCAACAGTAGCTGCATTATGTTCCTGAATCCCTATCTCAAAGAAGTTTTCAGGAGCAATATTACGAAATTCATGGGTCCTTACTGATTCCACAAGATCACAATCTAATACTGCTATAGGAGTTTTATCATCTTTCCCTACATTTAATCTGCCAAGATCTGCAAGAGCCTTTCCAAAAGCTCCTCTATTATCAATCTTTGCATCCTTATCATAGGTAATAGGAGTACCTGTATCTATATTTATAGGATACATTTCTACCATATGCTTTCCTGCAGGTTTAAATTCTTCTCTCATCTTCTTATACTTTTCCAAATCATCTTCAATTTTAAGCTCTTCTAATGCTTTCTTATACTCATCAGGTTTTAAAGCTCTTCCATGAAACTCAAATTTATTCTCCATAAAGGAGACTCCCTTTCCCATTACCGTATGAGAGAGAATTGCAGTAGGCTTTCCATCTGAAATAGCAGTTCTTATAGCTTCATATAAGGCTTCAATATCATGTCCATCCACCTCAATAACTTCCCATCCATCAGAGATATAATTCTCTTTAATATTTTGAGGCATAATCTCTGAAAGAGGACCAGAAAGCTGAAGCTTATTATAATCAATAAGTGCTGTCAGATTAGAAAGATTATATTTTACTGCAAATCTTCTTGCTTCTGAGATCTGTCCCTTTTGCTGTTCTCCATCTCCCATAACCACAAAAACATTAAAATCTTTCTTAGAAAGTCTTCCAGAAAGAGCCATACCACATCCTGCTGAAAGTCCCTGCCCTAAATTTCCTGTACTCCATTCCACACCTGGCACATATCTTTCCACATGTCCTTCAAAGATGCTTCCTGCAAGTCTAAAATATGCAATTGCTTCATCAATATTAAAGAAGCCAAGATTACCAAGAGCAGAATAGACACCAGGAGACGTATGTCCATGACTTATTACGATCCTATCCCTATCAGGATTTTTGGGATTCTTAGGCTCCACATTAGCAAAATAATAAAGAGTTAAATACATCTCAATAGAGGACATGGATCCCCCTGGATGCCCTGATCCTGCCAAGGTGGTCATCTTTAATATATCACCACGACATTTATGAGCAGTCTCTTTAAGAAATAAAAGATCCTTCTCGTCTATTTTTGGTTGAGAAAAACGATTTCCTCGCATGAACCTTTAAACCTCCTTTTCTAAAACTTTTTTAAAGAATTATATCATATAAATTTATGAACTAAAGGAAGATTTCTTTCTCTTAGCGGATTCTTAGACCTTATCCTCAGAACCGGAGGAATTTGTCTTCTTTTATATTCATTACTCTCAACTTTCCTTATAACTTCTTTCACAATGTTTTCATCAAATCCCATCTTTATAATCTCTTCAAAGGTTTTATTTTGATCCACATATGCATTAAGGATAGGATCTAGCACTCCATAAGGAGGAAGAGAATCCTCATCTTTTTGCCCAGGACGAAGCTCTGCTGAAGGGACTTTTACTAAGATATTATGAGGAATAATTTCTTCCTCTCTATTTACATATTTTGCCACATCATAGACCATAGTCTTATATATATCTCCTATTACCTCTAATGCTCCTGCAGTATCCCCATAAAGGGTGCAATAACCTGTAAGTGCCTCAGATCTATTGCCTGTAGCAAGTACTATTCCTCCTTCACGATTTGAGAGAAACATTAATAAATTTCCTCGTATACGGGATTGAAGATTCTCTTCTGCAAGATCCATAATAGGAGCTTTAGAAGGATTAAGTTCCTTAAGATAAGAATAAAAAATATCTTTTATAGGAATAATCCTAAATTCAATTCCTAAATTTTGGGAAAGAGTTTTGGCATCCTCAATACTTTCCTTAGCAGTATAGATAGAAGGCATACCTATTCCTACCACATTATCAGAGGATAAAGCATCTTTTGCTATACAAGCTACAAGGGCAGAATCTATGCCTCCACTAAGTCCTATAAATGCTTTTTTAAATCCAGATTTTTTAAAATAATCCCTAACACCAAGTACAAGCCCCTTATAGATAAAAGATATATCTTCTTCAGATGCCTCTCTTCTAAAAAAATTATCCAAATCTAAAGTAACAATATCTTCTTCAAATATTTTAGATTCAAATATTAGTTCTCCACCTTCTGAAAAAACTAAGCTCCCCCCATCAAAAATAAGCTCTCCATTTCCTCCTATCTGGTTTACATAGATAACCTTCTTTCCATATGATTTAGCTAAATTTTTAAGAGACTCTATTTTTTTTGCTCTCTTTCCATAATAGTAGAAAGAAGAAGAGATATTAATTATTAAATCCACAGAGGAAAAGAAATCACTAAAGAGATCAAAATCCGCTTCTAAAAGATCATCGGATATAACAATACCTAACTTTTTACCATTAAAGGTTATAACCTCAGGCTTTCCACAAGAAAAGTATCTGTTTTGAAGAAGGGGATCATCTCCTAAGAAAAATTTATCTTGCCTCCCTATGACTTTTCCTTCATGTATTAAAATTGCACTATTAAAAACTGAAGAATTGAAGGTAGGAACACCTATTAAAACTCCAATAGGATACTTCTCATTGATTAAATCAGAAATGGCATCTTCAATCTTCTTCTTTAAATTCTTTCTTTTCAAAAGATCAAAAGGAGGAAAACCTAAGAGAGAAAGCTCTGGAAAGATTATAAGTTCAGAACAATCGGAAATTGCTTTTGAAATAGCAGCCTTTATCTTTTTTACATTTCCTTCTACATCTCCTATAATGGAATTTATCTGTCCAATAGTAACCTTCATGCTTCTTCTCCCTTTTTTAGATCAAGTAGGGCATAGATTCTTTCGGTTGGTGCAGGATGAGAGTAATACCAAGTTCTATATAGAGGATCAGGATATAAATTCCCTAAATTTTCCTTTTCAAGCCTCTTTAAAGCATTTATAAGAGGATTAGACTTCCCAAGAAGATCTGCAGAGAATCTATCGGCATCATACTCCATCTTCCTGGATAAGGCATTAACTATGGGTGAAATAAAGTAAAAGATGGAAGATGAGAGTAAAAAGGCATAAATTAGAATTGTATATTCTTTTTGAATATTAAAATACTGAGAAAAAGGAGCTAACTTGTAAAAGATAAAGGTTATGTAGATGTAAACCACATAAAAGACAGTAGAAAGAAGTAGCATAAGAGGAATATGTCTCTTTTTATAATGTCCCAGTTCATGAGCAAAAACTGCCAAGATCTCTTCTTGAGGATAAGAAAGGATAGTATCATATAAAACTACTCTTCTTGACTTTCCAAATCCTGTAAGATAGGCATTCTGTTTTTTTGTCCTCTTAGAAGCATCCATTACAAATACATTTTTTATATCAAAACCCACCTTCTTACCCAGATCAATAATCTTCTCTTTTAGATCCTCATCCTCTAAGGGAGTAAATTTATTAAATAGAGGCGCTATAAGGAGAGGATGAATAAAACTTACAAAAAGTTCAAAAACAATTGCCACCAAAGCAAACTTCCACCAAAAATTTGGATCATTCTTGATTACAAAGAGAAGAAGAGAGAGAATGGGAACTCCTAAGATAACAGATATGAGAATAGATTTAATCATATCCATAAGAAAAACCTTAGGAGTCATAGTATTGAAACCATATTTCCCTTCAATAACAAAATTTGAGTATATACTAAAAGGAAGAGAGATAATCATACTTAAGGCGCCCACAATCCCAAAAAACAAAAGCCCCTGAAGTATAAAGGAATTAGTAAAAGATCCTACAAATCTCTCAAAAGTAGGATATCCTATAAAAATAAGTAAAAGAGTAAATAAAATATCCACAGCCTCAGAATAAAAACCTAATTTTGTAGTATCTTTCAAATAATTTTGAGATTTCTCTAAGGTCTCTTGAGAGATAACATCTCTAAACTCTTCAGGTATATCTTTAAATTTGGTAGAATGTTTTACATTTCTCCAATCTAAATAAATATCTACAATCTCTTTTAAAAGGAGAAGTCCTATAAAAATCCAGATAAACATAGTTTCCTCCTAAGCCAAATTCTTTATTTTAATTATAATATAACTTCATATTATACTTTGAAAGATAGATAGTAAAATTTTATATAGAAGAACGTGTTCTTCTACTTGACTTTTATAGAAAATTGTTATATATATAAACTTAGAATATAGACACAGAATATAGGTACAGGAGGGATTAAAAATGAAAAGACATGGAGCAAAAGGGACAGGGCTTTCACCAACCTTTTGGCTTAGGGCCTGGATAGTGACCTCCTTAGAAGGGAGAGAACTTCATGGATATGAACTTATTTCAACTCTTTCTGATATATTTCCTGGTCTTATTCCGCCTGGAATTGGGGGCATGGGAAGAGGTTATAGGATATTAAGGGATTTAGAGAACGAGGGAATAGTAATATCCAGATGGGATACGGACGATAGCGGTCCTGCAAAGAAGATATACCGTCTTACTGAAGATGGAGAAAGACTGAGAGAAGAGATACTAAATTATGTAGAGGAAATGAAAGGATATATTGATAAATTCTTAGAATGTGCTATAAAAGATGATTTTTAATCGTCAAGAACTGCAATATAAGGTAAATTTCTGTATTTTTCTTTATAATCAAGTCCATATCCTACTACATAAGAATCAGGGATCTCAAATCCCTTATATGCTATATTTACTTCTATAATCCTTCTTCCTGGACAGTCAATAAGGGTACAAATTTTCAATGAGTTAGGTTTTCGTGCTTGAAAATTCCTTAAGAGATAAGAAAGAGTAAGTCCGGTATCTACAATATCTTCTATAATAAGCACATCACTACCATATATATTCACATCCAAGTCTTTTAAAATCCTCACAACTCCCTGATCTTCTTGAGAGGATCCATAACTTAGTATGGAGATAAAATCCAATATAAAAGGTATGGTAAGACTTCTTGTAAGATCTACTGCAAAATATACTGCCCCTTTTAGTACACATACTAAAATAGGCTCTTTCCTTGCATAATCTCTACTTATCTCTTCTCCAAGCTCCCTTATCCTTCTTTCAATCTCTTCTTTTGTAAATAAAATTTTGCCTATCTTTTCTCCCATTCTCCTTTATCCTATTCTTATTCCATACTTAGCCAAAAGTTTTTTATATTCTTTACCATAAAAAAGTTTTATCTTTATATCAGGATATAGTTCTTCTAATTTTCTGATCTTTCTTAACTTTTCACTTATTAACTTAGGTTTTTGAAGAGTAAGCTCAATATAAAGATCAAAATCTGGAAGGTAAAAATCAGGGCTAAAAGATTCTAACACTTGTCCCTCACTATCCCACTCCAGAGGAAATGCCCTCGGTTCATATTCCCATTTTATCTGATAAAAACTCAGAATTTTAGCAAATTCTTCCTCACTCTCATTAGCAAAAGTAGGTTTTGTAGGAAAAGAAAGCTGTTCCAAAGCTGGCACAGGGACTTCTTCTTTTTCCAAAACTTTCCATATAAGCTCTTCTATCTCCCTATCAGAGAAGAAAGATTTATCAATGACAAGATGATAAAGATAAGGATCTTTCCAATCAGAAAAGAAGAAGGAATAATAGTAAATTTCCCGCTGAAGATCCTTTTCTTTTATAAGTTCCAGAGCTTTTTCTTGGGAAAGAGGATATTTTTCACAAAGATATTTCACCCTATAATTTAAAGGTGCTATAACATTTATATGAAAGACAAAATCTTCTCCTTGATAGAGAAACTGACCTCCTCTTCCCAAAAGAAAGACCATACCCTTTTCCAAATAATTTCCTACGACCTTTCTTATACCTTCTTTATAAAGATCTATAAATTCTTCTTTCTCTTCTTTACTTAACTCACCATTTCTTTCTATCTTTTCTCTTGAAATCCCTAATTTTTCAAGCTCTGCATATAATTTTTCTCTATCCAAAACCTCTCCCTTTATCTCCTGAGAAAGCTTCCTTATTAGATCATCTATATCAGTCCCAAAATCTCGGGACATGGTAATGAGCTTTATTTTTCCCATAACCTATAGTACTTCTTTGAAAAGGTTATATACATCCTCTTCAGTAACAGGTCTTAAATTATTTTCCAAATTGCACTTAGCTTCCATAGTCCTCCTTACAAGAAGATCTACATCTACATCTTCTGATGTAGCTTGAGAAATTTTTAAGGGAAGATTCACCATTTCTAAAAATTCTTCCACTTTCTCAGAAGGATTTCCTCCAAATATATCCTTAAGAAATTTATATTTTTCTGTGGGAATAAATGGGGCATTGAATCTTAAGTATGCAGGTAAGAGAATACCATTTGCAATACCATGAGGTATAGAATATATATCTTCTAAAGGACAGGACATAGCATGAATAAGATTAGTCTTAGCATTATCTATAGCAATACCAGCCCTAAAAGCAGCATATGCCATCCTCTCTTTTGCATCTTCTGAGTTTTCTAAAACTGCTTCAGGTAAAGTTCTATATATCTCTTCAATAGCAGACTTGGAAAAGATATCTATAGTTACATTAGAACCCCGTGAAAGATAAGACTCTAAAGCATGGGAAAAAGCATCTATACCTGTATAAGCAGTAACCAGTGAAGACATACTAAAAGTAAGCTCTGGATCTATGATGGATAATGTAGGAACCAGTGCCTTTCCCATGAGCAAAAATTTATTTTTGTTTTCCTTATCAGTAATTACAGCAAAACGTGTAGTTTCGCTTCCAGTACCCGCAGTAGTAGGAGAAGCTACAATAGGTAATGCATCTTCTATCTCTATTCCACGAAGTTCCCTCATATCCTTTTTAGCTTTCAAACCAATAGCAATGACTTTTGCAGTATCCATGACACTCCCATCTCCAACACCAATTACCCCATCAAAATTATCTCCCACTATCTTATGACATATCTGATAAATAATATCCGAAGTAGGCTCTGAAGGAATGCCTGTAATCAAGACTACATTAATCTCATGTTTTTCAAGATCTTCCATAATCCTGTCTAAATATCCACTTCTTTTTAAAGATGCTTCTCCTGTTAAAAAAATAAATTTAGAACCTATATTTTTAAGTTCGGAACCTAAGGTATTTATACTTCCTCTACCATAGAGGATCTTTTTAGGAAGCTCTAATGTATAAAACATATCCTTTCCCCCTCTTTTTCCCCTTTAAAAAATTCATTGCGGTATTATTGTAATTATTATAATATAAACAGTAAAAATATAAAAGGAGATTTGTTATGAAAACTATTAAAAATAAATATGCAGATATTTTAGGACTCATAAGCTTAATAATGAGTTTTGTAATTTTTCTTTATGCCGCAATCTTCTTCTTTACTTATAAATGGTAAATTATGGAAGAGGAAATTTTATTAAATCCACCCGATGAGAAAACTGTAATCTATCGTACTCTTTGTCTTGCTGTACTTCTTACAAGAGCACAAGCCGAAGCTATATATTTATCTTCTCCCGACAAAGAGATATTACATATTGAAAATGGATTCTTTAGTGAAGTAAAAGACTTAGTAGAAGAAGAAAATCTGCTTCCATACTTCACTGAAAAAGAAAAGAATCTATTAAACAAGGAGATGGGTACATGGGATGAAGAAGAAGCTCTCCTTTCTTTCAGTTATTTAGAATCTCTTGGTGTACTCTTATGGTCCCTTTCCTTCATAGAGAGCCTTCCTCCTTATGAGAGAGGATTTCGTCTTAATGATGTCTTAGAATTTACTAATACCATTAGATCCATAGATGAATTTAAAGGGCGAGCAAAACTTCGTCCATATAAAGAGATTACAAAAGAAAGAGAAAAGGCAGAGCTTTGGTATTTCCGATGGAAACTTAAAAAGATGGAAGAAGAAGACTATAAATTAGGGAAAGAACAATCTTATAAAGAAGCTATAAGAATAATTACAGAAAAAGCCTATAAAGAAGGTGCCATTTCAGAGATTATAGAGAATGATTTTCCTGTAAATGGAGAACCTTTTCCAAAAATAAGTAAAGAAGACTATGTCTTTCTAACATGCGTGATCATAGAAAGATATTTAACTCTTAATTGGCTCTGTGGATATTATAAATCTTGGGAAGATAGAAAAGAAATTTAACCTATCACCTCAAGTTTTACAGGAGAAAAAATCCCATAAGGATATATTACATAATCATCAGTATACTCATATTCATTAGGTCTGAAAGAATTTGCACTTACAAAAGGAATCCTTCTCTCCCTATGATGAAGAGGTCCGAATATATTTCTTAGACTTCCTACTAACTCAAGCTCTATGACATTTTCTCCATCTTTTAAAAAGTCAGTAATATCTAACTTATAATACTTCCATGGAATAAAGCCTGCCTCTTTTCCATTAACTAAAACTCTTATAAAAGCCGCTGAGTAATCCTCTAAACTTAAAAAGATCTTTTCAGATTTTGGCTTCCCAATCTCTATCTTCTGAGAATAGGTTATACTTCCTCCATAATAAGGATAGCCTTGCAGACACCAGTCTCCTAAGTAAAGCTTATTTTTCTCCTTGGTAATTTCTCTCTCCATACTTACTCCAAAATCTCCAATGATAAACATATCCTCAAGTTCTGTAGCATTTTTATAATGACATTCAAACAAAAGCTCATTTTCACCTAAGATAAGATTATCAAGAAGTATCTTCTTAAAAGCCCTATCTATAAACCATCCTTTTTCCTCTATAGGGATCTCCTTTCCATTAAGGATTATTTTAGAAAAGTCTTTTATATTTTCTGTGACAAGATATACTTCTTTCTCTGGCATATCACTTACTACAAAACTTAAATGAAGCTCTACCTTTGTATTATCCTTTGGATGAGGTATATTTACCCATTTCCATCTCTGCACCCCATTATTTAGATCAATATTAATCATACCTAACTTTTCCCTTATATTCCTCTGAGCAATCCATATAGGAGAAGTATTAGACCAATCTTCATCCATAAATCTATACTGACATTTATCAAGAACAAGCACATTGGGACTTTCCCTCTTAAATTCAAAGGTAGGATGTAGATATAATGCTACTTTTGATCTCTTTGGTCTTTCTATACTCCCCATCTCATTGGGATACATTACAAAGAGCTTAGATTCCGAAGGACCAAATTTTGTCCTAAGATGTTGGTATTCCTCTGTGGCAAGAGAAAATTGGTTCCTTACTTCTCCTGATAGAAGATCCCATTCCTCAATCCTTCCTTCTCCTAAAAGATAAATATTTACCTCATATTCTCTTTCTCTATCATTATTCACAATGAAAAAAATCTTTTTACCATCATACTCCCTTTCCATATATAGAAATTGTTCTGTCTCTTGCCCTGCAATATCTTTAATAGCAATTCTTCTTGGAATTACCTCCTCTATAGATTCCATCAATGCTCTACTTCCTGTTAAGCTTATGGTATTTTCATGATCCAAAAGTTTTTCAATTAAATCTTTATTTTCTTCTCCATCTACACACTCAAGGGTAGGTCCAAGAATAATAATCTTCCCACCATTTTCCAAAAATTCCATAAGAAGAGAAAGAGTAGACTTCCTGATGGTAAGCATAGGAGGAAGTATAACAAGTTTATACCTTGCTTCCCCTACAACAAATTCTTTTCTCTCTGTATCTACTTTCCCATATCTTTCTATTATGCTTTCATCTCCCAGATCAAAATCATAATGTCTTCCCAAAAATGCCTTTACTATACGTTGAAATTCTTCTCCTCTCTCTTGTGGAATACTCTTATCTTTTCCATTAAATTCACACCAACTGCTTTCAATAGGATGCAGAAGTAATATATCCCTTACAGGCTTTCCTAAGGTAAGGATATAAGAAAGCCTTGCAAAATAATCTTCTACAATCTTTTGATACTTCCATGCAGAATTATAATTGAAGAAAGGAGGATAATCTCTCTTCCTACATCCTCTTAAACTATAGAGGAAAAGATGCTGACATCTCAAATTAACCCCAAGAGCATATTGCCAATCACCCACATGTTTCTGTCCCTCAAAGGTAAACTCCCAGCCTGTACAACCATAGGTCTCTGATATCACTCGTTTTTTACCAAGCTGATTTGCTACACTTGATGCCTGTTTAACTGTAAGAAACTCATATCTACTTTCTGTAAGGATATCCACACCAGGTATATCCATATATTCATAGTGGGGCATAACACTTCCTGAACAAAGAATTGTATGTGGAAAATTATCCTCTTCTAAATAATGCCCCGTAAATAGCAGATTATGTTCTTTACACCATTCACTTATCTGTTTTGTATAACTCTCCACATAAAGCTCTGAGATCGTCCTCCAGAAATCGTATCTTGCTTTTATAGATTTTTCTCCATGGAAGAATACAAAAGGTGCTACATCAAAAAAATCATAACCTCTTTTGTCTTTAAAGTATGCTGGGAAAATATCAGTCCAAGGCAATATATAATCCCCTGAAGGTCCTTCATTCCATAAAAAAGGGAAAATATTAGGTTCATCAGTAAATATGCCCTTTACCACTTTTCCAAAACTATCTTTTAATCTTTCAAAATAAACATCATGGGTTGTCTCTAAAAAGGCTTTTACACTTTTAGGATTTAGATTATCAGAATAGCTATCTCCGTTATACCAATCACTCTTTGGTCCTATCACTCTTCTTAAAATAAGTGCCACTTTACCTTCAGGTACTAAAATCTCTTTTACCTCTTTAACCTTTTCTATATTGCTAATCCTATCCTCATTTAGATTAGCAATATAGCATGCAAGCTCATCTCCTTTAATCTCTACCTTATCCCTTAAAATGGAGAGTACCAGAACTTTTACCCTTCCCTCATCTCCAATTTTCTCAGCTACTTTGCCTCCTGCAAATCCTGAAGGCCATCTATCCTCATCATAAAGCCATGGATCCATACCTTCCTGAGAAGCAGCTTTAACCACATCTTCTACACACTTTAGCCATTCCTCTCCCATATATTCAGTCTCAAGACCCACACGAGAATGCATAAAGAAACCCAAAATTCCTTGCTCTTTAAATGCTTTTGCTTGAGAAATAAGCTCTTCTGAAGAAAGCTTATCATTCCATGACCAAAAAGGAGCTGCCCTAAATTCTTTTTCAGGATTCTTAAATTTCTTCTTTACATCTTCCATAAATTATCCTCCCATTACATAATCTAAAATTCTCTGAGCAATCTTCTGAGATGCACCTTCTTCTCCTACCCTCTTTTTTGCGTTCTCTTTTACCTCTTCCAATAATCTTTCATCTTTATATATCTTTACAAAAATATTTGGAATCTCCTGAGGCGTATCCACAAGGAAAAGACAAGGACCTAAAAACTTCTTCTGAGCTTTAGCAAACCTATATGTATACTGAGGACCTTTTCCAGGAATGGCAATAGCAGGTTTCCCAAGCCCTACAAACTGCTCTGTAGCAGTACCTGCCATAGCAATTCCTAAGCTTGCAACATTAATACAGTCAGAGAATATATCAGTTACAATCAAATAACTATTCCTTTTTTTATATAGGATCTGCCTATCCCCCTCTTTTACCCTTTCAAAACCTTTTTGAATTAATATCTCATCTATCCTCTTCCAAGAAACACTTCTTGCAAGAGAAGTAAGAAAGAGAAACATTTCAGAAGAAATAGAAGAGATTAAGCTATCAACACCTTCAAGAATGACCGAGAAGTTATAATAGGCTTCTGGAATCCTTGAGCCAGGAAGAAGGATAACCTTATAGAAATCTTCAAAACCTGAAATATCCAATATATTTTGTGGCTTAAGTCTATCCATTAGAGGATTACCTAAATATTCAGAGTTTACACCTGCCTTTTTCAAAACCTGGTTAGTTAAATTTTCACGGCAAAATACTGATTTACAATTTTTATTTTTCATAATGTGTAATTCCAATCCACTATATACCTTCTTAGCCAATCTTTGTGCTTGACTTTGAGAGAGATTTTCCATAGATATATCTTCATCACAAACTGTATAAATAGACTTCTCCATATTTATATTCACAAAGAAATAAGGTCTTTTAGTAATATAAGAGAAAGCTAAAGGTACCACGTCTCCTATTGCAATTACATATCCTTCTTCCTTAGCCCAATTTTTCATCTCTTTATATTTCTCCCAATGAACCTTTAAAAGCCCTGCATTAATATCATCAAAAAGGGTCTTTAGATCCCTTATAAATCCACCTGAAGGCATCATCTTGAGAGGTCCTTTTATAGGAATATTATTTTGGATATAAAGTTTTCCTTCACCTACTAAAGGGATAGCGAGGATATCAATATGAGGATACAAATTTTGTAACTCTTTTATTATATTTACAGCTACATAGTCCTCCCCATATCCATTACTCAAAGCTAAAAAACGAATTTTTTTCATAAAAAGAATACTATCTCCTTATATAAATCACATTAAGTCAATGCTCTATTATAACAGATTCTTGCCTCCCCCATTAATTTTTGTTATAATTATTTTGGATATTTTGGTTATTTTGGAGAAAGGGGAGGGAAAATAAATATGATTAGCGAAACCATAAAGAGAAGAACCTTAAAAAATATTTTGGATCTTGTCACAAATGCCTCTGATGAAACCATTATTAGGGCAGTTGATATAGGAGAAAAATTCTTTACCGATGAAAACACAAGACGTTATACTCAAGGGGTTAAAAAGGCATTTAAAGAAGGGCATCCTTCACTTACCCTTGCAAAAAATGGTTTAAAAAGACTCTCTAAAAATGCAAAAGATAAAGCAATTGAAAACTTCTTTATAAATGCAGGGATATTAGGGTCACAAAAACAGAAAGAATTAACTAAAAAATACGGCTTTGGATTGCCTTGGCTTCTTGTTATAAGTCCCACAGCAAGATGCAATCTTAATTGTGTTGGCTGTTATGCTGGTAGATACGAAAAAAATGAAGGCCTATCCTTTGAAGAAGTAGATAGAATAATAACAGAGGCAAAAAATGATCTCGGAATCTACTTTGTAGTAATCTCTGGAGGAGAACCTTTTGTTTGGAGTCCTCTTTTCAAAATATTAGAAAAGCATAATGATATGTACTTCTTAATCTATACAAATGGAACTCTAATTACAAAAGATGTGGCAGAAAAAATATCAGAAGTTGGAAACTGCGCTCCTGGAATATCTATTGAAGGATTTGAAGAGGAAACTGACCAGAGAAGAGGAGAGGGCACATTTAAAAAGATTATGGCTGCAATGGATAACCTAAGAGAAGCAGGAGCTGCCTTTGGATTCTCTGCAACTGTTACAAAAAATAACAGTGAGATTATATCTTCCGATGAATTTATTGATCTTATGATAGAAAAAGGATGCCTCTTTGGATGGTACTTCCAGTATGTACCTATTGGAAAAAATCCTGATGTAAGCTTAATGTCAACTCCAGAACAGAGAAATAGATTAAGAGAAAGAATTAATGAAATTCGTGAGACTAAGCCTATATTTATTGGAGATTTTTGGAATGATGGACCTCATGTAGGTGGATGCATTGCAGGAGCAAGACCAGGCGGTTATTTCCACATAAATAGTAATGGTGATGTGGAGCCCTGTGTATTCTTACAATTTGCTGTGGATAATATAAAGGGGAAAAAGCTCTTAGACGTAATCCAGTCTCCATTCTTTAAAGCCTTACAAGATGCTCAACCTTATTGTGAAAACAAAAATTTACTAACGCCCTGTGCCTTAATTGATAATCCACAATATTTAAGGGATATTGTTACAAAATTCAATGCCAAACCATCTTATAACGGAAGCTATGACGTAATAAGAAGAGAAGATATCTGTAAATTCTTAGATGAATACTCCAAGGCATATAAGAGTATTACAGATCCCATATGGGAAAGTGAACTCTCTTCAAAACATAAATGCTGGAAAGATAAGCTGCAAGTAGGGAAAAACGCTTAATCTCCATACTGCATCTTAATTAAAGAGACTTCTTAGGATAACATCTGATTAAAAAGTCTCCATCAATTGAAGACTATTAAAGGTATTCTTGGCTTATCTGCAAACAAAAGATATTAGCTTGAAAAACTTAGTGATAGTTTGATAAAAACATCCATAGCTATTGCGAGGATTTAGTAAAGAAATTAAAATAGAGCCTATGGGAAAAGAGAGGAAAGATTCAGAAGTTTTTAAATTATTCGGCTTTCTTTTGGGGATAGGTGGAGGAACCCTAAGTTTTCTCTTATATTTTTTTTATAGAATCCCATTCTTTAAAAAAATAAACTTAAGAAAACACTATCTATCCTTATCTTTTATAATTGCATTTTTCCTTTCAGCTCTTTTCTCTCCTTATAGAAGCTTCTCCTTACTAAACTTTATTTTATTATTCCTCCTCTATATTTCATATCTATTCTTTATGGAGGAAAAATTCCCACAGAATGATTTAAAGATGATGCTAAATTACTGGATATTAGGAGCTACGATGTTATCCTTTGCAGGAATAAATACCTACTTTTATAAAGGTATATATGCAGAAACATACTTTCTTGGCAAAAATGGGCTTGGGACACTTCTTGCCATGACATTACCTATTGCCCAAATGAAAATTATCAATTCAAAAGAAAAACTTTTATACTATATCTTCAGCTTTATAATCCTCACAGGGCTTATCCTTACTATGTCCCAGGGAGCTATTATAGGGCTTATTGTAGGAGAGATTATCCTTTTTATCTTAGGAGACAAAAGGATAAAAAGACAGATTTTAACCTTTGGAATTATAGGAATTTTAATCTTATGTGCATTTATAGGTCACTCTCTCATGGTAAAGGATAATCTTTTCTCCTACTTCCTCACAAGACTTGATATGCAATCAAGTTCCAAAACTGAGCGGATATATATATGGAAATCTGCATGGAAGATGTTCTTAGACCATCCTATAACAGGCGTAGGTTTTGGATCTTTTAGTTTAGCATATCCTTATTATAAACTTCCTCAAGCACGAGGACAGACTATGTCTTTTGCTCATAATCTTCCCCTTAATCTTCTTGCAGAAACAGGTATATTAGGTTTTATTACCTTCACCCTTTTAACCCTGAGCTTTTTCTGGAAGGGAATAAAATCATATCTCAAAAACAAGGATCTAATGCTCATCTCATTAATAGGTGGGTTCACTGCTTATATGGTACATCAGTTATTTGATGGGACTATGTGGTCTCTTCACTTAGGGATTTTCTTCTTTCTACTTGGGGCTATCTTTAACAAGTCCTATGAAAGTTAAAGTTCTCTATCTTCTCCCGTACTTTAATTTAGCAGGTACAGAAACTCATGTGGTAGAACTTGCGAAGGCACTCAAAAAAGATTTTGATATATTAGTCACTGCACCAAAAGGAGAAGGAGTCATTCTATTAGAAGAGAATTCTATCCCTTATAGAGAAATCCCATATCTAACACCATTTAATATAAAGAGATATAAAGAAGCATTGAGAGAAATCACTAACGAATTTAATCCAGATATTATACATGTCCATGGAGCCCATGAACTTGTTTATATTACAAAAGGGGTTTCTCCTAAAACTTCTGTAGTCTTCACTTGTCATGGGTATGCATCAAACATTCCTTATATTGACTATAAGATCTCCACATTTATAAATCAAAGATGGGCTGATTTAGTAATATGTGTCTCTGATTATGATAGAAGGATTTTTAAAAAGATGGGTCTTTGTCAAGATAAAGTTCTTTTAATATACAATGGTATCTCAGAGATTAAAGAGGAATATCCTCTTCCCATAAATATCGATGGATTTATAATAGGTACTGCTGCAAGACTCACAAAGAAAAAAGGTATAAACTATCTTATAGAAGCCTTTAGTCTCATTGCTCCCAAATACAAGGATTTAAAATTAGTAATAATAGGAGATGGGGAGGAAAGGAAAAACTTAGAAGCTCTTTCTCAGAGATTAAACATAAAGGAAAAGGTATTTTTTCTTGGTGCTCTCCCTAATGCTAAATATTACTTTAAAAACTTTGATATTTTTGTACTTCCCTCTCTCTCTGAGGTTTTTGGTATAGTTATATTAGAAGCTATATCCCAAAAAATACCAGTCATTGCCACAAATGTGGGAGGAATACCTGAGATCATAGAAGATGGGAAAAATGGCATTCTTGTAAAGCCTAAGGATTCAAAGTCTCTTTCCACAGCCTTAGAGATGCTTATCATAGATAAAGATTTAAGGATTAAAATAGGAGAGGAAGGATATAAAAGGTATTTATCTGAATTTACATTTGAAAAAATGGTGGAAAAGACAAAAATTGCCTATGAAAGTCTCCTTAATTCTTCTAAATATGCCTTATTTAACACTCCCGTAAGAAATATCTGAGAGAGGGTATAATGCTTTCTCTTTTCAGCCCATCTCCACAATCTCTCTACATTATTCTCATTAATTAATCCAAATAGCCTCTGAATGACATTTCCTATCTCATATATCTTTCCAAGTTGTATCATCATTCTCACTTCAGGAGTAGGATGTTTCTTATAAAAATAGATGGCAGATCTTGCTCTCTCCCTCTCTTTATTAAGAAGATAAGAAAGATTTTTAAAATCAGGTGGTATAGAAAGATGCCATACCGTAACTTTATCAGAAGTCACCAATTTTATACCCAATTTCTTTAGTCTTATTCCAAGCTCCAAATCTTCCCACCCATAAAAAGAGAAATTCTCATCAAAAAATCCTACCTTAAGAAGAAAATCCTTAGGTATACTGACATTACCTGTAGCTAAATAAGCAGAGGACATATCTCTTAATTTATATTTTTCTTCCTCTGGATTTTCCCAGTTATATGTGTTTATTACTGGACCTTGGATCAAAACATTAAAATTATTTTCCTTTTGAATTTCATAATGATTCCTCAAAAAATCCTTTTTGACATATATATCACTATCTATAAAAACTATTAATTTACCTTGAGAAATCTCAAGAGCTAAATTTCTTGCATGAGCAGGACCCTTTCTCTCAGATGAGTATATATATCTTAAGTTTGAAAACTTTTTTGAATATTCTTCTATCCATTCTCTTGTCCCATCAGAAGAGCCATCATCAGAAATAATTATCTCGTAAGGTAGAGAGAAATCCTGATCTAAGATCTGCGGAAGAATTATTTCCAAAAGTTTTTTTCTATTATAGGTAGGAATAATAACAGTTATCTCCATAAATTCTCCTTTTGTTCTTTTTTCTAAGTTTTTCTATTATATCAAACTCTCTTAAAATTGAAGCTGAAGAACTTTTTGTTTAGTAATTTGGATCTTAAAAAGTATTAACTTTTTTATAATAAAATGTTATCGTTAGCAATAGTATAAGTTTATTCTTTTCTCACTGTAGTTAAACAACCTGCATATTCTATAGGGGTTCTTGCTACAGAACTTCTTAAAAACAACTAAAAGATTTAAAGGGGGTATTAAGAAATGATTCCAGTTTTAAAAGGTGAAAAAAGATTTGTTGAAGATTATCCAAAGATAGGAATAAGACCAATTATTGATGGAAGACGTGGTGGTGTTAGAGAATCTCTTGAGGAACAAACTATGAAATTAGCAAGAGCAGTTTCCCAGCTTATTGAAAGTAATATTTACCTTCCTAATGGGGAAAAGGTTAAATGTATTTTACCTCAAAGATGTATAGGTGGTGTCGTTGAGGCAAGAATGGCAGATGAACTATTTAAAAAAGAGGGAGTTGGAGCTTCTATTAGTGTTACTCCATGCTGGTGCTACGGATCTGAGACTATAGATATGACCCTTGATATACCAAAGGCTGTATGGGGATTCAGTGGGACAGAAAGACCTGGTGCTGTTTATCTTGCAGCTGTTTCTGCTGCTCATAACCAAAAGGGACTACCTATTTTCAAGATTTATGGAAAAGATATACAGGATAAAGATGATTTTTCTATTCCCCAAGATGTTCAAGAGAAGATATTAAAATTTGCAAAAAGTAGTTTAGCTATCTCCATTATGAAGAACAAATCCTATCTTTCTATTGGAAATGTCGCTATGGGAATTGCAGGCTCTATTGTTGATCCTGACTTCTTTGAAGACTACCTTGGAATGAGGGTAGAGTATGTGGATATGTCTGAAATAATAAGACGTATTGCAGAAAAAATTTATGATGAAGAAGAATTTAAAAAGGCAATGGACTGGGTAAAAAGATATTGTAAGGAGGGAGAAGACTCAAATCCTCCTGAAAAAAGAGCATCTTTAGAAAAGAAAAATGAAGTTTGGGAATTTGTTGTGAAAATGGCTTTAATAGCAAAAGATTTGATGACTGGAAATAAAAAGCTTGAAGAGAAAGGATACCATGAAGAAAGTTTGGGGCATAATGCAATAGTTGGCGGATTTCAAGGACAACGTCAATGGACTGATCATTTTCCAAATGGAGATTTTATGGAGACAATTTTAAATTCCTCCTTTGATTGGAATGGTTTAAGAGAGCCATATACTTTGGCAACAGAAAATGATAGCCTAAACGCTGTATGTATGCTATTTGGACATCTCCTTACAAATACAGCTCAAATTTTTGCGGATGTAAGAACCTATTGGAGTCCTGAGGCAATATATAGAGTAACAGATTGGAAGCCTGAAGGTCTTGCTCAAAATGGAGTAATTCATTTAATAAATTCTGGATCTGCAGCTCTTGATGGAACAGGGGAGGAAAAGATTAATGGGAAGCCAGTAATTAAACCATTCTGGGAGATAACAGAGGAAGAAGTAACAAAATGTTTGGAAGCTACAAAATTTTGCTATGCAAATTTAGGTTATTTTCGTGGAGGAGGTTTCTCAGCAAAATTTGTAACAAAAGGAGATATGCCTGTTACCATCTCAAGGTTAAATATCGTTAAAGGGTTAGGACCTGTCTTACAAATTGCAGAAGGATACACTGTAGAACTTCCCCCTGATGTCCATGAAATTCTTGATAGAAGAACAGATCCCACCTGGCCTACAACTTGGTTTGTGCCTAAACTCACAGGAATAGGAGTTTTTAAAGATGTATATTCTGTGATGGAAAATTGGGGAGCTAATCACTGCAGTATAGCCTATGGACATATAGGTGACTTATTTATAACCTTAGCCTCTATATTGAGAATCCCTGTATGTATGCACAATGTGGAAGAAGAAAGAATATTTAGACCCAGTGCATGGAGTATGTTTGGCACAGAAGATTTAGAAGGAGCTGATTTTAGAGCTTGTAAGAATTTTGGTCCTCTCTATAAAAAAGTTTAATTCAGGGTTAAGAACGGAGTAGGAGGTAGAATTATTAGAGCTTTATCCTAAATTTTAAAAAACTTGCAGAAAGTATAAATCTTGATATCATATAAAAAGTAAAATAGGAGAATATCGTAAAAAATAATTTAAGTGTTATGAAAAACTTAAAAGGGAAGAGACTAACTAAAAAAGTATTTCGGTGCTTAGCCATTACACTTCTTATATCCATTTTATTTTTATCAGGATGTGCCAGAACTGTAACACAAAAAACTAAAGGTATTATGGATATAACTCTAACATTAACTAGAAATGTATATACCCAAGAAGGAAATGTATTTATTGTGGTTTTTAGTGATTCAGAAATTACTAATGATACTTCAACATGGAAATATCTCATATGGTATGATGGAAACTTTACCTGGGGGACTAATGGAGAATTAGATCCCCAAACATCACCTAATTTTAGTTGTAGTTATGATTCTTCAAATAATAAATTTAGCTTTACAAGCATACCATTAAATCTTTTCCAAGTGTCAGGAGTATATCCTGAGAATCTTCATATGAGAGTTTTCTATTATTATTTTTACTCAGGGGAGTTAGAAACCCTATACTGGAGTAGCCAAGAGAGATCTTTTAGCATTGAGCCTAAACAATCCCCTCTAGAGTTAAAAGATGAGAATGAAACTCCATTAGGAAATTGTGAGATATGGATCAAATAAAAAAATATAGAAGTTTAATACTTCTTTTTATTGGGATAATCCTATATGTACTTTCATATCCCCCTTTTAATCTTTCCTTCCTTATCTTTTTTTCCTTAGTGCCTTTATTCCTTCTTATTCCTGAGATCAATACAAAAGAGGCTTTTATCTTTGGATTCCTATATGGATTTGGATTCAACGGAATAAATTTTTACTGGATACCAAGTCTTATATCCCATTTTACTCCTTTAATCGTCGGCATTTTAGTAAATCTTCTTCTTATATCTTACCTCTCCCTTTATTATGGGATATTTCTCTGGGCAGTAAAGAAAAAAGAAGATTCTATACTCTTTCCCGCCTTTCTTATGGTATTGATCCAGTGGATAAGGGCTCATGGACCCTTGGCTTTCAATTGGGGATCCTTTGGGGAACCATTGGTACACATACCCTCTCTTTTACAGTGGGCAAGTATATTTGGAGAGTTAGGACTTACCTTCTTAGTAGTGATTGTTAATGTGCTTATTGCAAGGCATAGATCTTTAAATAATACAAAAAAGGTTTTAGGAATCATTTCACTCCTTCTCATATTTCTTATAGGGAACTTTATGATAGAAAAAGAAGAAGATATTTACTGGAGAGTAGGAGCTGTACAAGGAAATTATGATAGCTTTTCAAAGGTATTTGACCTAAATATTGCAGAACAGCTTGAAGTCCACCGAGATCTTACTCTAAAACTTCCAAAAAATTTAGATCTTATTGTATGGGCAGAAAGTGTCCTCTTTTATCCATTAAATCAAGCCCCTAATTATATAAAAGAGATCAGAGTACTTACAGAAGAGATGAACTCACCTATATTGCTTGGTGCCTTAGAGACCAGAGGTACAAATACATACAATTCTGCTTATCTTTTCAAAAAGAATGGGGAATATGAGATTCACAGAAAATCACAGCTTGTACCCTTTGTTGAAGAGATACCATTTCCTTTTAACTATATATTACCAGAGTATTTCAAAAGACTTATTGGAAACTATGGAAAGGATTCAAAATATTATTCCTTAAGCTTAGAAGATAGAAAAATAGGAGTGCTTATATGTTTTGAATCTCTATTCTCTGATTTAGGAAGGGCTCTTTCCCAAGATAAAAGTGACCTTTTAGTAGTTATAACTAATGATGGATGGTTTCAGGGAACACCTGCAGTGTACCAGCACAAAAACCAGTCTCTTATTCGGGCAGTAGAAAATAGACTACCATTGGTACAAGTAGCAAATACCGGAATAACCTTTTTTGCAGATCCATATGGTAGAATTATAAATGAAAGTAAAGAGGGAGAAAAAGACGTATATGTGGGCTTTCTTCCCAAGAAAGGTTCTTCCATATATAGTGTAGTGGGAGATCTGCCTATATTTTTAGCATTTATCATTTTTCTTCTTTTTAAGATAAGGAGACCATGAAGAAGACTCTTATAGCAGGAATATTAGTATTTGTTTTTCTTGCCCTTTGGGGAGCAAGTTACTATGTATTTCCTCCTGAAAAGGTTGTGGAAACTCCTACTACGCTGCAAAAACCAGGAGTATTTGCCACAAAAACCCATTTTAAAGGAAGAGATCAGGGGAATTTGAGTTGGGAGCTTTCCTCTGATAAATTAAATATTGATCTATCATACAAACATTTTAACTTTGAAGGAAATGTAGAAGGTAAAGTATTTAGAAATAACAAATTATCCCTACAAGTGAAATCAGAAAAGATGGAGATTGATACTACTAAACAAGTATTAAAGATACCTACAAAACTAAGCTTTACTACCGAAGATGGATTTGTGGGAGAGGCACCTCAAGGGGTTTGGTACTTTGATTCTGGAGAATTTATTGCGGAAAATGGTAGAGTAAAATTTGAAAAGATAGGTGAATTCAAAGCAGAAGCAGATATATTTAGATTTTCTACCCAAGAAGGGAGAGCAGACTTTGAAGGAAATGTGGTTATTGAAACTTCATTTTGAGGAGGTATTTTGATATGAAAAATATGAAAAGGATCATATCACTTTTTATAGTTATACTTTTTATCTTTTCCATGAGCTTTTCCCAGACCAAGAAAAGCTCTGTGAAAATCACTGCTCAAAAGATATCCTATGACTACGGAAAAAAGACCACAAGGGCAGAGGGAAATGTATTAGTAATATATAAACCAGGAGAAGAGGATGAGACAAGAATTACAGCTACATTGGTTTTTTATAACCAAGATACTAATGTGGTAGAAGTACCTGGAAAGGTTAATATCGTTCAAAAAGATCTCTCCATCACGGGTGAAAATCTAAAGGCTGATTTGAAAAAAGAAGTCTTAGACCTTAAAAAAGATGTAAATGTTATTCTTCAGCGGAAAACCGGGGAAAAGACTGAAACAACTAAGCTCTCTGCCCAGAGCATGAACTACTCTCTAAAGACAAACTCTGGGACTCTAATAGGAGGAGTAAAGATTGAAAGAGAAGACTTAATGGTTAAAGCGGATACTGCAGAATTTAATACAAATACAGAGATTTATGTATTTAATAACAATGTGGTTATGGAAGATAGTGATAAAAATGAAATAAAATGTGCAAAACTCACTGTATATGTCAAAGATAAAAAAGTTGAAGCAGAAAATAATATCAGTACTACTTTTTATATTGCAGAATGATAAAGCTTTATCATAAGTATATATTTAGTGAGATTTTAGGTCCTTTTTTCTTAGGTATATTGGGCTTTATTTTGGTAATGCTCATACAGATATTGTATGAGTTTTCTGATTTTATTATCACAAGAAGAGTAAGCTTTGAAGTAGTTCTGAAGCTTTTATACTATAAGATTCCGTCTCTATTAGTATTTGTTATACCTGTCTCTCTGCTTTTTGCCATTATTTTTTCCTTTGGTAGATTAATAAAAGATGGTGAACTATTTGCCATGCGAAGTAGTGGCATCTACTTTTTATCACTCACCCTAACCCCTTTTTTGCTTGCTCTTCTTCTTTCAGGTTTCCTTTGGTTTTTTAACTATTCTCTAATTCCTGAATCTAATTATAGAGCCAATAGGCTTATCCAGAAATATTTCTTTTTTAATCCTGCTCCTGTAAAAGGAGAGAATATATTTTTTCATGATGAAGAAGGAAGATACTTTTATGTAAAAAAGGTTATAGAAGATAAGAATATTATGGAGAACGTATTGGTATATGATACCTCCTCAAATAGTAAACAGCCTATCATTTACTCTGCAGAGGAAGCCTCATGGAATAGAGATAGTCTTACATTAAAAAGAGGAGTAGTCCATTACTTAGGAGAGGATCTTTTTACCTCATGGGAAGGGAAATTTGAGGAATTTACGATAAATCTCCCTCAAGACTTTATGTTTATATTCTACCGAGATAGAACTCCTCAGGAGATGTCCACTTCCGAGATTCAAAAAAGAATCACAGTATATAAAAAATCTGGAATTTCTGCCAGATCCTACGAGGTGGAGAGAAACTTAAGAGTTGCTCAAAGTGTAGCAGTCCCTATTTTTGCTCTTCTTGGATTTAGTGTCATCCTCCTCACAGGAAAGGGAGGAAGACTATGGGGAACTGCCTTCAGTGTTATAATAGCTTTCTTCTACTATGGATTTAACATTCTTGCCAGGTCCTTGGGAGAATATGCCGTGTTTTCTCCTTTTCTCTCTGCATGGCTTCCCAATTTGACCTTAGGTACACTGAGTCTTGGAGTGTTTTTATGGAAAATAAGAAAGTGGTAAGAATAATTTTATCTCTGATCATCATATTTACAGTTATCACCTATACATCATGGGCGGAAGAGTCTCTCTGGAAATTAACTGCAGAGAAGATTATCTTTAATTGGGAAACTCAAGACTTTACTGCAGAAGGGAATGTAAATTTTTCAGGAGAAGACATAGCTGTAATAGCAGATCTTTTAGAAGGGAATCTTAAAGAAGGCATGTTTAAAGCAGAAGGAAACGTAACTTTTAAAGATAAGAATGGGGAATCTTCTGCAGAATACTTAGTGTATCAATACAAAGGAAAAAAGGCAATTATTAAGAATGTAAAGCTAAAATACCCTGTACCTGAAAGTTCTGAAAAGATATATATCTCAGGGGACGAAGTAACTTGGAAAAGTGGAGATATGCAACTTGAAAAAGGCACTTTTTCCACATGTGAGTACGAAAAACCTCACTATTTTCTTTCCACATCTCAATTAGAGTATAGCCCCAATGATAAGATTATATTTATAAATGTAATCTTTTATCTTAAAGTTCCTTATACTACTTTTTATATACCGGTCTTTTATGTTCCTTACTATGCATTACCACTAACAAAAGAGCCTTCACCTTTTCCTCAAATAGGTTATGACTCATCCTTAGGAATATACCTTACTTATCCTTTTAGTTATAGCCTGTTTGGTATGCCTGGACTATTCACCTTCCTCGTCTCTCAATACCAAGGAGCAAAATTTTCTCTCACACAAAAATATGCCCTTCCAAATATCTCGGGGAATATAAGCTCTTCTTATCTCTACAACTATATTCTAAATACTGATGAATTAAGATTTTCTATAAATGGTATATATAAAATTCTTCCTAATCTTTCTCTAAGCTTCAACTCCCAATATGCAGCTCAACCTTATTTAAGCACTTATTTGCTTCAGAATTCTGGTATACTTACTTATACTTCAGAGGTTTTAAATGTCTCATTGCAAGGAAACCAGAATAAGACCAAAACTCAAGATACTATTATAGGAAATCTAAACTCATCAATAAAATTAGGTGGTAATACTTATTTAAGGACTAATCTAAGGTATAACAAAGTAGATACTGAGATCCAAGACAGAGAAGATCTCACAGGATATGTAAATTTAGGAGCAAGTGATAATGTACAGAATTTTTACATATATGCTAATGAACGTTGGACTAATATGGCTGACTTTTCTCTTAAAAAGCTCCCAGAGATCTATTATTCAAGGAATTTTTCACTTTTTAATATACCTATAAAAGCAGATCTAACCTTAGGAAATTATATAGAGCCCACTCCTCCTTTTGAAACAAAAACATGGAAATTAAGTGCTTCTATATCAGGTTCTCCTAAAATAAACCTTCCTATAGGATCTATTACATCAAATTTAGGATTCAGACAAGATCTTTACGGCACTCAAGATGCAAGATATGCTATATTTGGGAATATAGGCTATTCCTTAAGAATAGCTAATTTACTTTCAGGAAGTATCTCCTATAACTTCAATTGGCTTGGCACTGACATTATCACAGGAGATGAGGGAAACTCACCTTTTTACTTTGACTATTCAACAAATCTAAGTAATCTCTCTCTACAAACCACCATAGGAACGCCAAATATAAATATATCCTTACAAGAGTCTTACAATGGAATTTATCAAACTCTAACCCCTCTTTCCATATCAGGAATAATAAAAAGTGGGAAGGAGCTCACTATATCTGCAAGAACATTGTATTACTGGACAAACAATTCCTTTTCTTCTTTATTTGTGCAAGGAACTTTACATTATCCTTCTTGGTTTTCTTTAACCTTTGGTACTTTATATGATATAAATACTAATACTTTTCAAAGATTAGACTTCAGAGCTGCAATAAACATAACAGGAGATTGGCATGTAAAAGGAAACTTAGCCCTTACAGGATATTACCTACCTTCTACTGGATTTATACTATATAATCTTAACTTAGAAAAAGATCTCCACTGCTTCAATGCCAGAATTTCATATAACTTCTATGATCAGAGCATACAATTCAATGTCTATCTAAAAGCATTTCCTAAGGAAGGTATAGAGTTCATAGGAGGACCCTCAGGCTTTACACTTCTTCCAAGCTTTTAGTGGTAGCTTTTAATCCTTTTTGATATAATTTATATTAAGAATCATTTCCTAATAAGGAGGGTTAATCATATGCAAAAGTACAGATGTACCGTGTGTGGTTATATCTATGATCCCGAGGAGGGAGATCCTGAAGGAAATATTCCTCCAGGCACACCCTTTGAAGAGATTCCTGATGATTGGGTATGTCCTATATGTGGTGCAGATAAGAGTATGTTCAAGCCCATTTAAAAAATATGTATGTGATAATTGGTAATGGAATAGCAGGAATAAATTGTGCAGAGGTAATAAGGCAAAAGGATAAAGAAAACCCTATTTTAGTGATTACAGAAGAAAAATACCCCTATTATTCAAGACCCCAAATTATAGAATTCCTTGCAGGAAATGTGGAACTTAAAGAGTTGCCCTTTTATACTGAAAAATGGTATCAGGATATGGGTATAAAAGTAAACTATGGGGAAAAAGCTTTAAGGATAGATGCAAAAGATAAGATCTTAGAAACTGATAAAGAAACATATAGATTTCAAAAGCTACTTATTTCTACGGGGGCTTCTCCTACGAAGCCCCCTATAGAAAACATAAATGCTGGTGGAGTATTTACCTTAAGGAATATAGATGATGCGATAGACGTCTTATCCTACATAAAAGGAAAGGAAAAGGCGATTATATTAGGTTGTGGACTTCTTGGAATTGAGACAGGAAGAGCATTAGCTCAAAGAGGATTAAAAATTGCAGGGATAGAATTCTTCCCACGTCTTCTTCCAAGACAGCTTGATGAAGAAGGAGCAAACATTCTTCAAAAGAAGATTGAAGAGAAATTTGGATTTGAATTCTACTTGGGAGTAAAGACGAAAAGAATTATAAAAAGAGAGCAAGAATTTATAGGATTGGAATTAGAAGATGGAAGAAAAATAGAAGGTGATCTTCTTATTATATCTGCAGGCATATCTCCTAATATAGCACTTGCCCAAAATTCACAAATAACTGTTAATAAGGGCATCATTGTTAATGAATATATGGAAACAAATATTGAGAATATATATGCTGCAGGAGACTGCGCAGAATTCTCAGGAAGAATATATGGAATAATTCCTGCTGCATTAGAGCAGTCTCAGATAGTAGGCAAAAATATGATTGGAGAAAGGACCGTTTATAAAGGTACCATACCTTCAAATACACTTAAAGTTACAGGTATAGATCTTACCTCAATAGGAGAAATTATGCCCGAAGGCACAGGATATGAAATTTTAAAAAGAAAGGATGAGGAAAGAGGACTCTATAGGAAACTTATATTTAAAGAGAATATCTTAGTTGGAGCAATACTCCTTGGAGATAAAAGAAAGTATGTAAATAAGGTATTAAATCTTATTAAATCAAGAGAAGAGATTAAAAATAAAGAGGAATTGATAAATGAGGAGGAATGAAATGGAAGAAGATGAAAAAGCATTAGAAGCTTATTCACAAGCTTTAGTTAAAGTAGTAGAGAAAGTGAGTCCCGCAGTGGTTAATATTGATATAAGTCAGAGTACTAATATCCCTTTTTTATTTGGTCCTCAGGAGGTTAAAGGGGTTGCATCAGGTCTTCTCTTTACTCCTGATGGATATATATTAACTAATAGCCATGTAACCCATCAGGCAACACAAATTTCTATAACACTTTCTGACCGAGCCCAATACAATGCGCAGTTTGTAGGAGAAGATATACAATCAGACCTTGCAGTAGTGAAGATTCCTGAAATAAACCTTCCTTACTTGGAACTGGGGGATTCTGAAAAATTAAAGGTAGGACAAGTGGTATTAGCCATAGGAAACCCATTAGGTTTTGGGCATAGTGTAACCAGTGGAGTAATCAGTGCCTTAGGAAGATCTTTAAGAAGTTTTAGCGGACACTTAATGGAAAATGTTATTCAGACTGATGCAGCTTTGAACCCTGGAAGTTCTGGAGGTCCATTGGTAGATATATATGGAAAAGCTATAGGGGTAAATACCGCTATAATACAAGGAGCTCAAGGGATATGCTTCGCTATACCTATAAATACAGCAAAATGGATCGTAGGGCTTCTTATTAAAGAAGGAAGAGTAAGAAGAAGCTACTTGGGAATAGTAGGACAAAGCGTAATCTTCCCTCAAAGGCTAAAAGACTTACTATCTCTCTCTCAAGATGGTGGAGTATATGTCCTTAGAGTTGCTCCAGGAAGTCCCGCCCAAAGGGGAGGACTCGGGAGTGGAGATGTTATAATAGGGATAGAAAATGAGATCATAAATACTATTGATGACTTGCATAGATTTTTGAGTCATACTCCTCCTGAGACGAAGGTGACCTTAAAAATAATAAGAGATAATAAAGTAAAGGAGCTGGAAATCCTTTTAGGGAAAGAGTGAATATAGAAGATAGATATCTTACCTTAGAAAAAGAAAGTACTTTTGAAGTAAAGATTGAAAGGTCTCATTTTATAGGACTTGCTATACCTATAAATGGACGGGATATTTCTGAAATTCTCAAAGAAACAAAAAGTAAATTTAAAAATGCTACCCATTACTGCTATGCTTATAGAAAAATTACAGGAGAAGAATACTTCTCTGACGGGGGAGAACCCACAGGAACCGCTGGAATTCCTATTCTAAATGTCCTGAGAGAGAAAGATCTTTATGATATTATAGGAATTGTAATAAGATATTTTGGAGGAGTTAAGCTTGGAATAAGAGGACTCATTGATGCCTACCACTATACCATGGAAAAAGCTATTGAGAATGCTAACATCATTGAAAAGGTAATCTCTGAAAAATATCTCCTGAAAACCTCTTACAAGGATTTTAACATCTTAAAAAATGAGATCTTAAAGAATTTTCCTTGCGAGATAAGAGAAAACTTTTTAGAAAATGTTATACTTGAGGTATCTATTCCTTTAAGATATAAAATTTCTTTTGAAGATTTTATTAACAAAAGGGGGATAGAAATTGAAAGAAATTCACAGTAAGATCATCTGGGGAGAAGAGCTATTTTCATATGCTTTCCCTGATCCTCATCCCATGAGCCTTAAAAGATTAGAGTCCTTTGCAGAAGAACTTGAAAAAATAAAGACTCCTTTAGAGATGGAAAAGCCTAAATCAGCAAGTTTTGAAGAGATAACCATGTTTCATACTCCCGAATATGTAAGATTTGTTCAGGAAAAATCAAAAACAGGAGATACTTATCTGGACTATGGAGATACACCTGCATTCAAAGGTTGCTATGAGGCTGCATCTTACGTAGTAGGCTCATCTATGGAAGGTATAGATCTTATTCTTGGGCATAGATATAAACATGTCTTTTTACCTATGGGAGGTCTCCATCATGCCAAAAGAAATGCTGCAGGTGGTTTTTGCATATTTAATGATATTGGAGTAGATATCATTTATGCCAGGGAAAAGTATGGAATAAAAGATATATTATACATTGATATTGATGCACACCATGGAGATGGGGTATTTTATGAGTTTCTAAATGATCCTCATATCTATATTGCAGATGTGCATGAAGATGGTAGATTCCTATATCCTGGCACAGGTAGAAGAGACGAAAGAGGAGAAGGCTTAGCTTACGGTACAAAACTCAATATCCCTCTTCTTCCTGGATCAGGTGATGATGAATTGCTTTTGGCTTATGAAGAAATCAAGAACTTTGCCTGGGAGATAAAAGTAGACCTTATTATACTTCAAGCAGGAGTGGATGGAATTCGTGGAGATCCTATAGCTGATCTTAATTATACAGTAGAAGGATATGAAAAGTTTATCATAGGTGTCCATCATCTTGCCCATGAAATATGTGGTGGAAAACTTCTTATCTTAGGTGGTGGAGGTTATAATCCTGAAAATACAAAAAATGGATGGATAAAAATTGTGGAACTTTTAAGTAGAGAACATTAAAATTAAGAGGGAGGTAAAGATGCTCTACGAAAAAATCACAAAAGATTATACAACAGCACTGAAAAATAAAGATTCCTTTAGAACTGAACTTCTCAGTACTTTGAGATCTGCCATAAAGTATAAAGAGATTGAACTTAGAGAAAAACAAAAGGAGCTTACAGATCAAGATGTATTAGAGGTTATAAATAAAGAGATCAAAAAGAGGAAAGAAGCTATAGAACTATACAAACAAGGTAATAGGATGGATCTTGTAGAACAAGAAGAGATGGAGCTTAAAATTCTTGAAGAATATTTACCTGAGAAGATCTCTGAAGAAGAACTTCGTGAAAAAATAAAGGAGATTATAGAAAAGGTAGAAGCAAGAACCATGAAAGATATGGGAAAGGTTATGAAAGAAGCCATGGCAGAATTCAGAGGAAGAGCTGATGGAGAAGAGATAAGAAAAGTAGTAGAAGAACTTCTGAAAGGGGAATGAAATACAATCTACACGTAGTACTTATAGAGCCTCAGATACCATATAATACAGGCAATATAGGAAGGCTTTGTGTTGCAACAAATTCCAAATTGCACCTTGTGGAGAAACTTGGATTTCGGCTAACAGATAGACACTTGAAGAGAGCAGGACTTGACTACTGGAGTTTCTTAGACTATGAGGTATATAAAAATTGGGAGGATTTTTTAGAGAAAAATAGGATAGGAAGATTTATATTTGTAGAATCTCCTGGCTTTAAATTATATACTGAGGTATCTTATCAAAAAGGAGATTACCTCATATTTGGATCTGAAGATGAGGGTATTCCTCAAGAGATCATTGAAAAATATTGGGAAAACTCTGTAACAATACCTATGTTTGGACCTGTAAGATCTCTGAATCTTTCAAACTCTGTAGCGATCGTAGTATATGAGGCTCTGCGTCAGACTCAAAATTTCTAATATCATGGTAAAATATCCTTATGAAGAGAAATAAAAAGCCAAAAGGTATATGGGAGATATTTAATTTTACCTTTGCTTTGGGGACAGGACTTCTTGGATCTCTCATAGTAGGGATTGCCATTGGTTATTACTTAGATAAACTTCTCAATTCTTCTCCTGTGTGTCTTCTTGGTTTTACAGCCTTAGGCATATGGGTGGGATTTCGTGATATCTTTAAATTTCTACGGTAAATATTTGGATATAGGCTTCAAAATCCTCTTGATAGGTGTAGTCTTTTTCTTTATCTATCCCCCTATCTCTTCTTTGACATTTGGAATCTCTGGGAGTATAATCTCACTGTGTTTTTTAGCAAAAGACTTGAAAGCTTATGGGGTAAGAGGATATAATAGAAGTTTAATAAAAAGATTTGGGCTTTTAATAATATTATTGTTATTAAGCTTTAGGGCAGAACTTATCGGGGTTTTGCTCTTTTTATTTGGATATATAGCAGGACAATGGTACATAATAATGAAGGTCTGGAGGAACAAAGATGGAACAAGGAGTTGAAATAGGTCCAAGGGTAGTTGGGAATATATTAGGGATACCCATAACAAATACCTTTATATCTCTTCAGGTTGTCTCTATTGTAGTAGCTGTTCTTGTTGGTTTTTTAAGCTATAAACCAAAAGAAACTCTTACCACAAAGCAGAATATTGCAGAAACTCTTTTAGAGATGTTCAAGGGATTTCTTACAGGTTTTTTGGAGGAACCTATTGCAGATAAATATCTACCATTTTTTGCAACTTTATTTTCTTTCATACTTCTTTCAAACTGGTCAGGGTTTATTCCAGGATTTACAGCACCAACCTCTGACATTAACGTTACAGCTGGATTAGCTATAGCCACCATATTATATATTCAATATGCAGCTTTTAAAGAAAGAGGCTGGGAGTATTTCAAAAGTTTTATCTCACCTTCTGTTATATTCTTACCAATAAACTTGATGGAACAGATTACAAGACCTGTATCTCTTGCATTGCGACTCTTTGGAAATATCTCTGGAGAACACATTGTACTTGCCATTATTACTCTTCTTGCTCCTTTAATTATCCCTATTCCAATCATGGCTCTTAACATGTTTATGGGATTTATTCAAGCATTTATATTTACGAGTCTTGGCGCTGCATATCTTGCAGCAGCTTTAGAAGAATAAAGGAGGACTAAAACTATGCTTGCATGGGTCATTATTGTCTCAATTATTACAGCAGGTCTCTCAGTAGCTCTTGTGGGCATGAATGCCACAAAAGCCCAAGGACAAGCAGCAAGTAGCGCTTTTGAGAGTGTAGCCAGACAACCAGAAGCAGGCGACCAGATAAACCGTATGCTTCTTTTTGCTCTTGCCTTTATTGAAACTATCATGATCTTCGCTTTAACTGTTGCCTTAATACTCTTATTTGCAAACCCATTCCTTGGCAAACTCTCATAAGGAAGGAGAACTATGTTTTCATTTAATCTTCTCACATTATTTTCTTCCATTGTAAATTTACTTGTTCTTGCTTGGATAATTAAACGCTACTTGCTTGGAGCTATCATCAGAACCATGAATAATAGAAAAGAAAGAATAGAGAATGCAATGAAAGAAGCAGAAAAGAAGCTGCAAGAAGCGGAAGAGTTAAGAAAACAAAGAGAAGCAAAACTTAATGAAGCACGAGATGAAGCAGGGAAAATTATACAAGAAGCAGTAGCAACTGCTGAAAAGATACGCCAAGAGATGAATCAAAAAGCAGAAGAGGAAGCAGAAAAAATTATTGTAAAGGCTCATGAAGTAGCAAGAGCAGAGAGCAAGAGAGCCTTGGAAACTGCAAAGAAAGAAATCTTAGCTCTTTCCCATCTTCTTATAAAAGAATTCTTCAAAAGATTTCTTCCACCAGAAGCAGAAGAGCTTCTTATTGAACAATTTATCTATGACTTTAATTCTGCTTTATCTAAGCTTCCAGATATGTTAGTAGATGAGATAAGATTCTTATCCCCTGACAATATAAAACCTGAAGTTAAAAGTAAAATAGAAGGAAAGCTTAGGGAATTAATCCCAGGAAAGTGGAAGCTCTCTTTTGAGGTGGATCCTGAAATTGGAGTGGGATTTAAAATGTTTATTGGAGAATTTCTCATTGATCACTCCTTAGACTTTCATCTCTCTCAGATCTATTCAACCTTAAGAGAGGTGGAGAATATATGAAGCCCAAAGAAGCTATCTTAGGTATACCCATAGATGCACTTTCTAAAAAGATAAGAGAGTACAACTTCTCTCCAAGAATATCTAATATTGGATATGTAAGACAGGTGGGTGATGGAGTAGCTCAGGTATCTCTGCTAAACACTGCATTTGCAGGAGAGATTGTAGTCTTTGAATCAGGAATTGAAGGAATGGTACTTAACTTAGAAGAAGACTCTGTAGGTGTCATACTTCTCGGTAAGGATAAGTATGTAAAAGAAGGAGATGTGGTTTACTCCACAGGGAAAATTCTTCAAGTTCCTACAGGAAATGGATTCTTGGGAAGAGTGATAGATCCCTTAGGAAATCCCTTAGACGAAGGTGGTATTATATTCCCTGAGGCTTATCTACCTGTAGACCGAGAAGCTCCCAGTATCTTTGATAGAGAGCCTGTAAAGGAGCCTCTCTATACAGGAATAAGGACTATAGATGCCCTTATACCTATAGGACATGGACAAAGAGAACTTATTTTAGGAGATAGACAGACAGGAAAGACCACTATCAGTATAGATACAATTATAAATCAAAAGAACTATGGCACCATCTGTATATATGTGGCTATAGCACAGAAAAGAACAAATATAGCAAGGATAGTCCAAACTCTAAAAGAAAATAATGCCATATCTCATACTATAGTTATAGCAACATTTCCTGATGAACCTCCAGCCTTAAGATATATTGCTCCAATGGCAGGATGTGCCATGGGAGAATATTTTATGGAGCAGGGAGAAAAGGTATTAGTGGTATATGATGACCTTACAAAACATGCTAATACTTATAGAGAGATATCCCTTCTCTTAAGAAGAGTACCAGGAAGAGAAGCTTACCCAGGAGATATCTTTTATCTTCATTCACACCTTTTAGAAAGAGCAGCAAAACTTAATGCAAAGAAAGGTGGAGGAGCACTAACAGCACTTCCTATCGCAGAAACATTAGCAGGAGAAATAGCTACTTACATACCTACAAACCTTATATCCATAACTGATGGACAGATATACTTAGATACTGAGCTATTTAACTCTGGTACTCGTCCTGCAATAAATGTGGGACTTTCAGTATCAAGAGTGGGAGGTTCTGCTCAGCCAAAAGGGATGAGACAGGTAGCAGGAAGACTAAGACTTGATCTTGCCCAGTATAGAGAATATGCTATGTTCCTTGAATTTGGTACAGAATTGGATATGACCACAAAGAAAAAGATTGATAGAGGAGAAAGAATAGAAGAGATCCTAAAACAGGGTGCTCATGATGTACAACCTATAGAAGAGCAGATTATAACCTTTTATCTTGCTAATGGGGGATTCTTAGATAATTACTCTGTAGAAGAGGTTAAAAATGTCATTACAAGTTTTATAGATTTCTTAAAACAAAGATCTTCTACATCATTAGCCCTTTTGCGACAACAATTGGAACTTACCGACCAGATAATCTACGAGATTCATAACGCTTTTCAGGAGTTTCAAAAAACATATGCCAACCCTTCAACAGCTTCGTCGTAAAGTAAAAAGTATAGAAAATATCACTCATATTGTCCGTTCTATGGAAACCTTGAGTATGGTAAAAATCAGAGCACTTCAGGATAAAGCTTTGAGATTAAAACCATATACGGAAGAGCTCAATAAAATTCTCAGTGAACTTGTTTTCAGGCTTCCTGAGGAATATGCAAACCACCCCTTAATTAAAGAGCGTCCTGTATATAAAACAGGTATTCTTTTAGTTACTTCAGACTTAGGATTTTGTGGAAGCTATAATCTTCAAATCCAGGAAAGGTTAGAAAAATTTTTAGAGAATAAAAAGACACAGAATATAAACTTTTACGCCCTTGGAAGCTTTGCACAAAAATATCTCTCAGCAAAAAAGCTAAATATTATAAAAAGCTATCCCAAATTTTTAGAGGATACATCTTTTTCCCATGCAAGAGTTTTAGCAAGAGAACTTATTCAAGATTTCTTAGATGAGAAAATTGATGAGCTCTATGCTGTATATTTCAATTTTATTAATATTGTAAAACAAGAAGTTACAGTCCAGAAAATACTTCCCATGATTCCTGTAGAGAATATAGAAAAAAAGGAAGAATTTTTTATATTTCTTCCATCCCTTCAAAATATATTAGATCCACTGCTTAGAGATATTATAGAGACTGATATTCACCAGATAATTTTAGACTCTGCAGCCAGTGAGCAAGCCTTTAGAAGGTTTGCCATGAAAAGAGCCCATGAAAATGCTGAAAAGCTTCAAACAAAATTAGTCTTTCAGTTAAACCAGGTAAGACAGAATCAGATAACAAGAGAACTTCTTGATATTACATCCAGTATTGAAACTTTAAAGGAAGAGGTGAAATAAATTGGAAGGAAAAGTTATTGCAGTGAATGGACCTGTTATAGATATATATTTCCCTTCAGAGCCTCCTAATGTATATGAAGCTTTAGAGATACAAAATCCTATAAAGAATATAACCCTTGTTCTTGAAACAAGATTACTTCTTGGGGATCACAGAGTAAGAGCTATTGCATTAGGTCCTACTGATGGGATTTCCAGAGGACTTCCTGTAAAGAGAACATATAATCCTATTAGTATACCCGTAAGTGAAGAAGTTTTAGGAAGAGTAATTAATGTATTAGGAGATCCCATAGATGGGGGAGAAGAGATAAAAGGAGAAGTAACACCCATCCTAAAAGATCCATCAGAATTTAGGAGAGTACAGCTATCTTATGCCATCTTAGAGACAGGAATAAAAGCCTTGGATCTATTAACCCCATTTCCAAGAGGTGGAAAGATAGGACTCTTTGGAGGAGCAGGTGTAGGAAAAACCATTCTTATAATGGAGCTAATACATAATGTAGCCGTAGCCCATGGAGGAATATCCGTATTTGCAGGTGTAGGAGAGAGATCCAGAGAAGGCAATGAACTATGGCTTGAAATGAAGAACTCAGGGGTACTATCCAAGGCAGCACTGGTATTTGGACAGATGAACGAACCTCCAGGAGTAAGAATGAGAGTACCTCTTACTGCTTTAAGTATTGCAGAATACTTTAGAGATTACTTAGGAAAAGATGTGCTTCTTCTTATGGATAATATATTCCGATATGTACAGGCAGGAATGGAAGTATCCTCAATGCTTGGAAGAATTCCATCGGCAGTAGGATACCAGCCAACTCTTATTACAGAACTTGGAGAGGTGGAAGAAAGAATACTTTCCACTGATACAGGATCTATTACTGCAGTACAGGCAGTGTATGTGCCTGCAGATGACCTTACAGATCCTGCACCAGCTACTATTTTCTCCCACTTAGACTCCACATTAGTTCTTTCAAGAAGTATTGCAGAGATTGGAATATATCCTGCTGTAGATCCTTTAACATCATCTTCCCAGATCCTTGATCCAAAATTTGTAGGAGAAGAGCATGCAGAGGTTGCAAGAAAAGTAGTAGAGATTTTACAACACTATGAAAGCCTAAAAGATATCATATCAATTTTAGGTGTTGAAGAACTCTCAGAAGAAGATAGAGTTATAGTACAGAGAGCAAGAAGAATTCAACTTTTCCTTTCTCAACCTCTATTCGTAGCATCTACATACAGTAATATTCCTGGGGTATATGTACCAAGAGAAAATACTATAGAAGGTTTTAAAGCCATAATAAATGGAGAAGTAGATGATATTCCTGAAGATGCCTTTTATATGGTAGGCACCTTAGATGATGTCAAGAAGAAAGCTCAAGAGTATGGAGCATTGATGTATTAAAACATGAAGGAACAAGATAAAAAGATATTCTTAGAAATAAATATACCTACAAAAGCAATATACACAGGATTTATACTCTCAATTATCCTTCCTGTAGAAGACGGTATGATAGGAATCTTACCTGGACATGTGAATCTTCTGGCAAGAATTGTACCTGGAGTTCTATTAGCAAAAACAGAGAATAAAAATTTGATTTTTGTAATGGGAGAGGGCTTTGCAGAACTTATAAATGATAACTTATATATCATCGCAGATTTTGCAGAGTTTGCTGAAAATATAGATAAGACAAACTTAGAACAAGAGGAAGAGGAGATTAAAGAGAAACTTCTTACAGAGAAAGATCCTTCCTTAAAGGAAGAGATGAGACTTTCTCTTTCAATAAACTATTTCAAACAGAAAGCCGTAAGGCTCTTAGAGAACTCTAAAAGTTCCACAAACCCACAGAAGTAGTTGAAATAGCCGTTGCTCCTGCTTTTAAAATATCCTTTGCCTCTTCGGGAGTTCTTATAAGTCCTCCTGCAATTAAAGGATAAGGAATCTGTGCCTTTAACTCTTCTCCTAAATGGATGAATATAATGCCTGGAAGAATCTCTACAAGATCTGGTTCTGCAGTTTGCATAATTCTTACACCTGTAGCCAGTGCGGAGGAATCTAAGACAAAAAATCTTTGGACGGCTAACAATTCTTCTGCCTTTGCCTGTTGAATAAGATTTGTCCTCGTAGTAATAATACCATCAATTCCTACAACATCTCCCAAATATCTTAAAGCATACTTATCTTGTGCTAATCCTTCTAATAGATCTAAGTGTATAAAAACAAGCTTTCCATGAGATTTAATCTCTTGCACCAAATTAGGAAGGGTTAAAACATTAGTCTTTAATAAAAAAAGCACCTTTGACTTACTCTGGAGAGCTTGAGAAAGACGCTCTTCTTCTCTTACCGCAGAGATGATAGGATTACCCTTAAGAACCTCTAAAAAATCGTTCTTAGTGAGCCTCTTTTTTTCCATTTCCCTCTCCTCTCCCAAAAATTTTTTAAGTTATATTCTCATTTTTCATTATATCAGAAAAAAATAGTGTCAAAAAGAATAATTTTATGGTATAA
>ERZ795060.671-NODE-671-length-45432-cov-6.173171_pt1 | contig 45432 bp, 28 predicted proteins | sample MGYA00375144_ERZ795060 | MGnify/ENA primary metagenome ERZ795060 (study PRJEB30189, sample SAMN05720157) | activated sludge metagenome | isolation source: anaerobic digester from wastewater treatment plant | place: Japan | collected 2015-05-15 ... | reverse complement strand
TACCCGACCGCTGGACCAGAGGAAGCCCTCGTTTCCGTTGGGGAACTTGCCCTTGACGCCGGAGACGGAGACCTCGACCGGCTTGATCCCGGTGATGAAGTAAACCAGGTCCACATAGTGGCAGCCGATGTAGACGAACGGGTCGGTCTTATCCGTGGTAAACCAGTTCTGGAAGTTGGAATGGCGGTAGTAGTAGGGCTCGATCAGGCGTGCCTCGCCCAGGATGAACTCGCCAAAGTGGCCCAACTCGTAGCGGCGTCGCGCGATGAGGGCGCGGCGGTCGAAGCGCTTGTGATACTCCACTCCGACGAAGAGGCCCTTCTCATAGGCCAACTTCTCGATCTCGACAGTCTGAGTATACTTCAAGACCAGTGGCTTGACGCAGAGAACATGCTGGTCGTTGCGGAGTGCTTCCATCACCGTGTCGTAATGGAACTGGTCGGGCACGGCGACGATCACGGCTTGCCGGGGAGGCATCTCCGCGATCACCTGGCGGAAGAGATCCGGGTAGACCTTATCAGGTGGCTCGGAGAGCGAGGGGTAGGGGATGAACTCCTGGCCCGGGAAGGCTTGGGCCAGCGTCTGGTCCTCCTTGAGGGTTCGCAGCGGTGGGCTGTTGAGCGCGCACACCTGGATGCGGTCAACGACGCCCATGCGCTGAAGCTGGTAGACGGCGGGCAGTAGGAGATCCTGCGTGATCATCCCACCGCCGACGATGGTGACATTGATGGGTTTACTCATGTCCCTCTCCACTCAAAGCGTGTCGGTCCAAGTGATCGCGGTGGCCACCCGCAGCACGCCACGGTGAGCTCGCCGTACACGCCTCCACTCTCAGGGGCGCGGGCGCGGGCCTTCGGCCTTCGCCCGAGGGGCATCCGGAGGCACGTTGATCGGGGCGACCCGAGAGAACACGGGGCCGGCAGCTGCGCGCGCGCGGCTCCAATAGGCCCCCAGGCGCGGGTTGCACTGCGGGCAGTTGCTAGGACCGCATTCATAGCAGCCAAGGCTCAGTCGCTTGAAGAGCGCCTTGGCGATTATCCACACCAACCGCCAGGTGTGCCCGCAGTGATAGCAGACCACCGACGCATCTCCGGAAGAACCGTCAAGCATTGGATCCCCCTGTGTGCCGGCCTATTATCGCACGTGAGGAGGAACCCGTCAAGCGCCCGCCGGCGCCGCGAAGAGCAGCCGGCTCCACAGGCCCAGAGCAGGTAGAGCGCGCCCGGATAGAGAGAGGACCACGCCCTCCCCCATAGGCCGGCGCCTGCCCCTCGACGCGGCGGCAATCTAGTTGTTCGGCATCGGAGCCGCTTCTCCCTTCGAGAAGCGGGCTATCAGGCGCTCTTCTCCCGCGAGGAGCACGATACGCGGGCGCAGCGGCGAGAGCTTGAGAGGGGCGTTGCGTGTCTGGCGGGCAAAGCAGGGCCCGGCATGCGAGTGTGAAGAGGGGATATGGACGGAGTGAGCGGGGCGGCCGGATGCCCGGCCGCCCCGAGTGCAAGGAGGATTACTTCTTCTCGAGAGCCAGCGTCATCGTCGGCGCGTCGCAGACCTCGGCGGGGCCGAAGTACTGGATCGGGCCGGGGAAGATATAGTGATCCTCGAGCGCCCACTTGTCGCGGTTCTCGGCGAAGACCTTGAACGGCTTGCCGTCCAGATCCACCAACGCCTTCTTGATCACCGGGACCATCTTGCCCTTGCGCTTCTCCAGGTTCAGCATCATCGTCACGGGCGTGCCACCGGCAACCCACTGATCCACCGGCTTGGTCACGTTCTGGACATTGACGGTGTACCCGGTCAGGCCGCCACGGATGAGATGCGCGGCAGCATAGCCGAGGGAGTAGGTGTAGTCGGCATCGAAGTTCGAGGGCGCGGCGCAGCGACCCTCATACCCGAAGAAGTGCGAGAGTGGGCTAAACTTCGCTTCGGTTTCGCCACGCGCCTTCATCAGGCGGATCTTATCCGAAACCAAATCGATGAGCAGGCGCTCCGTCTCCACCTGGGAGAGGGGCACGTTGCCGTGGCTATCGCGCGTGAGGAGAACCTCCTGGATGGCGACCGGGAGCGAGTTGTAGACCTGGGCGCTCTCGGCGGTCAACTGAGTGTTGAGGTACTGCGCGCGCTCGCTGTGGTCCGGCAGGCTGCGCAGATACTGCTCGTCGCGACCAAGGATGGTGCTCAGCTCGTCGATCATCACCTTGATATCGGGGATGAACTCCACCAGGCCCTCAGGAACGAGGAGCACGCCGTAGTTCTTGCCGGCGGCGGCACGCTTCACCACGACATCGACGATGTAGTCGACGATCTCGGCGAGCGTGGTGCCCTTTGCCTGCACCTCCTCGGAGATCAGGGTGATATTCGGATGCGTCTGCAGCGCGCACTCCAGGGTGACGTGGCTGGCAGCGCGGCCCATCAGGCGAATGAAGTGCCAGTATTTCACGGCGGAGGTGGCATCGCGCTCGATGTTGCCGATCAGCTCCGAATAGGTCTTCGCCGCGGTGTCGAAGCCAAAGGAGGTTTCGATCTGCGCGTTCTTCATGTCGCCATCGATCGTCTTCGGCACGCCGATTACGCAGGTGGGGCAATCCTGCGCGCGCAGGTACTCGGCGAGGAGCGCGGCGTTGGTGTTGGAGTCGTCGCCGCCAACGATCACCAGGCCGTCCAGACCCATCTGCTCGAGGTTGGCTTTGCACGCGGCCAGGTCCTCGGGCTTCTCGATCTTGTCGCGCCCGCTCATGATCATATCGAAGCCGCCGGTGTTGCGATAGCGATCGATCACATCAGAGGTCAGCTCTTTATACTTGCCCTTGATGATTCCGCCAGGGCCCTTCAGGAAGCCAAAGAGACGGCTCTCGGGGTTCGCGGCCTTCAGCGCATCGAACAGGCCGGCGATGACGTTGTGTCCGCCCGGGGCCTGGCCGCCGGAGAGGACGACGCCCACCTTCAGCGGCGCCGTGCTGAGCGAGCCGTCGCCCTCGGCGAGGGTGGCAACCGGTTGGCCGTAGGTGTGCGGAAAGAGCTTCTTGATCTCCTCCTGGTCGCTCGCCGACTCCGTCGGTGCCCCAAGAACGACCTTCACGTTACCTGCGCGCAGCGCCGGCGGCAACTTCGGCTGATAGCTGGCGCGCGCCTTCTGCAAAGCAGAAATCTGACAATCCATCGTTCGTATCCCTCTTTGAGCCCGTGTATTCCCCGAAATGACAATATGTGAGGAGGGGTCCGGGGTGATACCCACCCGTCGGCCGCTGCCTCGAAGCCCGCGGGCCGTACCAGATGCTGGCCGAGGAGGCATGCAGAGGCCGGATCTGTCCTGGATCGCGGAGCGCGATGCGCAGCTTGCCAGAAGGGGGCTGCCCCACGGCAGTCCTGAACCGGCGGCCTGCCCACTGCCCTTCGACGATCCGCCCAGACTCGATTCGATTGCCATCCAGCGGCTTCCTTCCCGCTCGCTGGCGCATCGAGCCTTGCTTACACCCGCCGCATTCGGCGGGGAGCCACTCCGTTTCTCCCCTATTATAGCACAATCTCTTTCGGATGGGACGGGCGATGCGGGACGTGCGGGCGGCACCCCCAGCGCGATGCCGTGAGAGCCAGCGCGAACGAGGATCATGACCACCGTGGCCGACAGCTGCGCCGGTGATCGGGCCACGCGAGAGGGGGTGAAGTGGATCCCGCGTGGAGAGTTACCCGCAGAGCGGGGGCATGCGTGATCGCGATTGCCCGGCGCGCTCTCGCTGCCGGCGTGGCGGCGTTGAAGCACGGAATCAGCCGACGTCGTCGGGGTCGCGGTCGCGCCCGGGGCCAGAGAAGGTTTTGCCCCGGTCCGGCTCTTCCGGCTCGAAATCGGAAGGTGGATTGCCTTCGGCGCGGATGTCGTACGGCCCCGGATCCACTCCCGCTGCCTTCGCGGTGTACCACTCGATCCGCTCGGCCTGGATGTTGCCGCCATGGTGCGGCTTCACCGCGCGATGCCGATTCGAGCCCTCTGGATCCTGTTTGATCTGCTTCTTGGTGCTCATTTGGATACGCCTCCCGTGGAAGCGTACCCGGCCAGCTGGCCCGGGAAACGGCCTCTCCGATTTGAGGCGCGTCGCGGGTCTGCGTCGTGATGCACGCCCATCGCAAATCCGGCGCTGGCAGGCCCCAGCGAGGGGCTTCCGCACGTCTGAACCGCTACGCGCCGCGCTCTGGCGGCCCGAGCACCGGGAGCTCGAAAACAAACCGAGAGCCCTTGCCCAATTGGCTCTCCACCCAGACTGCGCCGCCATGGGCTTCCACCACGCCCTTGACGAAGAAGAGACCGAGACCCGTGCCCTTGATAGAGGTGTGCGCCTTCGTCTCGACGCGGTAGTAGCGCTGGAACAGCTTGCCAATCATCTCCGGCGGGATGCCAAGCCCCTGATCCGTCACGCTGACGCGCACGCGGTCGCCGCGGGCAAGCGCCGCCGTGGTCACAGTGCCCCCGTTTGGCGAGTACTTGATGGCATTGCTCAATAGGTTGATCACCACCTGATACACCTTATCGGCATCGGCGGTGATCTCGGGGAGACCGTCTTCCACCTGCAACACAAGGTCGTGTCGCGAGGTGTACGCCTTCTGCGCGGTCACGGCGCGCTGCAGGAGGCCTGGGATGTCAACCGGTGCGAGGGAGAGGTGAAGCCCACGGCCGGCCTCCATGCGCGAGACGTCCAGCATCTCGCCAATCATCGAGAGGAGACGCCCTGATTCGGTGAGGATGATGTCGAGAAACTCGTTTTGCAGATCGCGGTCCAGCTCGCCTGGTGCGGCGTCGCGCATCGTTTGGGCGAAGCCCTGGATTGAGGTGATCGGCGTGCGCAGTTCGTGCGAGACGAAGGAGACGAGCTCGGTCTTCGCGTCGCTGATCTCCTTGAGCGCGGTGATGTCGGTGAGCACCGCGATGAAGCCCTGCGGTCGCCCGCGCTCATCGCGCTGCGGCGAGATATTGGCGGAGAGAACGCGCCGCTCCTCGCCCGGCACAAGGACCTCTTTCACGATAGTCATGCCGTCGCTCTGCTGGGCTTCCTCCAGGAGCGCCATCAGGCTCTTGCCAGCCGGCCAATGCTTCAGGCCCTTGCCCACGGCCTGGGCCGCCGGGATGGAAAGCATCGTCTCCGCGGTTGGGTTGATGAAGGTGATCCGGCCCTGCCGATTGGTCACCAGCACGCCATCCGCCATGCCATCGACAATCGCCTGGATCTTCGACTTCTCCTGCGCGAGAAGGTGGTTGGCGCGAATCAGCTCGCGGTTGGCGAGGTTCACGCGCTGCTCCAGGCGGCGGTAGAGGCGCGCGTTCTCAATCGCGATGGCCGCCTGGTCCGCCAGTGTTGTCAGGAAATCGAGATGCTCCTCGCCGAAGTTGTCACCGCTCTCTGGGCCGCTGATGTTGATCACGCCGATGGTGCGCCCGTGAAAGCGCAGGGGCACGCACATCGCCGCGTCCGCGTGTTCGCGCGCGCGCCCGCTGGCCGAACGCACGTCAACCGTGCCCTTGTCCAGCACGATGGAGACCCCGGATTGGGCGACCACGCCGGCGATCCCCTGGCCGATCGCCAGGCGTGTTTCGCGCACGACCTTGCGATCCAGGCCGACCGCCGAGGCGATGCGCAGCTCTTGGCCGTCATTGCTCAGCAGCATGATCGACCCGCAGCGGGCGCCAAGAATCGAGGTCGCCCGGCGCAGCACCTCGCGGAGCACGCGCGAGAGGTTGAGGGTGGATGTGAGCGCCTGCCCCACGCGATGGAGGGCACTCAACTGGTGCATCTTGAGCTGGAGCGACTCGGATAGCCGCGCGTTCTCAATCGCAGAGGCAGCCTGACCGGCGAAGGCCATCAGCACGCGTACATCCGCGCGCGTGAAATCGCCGTCGCGTGATCCACTGACGTTGAGCACCCCGATAGTGCGGCGCTCCACCCGCAGCGGCGCGCTGATGGCGGAGGCGAGGCGATCCGCGCTGGAGAGGGAGTCCGCGGCGCGTTCCTCGCGCTTGAGGAGGCGCGCCCGGTTGTGCGCCAGCACCCACCCCGCGATCCCTTCGCCTGGGCGTACACGAACGCGCTGGATGACATCAGGGGGGAGACCATGCGCGACAGAGATCCGCAGCTCGTTGGTTCCGGGATCGAGGAGCATCAATGAGCCACTCTGCGCGCCAAGGAGTTCCATCGCTTCAGCGAGGACGTTCTGGAGTATGGGCTGAAGGTGGGCGGACTTGTACTGCATGCCGTTCACCGTTCCGCGTAGACAACCCTCCTGACGACGTCGCCCACGATCTTCAGTGACGTGGGGCTGCACTTATCCGGCGTGTCCTGAAGGGTATGCCAATACGGGTAGTCAAAGTCGATAATATCGATGGCCGGGATTCCCTTGCGAAGCAGGGGCAGGTGGTCATCGTAGATGGCGGGGCCGATGGAGGCGGAAAACTGGCTATAGCCCAACTCCGCGGCGGCCTGCCACACTTTATCCACAATGGCGCGTGCTTGCTCGTGCGAGTAGCGCTCTCGGGGGATCCGCAGATCGGCATCTCCCACCATATCGAGGAGGATCGCGTAGCGGAAGGGACCGCCAATCGGGTGATCCGCGAAGTAGCGCGAGCCCAGGAACATCTCATCCAGGCCACGCCCCCAGTCCTCGCCGTCAAAGAGCACGATCGTCACGCCCACCGGTGGCGGGGCGGCACGGAAGAGGCGCGAGAGCTCCATCAAGACGGCCACTCCCGAGGCCCCATCGTTCGCACCCGGGATCGGCTGGTTGCGATTGGCGGGATTCGGGTCTTGATCGGCAAACGGGCGCGTGTCCCAATGCGCGCAGAGGAGGACGCGGTCGCCCTCTTCCGGCCCGTAGGTGGCGATGATGTTGGCCAAAGGGAGATGACCCTGGCGCGTCTGGTGGGTGAACTCCTGGACCTGCGCGGTGGGGCCCAAGCCCTCGACCAGCATGCGGCGTACCGTGGCGTGCGTCTTGGTGCCGGGCACACGGAACCCGGCATCCACTTGCTTGCGCAACCACGCCATGCTGCGCTCGCCGTCAAACTCATCCTCGGGCATCTGGGGGGAGGGCGCGGCGGGCGCCCCGTTCTGAGCGGGCGCATCCTCCGGAGGGTCCGCGGCGGTGTGGCATCCCCATTGGCCGGGAAGCAGGGCGGTCAGCAGCAGCAGCGCCACCCATATCCGATGGCTCCGCGTGCCACTGATTGCGGCTCCCTGCTTCCATGGGCCACGCTTTCGTGCCATGCTCTTTTCCTTCATTCTCGCCGTCACTCCCCGCTACTTCTAGGCTCCATCGCGGAAATGCCCTTCGCCGCTCGAAAACCACCGATGAGGACGCGGTGGGGGGGCGTCTGCCCGCAGCATCGAGTGCATTGTGGCGTCGCATAGTACGCGACGCTCAGAAATGACGCCCGGCTGGGGCACCGGCGTGATGGCGGAGGGAGCGCCGGGCGTCCGGCGCTCCCAAACCCACGCAACCCTAGAAGTTGAACGTCTGGCTGGCCACGAGCGGCGAGCGCTCGGCGTAGGCGATGCCGAAGTTACCGAGTGAGAGGCCAGCGGCCATGCCGGTGGCGCTGTTGTAGCCAGCTCGGATAGCGAACCACTTGAGAATGGGCAGGCTCGGACGGAACTCTGCGCCGATTCGGAACTGCGCCTCGCCGTTGGGATTGGCGCTGTTGGCACCGGTGATATCCAGCAGGTCGGCAGCCAGGAGCAGCCCGCCCGGTATGGTCATTGCCGCGCCGAGGTTGAAGGTGCGCGGCATCAGCTTGTCGCCGCGCCCCGGAACGATGCTGGCGTCCGCGCCCGCGGGAATCCGAAAGCTGGGCTCGATCAGGTTATCGACCGTGAGGGCAATCGTGGTATAGGGGATGTAGGCCGGCTGCCACAGAAGGCCGAAATCCATGCCGAAGCTGGTCTCTTCCAGGCTGTCTTTGCCTCCCAGTTCGCTGGCCGCTTGCCCCTGGAGCTTGATCTTGCCCCATGCGCTGTCGCTCAGACCGCCATTCGGGTTGACATCCTCCTGCGACAACTGGGCGCTCGGCTTGACCACCCAGTGGCTATAGTAAACTCGGGTGGGCTTGACACGGACGCCCACACGCACGTCACCGATGCGAGAGCCGCCAAGGAGCCTGTTGGGCACCTTCATGCCGAAGCCGATGGAGGGCGAGACGGTGGCGGCGCCAACGAGATGCGCGCCCAACTGATCGCCAACGCGGTTGAGCGCGGCGTTCGCTTCGTCAACGGTGGTCACGCCGTTGAACTCGGCTCTCAGCTGGCTGGCGGCAGAGGAGTTCTGCAGCCAAGCCCCCGGCTCTTGCCCGGAGATCGCCCAAGAGGTGAACAGATCGCTCGGCCGTACTGCGACGTTACCAAGGGCGCGTGCGCGCACATCGAGCGAGCTGAGAGCGAAGCCGAAGCCCAAATTGGCCTCGACGCGCGTTGGCTTTGTGCCCAGCTCCCGGGCCAGATCCACGGCTTCGGTCACGCTCAGCGAGCCGGACGCGAGCTGGTCGAATGCATCGCCAATGCCGGCGCCGCGCCAGCGCAGGCCGATGTTAGGCCACTGCATCCCGAACGCGGCGGGGCGGAGCGAGAGTGCCGCCGGATTGATGAGCCCGGCCTGCGTGGGGTTGTCGATCACCGCCAGGCCGGCGCCGCCGAGGCCGACGTAGCGCGCCTCGTAGCCGAAGCTGAGATCGGCACGGGCTGGGGCCGAGTAAGCGAGAGCTGCGGCGACCAATCCTACGGTACACCATCTGAGGAAACGCTTCATGTGGTAAATCCTCCCCTCTGGGGGTAGCACTGCCTCGTTTGCGAGCGCTGAACGCGGGCATCCCTTGTGGGCCGACGAAGTGGCCGGCCCCATGGATGGCGCCTGTGCCCAACGCCCGCCGGGCCCCTTGTCGGTCGCGCGTGAAATGCCCGGCCCTGCGAGGATGTTGCCGGGTAGCGCGCCACCACAGCACCGCGCGAAGAGTGGCGAGCTGTCTCGAGGCGGAACACGCGGTGTGCTCAGGTCGCCACCGCGTGTCTGCTACGCGGCCAGTATAGCACGCACCCGCGCCAGTGTCAACGGGCATGCGCGGAAGCAGCGCCGACGCGCCCGGCGGCGCAGAACGCAGGACTTTCACCGCGGCGGGGCGAAGAGTGACACGACAGAGGATTTCCTCCCTGTCCAACGGAGCCAGGGGATTCCTGATGAAGATACGCGTGATGCCCCTCGGGGCTGAAGTCGAGGCCGCGCCGGGTCAGGCGCTGCAGGACGTGCTCTTTTCGCTGGGCGTGGAGTTTCCGTGCGGCGGCCGTGGCCGGTGCAAAGGATGCCGGATCCAGGTGCTGGAGGGCTCTCTCTCACCACGGCCGGCCGATTACGAGGCGTTCACCCCCGAGGAGTTGCGCGATGGCTGGCGGCTCAGCTGCCGGGCGCGAGTAGAGGGAGATCTGGTGATCCAGGTCCGCCAGTGGGATACCCTGGTGCTCTACGACAACACCCCGGTGGAGTTTGAGCCGCAAGAGGGCCTCGGGATCGCGATCGATATCGGCACCACGACCGTGGTGGCGCAGTTGCTGGACCTGGCAACAGGCCAGGTGCGCGCCGTGCGCGCGGGCCTGAATCCCCAGGCGCGCTGGGGCGCTGACGTCATCTCGCGCATGGAGCACGCGATGGCGGGCGAGGCCGCGGCGCTGAGCGATGCGATCAACCAGGGTCTATCGGCCATGGTGCTTGCCCTGTTCGAGAGCACGCGCCTGCCGTGGACCGAGCTCCGAAAGATCGCCGTCGTGGGCAACACGGTGATGCAGCACCTGATGCTCGGCTTCCCGCTCGAGCAGCTCGCGATGGCGCCGCATGTGCCCTACACGATGGAGGAGCAGACGCGGAGCACGGCGGAGCTGGGCTGGCACCTCCCCGTGGACGTGCCGCTACGCTTCCTGCCCAACCTGGGCGGATTCGTGGGCAGCGATATCCTCGGCGTCATCCTGGCGACGCGCATCCTGGAGAGCGACGTCCTGGTTGCAGCCGCCGATCTGGGGACCAACGGCGAGATCGTGGCAGGCAGCCGCGAAGGGGTTCTCGTCTCTTCGACGGCGGCCGGTCCGGCGTTCGAGGGGGGACGCATCGAGATGGGGATGCGCGCGGGCAAGGGCGCCATCTCACGCGTGAGCGTCGTGGACGGCCGGATGGAGGTCCAGGTGATCGGTGGGGGAGCGCCCCGCGGCATCTGTGGCAGCGGTCTGGTCGATGCCGTCGCCGCCGGCCTGGAGCTCGGCCTGATCCAGCCCACCGGGCGAATCACCGAGGGGGATCGCGTGGTGATCCAGGAGCCGGTCGCCATTACCCAGCGAGACGTGCGCGAGCTGCAACTTGCTAAGGCCGCGATTGCCGCCGGCTTGCGCATGCTCCTCGAAGAACTGGGTAAGACGGAGGAGGATGTCCAGAAGTTCTACCTGGCGGGGGCGTTCGGCAATACCCTGGGCGTGACGAGCGCGGAGCAGATCGGTCTCTTCCGATTCGGGAGCGAGAGGACGATCCCGGTGGGGAATGCTGCCCTGCGTGGTGCGAAGATCGCGCTCCTCTCTCGCGAGGGCGGGGTGCCGGCGGGGATCCAGGAGCGAATCCGCTTCCTCAATCTCTCTGCCCGACCGCGCTTCCAGGAGCTGTTCGCCGAGAAGATGCTGCTAGACCCCGAGCCGATGTAGGCGGTCGGCCCGTGGGCGCCGCCGATTTCCTTTACGCCTTGAGAGGAGGTGATCCCGTTGGCCGATCGAGTGGCGCGCAAGCGCGCGAGGATCTGCTTTCTCCTGATTGCAGCCGTGGTAGCCGCGTGGGCGCCGCACCTCCTCCCGGTGGCGGACCGGTGGCTGGAGGCGCGCCGGATACGCACGAACATTGCCATCCTCTATACGACTGACACGCGCGGCTTCCTCGATAGCTGTGGGTGAGGGGGTGCCCTGGGGGCCGGTCTGGCTCACCGTCACACCTTCTTAGCCCGCGAGCGCGAACGTCGTCCCTTCTCGCTGCTGGTCGATGGCGGTAACGCGGCGGATACTCCGACGAAGCTGGAGGTGATCCTCCGTATCATGGGGGCCGACCGCTACGACGCGGTGGGCGTGGGTGCGCTCGACCTGCAATACGCGCGTGAGTATGCCCAGGCAGCACCTGGCCAGATTCCCCTGGTGCGGGCGCTTCCCCGCGACGATGCGCTTGCCCGCCTGAGCGTTGACCTGCGCGTGAAGCGGCTGCGAGGCCGCGATATCGGAGTGACTTCGCTGCCCCCGCCTCCCGAGGGGACTGGGCGCGAAGCCTACCTCGACGCGGCGGCGCGTGCCCTTGCCGAGATGCGCCAGCGCTGCGACTTCCTGGTCCTGCTCAGTCAACTTGGTCTAGAAGGCGATCTGGAGCTCGCGCGGCGGTGTGGAAGCGCGGGGCCGCACGCGATCATCGGCAATATGGAAGCGGCCACCCTCCGCGAGCCGCTCCATGTGGGCGATACCGTTCTGCTACCCACGGGAGCGGGCGGAACCCACGTGGGGATCGCCGAGATCGTCTTCCCGGCATGGGGCCGGCCCCGGATCGAGCATGTGGCCGTGGTGCCGGCGAAGGTGGAGGGGCCGAACCGCGCCGCCGATCCGGCCATCGAGGATACGATTGCTCGCTTCTATGAAAGCGAGCAGGACGCGTTCGTGGCGCGAATCGACCGCCGGCTACTCGCAGCGGAGATGGCAGAGGGCGCGGGCGATGAACAGCGTTGCGGCAGCTGCCACCGGCACGCCGTCGCGACGTGGAGAGAGACGGCGCACTCCCGGGCGGTCGATACCCTGATCGAGCGCAAGCGTCTCGTCCCCGAGTGCCTTACCTGCCATTCGACGCGCTATGCCGCGACGGGCCGGTTCGATCATGCGGCGCGTGCCGGCGATGTCGATTGCACCGGGTGTCACCCCGTTGGCTCGGAGAAGGAATCTGCGTGCCCGGAAAAGGCGGCGCGCACGCGGGGAGTGGCGTCGTGCGCCTCGTGTCACACCCCGGCGCATAGCCCTGGGTTCAATTACACGAGTTACCTGTCGCGTGTCAACCATGCCTGGAAGCCGGCTGGGATTCCGAGATAAGGAATCCGAAGCCACGGAGGCAGCACGCAACCCGGCGCGCGGCGATAAATCACCGCGCTGCTTGCGAGCGAAGCCCTGCCGGGCTGGGTTGGGGATACTCCCAGATGTCTCAAAACGGCGGTGGCTGGGAGGAGAAGCCCCGAGGGGGCTTTGCTGGAAAGCAGAGCGGAGCTTCGAGCTCCGCGCGTGCAGGCGGCCTTCTCCTTACGTCGGAATCCCAGGGAAGCCGGGCAGCGGGCTGCGCCGGTAGCTCGCCTGTGGCCCGTACAGAGGAAGAGGGCGCTCTCGGCGCCCTCTTGAATGGTGCCCTCGATAGGAATCGAACCTACGCTTCGGGTTCCGGAGACCCGCGCTCTATCCACTGAGCTACGAGGGCATTCCCATATGTTTTGACGGTTACATTATAGCATACCCCGCGCGCCGTGACAAGAGGTTGATCGCGTTTCGTTCGCCACAATCGTCACGCCGGTGACCGTCTCGATCCAGGAGCGCGCACGATCCAGGGCGCCCGCATCCTTCCCATCCGTGTCCGGCCCCTTCATCCATACATAGTATCGCCGGCTGGCGCGGGGTCGGAGAAGGGGAAGCCGGCGCTATGCCTGTGGCTCCGTCGGGGCCCGGTCGATGACCACCTCGCCCTCCGCCTTCTGGAGCAGCACGGTGAGCACGCGTTCCAGGCGTGGGTCGCCGCCCTCGGCGGTGGGACGGATTGCGGCGACGATGACATCGGCATGGAGGTCTTTCGCGGCCTGGAGGATTCCGGCGCCAAGCTCGCGCGTGCGTTCAACGTGCGCCACCGCTGGCATACCGCATTGGCCCGCGCGGGCGCGCGCGCGGTTTAGAGCCTCTTTAGCGGCGGCTTCCGCCTCGGGGAGTGCCGCGCCCACCGGCTGGCTCAGGGGCACCTCCAGCAGATAGACCATGTGTATCTCGGCGCGCGCGCCTGCCGCGATGCGGCAGGCGAGGTCGATCCCGTGCTCCCAGTCGAGCATCTCCATCAGCGGCACCAGGATCACCTTCCCGGGCTTCTCTTCCGGCTCGGCCGGCTGGATCCCCTGCAGCTCCAACGAGCGCCGCGCATCCTCAATCGTCTTGGCGACGGGAAGCTGCGAGCCAGCGCCGGGCACTTCGCGCAGCACCTGCATGATCTCTTCCGGAACATTGGCGAGGAGCACGCGCTTCCCTTGCTTCTGGATATAGTGCATCGCGTCGACGAAGGTCTGCACGCCTGCGCCGGACGCGGTCTCCAGGTGGCCGCAGTCGATGATGATCCCGGCGGGGTGCTGCTTGAGCAGGAGGTTCGTTGCCGCCTGAATGGCGGGCCACATATTCTCCAGCAGGTTGCCCCGCAGGGTCACCACATCCTCTCGCGCTTCAATAATCATCTGGGCTCTCCATCAACCAGGCGAGGGCTCCGTGAACGCGGCGAGCCCCCTCAACCCCCTCTCATTCTCCAGGAGTACCCGCCGCCCCTGCCCGCATCCGCGCACCGGGTGCGTTTTGCGTTTTGAGGGCCGGCGTGGTATGATGAGGGGCGCGTGCTTCCGCCCCGGCTTAACCGGAAAGTCGGGCCGTGCTAGAAGGGAAAGCGGTGCCAGCGGCCAGAGCGGTGATCTTGGGAGTGGTGCAGGGGCTCACGGAGTTCCTGCCGGTGAGCAGTTCTGCCCACCTGGTGCTTCTGGCGCGCCTGGGGCGCTGGCGCAAGGATTCGCTCGACCTGGAAGTGGCACTGCACCTGGGGTGCCTCCTGGCGCTTCTCGCCGCCTTCCGCGGCGAGTGGAGCTGGCTCCTGCGAAGCGGCCTCACCGGCACCGATCCCAACGCGCGCGCGCTGCTCGCCTCGCTTCTCCTCGCGTGCATCCCGGCCTCGGTGGCGGGGGTGGTGCTAGAGCGCTATGCTCGCGGCACGTTCCGGCGGCTGCCGCAGATCGCCGCGCTCACCGCGCTGATGGGCGGTGTGCTCATCCTCGCCGACCACGTGCCCGGCTCGGATCGTGGACTCTTGCAGGTCACATGGCGCGATGGCCTGGTCATCGGGCTGGCGCAGGCGCTCGCTCTCTTGCCTGGCGTCTCGCGATCCGGGGTGACGATCACCGCCGGCGTCCTACTGGGCCTCTCGCTTCCGGCGGCGGTGAGCTTCTCCTTCCTTCTCGCGGCGCCGATTCTTGCGGGCGCCGGCCTATGGGGCCTGCGCCACCTTTCCTGGCGCGGGATCCCACGCGGGGAGCGCCAGACGATGGCGATTGGCCTCATCACCGCCGCCCTGGTAGGTTACTTCGCGATTACCTTCATGTTGCGCGTGATTGCCCACATCCACCTGACGCCCTTCGGTCTCTATCGCCTCCTTTTCGCGCTTCTCCTCTGGCGCCTCGCCTCGACCCGGCAGGCCGATTAGCCGCCTGGAAGGGACACCGTGTGGAGGTGTCCTGAGGCAGGTGAGCGACTAGCGCCTCGACCTGGTCGCCTCGTCCGACAACGGCACCTTCATCTTCAGCCTCGCCTATCTGGACGAGGCGCCTCCGGCGGTCATCTTCGCGAGCATCGCCTCCCGGTGAGATCCAGGCGCGTTGCCTCCCTTTCCGGGAGGAATGACGCGGGCGCGTGGTGAACAGATGTGTGTCGTGGGGCCAGGAGGAGAACGGCCCCACCTGGGGGGAGGCACTCCATCGTGGCTTTGACGCCCGTCCGGATCTGGCTGGGTCCGGCTGGCTCGGGGAAGACGCACCGCGCTCGCTCGCTTGCTGGGGAGAGGTGCTGGGCGATTGTGCCCTCGGAAGGCGCGACGCGCGCCTTCCCGAAGCTCGCGTCCGGCGAGAGCGCCGCCTTCACCTTCCGCCGGCTGGCCGAGCGGATGACGGGCCTCGGGCCCAGGGAGATCGCTTCGCCGGCGTTGCGTTCCTTCTTGCTGCATCAGGCGGTGCGCCACGCCGTTACTCCGGGCTCTTACTTCGAGCGCGCCGCAAGCCAGCCGGGCTTCGCTCCCGCCATCGGCGACCTGATCCGCGAGTTCAAGCAGGGGGAGGTCACCGTCGACGCCTTCCTCGACGCGGCGTCCGCATGCGCCGCGGAGGTGGACGATCCGTGCTTTCTGGAGAAGTGCGAGTGCATCGCGGCGGTCTGGTGCGAGTACGACCGGCTCCTTTCCCGGCATGAAACGCGCGACGCCGATGACCTGCTGGCCCAGGCGATGGCCGCCGTCGATGAGTGGAGGGATAGCCCGGAGCGCGTGGTGGTGGATGGCTTCACGTCGTTCACTTCCCAACAGATCGGCCTCCTCGCGGGCCTGCAGCGCCGGGGCATTCACCTGGAGATCTGCCTGACCTACGACCCCTCGCGGCCTGTCCTCTTCGCTCGCGTTTCGCGCACCCGGGAGGAGCTGCGCGCCCGCCTGGCGCCGGTGGAAGAGGAGACGATGGCGGCGCGCGCCCGGCACCTGAGGACGGAGTCGCTGCGCCACCTGGAGGAGAGCCTCTTTGCGCCGGCGCAAAGCTGCCCCTGCGACGGCAGCGTGCGCATCCATGAAGCCCCGGACCCGGTGATGGAGGCGGAGATGGCGGCGCGCGCGGTGGATCGCCTCCACGAACAGGGAGTGCCGCTGGGGCGCATTGCCGTGGTGCAGCGCCGGCTGGACGGGGCTGCCACCCTCCTCAAGAGCACCTTCGCGCGCTACGAGATCCCCGTCGCCTTCCACGCGGGCGAGCCGCTCGGCGAGAACCCGCTGGTCTCCGTGGTCTCGTCGCTCATCCGGCTCTTCCTGAACGACTGGCCTCGTGCCGAGCTCCTCCGGTGTGCCAAGTCGAGCTACTTCGGGCTCCCTCCCGAGGAAGCGGCGCTGTTGGAGCGGTGGGCAATCACCCGTGGCGTGCGGGGAGGGCAGCGGGCATGGCGCGAGTACGCGCGCCGTGCGGGAGGCTCAGGCGCGATCCCACAGTGGATCAACCACCTGGGGGTGTGGCAGGGGCGCCTGCGCAACCCGGCCGATCCGTTTGTCTTCGCCAAGCTGATGGTGCTGATGGCGGGCGACTTCCGCCTGACGGAACGCGCGCGCTCCGGGGATCCCCGGCTGGCGGCCGAGGATGAGCGCGCCTGGCGAAGCGCGCTCTCCCTCCTCTGGGAGATCGCGGCTGTGGAGAGTATCGCCAACGAGGGGCCCGTCGAGTTCAGTGCTTTCGCGGACGCCGTGCTCTCCGGATGGGCCTCGAGTCTCTTCAACATGCCCGAGCCCGAAGAGGAGCACATCGAGATTTTGGAAGCGTTTGACGCGCGGCAGCAGGAGTTCGACGCGGTCTTCCTGCTCGCCCTCAACGAGCGCATCTTTCCGCGCGTTGTGGGCGACGATCCCTTCCTGCGCGAAGACGAACGCGAGGTGCTAGCGCGGCATGGGATTCGCCTGGCGCGCCAGGTGGAGTTGGCCGATGAGGAGCGCGCCCTCTTCTACCGCGTGATCACGGCGCCCTCGCGGCATCTCGTCCTCTCCTACGCGCGCACGGGTGCCGATGGCAGCCAGACGCTCCCCTCCTACTATCTGGAGGAAGTACGCGGGGTCTTTGCCGAAGGCGATGGGGCGCCGCCTACGATCGCGCGCACGCTGGCAGACGTCGTGCCGGACTTGGAAGACGCGGTGGGCCTGCGCGAGAAGGCGCTCTGCGCCGCTGCCGCGCAGGCAGGTTACCGGACGCTGGATGCGCCTGTGCTGGATGCGCTTCTCGCCGAGCTCGCGGCGGCGAAGCCTGAGCTGTTTGCCAACTGGCAGGGCTTCCTGCGTCCGTGGAACGGGCACGTGCTTCGCTCCGAGCCGCTGCGCGAGTGGGTTCAGAGGCAGGCCCGCGACCGGTGCTTCAGCCCCTCGGAGCTGGAGAGTTTCCTCGCCTGCCCGCACCGGCACTTTCTCAGCGCGCAGCTTCGCATCCGCGAAGTGAGCGAGGAAGCGGGCGCCGAGGAGATCGGCACGCTGCTCCATGCCGTCCTTCGCGTCTTCTTCCGCGAGTGCAGCCGCGAAGCCGGGCCTGATGCCGAGAGCTTCCTGCCGCCGGACGCCATGGAGCGCCTGGAAGCGATCCTGGATGCCCTCTTGCCCGAGGTGATCCACGACCCGCGCCGCTGGCGCGTGCGGATGATCCATCATGCGGCGCGTGAGTACTTGGAGCGCTTCCTGGAAGAGGAGTACGAATACCTGCTTCAAACCCGATTGGTGCCTTCGTACTTCGAGCTCGCGTTTGGGCCTCGGAGTGCCAGCCACGGTGATGCCCCCGACCCCGCCTCGTCGGCGACGCCCCTGGTGATCTCCAGCCCCGACAGCGATGTGGAGATCGCGGGGACGATTGACCGCGTGGACCGCACCCCGAATGGAGAGGCCGTGGTGGTCACCGACTATAAGCTCTCCCGAGGCAAACAGCTGAAGGAGATGCTGGCCGGGACGAGCCTGCAGATGCCACTCTACCTGCTGGCGATGGAGCAGGTGTTCGGCCTGCCTGCGGTCGCCGCCGTTTACCGGCCCCTGCGCGAGGAGGGCCCCTACTGGCTTTTCCGCCCCGGCCTGGTGCGCGACCTGAAACCGTGCGGGAAGGGCGACGGCGTGCCTGCGGCGCGTTACGCGGAGTTGATTGAGGTGACGCGCGCCGCCGTTCTGGTGGCGGCCGGCGGCATACGCGCCGCCGAGTGTGCGCCGATGCCGGGCGAGATCTGCGATTTCTGCCCCTTCCCCGATATCTGCCGGCCTGATGAGGCGGCCGTCTGACAGGGAGCTCCATGCCAGATCCGACACCCACCCAACGCGAAGCGATCCAGATGCTCGACCGGAACCTGCTCGTCTCCGCCGGCGCGGGATCCGGCAAGACCACCGTCTTGGTCAACCGGTTTCTGCGCATGGTGGCCGGCGACGCGGATCCCACGGCCCCGGCGGAGCCCACGGCTCCGGTGGATGGCGTGCTTACTATCACCTTCACCGACAAGGCTGCTGGCGAGATGCGCGAGCGGATCGCCGCGGCCCTCGCGGCACGCGGCCTCGTGGAAGAGCGCCGGCGCCTGGAGGTCGCGCACATCAGCACGATCCACGGCTTCTGCCGGCGCCTGCTCCAGGAGAATCCCTTCGAGGCGGGGCTCGATCCGCGCTTCGCCACCATTGAGGGGGCGCGCGGGTTGTTGATGCGCGAGGAGTGCTTCGAGCAGGTCGTCGAGCGCCTCTTTGAGACGGGCGACCGAGAGCTGGCGGGGATGGTGCTTGCCTGCCAGGATCTTCCCAGCCGCGAAGGGGGCGATGACGCGCTTGCCGGCCTGCGCGAGCCAATCCTGGCTGCCATCGACGCGATGCGGTCCCTGGGCTGGGAACCCTCGGACTTGCAGGCCTGGGTGGACGAGGGCGCGGATGGAATCCTCCGGCAAGTGGCGGCGCTCGTGGCCAGGCAGCTCAGCCCGATCTGGGAAGAGGCGAGGCGGGCGGTGCTCCCCCTGCGCGATTTTCGCCTATGGGGCGAGGCCGAGGAAGCCCGCTCCGCCTTGGATGAGTGGGCGCGCGCTGCCACGCCAATTGCGCCAGATGAGCCGCTCGAAGCCCTGGTCGAGCGCGCCGAGGAGCTACGTGCTCTGCGCGGGGTCACGGGGAAGGCGCCCCGTCGCCGCGAGTATTACCCCCGGGAGTTCGAGGAGCTGAAGGAGGCCCAGGAGAGGATCCAGACGCTCATCAAGACGCCCTTGGTGCAGCACCTCTCCCTGGAGCGCGAGATTGCCTCCGCGGAGCAGGCGGTGTGCTTCCTGCGCCTGGCTCTGGCCGTTTGGCAGGAGTATGAGGCGGCCAAGGAAGCGATCTCCTCGCTCGACTTCAACGACCTGCAGGCGCGGGCGCTGAAGCTGCTGGAGACGAGCGAAGGCGTGCGCCGCCGTTACCAGCGCAAGTTTCGCTACCTGATGGTGGATGAGTTTCAGGATACCGACCGCCTGCAAAGACGCGTGATCGACCTGCTGCGGGGCGAAAGCAACTTCTTCGTGGTCGGCGATGTGAAGCAGTCGATCTACGGGTGGCGGAATGCGGATGTGCGGATCTTCATGGAGCTCGACCGACAGTTCAGCGCCCGGGAACGGCTGGAGCCGGATCGCTTCCGGCGGCTCTCACTCGCGGACAACTTCCGCTCGCGTCCGGAGATCCTAACGTTCGTCAACTCCGTTTTCGCCGATCTCTGGGTCAACGTGCCGGAGGGCACGGGCGCGGTCCCCTTCGAGCCACTGGAGTCCCGGGGCCGCTTCGAGGCAAAGGAGGAGCCGAGCGTGGAGGTGCTCCTCGTCCGGCGCGGACCCGCCGCGGAGCGCCGGCAGCAGGAGGCGGATCTGGTGGCGAGACGGCTCAAGGAGCTGCACGATACGCTGCCGCTCACTTCACACCGCCGGCGCGGCGAGCGCGTCCGCTGGAGTGATTGCCTCATCCTCCTGCGCGCGCTCACTCACGTGAGCGTTTACGAGGAGGCGCTCGTCCGCCACGGGATCCCCTATTTCATCGTAGGCGGGCGGGGCTACTACGCTCGCCGCGAGATCCGCGACCTGGTCTGCCTCCTCCGCGTCATCGTCAGCCCGCTGGATGATGTGGCCACGGCTGCGGCGCTTCGCTCGCCCTTTGCCGGCGTCTCGCTCGATGCGTTGGCGGCTCTCTCGCGCCGGGCAAGGGAGCTCTCGGAGTCTCCCTGTCTCTATCGTGCCATTGAAGGCGTCCTGGACGATCCCGATCTCTCCGAGGAGGACCGGTCGGCGCTGCGCCGCTTCTATGCTCTGATTGAGCGGCTGCGGGGGATTTCGGATCGGATGAAGCCCGGCTGGCTCCTCGACCAGGCGATTGGCGAGACGCACTACGACGCCCGGATCCTGGCGCACCCGGATGGCCGGCGCCGGCTAGCCAACATCCGCAAGCTGGTGCAGCTGGCCAACGCCTATCCTGCTCCCGATGTGGCGGGCCTGGTTCGCTACCTGGAGAGCCTCTCGCTGGTGAGCACCGATGAGGGCGATGCGCCGTCGTACTCCGAGGCGTCGGATGTGGTGCGGATCATGAGCGTGCATAGAGCCAAGGGCCTCGAGGCTCCGGTCGTCTTCCTCCCGGACCTGGGCCGGCAGGTCCGCCCCAAAGCACCCGGCCTGGTCCATATCGATCCCGAGGAGCGCCTGATAGGGATGCAGGTGCCCGATGGGGGCGGCTGGGAAGTCTCGGTGGCGCTGGAGCTGCTCCACGAGCGGAAGGTGCAACGGGAACGCGAGGAGGAAGAAAGACTCCTATACGTGGCGATGACGCGCGCCGAGGAGCACCTGGTGTTGGTGGGACCAATGCCCCCCGGCGGTGACACGTGGGGAGAATGGCTGTATGGGCTTCGCCTGCCATTGCCCGGTCCGCCCGACACCCCGCAGGTGGTCCCCCTGCCCGGCATGGAGGGGGTTCTCGCGCGCGTGAGTGGCGATAAACCGGCGGATAGACCGGGATCCACAGATGAACACAGGTAAATGCCAGAAGAGCTGATGGGCTTTGGCTTGATGCCGGGTGCGGGCGATACTTCCTCCGGAATAGCCGGTTTGTTTTTCAAAGCTCATAACGCCCGCGTGGCCTTTGCTGGAAAGCAGCGCAGGCCTTTAGGTCCGCGCCTGTTGGACCACGCCTAACGGTTGGGAGGTGGAGATGCGGCGTAAGAGACGGTGGCGTGCTCTTTATACCCTGCTCCTCCTGGTGGGGGGGAGCGGTGCATTGGCCCACTTCTTCCTCGCGGCCCGGCCGGTGCAGGCAGGCGATATCCGGCGAGACCCGCAGGCGTTTGCTGGGCGGCATGTGACGGTGACCGGTACTGTTCTGGGGAGCGCGTCGCTGGGAGGGGCGCTGATGAGCGCCTTCGGGGGCGGCGCCGGCTTTTTCCTCCTCGACGACGGTTCCGGGCAGATCGGCGTCACGGTTACCGGTCTCCCGCCGGCCAAGGGGAAGCGAGTGCGCGTGCGGGGGAGGGTCGAGATCCTGGCCTCGCTCAGCCTTCCGGATTCGTGGGCCAAGGTGTTTGGCGGCGCGGGCGAGCTGTCGGCGGTGGTGGTGAGAGCGGAGGAGCTGAGCGTCGAGTAGCAAGCCGGGCGAATTGCGTGGAAGCCCTGCAAGGAGAACGGGCCAGGGTGGCGAAACCAGATTCTAGGTGATGTAGGAGCACCTCTTCGCGTGAAGAGGTGCGAGCGCGTTTTGGCCTGGCCGGAAGGCCAGGGCCATGCTGATAGAGTGTGGAGACCCGCCAGGGGGACTGGCGAGGTATCTTGGGGGAATGCCTGTGAGTGGGCGGTCTGCATCCGGTGCGGGCTGCAGGATTCCCATGGCAGCCCGCCGCTCGAGGGCCGGCTGGGCATCTTGGCCTGGCCGCCGCGCGCGGCCGACAGAGTGGCATTCGCGAGGAGGGGTTGAATGATCATGCTGTCCGCGTTTAGCGGCAGTTCAGACCGGCAGCCGGACAACCGCAGGGTGGCTTTGCTCAAGAGTCTGACCACTAATAATCGCTTCTATCTCCTGGTCGACCCCGATAGCGGCCTGAAAAACGCCGATACTATAGAACGCTTTCCCGAGGAATCGGTGCTTGGGATTGCCTACCCTTGCCTCGAGGACGGACTCAACGACTTCGCGATCATCCGCTCGACCTTCGAAACGCTCGACCAGTTTCCCGATGATGAGGAGCTGCGCACCGAGCTGATGGAGATCATCGCTGACGCCCAGCGTAAACTCGTCCTGCGCCTCGAGGAGTTGCGCGACCGGATCAGCGATGGCCAGGCCCATTTTCTGGGCACCGACCTGGAGGAGTTCAAGGGCCATATCGTCAACCTGGCGACCAAGGGAGTGCCTCGCAAGACCCTGGACAGCATGATGAAGCTGGACATCTTCGAGACGGTTGCCAGCACCGAGGCCCTCCTCAAGGGCGACTTTGCTCCAGAGTTCGTCTACATCTACGAGCCCCTGCCAGAGAATCCCCTGGATGAGCTTCTGCAGATGCCGCCGCGCCCGTTTATCGGGCGGATCTTCGACGATGTCCTCAAGAGCGTGCTCGCCGAAGAGAACTATGGCGACCGCCATATCTTCGACCGGAACGTCTTCCAGAAGTTCGTCGCCCTGATGTTCGTGAACTACGCTACGACGGACCCGGTCTTCTACGGCACCAACAAGGCGGATTACGGCGTATCTGCCGATAAGGATATGGACCAAACGCCCCTCTATGTGGCGGTTGGCAAAGCCTTGCGCCTGCTGGAGCGGCAGCGCCAGCAAGAGTTGCAGGGGCAGGGAGAGAGCCCCCAGGAGGCTCCCAGCGCGGCTGCGGATGCGCCCGAGCTTTCTCCCACGGACCAGCTGGTTCTGGCCCGGCTGCTCCCCATCTGCGACACCGCCCGGATACTGGTGACGCTCGATAATGGCCGGGCGCGTGAGTGTGGCGAGTACATTTTGCGCGAGGTGCATCACCTCTTCACCGATCTGCAGGAGATAGGCGTGATGTCGTCTGGCGCGCCTAGCCCCGTGGAGCAAGATTATCGCGACGAGTGACCGAGAGCCCAGAGCCGCGGGCGTCGGCCGCGCGGCTTTGGGCGGGATGGTTTTCGCCGTGCACTCTCGGAGAGGGCGGCGCCGTGGTAGCTCCACCGCGTCTCCCGTTGCAGCAGGATGGCCACGAAGGAGCAGCGCAAGGCCGGTCGGCGTGCTGCGCCAGCTGCGGCTCCGGGCTCGCCGGAGAGGAGCGACACTCTCGCCGCCGCATTCCACGCGCCGTGTCAGCACCTCGCTGTGGGTTCTCTGCCTCCTCCTTCTCCTTGCCGCAGGCCTGCCCGGCGTTGCGCAGCCCGGATCCGGCGATACCCCGGAAGCGTGGCTGATCCTCCGCGAGCCAGGTCTCGAACTCCTCTACCAGACTGGTCACGAGAGCGTGGCCCGGCGCGCGGCCCGCGCGGCCACGGCCGCTATCTGGCGGATCTCTTCCGAGTTGGGGAGCGAGCCGGACCAGCCGCTCATGCTCGTCATTCACCCGACGCACCAGGCGTTCGCGCGGGCCGTAGGCTCGCGCCGCGGACAGATGATCGTGGGGATCGCGTCTGGCGAGCGGGCGGTGGCGCACATCGATGGGAGCGGCGCGCTCGCCGATCTCGACGAGGTGATCGCGCACGAGGTGGCCCACCTGCTCCTCGCGCAGGCCGTGGGCGGCGCGCGCGTCCCCCGGTGGTTTGACGAGGGCTACGCGGAGCACGCCTGCGGCAGTCTCGAGTGGGCCTCGCGGGAGCTACTCGCGGATCACCTGGAGATGGGCCGCCTGGCTTCCCTGGACGAGCTTTCGGATAGCTTTCCGCGCGATGGGCAGGCTGCCGCCGTGGCGTATGCCCAGAGCCACGCCCTGGTGGCTTACCTTCTGCGCGAGGCGCCCGCCGGCGCGCTCCCGAAGCTGGCCCGGCGCCTGCGCGCGGGCGAGAAGTTCGAGAACGCGGTGATCGCCGCGACCGGGATGTCCGTTTCCGCCTGGGACGAGGCGTGGCGGCGCGATTTTCACGGGCCCTCGCGCTGGTACCCGTGGATCGCCTTTCTGGCCGGCGCCAGCGGGATCGCGATGTCGGTGCTCTGCCTTCTGGCCTACCGGGCGATCCGTCGGCGCATCGAGGCCCTGGATGAGGGAGATGAGTATGACCGACCTATCTCGATACGGCGTGCGCGGCGATGGCGTCGCCGATGACACTGCGGCGCTGCAGCGCGCCCTTGATGAGACCGCGGGCGAGCTGCGCCTGGCGCCCGGCACCTACCGGCTGACGCGCCCTCTGGAGGTGCGCCTCGACCGGGGACGCAGAGCGATCAGCGGCTCGGGGGGCACCGCGCGCCTGCTGATGGCTGGGCTGGGCCCGGCGGTACGGCTCACCGGCACGCACCGCGGAAGCGCCGCGCCCGAGCAGACTGCCGGGGAAGTTGCTGATAGTCAGCGGATGCCGGTGCTTTTCGACCTGGAGATCGCCGGCGAGCATCCCGAGGCGGATGGCGTGGAGATCGCCTATGCCTGGCAGCCGACGCTGAGCCGCGTGCAGGTGCAGCGCTGCCGGCATGGGATTCATGTGGTCGCGAACAACCGGAACGTTCTGATCAGCGATTGCCACATCTACCACAACGCCGGCGCCGGGATCTTCCTCGACAAGGTGGGGCTGCACCAGATCAACATCATCGGCTCGCACATCAGCTACAACCGGCGCGGTGGCATCAAGGTGTGGCGGAGCGAGATCCGCAACCTGCAGATCACCGGCAACGATATCGAGTACAACTTCGACCGCGACGCGGACGTCTCTGCCGACGTCTGGATTGAGACGGGCACGAGCAGCGTGCGTGAGGTGACCATCGCGAGCAACACCATTCAAGCGGTTCCCACTTCTGGCGGGTCGAACATCCGCGTGATTGGCCACAGCGTCGAAGTGGGACACAAGGCGGGCCTGATCAGCATCGCTGGGAACATCATCAGCAGCCAGGAGACGAACGTCTACCTCCAGTGGGCGCGCGGCATCACCTTCACTGGAAACACCTTCTTCAACGGGCAGCGGCACTCTATCCACGCCCGCCAGTCCACCCACCTCCTCGTCGGCTCCTGCGTCTTCGACCACAACCCTGACTACCCGCGCGACGCGCAGGATGGCCTGCTGTTCGAGGAGTGCGAGGGCGTGACCCTAACCGGCCTCCACCTGGTCGATCTCCTCGCCGGCTCGCCGGAACGCGGAGGCGCCATCGAGCTGCGCGCCTGCCGGGGGGTCTCCATCACCGACTGCCAGATTCTGAACCCGGCCCATCGCGGCATTGCCCTGGAGAGGTGTGATCGCGTCCTCGTCGCCAACTGCCTCATCGCCGACACCCGGGCACAGCCCAGCATGGTGGAGGCGATCCGCGACGAGGGGAGCACCCGCGCCTGCTTCACCGGCAACCTTTCGTAGCCGGGTCAGGGCACCGACAACAGCTCTCCCGCCTCGCCGAACCGGAGCGGCGTAGGCGTCTCGGCGATGCTCAGTCGCGGGTGGGCGCGTGCCTCCTCCAGGAGGGCGGGAGAGACGAGCATTCGCTCCAGGTGTGCCGTGTCGCGGATGATAACCAGGCGCACCGTCTCGCGCGGGAAGCCTTTCAGCGCGGTGGCGATGGCCTCGCGGTCGGTGGGGAGGGCCACGGGGAGCTTGATCCCGGCGAAGAACCCGGAAGTGAGCCCGTTCGCGTAGGTGGCCTGCCAGTCGATCTGGTTGCGCAGGCGCATGGTGATGACGTCGGCCATGCCGACGCCGATGGCGTTGCCGTGGCTTTCGGGCGTGAGGTCCAGGGCGACGATCCGGTCAATCCGGCGCTCGGGCGGGCCTCCTAGCCGGCGGTGCATGCCGATCACGTTGGGGTCCATGCCGGTGCCGGAGAGGTTTTTCCCCATCCAGCGCGTCACCAGGACGTGGATCGGGTCGAACGGGATCGATGGGAGAATCGAGCGCGCGAGCGCCAGCAACCGGCGGTCTGTCGCTTCAATGGCGCTGGGCGGCACCGCCTCGAGGACGCAAACGCGGTCGGCCGCGTTCTCGACGATTCCGATCCCGCCCAGGATGGGGAGACGCTCCAGGAGGACGCGCGTGGCTGGCACGATGCACTCCGGGAGGCCGCGCGCGTGGATCGTATCGGCGCCGCGCGGCCCTCCCAGGCCGATGGCCGCCATCTTCATCAGCCCGCTCCCGAGGTCGCCGGTGAGGATCGTGTGCGGCTTCACGCGGTTGATGAGGAGAACGCCATCCGCCTCACGAGCGAGCCGGTTGCAGAGCACGGGCAGGCCCTCCGGCGTTCGCCCTATCTCCACGGATTCCACGCAGGTGCGCACGGGGCAGCCCACGCTCTCCTCGGTGATCCCGTAGCCGCGCAGGACCTCCATCTGCCCGGCGGCGGTCGAGCCGCCGTGGCTGCCCATGGCGCCCAGGATGAACGGCCTACACCCGCGGGCGCGCGCGTATTCCGCGGCGGCGCGCAGGACGTCCACGATCCGGTCAATCCCCCGGCTGCCGGCGGTGATCGCGACCTCGCCACCACGTGGCCAGGGGTGCGAGGTCGCGAGCCCCTCCAGCGCGGCGCGCGTAGCCCCCGCGACGTCGGCGATCTCGCGCGTGTCGAGGTGCTGGCGGACCTCCCACAGCTCCAGTTCGAGCCCCTCCACGCCGGCGCCCCCCACCGCCTGGGTGGGTGAGAACGTTGGGCCTGGGGCTTGCGCCCCGGCGGCCTGCGACTTACAGCACTTCATCGATGTGCAGCGGGATTCCCTTCTCGCGGAGCGCCTTCTGGATCGCGTCCACCGGCACTTCGCGGGGCACGGTGCCGTTTTGAATCGCGAGTGTGGCCGCGAGCCCGGCCACCTGCCCGGTGTGCGCCGCGGGCGGGATCACGCGCAGGACCTCCCAGGCGTCGCCCTCGCTGTCGATGCACCGTCCGGCCGCGAGGATGGCATCGCGCCCGCGCGGCACCAGGGTGCCGTACGGGATCTCCCAGATGGGGCCGGGCTTGCGCCAGTCCGGCGAGATTCCAATCGAGTCCTCAAACCGCTGGCCGTCCTGACCATCCGAGAGCGTGGCCTGGCCCACGATTCGCCGGGTCCGGCGGAACTGCGCCATCGCCGGGAGGGTGATCGGGTAGAGGTTATGCCGGTCCTTCTCTCCACCTTCCGCGTGGAGCTTCGCGTAGTGCTCGCGGAGGAGGTGGTACGTCTCCTGGACGTAGGCGGTCACGTCTTTCCCGTCGGTGGCATCCCAGCGCCGGCGCTCCGGATCGATGCTGGCCTGCCCGGGCTGGCTGCGCAGGCGCACGCCGTCGAGCAGGGCAGAGGCATCGCCGGATTCGGCCACCTGGCGCGCCGTGGCGAGCGACGCCTGGAAGATCCAGATGCTGGTGAAGTTCTCGCCGTAGGCGCACTCGCACCCGGCGCGGTAGGCGACGTCGGCATCGCCCGTGGCGTCGATGACGCACTTCGCGTAAACGGCGCCGCGCCCGCTCTTGTTCTCCACCTCAACGCCAACGACGCGGTTTCCATCCAGAATGGGGAGGCAGACAAGCGTGTCGAGCCACAGGTCGACCCCCGCCTTCATCAGGAGCTCGTCCAGGGCGAGGGTGAACGACGCGGAAGAGAAAGTGAGGCGGTAGCGATAGTGCTTGCCATCCACGGGCGACTGCCGCCACTGCGCGGGAACATCGCCCGGGCCGTAGCGCGCGCTCTCGTGGAGGAACTCCTCGGCCATACCGAAGAGGACCTGGCGGCCGTAGCCGTCGCAGAGCGGGAGGTAAATGTTGATCAGGCCGGTCGTCGCCAGGCCGCCTGTGAAGACCGTCTTCTCCAGAAGCGCCACTTTCAGGCCAGCGCGCGCCGCCTCCAGCGCGGCGGCGCACCCGGCCACACCAGCGCCGGCGACTAGGAGATCGTAGCTCTTCTCGAACTCCATTTGGCTCACACTCCAATCGCAACGTGCCCCTCGGGCGGGGCTTATTCCTCCGCCTCCTCAAACCAGATGGACGGCGGGCCCTGCGAGTAATCGATGACATAACGCCCGCCAGTCACGGGGTAGATCACCTGGCTGGCGCGCTCGAAGTCCTCTGGGCCTGGGATTTGCAGCGCGGCCTCTCCCTCCTCGCGCAGGTAACAATCGGCGAAACGTTCCACCACCCGGTCGCGATTGCCCACGGGATGACCGGTGGTCGTCACCGCCTCGCCATCCACGTGCCACGGCGTCAGGAAGTGCGCATCCGGGCGGAAGCCGGCGGCGACCATGTTGCGGAAGATGGTGATCTTGTGTATCGCAGGGCAGGAGGTGTCATCCAGGCCGTGGACGATCACCACCTTGTTCGCCGGATTCGCCGCGTACTGCAGCACCAGGTGGCTCGGATGACCGGGGTCGAGGAGCTCCTGGCGGGCGGGCGAGAGGTAGGCCGGGCTGCTGGGGTCGCGCGAGTAGCCGGCGTTCAGCTGGCTGCCGCATTCCCCGGTGCCATACGCGATGCCGTCGGTCAGCCCGGGCATGCCACAGATATCGACCACGCAGGCGAAGGTGTGGGGCGCGAACTTGTTCACCATCAGGCTGACGTTTCCACCGCCGCTTCCGCCCATCGAGTAGCACCGCCTGGGGTTGAACTTCACCCCGGCATCCTGAAGCTGGCGTCGGATGTGGTAGAGGGCGCGCAGGCAATCGATCGCCTGCAGGTAGCCGTGGTCGTACGGCTTCTCTCCAGGGATAACCGGCTCGCCGCCGCCGCTTTGGAGGTAGTTGACGCTCACCGCGATGACGTTGTAGCGGTCGGCAAACCGCCGGCACCACGCCACGTAGTGGGGCTCGTTGTAGCGCCCGCCCCAGTTGTGGAGCACGAGCATCAGCCCCGTGTTGGCGCTGATTCCCGCCGCGGGAAGCTCCAGATGCATCTTCACCCTGCGCTCGCCCGGTTGGAAGGGCCACTCTTGCGCGATAAACTCCTGCTCGTTCTCCAGCACTCGCGTTCTCCCTGCCGGCGCCTGGCCGGCGTGCCATGCCTGCCGGCTCTTCTGCCGTCACCGAGATGCTTTCGCCGCTTTGGACGCGGAAACCTGCACGAGACCGGCCCGGCGCGTGGCCCTGCCGCGCCCGGCGCGCCCTGTTCTCCCTCGCCCGTGTGATCTTCCAGCCGAACGGGTATGATTACAGCGGGGTAGAGGGAGAGGGATTTGCGGCATTGGCGATGCTTCCTGGTCGGAGTGCTGGTGGCTGCTGGCCTCATGCCACCAGTGGGCGCGCTCGGTGCAGAGGAGCGCCCGCGGCTGGGACTCGCCCTCAGTGGAGGGGCCGCCTTGGGATTGGCGCATGTTGGAGCCCTCGTGTGGCTGGAGGAGAACCGCGTGCCGGTTGACTACGTGGCCGGCGCGAGCATGGGCGGGCTGGTCGGCGGCCTCTACGCCATGGGAATGCCTGCCGACGAGATCCGCCGCCTGGTGCTCGATTTGGACTGGGACGAGATCTTTGGTCCCTGGCCTCCCTTCCGTGTTCTGACCTTCCGGCGCAAGCAGGACGCCGTGGACTTCCCAGGAGGCAGTCGGTTCGGCTTGCGCCACGGCATCCGGTGGCCTAGCGGGCTCGATCCCGCGCAGCCGGTCAATCTCCTCCTCAGCCGGCTGGCGTTGCCCTATTCGCCGTTGCGCAGCTTCGACGACCTGCCGATTCCCTTCCGGTGCGTGGCGGTCGACCTCGTCCGGGGCGAGCGCGTCGTCCTGGGAGAGGGCTCGCTGGCGATGGCTCTGCGCGCGACGATGGCGGTGCCGGGCCTCTATACTCCTGTGGAGTCTGAGGGCCGGGTGCTCGTCGATGGCGGGCTTCTAGATAATCTGCCCGTGGATGTCGCTCGTGGGATGGGTGCGGAGGTGGTCATCGCGGTCGATGTGACGGGCCCGCTGAGTGAGAGCCAGTTTGCCCGCTCGCCGCTCGAGATATTGAACCGATCCGTGGACGTGGTCCTCCACCAGAGCGTGCGCGCCAACCGGGAGCGGGCGAACGTCATTATCGAGCCCAAGCTGGAGGGTCTGGGCGCGGAAGACTACGAGGCTGCGGCGGCGCTCATCGACGCGGGCTACGAGGCAGCGGCGGCGCGGGCTGCTGAGTTGCGGCGCTATGCGCTGAAAGCGCCCGAATGGAAGGCGCATCTGGCCCAGCGCCGGGCGCGGAGGCGCGCGGATGGCTTCACTCCCCGGTTCCTGCAGCTCGCGGGAGGATGTGTGGCCACGTGCCGCGCGGTGACGGAGAACCTCCGCCCGTTCATCGGCCGCCCGTTGAACGTTTCAGAACTCGAGACAGCGCTGATGGCCCTCGCGGGTCAAGGACGCATCGAGGGCCTGCTCTACGAGAAGGCGGAAACCGGAGGGGAAGAGGGTCTGATGATCTTCATCCAGGAGAAGGATTACGGCCCTCCCTTCATCCATGCGTTGATCGATGTCAACGGCGCCGATACCGACGCCGTGCAGTTCAACGTGCCGATGCGCCTCTCCATGCTCGACTTCCAGGGCTCGGGCGCGGAGCTACGCGCCGATGTGACGCTCGGCTCGCGGACCCGCTTGGCGGGGGAGTACTATCGCCCGCTTGGCCGCCGGCAGTGGTTCATCGCCCCGCGCGCCCTCTACCGGCGAGAGGCGACCTCCTGGTCGCCCCTTGGAGCCTACTCGACGCGCGAGCTTGGCCTGGGCCTGGATATCGGCTGGAGCTACGGGCGCACGAGCGAGCTCCGCCTGGGCGTATGGAGTGGACACCTGCGCGTCTCTCCCCGAGGAGAGAGCACGGTTCCGCTCCAGGATGGCGCGCACAGCTTCCTCTCGGTGCGCTGGACGACGGACCTCCAGGATAGCGCGGTGATCCCCACGCGAGGCACGCGCTTTCATGTAGATGGTCGTTGGTATTTCCACACGCCGGGCGCCGCGCCGGGCTTCCCGGCACTCCAGGCCGATGTAACGCGCTTCTCCCCCCTCGGCCCGCACGAGACGCTTTTCCTCTTCGGGTCGGTAGGTGTGACGTTCACGGCCACGGCGCCACTGGCCAGCCGGCTCGAGACCATCAGCCCGCTGCGCCTGGGGCTTGGGCTGGACACGCAGCCGTTCGGGAGCCACCACCTCCTGGGAGGTATCGGCTACCTCCGCGGTATCTCGCGCCTCCCGGCGCCCGTCGGGCGCACGGTCTATCTGGGGGTGTGGTATGCCCGAGGGGGCGTCTTCGAGAGCTGGAGCAACGCCCGCCTGGTGGGCAGCCTCGGCGGAGGCGTTTTGGCGGAGACGATCGCGGGCCCGGTCTTCCTCGGCACCAGCTGGTCCGGCGGCACGCAGCGGATCTACTTCTCCGTCGGGCGTTTCCTCAAATCCACGGCGCTCTGAACGGTCGTGCGCGAAGAGGAGTTCTCCGGGCGCGGCGGAAACTGAGGAGTGTGATGTTGAACTGGGTCCAGCCAAGAGTAGATAGCGCGGAGCTGGCCGAGGCGCTCCCGCGCGAGTTTGAGGGACTTCCCGCCGATCTGTGCCTCCTGCCGGGGGCGGGCACGGGCAACCGCTCGTTCCGGGCAGTTCCTGGTCCGTCGGATGGCGAACGCACCGGGTGGTTCGTGCGCGTGCGCAACCCGAAGTATGCCGCCGAAGACGCGATGCGCTTCGAGCACGACCTCCTGACGCACCTGAAAGCCGCCGGGCTGCCGGTGTACCCGCCTCTTCTTTCGAGGAGCGGCGAGCCGTGGGCCTGGATCGGGAACGCGTGCGTGCAGCTCTCCCCGCTCGTCGCGGGGGAGGCGTATGCCGCCGGGAACGTGGAGCAGATCGCTGCGGCGGCGCGGTTCCTCTCGCGCCTCCACCGCGAGGGCCGGCGCTTCCTGGGCGACCCGCGCAAGCAGTGGGATCGGGAAGACAGCTTCATGATCGCCTTCGCCGGGTTCGACCTGGTGCGCAACCGCGACACGTCCGGGCGGTATACCGCCGACCTGAACGCGGTGGCGGCGAGCATCCACCGGTTCATGCGCGAGCTGCCTCCGCAGCGCTTCTGGAAGCTGCCGCAGAGCGTCGTTCACGGCGATTTCCACCAGGGGAACCTGCTCTTCAAGGGTGACCGTCTGGCGGGCGTCTTCGACTGGGACTACGCGTGCGAGCACCCGCGCCTGAAGGATATCGCCAACGCGCTGATGTTCCTCTGCGCGCGCCTGCCCCGCCCGCTGGACGCGGCGGATATCCGGTCCTACGTCCAGCCGATGCGCTTCGAGCCGGAGTGGGTGGATGCGTTTTTCGCGGCGTATGAGGAAGCCGAGCCCCTCACCGCCGAGGAGTGGATCGCGCTCCCCGCGATGATGGTGGGGCGCTGGCTGCAGATCCGGAGCTGCGCGATCATCAAGCTCCCCGAGGAGGAGCGTCTCGACGTTTTCTGCGACGGCATGGCAGAGACGCTAGACCGGCTGTGGAGCTTCTCGGTTCGGTAGCGAGCTAGCTCCTGAACGGCGCGGGAGAGACGCAGAGAGGGGATGCTCCCGAGAGGCATCCCCGAGAGCGCTGGAGGAGAACGATGTTGGATCAGGTGAAAGTAGGCTTTATTGGCGCCGGCGGCAACGCCAGCGGGCACATGCAGCGAGTCGCCGAGATCGAGGGTGCGCGGATTACGGCGGTTTGCGACCTGGTTCCCGAAAAGGCCGAGGCCGCCGCGGCGAAGTACGGGGCGACCGCCTACACCGACTACCGGCGCCTGCTGGACGAGGCGGATCTCAACGCCGTCTATGTTAGCGTGCCCCCGTTCGCGCACTACGACGCCGAGATCCTGGCGGCCGAGCGCGGGCTGCACCTCTTCGTCGAGAAGCCGGTGGCGCTTACCCTGGAGAAGGGGCTCGAGATTTGGGACGCGATTGCCCGGGCGGGCGTCCTCTCGTGCGTGGGCTACCAGCTTCGCTACTCGCCTTATGTCGATCCGATCCGCGAGTTTCTGGCCGGCAAGAACCTCCTGATGGTCTCCGCGCGCCGCTGGGGCAGCCTGGTGAGCACCCCCTGGTGGCAGAAGATGGAGCTCTCGGGCGGCCAGCTGGTGGAGCAGGCGACGCACGAGATGGATCTCATCCGCTACTGGGCCGGGGAAGTCCGCGCCGTCTACGCGACCTACGCGCGCAAGGTGCATGGCAACGTGCCCGGGATCACCATCCCCGACCTCCAGGCGGTGCAGCTGGAGTTCGCCAGTGGCGCGATCGGGCAGTTTGTGACGAGCTGCACGGGGTGCCCAGGCGGGCGCGGGTTTGAGTTCTTCCTGGAAGGCATGAAGCTCACCTACGATGGGAACGCCCCCGTGCTTACGCCGGCGGGCGCCGCGCCGCTCGACGTGGAGCCGCGCGAGGCCGAATCGATTGACCGCGTCTTCATTGAGGCGGTGAAGACGGGCGACGGCTCGCGGATCAAGTCGACCTATCTCGACGCCCTGAAGACACTCGATGTGACCCTGGCGGCCAACCTTTCCGCGAAGGAGCGCCGGCCGGTGGAGACCTACTTCTCCTGGTAGCTCGCGAGTGACTCCGGCGCTTGCCATGGCCTCCCTCGCCGTGGCAAGCGCCGGTGCAGACCGTGCCTACTCCAGGATCGCCACCGGGCGGATCGCCTGCATGGTCGCGCCTTCTTCGGTGGTCGCCCGCACCCGCACGAGATACAGCCCGCGCCCAAGCCGGCCCGGAATTGCCATCACGTTGAGGCCCGCGTCCGAGGCCCGGGCACGCGTGGCGACCGCCACGACCCTGCCCGTGGGCGACAGGAGCTCCGCGTCCACGACCGCAGCGCGCGAGAGTGTGAACTGGAGTGCTCCGCTTCCCGAGCGTGCCTTCACCAGGTGGATCCCGGTGATGACCGGTGGCGCCGTCTCCACTGGCCGGGCAATGATCTGGAAGCGCCGCGGCTCGCCCGACGCCCGGAAGCGATAGCTCCCGCTGGCGCGCAGGGAGCGCCGCGCCCCGGTTGCCTTGTCGACCAGGGTGAGCCCGATGCCCTTCGGCAACGTCCGCAGGTCACACGTCACGACCACCTCGCCGGCGTCCGGCAATTGGCCGGTGTCGACGACTATCTCCCACTCGTGGCTCTTCCCAAAGCCCAGGCGCACGTCTGCGGCCAGCAACCGCCCGTTCCGCTCCAGTCCGGCGCGGAGCCGGTTGCCAGCCACGCCCTCCGGGGGAAGCTCCGCCGATACCGCCCGCGCGCCGGCGCCCAGCACGAGCGTTCGGGCGCCCATCGGCCCGCGCACCGAGACCGGCACGCACCACCCCGGGGCGCCAGTCCGGGTCGCCGATTGCGCGGCGAGCGCGTTCGGGTCGGGCAGGATCAGCCGGCACTTCGCGCGCGCCTTCACCCAGTAGCCGTGCCAGGGTTCCAGCCGGTCGGCGGTGATGCCCGGTAGGAGGGTGGAATCATACACCAGGACGTAGCTTCCCGTGCCCGGGTCGAGAGGGTCCGGCTGGAAAGCGAACGCGAACTCCTCCAGGAGGTGACTCGCGGACGCGAGGGGCAGGGGTGCGTGCCCATCCTGCTTCACCTGCAGCGACTCCAAGCGCCATGGCACCGGTGCCGGGAAGGGTGAGCCGATGAAGTTCCAGCCCGGCTCCAGGTCAACCGCGACCGCGCCGGAAGGCGCGGGGCCGTCGAGCGCGAGCGCGACCGGCGTGCCTGGCTTCAACCAGTAGCCGCGGCCGGGCACGAGCGTCTCCGGAGCATCCTGGTAGCCGGCGAGAACGTCTCCCGCCTGCGCGGCGGCCACGGGATCGTAGACTTTCATCGGCACCTGGGAAAGCCCGAGCGCCTCCCGCGTGGCGTTGGGCGGAGACGTGCTGAGCGCAAACGTCTGGAGGCGCGCCGGCAGCCAGCGCGGCATCTCGGACGAGAGCGTGATCTGTCGGGGAGCCGACGCGGGCGACCAGCCGAGGCCGTCGTGGGCGTAGGCGGTGCAGGAGTAGGTGCCGGCGGGCAGCGGCGCCGTGGGCGATGGGGTGCAGCGGGCGACCTCGCCACTCGCGTACCCGGCTTCCGCACTCCACCCGTCCGTCGACACGGTCTGGTCCACAACCCGGACCTCCTGGCCGTCGGCGCTCAGGACGAGCTTCAGCTTCAGCCGGTCACCTGGGTCGTCATCCGACACCCGGATCTGGAGCACGGGCGTCGTGGAGACGACGTAGCCCTCGGGCGGGTAGACCCACTCCGGTGGCTCGGGCGGCAAGTTGACGGTGAAGTGCCCGGGCTCGCTCTCGACCCAGGTGTTGCCTCCGTCGGCGGACGCGGAGGCACGCCATTCGCAGGGGCCGGGGGGCAACTTCGGCACGGTGATCGTAGCCACGGCTCCAGCCTCGTAGGGCCGGCTGTTCCGGTCGAAGGCGGCGGCGCCGTTTGGGTCCGTCTGATCGAGCACGATGGCCGGGCCGCCCGCGGGGGTGAGGGCAACCCGGTAGCGGATGAGGGCGCTTCCGCTGGCGCTGCACCGAATCCGCAGGGAAAGGGTAGGGCGGACGGCGGCACCCTCGGTGGGCGAGAGGAGCTCTGGCTGGCTGAGGGTGACGTTGGCACCGATGATCGCATCTACGAACCGGGGGAGGTCGATGCGCCCGGCGCCGTAGGTGTTGTCGGGGCCGACGACCCCCAGATCGACCGCTGTGCTCTTGAGTGCGATCTCCAGGGCGTTGACGGTTGGCGAGAAACCGCGGGCGCGCGCCGCGCTGATTGCCAGTGCGGCGGCGCCGGCCACGTGGGGGCAGGCGTTGCTCGTACCGCTGGAGTAGAGGTAGCCGCTAGGGTCCGTCTCAGCCGTCGTGCAGGAGAGGATCTCTTCGCCTGGCGCCGTGACATCCGGCTTGATGTAGGTGAGGCCGTCCCACACCACGGGGCCACGGCTGCTCCGGAGCCAGATGGTGTCTTCCGGGCCGGTCGCGCCGACGCCTACCGCGGTGGGGTAGTCGCCAGGGAGGACCGTCGTCTTTGGACCTGGCCCGGAGTTCCCGATCGCGAAAACGGGGAGGATGTTCGCCGCGCGGAGCGCTTCCAGGGTGCTTTTCAGGGTAGGGTTCCAATGGCCTTCGAGGTGAGGCCCGCCCAATGAGCAGTTCACAATGTCGGCGCCGTCCGCGGTGTTGGGGTTGCCGTCCGGGTCCATTGCCCACTGCATGGCGGCGATGGCCGTATCGATCAGGCCGCCGCTCTGCGCGTCGAGCGCTTTGGCCACCAGGAGGGTGGCGTCCGGTGCGATCCCGACCACCCAACCATCCGCGTTGATCCCTGCGATGGTGCCCGCGACGTGGGTTCCGTGGGCCCACTCGGCGTCGTCATACGGCGCGGTCTTTCCGGCGACGAAATCCTTCCAGGCGCGTATCTTGCCGGGCTGCTGGAACTGCGGGTGCTCGGGCGTGATCCCGGTGTCAATCACAGCCACGGTGACACCGGTACCGCGAATGGCGGGGTTGCGCTCCCAGAGCTCGGGCGCGCCGATCTTCACCAGGCCCCAGGAGGTCCGATCGCTCTGCCGGCTCGCCCCGACCACGCGCGTGCGCTGAGCAGGTGGCAGGGTGACCGGCTGCGCCGGCAGGACCGAGGCCACCGCCGGGTCGCGGCGCAGGGCCGCGATGACGCGCTCGCTCGCCTGAACCCGGATCGCGTTGACGATCCAGAGCGGCTCGTACTCCTGGACCTCGCCCTGCCGCCGCCATGCTTCCAGCCGGATCAGCAGGGGCGCCTGGGTGCGCGTGGCCGTCTGCCGCAGTTGGGCCACGACGGCACGCCGGTTCCCCCGGGCGGCGTTGAGGTCGACACTCTCTTTCAGGCGCACCAGATACCGCCGCGGCGGATCCTGGGCGGTGACGCTCGCCAGGCCCGCCAGCACCCAGGCCGCGATGAGGAGCAGCGCGAAGTAGCAGGGGATGGGCGCTCGCCGGGTAGACAACGCCGGTCTCCTTCCATCTGACGGGCCAAGCCGGCGCCCGCACACCAAGTCCTTCGCCGTCTCCCGCGCGCTCTCCTTGCCGCGCGAACACCGGCCCGCGCGGGCGGCGCGGGGATGGGTTGGCATTGACAGGGCTGGTTGGCCGCGGCTATAATGGCCCCTGGTAGACAGCCACACGGTTGAGGCGGCCTGAGAGGCCGTACGTTGGAGATAGAGGGTTATCTGATGAAGTTGCTCTTTGCGAAGGATTACACGCGCGAGGAGCTGCTGCGCGTGTTGCAGCCGCGCGCGGCGGCGGATCTCGCGGTGGCAGAGCAGGCGGTGCGCGCGATCTGCGCGGACGTGCGCGCCCGGGGCGATGATGCCGTGGTCGAGTACACCCGGCGGTTCGACTCGCCGGCGATCACCGACGCGTCACGGCTCCGGGTGACGCCCGAGGAGATCGCGGGAGCCGCCGAGCAGGTGTCGCCGGCCTACCGCGAGGCGGTAGACGCGGCGATCCGGCGCATCGAGCGTTACCATCAGAAGCAGCTTAGGCCTTCGTGGTTTGATACGAGTGATGGCGTCCTCCTCGGGCAGTTGATCCGCCCGATCGAGCGTGTCGGCCTCTACATCCCGGGTGGCAAGGCGCCGCTCGCGAGTACGCTCCTGATGACGGCGATTCCCGCGCGCGTGGCGGGAGTGCCGTTCATCGAGCTGTGCACGCCCCCGGGGCCGGATGGCCGCGTCGACCCGCACATCCTCTACGCCGCCAGCGCGTGCGGGATCGAGACCGCATTCAAGGTGGGTGGCGCCCAGGCGATTGCTGCCATGGCGTATGGCACGGCAACCGTGCCCCGGGTCGACAAAATCGCCGGCCCGGGCAACATCTATGTCCTCCTGGCCAAGCGCGAGGTGTTCGGCGACGTCGGGATCGAATCGTTGCCCGGCCCCTCCGAGATCGCCGTCCTGGCGGACTCCACGGCGCGCCCGGCTTACGTGGCGGCGGACCTCCTCTCTCAGGCCGAGCACGGCGGCGATAACCTCTCGGTACTGGTGACGCCTTCCGAGGATCTCGCTCGCGCGGTGATCGCGGAGGTGGAGCGGCAGACGGAGCGCTCGCCCCGCGCGGAGATCATCCGCCAATCGCTCGCGTTCGGGGGCGCGTGCGTCGTCGCCTCGTCGCTGGACGAGGGGATCGAGATCGTCAACGCCTTCGCACCGGAGCACCTCGAGATCGTCACGGCGGAGCCGATGGCGCTTCTTGGCCGGATCAAGGCGGCCGGCGCCATTCTTCTGGGCGAGGCTTCGTCCGAGCCGGTGGGCGATTACATCGCCGGCCCGAGCCACGTTCTCCCCACGGGGGGCACGGCGCGCTTCTCCTCGCCACTCAGCGTGGACGACTTCCTGGTGAAATCCAGCGTCATCGCCTACACCCCGGAGCGCCTGCGCGCCGATGCGGAGCACATCCTGGCCCTGGCCGAGGTGGAGGGCCTGGACGCGCACGCCAACGCCGTCCGCGTCCGCCTGGCGAACGAGTGACCCTCTTCCGACCAGGGGGAGCCGGGCTCTCTGCTTGGTAAAGGAGAAGGCGGGCAGGGCGCCGAACGGAGGGGTAGGCACGGCCGTATGGCACGCGTCCCTGATGGCTCTGTGCTTTCCGCAGGCTGCTTCTGGCTCACGGAGGGAAGGAGACACCCATGCGCATCGGGTGCTGCGCCTACTCGTACCGCGACGCGCTCACCAGCGGCTCCATGACCCTGGAACAGTTCCTGGATGCCGCGGTCGCGATGAATCTCGACGGGGTGGAGCTGACCACCTACTACCTGAAGCAGACCGACCGCGACTACCTCAACCGCATCAAGCGCGAGTGCTTCCGCAGGGGGCTGCACATCTCCGGCACCGCCGTGGGCAGCAACTTCTGCCAGGCCGAGCCCGCGAAGCGCCGCGAGCATGTTCAGATGACGAAGCAGTGGATCGACTGCTCCGTGCTCCTGGGAGCGCCGTGCATCCGCGTCTTTGCCGGGCCCGTGCCGCCCGGGCACACGGAGGAGGACGCCGTCGCGTGGGCGGTGGAGTGCCTCCAGGAGTGCGCCGAGCATGGCGCGGCGCGCGGAGTGGTGGTGGCCCTGGAAAACCACGGGGGGATCACGGCGCGGGCGGAACAGGTGGTGCGCCTGGTGAAGCTGGTGGACCGCCCCTGGTTCGGGATCAACCTCGACTTCGGCAACTTCCGCGAAGACCCCTACCGCGAGTTTGAGATGGTGGCGCCCTACATGGTCTCGGCGCATGCCAAGACGCACTGGCGCGGCCCGAGCGGCGAGGAGCCGGTGGACTACCTTCGCGCGCTCCAAATCGCGCGCGACGCGGGCTACCGCGGCTACGTCAACATCGAGTATGAAGGCCGGTCGGATCCGGCCACGGCGGTGCCCCGCTTTGCGGCGGAGCTGAAAGAGATCATGCGCCGCCTGGCTTGACTTTGCCGCTCTCCAGCTGCGCGTCATCGAAGATAGCGGTCGGATCACGCTGCCTGCGGGTAGGAGTTGCTTCCCCATGTACCATCGTCTCGTCGCCATCGTCTGGCTGGTTCTCGCATGGTGCCTGCCGGTGACTGCCGCTGAACCCGGATCTAGCAAGCCGGAGCCGAACGCGGGCCGGATCGTGGTAGCCGTCGCCGGGTTCGTCGGCGACGACACGCGCCTCCGCAATGCGATCACCCAGACGTTCACCGTCTCGCTCGCCCAGTCGAAACGCCTCCGGCTGGTCGAGCGCGAGCGCCTGGCCAAGATTCTGGAGGAGCAGAAGCTGGAGAACAGCGGCCTGGTCGACCCGGAGCAAGCGGCGCGGATCGGGAAGCTCCTGGGAGCGAGCAAGCTGGTCGCTGGCGGCGTCACCCGCCTGGGGAGCCTTGTCTCGATTGATGCCCGGCTGATCGATGTTGAGACCGGCAAGGTGGAGGACGGCGGCGCCGAGCAGGTGTTCGGGCGAATACAGGGCGAGGGAGAGGAAGTCCACGCCCTCGCACGCCAGCTGGCGACGCGGTTCCATCGCGCGATCACGGGCGAGTGGCTGCCGCACGCCTTGCTTTCCGACCGTGCTGGCCTCTCTCCCGGCGCTGAGATCGATCCCCTCGCTCTCCTGGAGCGCGGAGACGGCGGGATCCGCCTGGAGGTAAAGCTCGACCGCGACGAGGGGAGCACCTATCGCTGGGGCGAGACGATGCGGATCTCCTTCCGCGTCGATACCCCCTGCCATGTCTACCTCTTCAATGTGGACACCGCGCGCCAGGTGACGCAGCTCTATCCCAACGAGTGGCATCGCGACGAGAGGGTGGAGGCCAACCGCTGGTACCAGGTGCCCGGACCCGGTGAGGAGTGGGAGCTGGTGATCGAGGGTGAGATGGGGCTCGAGGAGATCATCGCGATCGCTTCGACCCGGCCGCTGGGCACCCCGGCGTCGATTGCGACGGTGAGCAAGAGCGCCGCGCAGTTCGCCGGTAAGACGGTGATGCCGAGGCTGCGCCAGGCCCCAGCTGCCTGGGCAGGCGCGCGGATCCGGTTCTTCACCACGAAGTGAGCCTCCGGGTGGTCTATTTCAGGTAGAGGTGGACCTGGCGGCGCTCGGGGAGCCTGCTTCGGAGGAACTGCTCGCAGGCGTGGATGGGGTAGAGCAAGTTATCCCAGCGCGGGTCCGGCGTGGAGAGGGGCGCACGCTCGGCGATGAGCCAGCGCGAGATTGTGTCGGCTTGCGCCAGGATCTCCGGATCGGGTGGGATCTCCACGCGGAGGAGGCCATGATCCGTGTCGCTTCCGCGAGGGTCGCGAATCCGGACGTACCAGGAGTACCAGTGGCGCGCGGTCGCCGCTCCGGCATCCGCCCGGCTACCCCGGGGCAGCTGGAATGCCGTGGTCCGGTGCCACTTCGGGAGGGTCATCACGCGAAGCTGCTCCTCGCCATCGAAGAACTGCGCCCCGAACGACTTGATCACCCCCACCATCCGCCCGCGCACGTCGAGCTCCGGAAGCAGCATCAAGGGGCCGTCGACCATCAGCCAGCCCTCTTCGCGGGCGGCAACCCACTGCCGGATCAGCTCCACCTCGATCTGCCGGCGCATCCGCTGCGACTTGCTGTGCGCCAGCGCGCGCAGGGCAACGGCTTCGCGCGGGGCGTTCTCGCTCTCATCCATCGTGTTCTCGACGGGCACGCCAAGGCTTTCGAGGAGGCTGTAATCCACGTACGCCTTAGGAACGAGCAGGTGCCGGCGGACGCCGCTCCAGCGCCAGACGCGGAGCGTTCGGGTTTCGGGGTCGCGCTGGAGGATGGCGGCGGCGCTGAGGTGGTGAACCAGGGGCACGTTGTCGACGTAGCAGATCAGGTGGCTATACTGCACGCCATCGAGGAAGAACCGGAAGCCCGAGGCGCTGCCGCCCTCGCCAGGGCGATAGCCGGTGTCGCGCGCTTCCAGAGCGCCGGTTTCAACCAGGTGGACGGCGCGGTCAAACGGCTCCGATTCCGTGTGGAGCGTCTCTTCCGGATCCGCCTGGCGGACGATGGTGCAGGTGCGCCCGGCGCGCTCCTGCCGCGCCAGGAACTCGCGAACGCCCGTGACCAGCGGATTGACCAACGCGCGCCTCCCTTCCAATCCCCTGGCGCCAGTATAGCAGGAAGCCAGGCACAGGGTCAAGGAGTTGCACGCAGTGCCAGGAAGCCCGCCGCCGGGCTGCGAACAGGTAGGGTGAGGTCAGGGGCCGGCGGGGGATGCCTGCCGGCCGGGCGCGGGCGAGAGTGGGACCGCGCGTTGGGAAGCGACGATCAGGCAGGAGAGACCATGCACCACCTTTGTGATCACACTCGTTGGGCGTGCCGGATGGCACTGGCGTTCTTCTTCCTCCTCTGCCTGGCCGGCCTGGGGCCGGGCCGGGCGGCGCCGGAGATGGCGGATCCGGAGGTTGTGGCCGAGTGGCGGTTCGATCGGCCAGAGGTCCTGGACGGCCTGCGCGCGGTGAACTGGGAGCGGCTGGAGATTCGTGACGGCGCCCTCCAGGGAAGCACCCGTTACGACTCGCAGCTCGTGCCCCCGCCGGTGAGGATCGACGCCTCGCGGGCGCGCGCCATCGGCCTCCGCATCCGGTCCGACACCTCCGGGAGCGGCGAGCTCTTCTTCCGTCGAGAGAACGAGGCCTTCAGCGACGCGCGCCAGATCAAGTGGAGCATCACCGGCGATGGCGAGTGGCATGAGCTCTATATCCCGATTGAGCACCCGGAGTGGCGCGGGAAGATCGTGGGCCTCCGGTTCGACCCGATCAACCCCGCGGCGCGCCTCTCGATCGCCTGGTTGCGCCTGCTGACCGGAATCCCGAGCAACCGCGTGCCAAACGGTGGCTTCGAAGAGGGGCTCACCGGTTGGGCGCTTCAGGGCAAGGGTGAGGTGATCACCCCCGGGTCGCCCGGGCAGAGCGCCCTGCGCCTGGCGCCTGGGAGCCAGGCCGTGGCGTCTTCCCTCGACTTCTCCTTCCTCGGCACCTACCGCCTGCGCCTGCGCGCTCGCGGCGGCGCGGGTACTGCCCGCCTCGAGTTCCGCGACCTGGATGGGCAGCCGACGGGCACGCCGGTGACGCTCGCCGTGCCCACCGCCAAGGAGTGGTCGGCGCGTTCAATGGAGTTTGACGTGCCGATGATGGCCGCGGAGGCGACGCTGACGCTTTCGGCGGGGCAGGGTGCGGCGGTGGAGTGGGATGGCGTGGCGGTCGACGAGATTGCCCGCTTCCCGGTGAACATCGGGCCCGAGCCACAGCTTCCCTGGGAATCGAGCTGGATCTGGCACCCGCAAAGCAGCGACAACGTGACCGCCGGATTCCGCAAGGCGTTCGACCTCCCCGCCGGAAAGGTGGAGCACGCGCTCCTCCTCGTCACCGCGGACGACACCTTCACGCTCTTCCTCAACGGCGAGAAGGTGGGCGAAGATGGCGAGCAGGATGGCTGGCGCACCCCGGAGCTGATCGATATCGCCCGGCATTTGCGCCCCGGGCGCAACGTCCTCGCTGTCCTGGTGCGCGAGTTCGCGTCCGCCGAGGGCCTGATCCTCCAGGGCGATCTCCGCGTGAATGGCCAGCGGATCCCCCTCAAGACCGACGCCTCCTGGAAGGTGGCGCTCTCGCCGGCGGATGGGTGGGAAGCCCCCGGGTTTGACGACTCCGGGTGGGCGGCGGCGCGCGAGGTGGGCCGGCCCCCCGTGGCGCCCTGGGGTGCCCTGTCAATGCCGGAGCTCGGCCCGCTGGCGCCGTGCTCGGTCGTCCGGCGCGACGTGCCCAACACCGTGCGCGCGGGCGGGCGGCTCCGCGTCGCCGCCACCTTCCGCACAAAGGCAGGTGGCCCGGTGGTCGCCGAGCTCCTGGGAGACGCGGTGAGCTTGCCGCTGGAGCCCGCGGGCGGGTGGCCGGTGAAGCGACAGGGCGATCTCCTTACGATCGGTCCGGCCGAGGTGACGCTTCCTGCCTTCCTCCCGGGCGGCAAGTACCGCCTGCGTCTGGGCCCCGCCGGAAGTGAGGTCGTGGGCCGCTCGCGCGAGCAGTGCGAGACCGCGGAGATCACCGTGTTGCCGCGAAAGCCCGGCCCGCTCGCGCGCGCCGAGGTGCGCCCCCATCGCGGTACGCCCACGCTTTTCATCAATGGCCGGCCAGATACCGGGATGAACTACATCCACAACCGCGACGTGCCCTTCCATGTGAAGAACATCGGGGGCGCCGGCGTGCAGCTCTTCGTCGTCTTCACGGGGAACATCGGCTGGGTGGGACCGGACCAGTACGACTACTCTGCCGCCGACCGGATGATCCTCTCCGTGCTTCTCAACTACCCGGATGCCTACATCATCCCCACCTTTGATCTTTCGGGCAAGGCATTTCCCTTCTGGCGGCAGCTCGTGCCGAAAGAGGAGTGGACGGTGACCGCCGACGGCCAGCACAACGTCGGCGACTACCACGGGGCGCGCAACGAGTTCCCCTCGCTGGCCTCGCCCACCTGGGCCCGGCTCTCACAGGAGGCGTTGCGCCGGTTCGCGCGCCATCTCTACTCCTCGCCTTTCGCGGACCGCATCGTGGGCTATTGGCCGTGCGATGGCATCAGCTGGGAGTGGTTCCCCTGGGGCGCGCAGAGCCGCGAGATGGTCGATTACTCGCCGGCCTACCGGCGCGCGTTCCAGGAATGGCTTCGCCGCCAGTATCCCGACCTCGCCGCGCTCAACCGCGCCTGGCACACGCGGCTTGCCTCTTTTGAGGAGGTCACGGTGCCAACGAAGGAAGAGCGCCTCGCCACCGACCGGCTGGCGTTTAGAGACCCGGCCGGGCCGATGCGCCGCGTGATCGACTTCTACCGCTTCCATCACGAGCAGGTGGCCGAGCGGATTGAGGCCTACGCGCGCGTGCTTAAGGAGGAGAGCGGTAGCCGGCACATCGTCGGCACCTACTACGGCTATGTCTTCCACCTGCCCGAGTCGCCCTACTTCGGGGCGCACTCCGGGCATTTCGCGCTAAACCGCTACCTGGCGTCGCCCTACCTCGACTTCGGCTGCTCGCCGACGCCGTATGGGAATGTGCGCGCCGTGGGCGCTCCCAGCGCGTTCATGACCGCGGCCGAATCGTTCCGGCTGGCCGGCAAGCTCTGGATCCAACAGGCGGATATCCGCACGCACTGGACGACCCAGCCGCATAGCCCCGCGAAAAACATCCGCGAGTCCGCCGAGATCCTGCGCCGCGAGTTCGTCCTCTCCTTCGTGAAGGGCCACCTGGTGCAGTGGTACGACTTCAGCAACGGGTGGACGAGTGGCGATCCGCGGCTCTGCCGCGTGGTTCAGCAGCTCCAGGAGATAGGCCGGGCGAACCTGGACGTGGACCGCGGCTCGCCGGCGGACACGCTCGCCGTGGTCCTGGATGAGACGCACATCTACCACCAGCGGCCCGACCGCCCGCTGATGAGTGGCCCGCTCACGGAGCTCCGATATGCCCTGGGGCAGAGCGGGGTGCCCTACGACACAATCCTGGCGTCCGATCTAACGCGCAAGGACGCGCGCCGCTACCGCGCCTACCTCTTCGCCAACTGCTACCGGCTGACGGAGGAGCAGCGCCAGGCCGTGGAAGCGCTCAAGTCCGAGGGCCGCGTGCTCGCCTTTGTGTACGCCCCGGGCATCCTGAGCGAGAACGGGTACCACCCGGAGCGCGTCTCGCAGGTGGTCGGCCAGGAAGTGGCGTTCGACGAGAAGGAAGGCCCGATCCGCCTCGCCTTCATGGATGAGGCGCACCCGCTGGCTGACGGCCTGAGCGAAAAGCAGGAGTTTGGCCCGCACGCGAACCTGAAGTTTGGCCCTCTCCCCCGGGTAACCGACCCGAAGGCGCAAGTGATCGGGCGCTTCGTGCCGGACGGCCCGCCGGCGGCGAGCGTGCGCCAGCACGAGGGCTGGATGAGCGTCTACCTCGCCGCGCCCGTCGCCTCGCCTGTCTTCCTGCGCAACCTCGCGCGCCTGGCCGGGCTTCACGTCTATCTCGATACGAACGACGCCGTCTATGCCTCTGGCTCGCTCGTCGGGGTGCACACCCAATCCGCGGGAGAGAAGACGATCCGCCTTCCGGTGAAGGCGACGGTGACGGATCTCTTCACGGGGAAGGTGATCGCGAAGGGGGTGGACCACTTCACGGTGACGCTTCCCGCGCGCGCTACCGCCCTTTGGCGGATTGAGCACTAGCCGGGGGCCTGCTTGGGCATCAGGCGGTGTCGGCTGGGAATCGGGTCACGGCTCTTGCCCGTGGATAGGTAACAAAGCGTCGCGCGGATCCTTGGGTCCGCGCGACGCCTGCCGGCATCCCCAGGCGAGGGTGTTCACGTTCGCGTGCTGTCTGCCGGGCCGGTCATCGGCCTCCCCGGGAAGCGG
>ERZ795060.670-NODE-670-length-45524-cov-6.065671_pt1 | contig 45524 bp, 47 predicted proteins | sample MGYA00375144_ERZ795060 | MGnify/ENA primary metagenome ERZ795060 (study PRJEB30189, sample SAMN05720157) | activated sludge metagenome | isolation source: anaerobic digester from wastewater treatment plant | place: Japan | collected 2015-05-15 ... | reverse complement strand
TGTCTCTTTTCTTGTCTATCAATTATTCCCTGAATTTATCTTCTGGTAAGTTGAGTTAAAAGGATGTCGTAGTATAAATTGTTCTTTATGGACATTTAGAGAAGGTAAAAATCCAAAATTGAAAGGTAAAAGAAAAAGTAATTTAAAACTTAACCCGATAAAAGTTGGATAAAAAATGATAGTTGATGAGAGAATTTTTAAAAAATTAAACAAGATTTTTAAATGGATAATGGAAAAATTACCCAAAAAATTTTTGAGGTAATTTTTAAAAAATGGCAGAAAAAATACTAAAAAGATTGCTAAATATAAAAGAAGCCAATCAGTATTTGGGTATATCATCAAAAACTTTATATAAATGGGTAAATGAAAAAAGGATTCCCTATGTTAAAGTTGGTGGAAAATTTTTAAGATTTGATATTGAAAAACTGAATAAATGGATTGAACAGCATACGGTAGAAGAGTTAAAAATTTTGAAAAATTTAGAAATATAAGTTATAATCAAAAAGGAGACAAAATGAGAGTATTTGAGAGAAATGGCAATTGGTGGATAGATTATACTTTCAATGGTAAAAGACATAGGAAGAAAATAGGAAAAAGCAAAAAACTTGCAGAGAAGGTTCTTGCAAAAATACAAACAATGATAATTGAAAAGAAATATTTTGATATAAAAGAAGACAAAGAAATTAAATTTAAAGAAATGGCTGATTTGTTTTTAGATAATTATGCGAAAAGTAATAAATCATCTTGGATTAGGGATACGATAAGTATAAAACATTTGAATGAATTTTTTGGAGAGAAAAATATAGGTGAAATAACAAGTTTTGATATAGAAAATTATAAAAAGAAACGTATAGAAGAAGGCGTAAAATATGCGACGATAAATAGAGAATTAACATGCCTTAAGACGATATTTAACAAGGCAGTTGAATGGGGAAAATTAAATACAAATTCTCCAAAGATAAAACTTTACAAAGAAAATAATATGAGGATAAGATATTTAACAGAAACAGAGGCAAATCTTCTTGTAAATTTTGCTAAAGAACCTTTGAAATCTATAATAATTATTGCATTAAATACAGGGATGAGACTTGGAGAAATTGTAAGTTTAAGATGGAGAGATATAGATTTTAATACAGAAACAATAACTGTATGGAGAACAAAAAATAAAGAAAAAAAGGTAGTTCCTATGAATAAAATAGTTGTAGAAACTTTGAGATACGCGGAAACATTAAGAGACCCTTTAAATGAGTTTGTATTTTATAGTAAAATTATAGAAACTGGACATATAAGTAAACATCATGTTTCCCATATGTTCAATAAACTTATTAAGGAATTAAATATAAAAGATTTCAGATTTCACGATTTGAGACATACTTTTGCAAGTTGGCTTGTAATGAAAGGAGTTGACCTTAAAACTATTCAGGAATTGTTAGGACATAAAACATTTTCAATGGTTCTAAGGTATGCACATCTATCCCAGGAGCATAAAAAGAAAAGTGTGGAATTGCTAACAGAAAGTTGGCACTATTTTGGCACCGGAGAGAAAATAACAGATAGAGGAAATAATTTAAGTGATTTACCTTCAATGACTTGCCGGGATGGCGGAAAGGAAGACGCAACGGACTTAAAATCCGTTGGGAGCTTGCTCCCGTGAGGGTTCGAATCCCTCTCCCGGCATTTTTTATTTATAGAATTTAATTTTAACTGGTCACACTTTGAAATTACCTATCCTGATTTTTTAACCTGAGAGAAATATGTTGAAAAATTTGACTTTTTGCCGATTTTATGATATAATATATTGTGAAAATAGAAACAAAAAAAATTATTTTTTATGAAGATTTTAGATAAAGTTAAATCAATACTTGATTTTATTTCATATCAGTTAAAAAAAGAGAAAAAGAAGCCAATCCACTTAAAATTCCTGTTCTGCATCCTTTAATTGTTGGGGTATCAGGAGTTGGTAAAAGTGCTCTTGCTTATGAAATTGCCTTACAATATACTGCTGAACCTGTTGTAGTACATTTAGGAATGATACCACAGGAAGAAGTTGGAGGAATACTGAAACTTGAAGGAGATTTACTTGAATACAAATTACCATACTGGACCGAAAGTAAAGTTGTAATTCTTGATGAAAGTTGAGAAAATTTCCCTATCCCACCTTTAAGGTGGACAGCGGAGATCAAGATTAAAAATTTAGTGGCTAAAAACGAACATAACCCTATAATACCTCCTTCCTAAAAAATTTGTCAATATTAAATTAATTCCTGTCTTACGCCGTATTAAACAGATTTTTTAAGAGTTCACTAAAAGTGTTACAAGTGTTTTTTAGTTTTTCAAAATTGTATTGATGGATTTTAAGATATTTCCATTCCGTTTTTGATTGCTTACTAATGTCCTCACACCACTTCTTAATTGCTTCATCTTTTTTGTCAGTATCTTCATATTCTCTCCCCTTTGTTTCAATAATCCAATGAATTATTTCTCCGTTACTTTTTTGAATAGCGACAAAATCTGGGTAGTAAAATCTTATAGCACCTCTTGAACTTAAATAATCAATTGAAAATTTTTCAGCCAGCGCAGCAAATTTTTCAATGTCTGAACATTTATCAAGAAATTCTGCAAATTCTGCTTCAAAGTCATTATAAACAGCAACAAAGTTAAATACTGTCTTTTTACATCTTAAATGTTTTCTTCTCCAAATAAATGGTGGAATTTTAGAAAGTTTGAAAGAACCCAATTTTACCACTTCTTTTTTTGTCTCAATAGAAATCTCGCCTATCTTTTTTACCAATAAATCAATAATTGCATCCTGAATTGAAATATCGGTTAAGTGTCTCCTTAATTTATCGTCCTCAATATCTTTTATCTTTGTTTCAAAACATCTTTCAAGAAGGTATCTTTCAACTATTGGGTATAAATTATTAAATTCACAAGTAAGGCGAGTTCTTTTCATAACCTCACGAACTATGTAAGAGACAAGTTCCCTACCAGAAGACAGAGTAGTAGCAGGTAACGAGGCGATGTGGACTTCTGTTTCAGTTACAGGGAACTCCATTTTTAAAAAAATTTTTCTCTCTTCTTCAAGTTTATCTGAGGAATAAAGCGATGGAATCTTTAATGGATCTAAAGTTTCTATCTTTTTATAGTTTCTTGAGAACCTAAACTCTGTTTGAGGAATTTCAATATCATAAATCAATCTTGATTTTTCAGGTGCAATCGTTACAGGCAGAGGTGGTGGTGTCTTTGTTGTATTAATACCCACACCTTCTTTTTCAAGTTCACGGACAAACTCTTCAAACGCTTCTGTTCCCATTACTTCAAGGGTTTGGGTGTGGTCTGGGCTTATACCACTCATTAATCTAAGTCCTCTTCCCACTGCCTGCTCAGGTAAAATCTGTGCTTGGGATGTAAATGGTCTTAAACCTAATACTATACTTACATTTTGCACATCCCAGCCTTCTCTTAACATCATATTGCTTACGATTATTTTGATTTTGTTATCAGGCTCATCTATTCTTCTCGCTAATTCTCTTAATTTTGGAAGGTCTTTTTCAGAGATTTTTATCTCGGTTCATTTACCTGCCAGGCAATGTCTCTTACAACAGGTCTTTTTTCTTTCGGTCCAATTCCATCCATCCAGTGATAACCTGATGCAAAATTTCCACCAGGATATCTCATAACTGTCATTTTTAATCTTTTTAAATTTTCAATTACATCTTTTCTAAAACCATTTTCGTCAGATAAAGGACTTTTGGGTTCATAAACACCTCCATAAACCGCTCTTCCAATATGCTCAAGAAAACCACCAAATATTCTTCTGTCAACCCTATCAATTTTAAATTTTGAATGAAGATAGATAATATTTTTTCCCATATTCTTTCCTTCTTTTTAAGAAGTTATTGTATCACAAAAATTTAGAAAAAAAGAAAATACTTTTAAAAAAATTTTTGCTAATTTGGTTAATGGTTAGATAAGATTTTTTTAATTTGACAAAAAATTTAACAAATTACTTGACAAATTGTAAAACATTATGTAAAATTTTTTGCATGGGAATAAATGACCTTTTTTTAAGTTTTGAAAAGAGAAGAGATATAGAAAAAGAAAAGAAATATAAAATTGCTCAAAAGGCAATTGAATTTATTAATATTGGAGAAGAGATATTTTTAGGTGCTGGTACAACTGTTTCTTATGTTGGAGAACTGCTTGCAAAATCATCATCTCATTTTATGTTAAAAGTATGGACAAATAATATTTTTATTTTAAATCTTTACCTGAAAGAATATGATAAATTCTTTTCAGAAAATTTTGTTGGTATTGTCAGTGGCGAAATATCAAGGAAAAATTTAAGCATAGTTAATATATACTTACCATTTTCTAAAGTTGATAAACTTATTATTGGAACTCCCGGCTTCTCTGTAAAAGGTTTAACATCTGACGATGCCTATACAGTTCAGCAGGTGGAACATCTTATGAAAAAAGCACAGAAAATTATAATAGTTGCGGATGATACAAAAATAGGAAGGGATTGTATCTATCAAACAAGGAGTATGAGAATGATAAAAATGGATTTAAAAAATAAGAAAGAATATGTACTAATAACCACAGGTTCATCAGAAAAAAATTTTATATCAACCATAAAAAAATTTAAAGAGATTGGAATAAAAGTTGTTTTAGTTTAGAAAGGAGGTAGAAAAATGATAATCTGTGATTTATGCGGTAAAGAAAAGAGAGAAGAAGAAATTTATGCTTTTTATCCCGAAGATTCAAGTTATATCTGTAAAGAATGTTTTGAAAAGATTAAAAATAAGGAGAAAGAACAGTAATGTGTGGTATTTTTGGTTTTAAAGGCAAAGGAGATGTAAAGGAAATAATAAAAACCGGGTTAAAAATACTTGAATACAGGGGTTATGATTCCTGTGGTTTTTTTTTCAATAGTAAAGAATTTGCTTTTTATAATAAAAAAGTCGGGAAAGATAAAATAGAAGAACTTGTTGAATCACTGCCTTTTAAAATAGATAAAGAAGTTATTATAATTTCGCATACAAGATGGGCAACACATGGTTTAATATCTGAAAAAAATGCTCATCCTCATTTTGACTGTAAAAATGAAATAGCAGTTGTTCATAATGGGATTATAGAAAATTATCAATTTTTGAAAAAACAACTTGAAAAAAATGGGCATAAATTTATTTCCCAGACAGACACAGAAATTGTACCCCATTTAATAGAAGAAAATTTAAAAAAAGATAAAAATATAATTTCTGCTGTTATTTCTTCTGTTAAAAAGATGGAAGGTTCTTTTGCTTTATTGATAACAAAAAAGGGAGAAGATTTTATTATAGGTGTAAAAAAAAATTCTCCACTTGTTATTGGTTTTGATGGAGAAAATTTTTATTTTGCTTCTGACCCAATTCCAATCTCCCAATATACAAAAAAAATGATTTTTCTTGAAGAAAATGAAATTTTCTATCTTGATTCAGAGATTAAATTTTATAACTTTAAAAGGGATATAGAGATTGAAAAAAGGTTTGAGGAGATTGAGTTAAAAGAAATAAGAATATCAAAAGAAAACTTTGATTCTTATATGCTTAAGGAAATATATGAGCAACCTGAATCTATTGAGAGAACATTGAAATATTTTTTGAATGAAACTTTTGAAAAGTTAACAAAACAGTTTAATCCAGAAAGAATTATTATAACAGGTTGTGGAACAAGTTGGCATGCAGGTCTTATTGGAGAATATTTTATTGAAGATTTACTTGAAATTCCTGTTGAAGTTGAATATGCATCAGAATTAAGATACAGAAATCCAGTCGTTGATGGAAAAACTCTTCTTCTTACCATCTCTCAATCAGGAGAAACAGCGGATACTATTGGAGCGATAAAAAGATTAAAGAGTAAATGTAAAATTTTTTCTATATGTAATGTGGAAAAAAGTACTGTTTCAAGAGAAAGTGATTTTGTTTTAATGACAAAAGCAGGTCCTGAAATTGGAGTTGCTTCTACAAAAGCATTTACATCACAGATTCTTGTTTTATATCTTTTTGTTCTTACCTTTCTTTTTAAAAATAGAAAAATAGGAAAAGAAAAATTTTTTAGTAAATGTAATGAGATATTAAAATTGAAGGAAAGAATGGTTTTTTTTCTTAAAAATAACAATGTTGAGAATATCGCAGAGAAATTAATTTTTAAAACAAATGCTTTATATCTTGGAAGGAGAGTTAATTTCCCTGTTGCACTTGAAGGAGCACTGAAGTTGAAAGAAGTAAGTTATATTCATGCAGAAGGTTATCCAGCAGCAGAAATGAAACATGGACCAATAGCACTCATAGATGAAAATATGCCGGTAATATTTATATGTGTAAAGGATAAACTTTTGAAAAAAGTAATTTCAAATATGGAAGAGGTGAAAACAAGGAAGGGTTATGTTATTTCTGTTTGTGATTTTATTTCAGATGATATAAAAAAATTATCAGATGAGATTATACTTATTCCACATATAAAAAATGAGTATTTAAAAGTATTTTTAACAATTCTACCCTTACAGTTGCTTTCTTATTATGTTGCCAGAAAAAAAGGTCTTGATGTTGATAAACCGAGGAATCTTGCTAAATCTGTGACTGTTGAATGAATCTTTAACTTTTTGCAATTGTGGTAATTATAACTCTTTTTGCTCCATTTTTAAGTAAAAGTTTTCTGCACTCTTCTGTTGTTGCACCTGTAGTATAAACATCATCTATAAGAAGAACTATTTTATCCTTTATAATATCCTTATTCTTTATTCCGAAAGTATCCTTTACATTTTCTTTTCTTTCCTTTTCACTTAATTCTGTTTGGGAGACTGTGTTTTTTAGTTTTACCATAACATTCTGGTACATCCTTTTTTTAGTTTTTTTTGAAAGATAGGTTCCTATTAAAGCACTCTGATTAAACCCTCTTATAAATTCTTTTTTCCAGTGAAGGGGAACAGGTATAATTATGTCAAATTCAATATTTTCCTTTTTTACTCTATCTTCAATGAGTGAGGCAAAATTTACTGCATAATATTTCCTTCCTTCATATTTATATCTGGTAATTGCTTCTTTTAAAGGTCCTTCATATTTTCCTATATGTATTCTGTCTTTAAATGTTTCATTAATAAAAATAATTTTAGAAAAACAGTCATTGCAAAAACCATAAAAATTTTCTTTATCTTTTTCACAACCCATACAGTTTTTCTTCAATAAATTCCTGCCAATTAGACATATAAAGTTATTTATTTTACAATAGATTTTATGAAATTTAAGACAAAATATATTTTTAAGGGTTTTTGGATTAATTTTTTCTTCTCCTTTTTTATATTACTTTTTATTTTTATGCTTAAAAGTTTTTTTCAGATTTTTGATTTAATTGTTAAAGGTAGTTTCTCATTTTTACCACTTATTAAATTTTTTGGTTTTACAGTTTTGGCATCACTTGAATATATAATACCTCTAACAGTGCTTGTTGCTTCAATGTCTTTTTTTTCAACTCTTTATACTGATAGAGAACTACAAATTTTCGCATTTTCAGGTATTTCAAATTTATTTCTGATTAAACCTCTAATTATTTTTTCTATTATTTTTACACTTTTTCTTTTTTATTTCAATCTTTTTATTTTACCCGATATAAGATTTGCAAATATAAATGTTATACATCAATTGAAAATAAGAAATCCTCTTTCAATAATAATTGAAAAGGAGGTAATAAAAGATATTCCAGGAACAACAATATATATTGAAAAGGTTTTTAGAAATTTCAATTTAAAAAATATTTCAATTACAAAAAGAGAGAATAATTCAACATTCTTTTTAAAGGCAGAGAAAGGTAGGGTTGTTTATAATCCGAATGAGAATAAACTTGTATTCATCCTTGAAAATGGGAATTTTCTAAATTATACTGAAGGTTCTATAAATTCAGTTGATTTTAAAAATTATGAGTTTTATCTTGAGTTAACAGAAGATTTTAAGAGGACAGAAGTTAAACGACAAATTCCTGAACTAAATTTTATAGAACTTAAAAAGATTAAAAGTGTTGAAGCAATGACTGAACTTCATGAAAGGTGTGTATATGCTCTTACGCCTTTAATTTTACTTTTACTCGGTTCTGGTATAGGAATGAATTTAAGACAGAAGAACAGGATTTTGTATATAGGGATTGGAGGATTTATAAGTATAATATTTTTTGAACTTTTAATGGTAGGTGAAATACTTGTAAGAAAATTTGAAGTGCCATATTTTACTTATTTACCACTTTTTATCTTTGCTTTATTAACAAAAAAATTCTGGAAATGAGAAAAAAGTTTTTGTATATATTTTTAAATTTTCTGAAATTCTTTTTCATAATATCTCTTTTATTTGTCATACTTTTTCTTATAATTCAGATTCTTGATGATTTAACAGATTTCCTGGTTCACAGAAAAACATTTATTTTGAAGAATTATTTATATACCTGCCCTCTTTTATTTGTACAGATATCTCCAATTATAACAACCCTTTCAACAATGTTAATCCTTTCAGAGATGTTGAAAAATAATGAGATAAAAATTCTTTTTCTTTCAGGTATTAATCCCCGGAAAGTATTTTCAATATTTCTTTTCTGTGGTTTTTTTGCATCTGTTTTTACTTTTGTTCTTAAAAATTATGTTTCTCCACCACTTATGAGAAAACTGAGTAATCGTATTATACAGTCATCAATTGCTTTTTCTTCTCCAAAATACTTTTTTTATTCTGAAAAATTAGAAGATTCATATTTTATAAATGTTGAATTTTCTGAATATTTTGAAGATGGGAGATTTATCACTATAAAAGCAAAGAAAGCAAAAAATTTCTCTGACCTAAACTGGATTTTTGAAAATGGAAATCTATGGGAATTTGATTCAGAAAAAAATCTGATAAAAAAAGAAAAATTCAGTAAAAAGATTGTTTCAATTTTGTTAACATCTGAAATTCTTTCTATTTCCAGTATTGATATTGAAACACTTTCATTTTTTCAACTTTCCTCCATTCTAAATAAAATGAGAAAACTCGGTATAAATCCTGTTTCTTTAACTACATATACTTATGAAAAAGTTTCTTATCCTTTTCTGAATTTTTTTCTTATATTTATAATATTTTCCTTTTTGAAAAAAAGTCAGAAGATTTCAAATTTATATGTTTTTTCTTTTTCTTTTCTTTTTTCTTTTTTTTCCTATTTCCTCTATGTTTTCTTTTTTTCTTTATCCAAAAATGCCAAAATTCATCCTCTTTTGGGTAGTTTAGGAGTTCCTTTTGTAATTCTGGCATTTATTATTTTTCAGAATTATGGTTTGAATAAAATAAAAAAATCTTGTATTATATTTAGGAAATCTTAACATTGAAAGTGATGAAAAAAATGAAAAAAAATCTTATTTTAGAAATCGGAGTTGAAGATTTACCATCAAGTATAGATGAATATCTGGAAGAGGTTTTTGCACCTTTACTTAAAAAATCCCTTGAAAATGAAAGGATTGATTATAATGATTTAAAGATTTTTTATACACCGAGGAGAATTATTATTTTTTTAAAAGACCTTGAAGAAAAACAAAAAGATAAAACAGTTGAGATTTCAGGACCTCCACTGGAAATATGCAGGGATAAGGATGGTAATTGGAACGAAATTGCATACAAATTTGCAAAAGGAAACAATGTAAAATTGAGTGATTTGAAAATATTTGAAAAAAAAGGGAAAAAGGTTGTAGGTATTGTTAAATTAGAAAAAGGAGAAAGTATAACTAAAATTTTTAATAGAATAATAAATGATGTGCTTAAGCAACTTGAAATTCCAAGAGGGATGATATGGAATGAAAACAGGTTTAAATTTTTCAGACCAATAAGATATATAATTTCTCTTTATGGAGAAAAAATTGTTCCTGTTGAAATAGGGGGTATAAAAAGCAAAAGATTTACTTATGGCCACAGAACTCTTTCAGACAAAAAAATAGTTCCTTATGATACAAAAGATTTTTTTGATAAACTTTTAAAGAATTTTGTTATTTTTGACCAGGAATTACGAAAAAGAATGATACTGGAGGAGATTAAAAAATTGATAGGTGATAACTTTTTATTTGAATCTAAACTTGTTGATAAGATTACACCCATAGTTGAATATCCTGTTTGTGGAATTTGCAATTTACCCGAAAATTATAAGAAATTACCCAAAGAGGTTTTAACATCAATAATTTTAAATGTTAAAGGTATACCTCTTTTTGATAAGAGTGGTAATCTTTCTCCTGTTTTTGTAGTTGTTTGTGATGGGGTTTTTAATAATGAGATAAAAGGAAATTATGAGAAAGTTGTTGAAAGTAAAATAGAAGATGCCTGTTTCTTTATGGAGCAGGATATTAATAAAAAGCCATTTATTGAGTATCTGGAAGACCTTAAAAATATAGTTTATCATCCAAGATTTGGAACAATATACGACAGAGTTGAAAGAATAAGAAAAATATGTAATTTCATATCTGAAAGTTTAAATCTGGATATGAAAACAAGAGAAAGAATAGAAACAATTGTTTCTTTATTTAAAAATGACCTTGCAACATTAATGGTGAGCGAATTTCCATCTTTACAGGGAATTATTGGAAGAATATATGCAGAAAAAAATGGTTATGAATTTGTCATTTCAAAGTCAATAGAAGAACATTATTTACCAAAATTTCAGAATGATAAAAAACCAGAGTTTATTGAAGGAAGTATTGTCTCTATTGCTGATAGAATAGAAACTATCTGTAGTTTTATAAGTGAGGGTGCTGAAATTAAAGGAGATCAGGACCCGCTCGGAATTAAAAGATTAACAACAGGTATGATTGAAATTATATGGGAAAGAGAAATTGAAATTTCAATAGAAAAACTTATTGAAAAAACTCTTGAAATACTTGACATAAAAAGTGATGAAGTCAAAAATATAATTTTGGAATTTATTTTACAGAGAGCAGAGAATTTACTCATAGCGGAAGGAATAAAACCAGGATTAAGAAGAGCAGTTCTTTCTGTTGAGAGAGATAATTTATTTGAGATAAAAAGGAAAATAGAAGCGATTAAAAATACATTTATTGAAGGAAAAGGTGAAGAAGTTTTAATTCCTTTTATTAGAGTGGCAAATATGTTAAAACAGGCAGAGGAAAGAAATATTGGATATGGACAGTTTGATGAAAATCTTTTAATTGAAGAAGAAGAAAAACGTCTTTATAAATTTTATATTGAAAATTCTGAAAAGATGTATAAACTCTATAGAGAGAAAAAATATGAAGAATTTCTTGAAGAGATGACCAGATGGAAAGAACCCATAGATAAGTTTTTTGATAAAGTTTTTGTTATGGTTGAGAATGAAAAGACCAGAAATAATAGATTGTCTCTGCTTAAATTGATAGATGATGTGTTTAATAAATTCGCAAATTTTTCTTATATTCCTTTAAAAGAGGTGGAAAATGTTAAACAAATTTGACCCTGAAATTTATTATGCATTAAAAAAAGAAGAGGAGAGACAGAGAAATACAATAAATTTAATACCTTCTGAAAATATTGTAAGTAAAAATGTTTTAAAACTTGTTGGTTCAGTCTTTACAAATAAATATGCAGAAGGTTATCCGGGGAAAAGATATTATGGTGGTTGTGAATACGTGGATATGGTTGAAAAAATCGCTATTGAAAGAGCATGTAAACTTTTTAAATCAGACCATGCGAATGTTCAACCACATTCAGGAAGTCAGGCGAATATGGCTGTTTATTTTTCTGTTTTAAAGCCAGGAGATAAGATTCTTGCAATGCATATAAGTTCAGGAGGACATCTTACTCATGGAGTAAAAGTAAATTTTTCAGGAATGCTTTACAATACCTGCTTTTATTCAGTAGACAGAGAAACAGAACTTATTGATTATGAAAAAGTAAGGGAAATAGCAATAAAGGAAAAACCAAAAATTATTGTATGCGGTAGCAGTTCATATTCAAGAATAATTGATTTTGAAAAATTTTCTCAGATTGCAAAGGAAGTTAATGCCTATCTTCTTTCAGATATAGCACATATCGCAGGTCTTATAGTTGCAGATTTACATCCAAGTCCTGTTGGATTTTCTGAATTTGTTACTTCTACAACTCATAAAACATTGAGAGGACCAAGAGGAGGGCTTATTCTCTGTAACAAAGAGTTTAAAGAAAAAATAGATAGTATAATAATTCCTGGAATTCAAGGTGGTCCACTTGTTCATGTGATTGCTGGTAAAGCAATTGCTTTTAAAGAGGCAATGACAGAAAAGTTTAAAAAATATCAGGAACAGATTGTAAAAAACTGTAAAAAACTGTGTGAGGAATTGAAAAAAAGAGGGTACAGAATTGTAAGTGGTGGAACAGATACTCATTTATTTGTAATAGATTTAAGAGATAAAGGAATAATAGGTTTTGAAGCACAGATAACTCTTGAAAAAGTTGGAATAATAACAAATAAAAATTTAATCCCTTTTGACCCCCTTTCTCCATCTATAACAAGTGGTATAAGAATAGGCACTCCCTGTATAACAAGCAGAGGAATGAAAGAAAAAGAAATGGTTTTAATTGCAGAGTGGATTGATGAAGGATTAAAGAATAGAAATAACGAAAAAATTTTAAATGAAATAAGAAAAAAAGTAAGGAGGTTTGCAAGTGAATTCCCAATCTATCCAGAGTGAAAGACCTGACTGGGATACTTATTTTATGGAAATTGCACAACTTGTCTCTAAAAGGTCAACATGTATAAGGAGGAAAGTGGGAGCGGTTCTGGTAAAAGAAAAGAGGATTCTTGCGACAGGATATAATGGTGCACCAACAGGTCTTGCTCACTGTAAGGAAGTTGGTTGTGTAAGAGAGAAACTTAAAATACCATCTGGAGAAAGACATGAATTATGCAGGGGACTTCATGCAGAACAGAATGCCATTTTACAATCAGCATATCACGGTGTTTCAATAAAGGGAAGTAAACTTTATATAACATGTCATCCATGCAGTGTATGTGCTAAAATGATTATTAATGCTGGAATTGAAGAAGTGATAATAAAAGAAGGTTATCCTGATTCTATGGCTGAAAATATATTGAAGGAAGGAAAGATAAAAGTAAGGTATCTTAATTCAGAAAAACAGTAAAAAATCCTTGATAATCAGAAAATTGAATTGATAGTATTTATTTTACCTGATGCAAAACTATAATAAAGATTATCTCCAATTATTATATGGTCTAAAACATTTATACCGAGTATTTCACCTGCTTCTTTTAATCTTTTTGTAAATTCAATATCTTCTTTACTCGGGCTTGGGTCTCCTGATGGATGATTGTGAACACAAATTATTGATGGGATAAAATTTTCAATCACCTTATAAAAAATTTCTCTTATTATTGGATTTGCCTGATTTACCGTTCCTTCTTCTATTTCCCTTATTTCAACAGGTCTGTTTTTAGAATCAAGATGTATAACCTTGAAAACCTCTTTTTTTAAATCTCTCATTCTTGGCATTATATATCTTACTACTTCTTCAGGAGATGTTATCGGTTTTTCTTTTTTTATTAATTCTTTCTCTACCATTCTTCTACCTATTTCAATTGCTGCCTTTATCTGACATATCTTTGCCATACCAAGTCCTTTGATTTCTTTAAAATTGTTTAAACTTGTATGACTCATATTCCTGAAAGAACCAAATTTATCAATTATTTTTCTTGCAAGGTCAATGGCTGTTTCGCCTTTTGTTCCACTTCTCAATAAAATAGCAAGAAGTTCTGTATCTGTTAAATTATGTTCCCCATATTTTATCAGTTTTTCTCTTGGCTTTTCTTCTTCTTTCCAGTACTTCAATGACTTTTTCTTTTCCATTTTATGCAAGAAGAACTGATATTATACCAACAAGAAAAATACCATCATAAACACCTGCACCACCAATACTCATAACTCCAGGATAGGGTGGTAAATTTGCCAAATTTAGTAAATCAGCACCTATTAAAACACCGAGAACTCCAGAAATATAGGCAACAGGTATTTTATTTCCAGGAGAAAACAAAAATGCAAGTGAAACACTAACAAGTGGGGGAATTAAAGCAGGAATTGTAATACCAAGTCCTGGAATAACTCTTGATAATTTAAAACAGACAATTGTTGAGATAATAGTTGCAAATAAAGTAGGTAGAGGAGGTGCTTTAGGTAATAAATAGATGCAGAGTAAAATTGGAATTATTGCTCCTCCGACATTAATGGCTATAACCTGTTCTGTCTGTAATTGAGGAAGTCCGAAAGGTTGAAATAAAAAGAATAAATCTCTTGAAGGTGGAATAATTGTTGCTTCTTTGCTGTAAATAGGTATGTTTATCCCGCTTCCAATAAGAGAAAGAAGGAGAATAAAAAAAGCAAAAGCAGGAGATAGTCCAAGTTTACTCAAAGCAATCCTTATTATCTCAATTTGAATTAAAAAAAGAAAAACAGGTAACAGAAGAATAAAAAATATCAAAAGCAAAATTAAAGAAAAAGGCAGAAAGAACATTATTTACCCCCTTTATCTTTATAAACGCCAGGGACAAAATATTTACTCATAACTTCTTTTATCCATTTCATTGACTGGGAAGGTGACATTTTCCAGTTAACAGGACATGGTGAAAGGATTTCTACAAGAGAAAAACCTTTATTTTCAATCTGATATTGAAACGCTTTTTTTATTGCTAACTTTGTTTTTATTATACCAGGGATTGAATCAACTGCTGTTCTTTCAAGATAAGTAACTCCATCAATCTGAGAAAGTAATTCACAAACTTTAAGAGGATAACCATGATAATTTGGTTCTCTCCCAAAAATTGTAGTTGTTGTTTTCATTCCAGGTAAAGTTGTTGGAGCCATCTGTCCTTTTGTCATTCCATAAATAGCATTATTAACAAAAATAACTGTAAAATTTTCTCCTCTTGCTGCTGCATGTATTATTTCTGCTGTCCCTATTGCTGCAAGGTCTCCATCTCCCTGATATGTGAAGATAATTCTATCAGGTAATAATCTTTTTATTGCTGTTGCAACTGCTGGTGCTCTTCCATGTGCTGCTTCAGTTACATCAAAATTGAAAAAATTATATGCTAAAACTGCACATCCAACAGGAGCAACTCCAATCGTTTTTTCTCTAATATTTAATTCATCAATTATTTCTGCAATTAATCTATGTATTATTCCATGTCCACAACCAGGACAGTATGTTGTAATTTCTTCTTTTAAACTTTCTGGTTTTTTATATACTGCTTCCATAACTTATTCCTTCCCACCTTTAAGGTGGGCTGTGAAAAACCTTGATATTTCTTGTGGTGTGGGGACGCCTCCACCAGGTCTTCCATAAAAATAAACTGGTAAATTTTTTCTGTTTGCAATTTTAACATCATCTATCATCTGTCCGAGATTCATTTCAACAACAAAAATTCTTTTTACCTTTTCAATTGTTTTTTCAAGTTCTTTATAAGGAAATGGCCATAAAGTTACTGGTCTGAATAGTCCAATTCTTTTACCTTTATCCCTTAAAATTTTAATACTTTCATAACATATTCTTGCACATGTCCCAAAACTTACTACTAAACTATCTGAATTTTCACAGAAATATTTTTCATACTTTACTTCTTTCTCCTCAATTTTTTTATATTTTTTATAAAGTTTCCAGTTATGTTTTTCAAGTACACCAGGAGTTAAAAATAATGACTTTATTGAATTTGGCTTTCTTCCATAACAACCTGTTAAAGCCCATTTTTTTATAGGTAATCTGTTTTTCCTTTTTTTAAATTTTACCGATTCCATAATTTGAGCGAGTATCCCATCTGCAAGTATTAAGACAGGATTTCTATATTTATCAGCAATATCAAATGAAATATAGGTTAAATCATATAGTTCCTGAACTGTCCACGGAGCATATACAATTGTTCTGTAATCCCCATGTCCTCCACCTCTTGTTGCCTGAAAATAATCACTTTGAGAAGGCGTTACATCTCCAAGACCAGGACCACCCCTATTCATATTTATAATTACTGCAGGTAGTTCACAACCAGCAAGATATGATATTCCTTCCTGTTTCAAAGAAATACCCGGAGAAGAAGATGATGTTAATGCGCGAAAACCACATACACTTGCTCCAAAAACCATATTTATAGCAGAAAGTTCGCTCTCTGCCTGAATAAAAATACCTCCTTCCTCAGGTAATCTTTTACTCATATATTCAGGAAATCTGTTCTGAGGAGTTATGGGATACCCGGCATAAAATTTACATCCAGCATGAATTGCTGCTTCTGCTGCTGCTTCACAACCTGTAAGTAAATATTTATTCATTTTTTCTTTGTCCAGGAATTATCAGAAAGTTGAATCCATGTATTTTGTGGAGAATATTTCTGTGCTACTTCAGCAAAAATTTTTCTGAATTTTTTTTCTTCATCAGGTGCAGCATTGTTTATTCTTAAAAGTTCTTTTATCATAATTTCTCTCTGTTTATTTTCATCATCAACTATTTTTCTGACTTCTTTTGCATCTTCTGAATTTTTTGGTAATTCTCTTATAACAACTCTAAAATCATTTGTCTCTCCAATATATCCTGATTTCTTGAATTCATCAAGTTTTTCTCTCCATGTATTCATTTTTTCTTTTGCTTCACTTATTTTAGGAGAGTCAGTTTTTAAATCTTTTGTTACAACTACCTCTTCAGCATAAAGATTCCTTGTAAATAAATTGTCAAGAAAACTTTCTGGTTTGGTTTTTGAAGAGGATGGTGGTGCAAGTAAATCTTCTGCTGCTTTTTTAACCTTTTCTTCCGGAAATGTAACATAAACATTAACCACTGCACAACTGATTAATCCAAGAACTAAAAAAATCAATAAAAAATTTTTCCTCATTTCAAACCTCCTTTATTTTATTTCAATTACCTTTCCTTTTTCCAGAGATTTATTTGCAGCAAGTGTTATTTCAACTGTTTTAAATCCATCTTCGTAATCAGACATAATTAAAGAAGGGTTTTTTGTTTTAACCGCATCTATAAAATTTCTATCTTCAATTTCAAAAATATTTGGTTCTCCTCTCACTTCAATTATATCCTGGTCCTTTCTGAATAATCTGAGGGTATGTTCCCAGCCAGTAAATTTTGCAGTAAAATCAACAGCATAAACATCAAGAGAAACACCTCCGCCACCTGCATTTGCTGAACAACTTGCCCAGAGATTCGCTATAGTTCCATTTTTAAATTTTATGTTTACACAGACCGCATCTTCTATTGAATAATAAGGAGGCACTTCTTTATTCTTTCCTTTAACAGCAAAAGCATGAACACTTTCAGCATCTCCACAGAAAAATCTTGTTAAATTTACAGTATGGGTTACCTGCTCATGAAATTGCCCTCCACTCTTATCTTTCTGAACCCACCATTTCCATATTCCTTTCTCAGATTGCCTTGGGGTCCCTCCTATCCATCCTCCAAGTATCAAAACAGGTTGACTTTTTTCACTCAAATCCTTTACCATTTTTACTCCCCTTCTATATCTGTTCATATATAAAACACAGGTAAGCAATTTTTTTTCCTTAACACCTTCAAGAATTTCTTTACACAAACCCAAGTCAAGTCCAACAGGTTTTTCAACGGCAAATGGAATATTTTTTTCTATTGCATAGAGTTCTGCACCATGAGCAAATGGAGGAAGGCAAAAAAATATACAATTAAGTTCTTCATTATTTATCATTTCTTTTGCATTTTTATAATATTTTCCTTTATATTTTTCTGCAATAAATTTACCTCTTTGTTCATCTATATCACAGAATGCAGAAAGTTGTACATCCGGAAAATTAGATAAAGCATTTAAATGTGCCTCTGCTATCCCTCCACATCCAACAAAACCAACCTTCATTTTCATTTTTTCCTCCTTTTTTGTAAATTTCAACTTACTTTTATTTTACTACTTTTACTTTGATAAAATCAAGCAGAGTGATATAATAAAACAAAAAGAAGAGGGATAATATGAAGATAACAGGGATTTGTGGTAGTCCAAGAGGAGAAAAAAGCAATACGAAAAAATTATTATTAAAATTTCTTGAAGTATGTAAGGAAAAAGGTGCTGATACAGAAATTATTGATTTAAGTAAATATAAAGTAGGTTTCTGTCTTGCCTGTGAAATATGCCATAAACAGCCATCCTGTCCTTTAAAAGATGATAGAAATTTAATAGTTGAAAAAATGCTTATATCAGATGGAATTGTTTTTGCTTCTCCTGTTTATATAGACAGTGTTTCTGCCCAACTTAAAGGTTTTTTTGATAGAACAAGTCATTTTATACACTGCCTCAGATTAAATGGGAAATATACATTCGGGATTGTGACAAGTGGAAGCGGAAGAGGAGAGACGGTTCTTGATTATATAAAACATTATTCAAATATTGTTGGAGCACAGTTTGTTAGCGGAATAAATGTAAGAGTGCCTTTAAAAGATGAGGATTTTAATAAAGTGATTGTTTATGCAGAAGATTTTTTAAAAGCAATTGAAGAAAAGAGAGAATATAAAGACCAGATGGAAAAAATTGAGAAAAATAAGGGATACTTCAAAAAACTTGTTGAGATGAGAAAAGAAGAATGGAAATATGAATACGAATACTGGCAGAAAGTTAAATAAAGAAGTTGAGAATGTTAATCCTTCTTAAATACTATTTGACCCGAACCTTCTTATTTTGTAGAATTTATAATTATGGAAAAGGAAATAAAAAGACAACTTGAAGTGATTAAAAGAGGCGTTGTTGAAATAATAGAGGAAGAGGAGTTAGAGACAAAATTAAAAGAATCAATAGAGAAAAATAAACCTCTGAGAATTAAATACGGAATAGACCCGACCGCTCCTGAAATACATCTCGGACATACTGTTCCAATAAAAAAATTAAGGGATTTTCAGAATTTAGGACATAAAGTCATTTTTTTAATTGGAGATTTTACTGCAAGAATTGGAGACCCAACAGGAAGAAAAGAGACAAGGCCTATTTTATCAGTTGAAGAAATACAGAAAAATTTGTCATCATATAAAGAACAGGTAAGTAAACTTCTTGATATTGATAAAACAGAATTTGTCTATAATTCAACATGGCTTTCCAAACTAAATCTTGAAGAAATTATTAAACTTACTTCAATTTTTACAGTCGCTCAGATACTTGAAAGAGAGGACTTTACTGCAAGATATAAAGAAAAAAAACCAATATTTTTACATGAATTTTTATATCCACTTTTACAGGGTTATGATTCATATGTACTTAATGCAGATATTGAGATAGGAGCGACTGAACAGAAATTTAATCTTCTTGCTGGAAGAACAATTCAGTCATATCTTGGACAGGAAAAACAGGTAGTTATAACAATGCCAATACTTGTTGGGACAGATGGAAAATTGAAAATGAGCAAAAGTTATGGAAATCATATACCGATAAATACAGACCCTTTTGATATGTTCGGGAAAATTATGTCAATACCTGATAGTATAATGGAAGATTACTTCTCCTTGCTTACAGATATAGAACCAGAAACTTACAGAAGTATGATTGAAGAAAACCCCAGAGATGCAAAAGCATATCTTGCAAAGGAAATTGTTAAATTTTTCTTTGGTAAAGAGAAAGCAGTTGAGGCAGAAGAAGAATTTAACAGGATTTTTAGGCAGAAGGATTTACCGACAGAAATCCCGGAAATTGAAATAAATGATGGGATACTTGATGAAAAAAAGGAAATTGAACTGGTTGAATTTCTTTCAAAAACAGGTATGGTAAGTTCAAAATCAGAAGGAAAACGTCTAATAATCCAGAAAGCAGTTAAAATAGATGGAGAAAACATAACAGACCCATTTTTAAAAATAAAGGTTAAAGATGGAATGATAGTAAAGATAGGGAAAAGAAAATTTTTTAAAAGAAAAAGAAAATGAAAATGGAAGAGATTAGAAAAAAACTTACTGAATATGGTAAAAAAATAGTTGAAAAAGGACTTGTTGCAGGACCTGGTGGAAATATAAGTGCAAGAGATGGTGATTTTGTATATCTTTCTCCGAGTGGATTTTTTCTTGATGAAATAAAAGAAGAAGAATGGGTAAAGGTGGATTTAAAAACAGGTGAGATTTTTGGAAATTTAAGACCGACGTGTGAAATTTCAATGCATCTTGGAATATATGTAATAAGAGAGAATGTTAGAGCAGTTATTCATACCCATCCACCAATTACAGTTGGTTTAATCTCTGCTGGAGTTAAATTTAAGCCATTTTTCCCAGATTATGTTGCTATACTTGGGAAAGATGTTCCTGTTATTGATTATGTGCCACCTGCTGGTGAGGAAATAAGAAAGGCAGTTTGTAAGGAAATAAAAAATGTAAATGTTGTTCTTCTTAAAAATCACGGAGTTGTTGCAGTTGGAGAATCAATAAAAGAAGCATATACAAGAAGTTTAATTGTTGAAGAAGCAGCAAAATCAATTTTTGCTGGAATTTTAAGTGGGAAATTGAGATACTTTACAAAAAAAGAAATTGAGCAGATAGAAAACCTTGAAGCAGAAGATTACAGGAAAGCACTTCTTAAAAATCAATGAACTGGAAAATAAAAGATTTTGTCTTTAATATTGAAAAACCCCTGATAATGGGAATTCTGAACGTAACTCCTGATTCTTTTTATGATGGTGGTAAATTTTTTAATCTTGACAAAGCAGTTGAAAGAGGAATTGAAATTGAAAAAGAAGGAGCAGATATTATTGATATTGGTGGACAGTCAACAAGACCTGGAAGTAAGCAGGTAGATGAAAAAGAAGAAATTGAAAGAGTTATTCCTGTAATTAAAGTTTTAAGCAAAGAATTAAAAATACCCATTTCATGTGATACATTTAGAAGTAAAGTTGCAGAAAAGGCGATTGAGAATGGCGCAAAGATAATAAACGATATTTCTGCCTTTTCCATGGATAAAAATCTGCTTGATGTAATAAAAAATTCTGATTGTGGATATGTTTTAATGCATATGAAAGGTACTCCTGAAAATATGCAGATAAATCCCTATTATGAAGATGTAATGGGAGAAATAAGTGAGTTTTTTGAAGAAAAATTAAAAATTCTTGAAGAAAATAAAGTAAACATTGAAAGAGTTGTGATAGACCCTGGAATTGGTTTTGGAAAAAGAGTTTGTGATAATATTGAAATACTTAAAAATCTTGATAAATTCAAAAAATTTAATAGACCAATTTTGATTGGAACAAGCAGAAAATCTTTTATAGGGAAAATTCTGAATCTTGAAGTTGAAGAGAGATTATCTCCAACAATAGCAACAAATGTATATGCTTATTTAAAAGGAGCAGGTATTTTCAGGGTTCATGATGTAAAAGAAGTTAAAAATGCAATTGATATAATTTACTGGATTGAAAAAGTGGTAGAGATTTAGAAAAAAGATTGTAAATTTTTAAATATCCATCCATATTACTGAAAGATTTGACATCTGAAAGTGAAAAATTATAAATTAAGTGTAAGAGGGGGAAAAATGAGATATTTTTGTACAGATGGAGTAAAGATTAAATTTTTCTTATTTTTTATTCTTTGTTCAATTCTTTTATATGGTGGAGTTTCTGACACATTGAAAGAGATAAAGGAGAATGTAAAAAACAAAGAATATAAAAAAGCGACAGAAAAAAGTTTATCAAATCTTTGTAATTGAAAAGAAATTAGAATGACTTCTTTATTTTGACCGGATATAGATATAAGATTAGAATAAGAACCCGGTGCGTATATACCACTTGGAAACACAAGAAATATCACAATACAGATAGAAGGAGTTTTACCACAGAATGAGGAAGTTATTTTATCCTGCAATTCTGGTAAACTATCTCTCTGGGAAGGTTCAACTCAAAAATCTTTCCCCTATACCTGCTATATATCACAACTACCAAAGACATTAACACTTAAAGGAGAACAAACATCAAACACAATAAAGGACATAACCCTGACACTAACAACATCAAAAGGAGGAGAGGATAAAGGGAAAGCGACAGTATATGAAGTATCAGTAAGTGCAAGTCCGGGTGTGATATGTGCAGGAGGAAATGTTAATCCCAATTTAGATATACATAAAGCAGAGATAATAGCAACAACAACTCCAGCAATAGAAGGAATACAGATAAACTTTGAGATAACAGGGCATAAAGGATATGACAGTATAAAAGATGAGACCGAGTACAATATAAATGGTGCAGATAATGGTAAATTCAGTAATGGTGGGACAAAGTGATACTAAAATAACAGATAGCTAGGGAAAAGCCAGTACGATATATATTTCAGGTTCAGATGCATCAAATCCGGATAAAGGTTTATATTTTTATTCAATCATTAAAGCAAGCAGTGATACAATATCTGATACAACACTTGTACAGATAAATCCACCCCAGATGAATTTGGATATATTTCTTGACCCGGAGACAGAAGAGCCGTTAGATTATTTAATAGCAGATGGAGAAAGCCAGGCATTAAACAAGGTTAAAATTCAATACAATTCAACTCCTCTACCCAATCACACAATCAGTTGGAAATTTAAATTCTGGAAATATGATACTATACTGATTACTATGGATTCCTCAGCACAGATTATATATAATAAAAGTTTATGGGACTTAGAAGATGAAGAATGGGAAGGTGTTTTTAATTTATCGTTTGAATTTGCAGACCCGGATTATGAAGGTACAAGTGATATTCAATATGGCTCAATTACTCCTACATCACAGACAAACCAAAATGGAATAGCAACATCAATATTTACAGCAGGAACAGAGGCAGGATTTATTGAGATTTGGGTATGTGATAATGATTTTAGGATAGTAGAAAGGGGTAGTTTTCATATTCGGTTTCCGTGGCGAAAAGGTGAAAAAGGGCAACAAAAACCTTCTGCACCATCAGGGAGAGGGTTTCCACTTGCTTATAAAATTGTAGCAAGATTTAGGTAACAAACCTATGCCTGTTAGTAGTGGTTATAGAAATCCAATTCATAATGAAGAGGTAGGTGGAAAATCTGAAAGCCGACATATGTATGGAGATGCAGTAGATATAAGATTACAAGTTGGGATGGGGATGGAGATATACATTATGATGATTGGAAATTTATGCATGATACTGCAAAAAAAGAAGGAGCTACCTATATTGATACAAAATTAAAAGGATATATTCATATGGATTGGAGATAAATTAACAAAGGAGGATGATACGAGTATGAGAACAAAAAAAAGGAATGTTCAGATTTATTATTGTTTTTTTATTTATTGTTTTAATGAATATCACTCCTTTATCTTTTGGTAATGGAATAGGTCCTCCTTCGCCAGAGGTATTAAAAAAAATTGAAGAACTGAAAACTATAAAGGAAAATATAGAAAAGAGTGAAGGAGATTTGAAAAAGAAATGGATTCAAAAACTTATAAAAATTTTTGAAAGAGAAATTGAATATTTGAAAACATATGATTATAAACCAGATAGTCATAAAGTTATGCCTGATGAAGAGAATTATTTCAGGTATTATTTTCATGAATTAAGTTTTGAAGTTGGGCAACTTCCAAACTTGGATGAAAAAATTATAAAATTACTCATAGGATATCCTACGTATCCTTATAAACATCCTCCTTATACTTATCAACTAATTAAAACAAAAGATAAAGAATGGATTTTAAAACATTTTACTATCTGTGCAAATGATCCTGATGATAATGTAAGAGATAGTGCAATATGTGAATTATCTCTTATAAGTAATCCATTTATTGAAAGTGCGGAGTGGGATTTAACCCCCTATGAGAAAATACATAGAGCCCTTTCTTCAGAAGATAAAAATCTTCTTAAAAAAGTTCTTACAAAAGCATTAGAAGATCCATGTTTCACAATAAGATTATCTGCAATTCGTGGTCTTATAATCTATAAGGATGACCGCGAAATTATTTCAAAGATTGAAAAGATAGCAAAGGAAGACAATCATGAGTATGTTAGAGAAAAGGCACAAAAATTATTAAAAGAAATGAAAACTCAAAGTAATAAATTCTTTTGAAACACAGGTTAAATATTTCTCATATAGTAAAAGTAAGAGAAGGATGTGGATTTGGAGGATGTAGAACCAGTATTTCAATTGCATATCCCTTTATTCCTGTTATTTCTATCCGAGCCCCGTCCTCCCTTTTTATTTGAGAGAAAAGGGAAGATGGTATAAAATAATAGTGTGTTTTTCTTAAAAATCTTACAAAAATGAGAATATTATGTATTGATGTTGGAGATAAAAATATTGGGATTGCTATAAGCGATGAAGAAAATATTCTGGCAAAAGGGCTTGGCAGTTTAAAAATGAATGATGATATCGTTGCAAGGATAAAGGAAATTATAAAGAAATACAATATTGGAAGAATTGTTTATGGGCTCCCTTTAAAAATGGATGGTTCATTCAGTGTTCAAACAGAAAAGACACTTGCATTTATTTCAAGATTAAAAGAAGCAATCAAAGACATTGAGTTTATATCATTTGATGAGAGATTGACAACTTCCCTTGCAGAGAAATTTTTACTTGAAGCAGATTTAAGCAGAAAAAAAAGGAAAAAATATATAGATAAACTATCAGCACAGATAATCCTTCAAAATTATCTTGATTCAATAAACGTAAAGAATGACGAGGAGATCTGGTGGTAGAAAATAAAAAGGATTGTTCTTTTCTCTGGATTTTTTCTGTTACTTTAATTTTAAAACTTTTCCTTTCCTATTTTTTTCCTTTAACAGGTGATGAGGCATATTTTATAACAACAGGTAAAATTTTTGACTTTGGATATTATGAACATCCTCCTATGATATGGTGGATTATTTATATTTTTTCTTTATGTGGTAGATATACTTTCCATTTTTTCTACTACAGATTGTTTTCTATTTTTTCTACTCTGATAATAGTTTTTTTTATTTCAAGATTGCTTACAGAAAAGAAAAATTCTTTTCTTATCCCTTCTTTTTTTTTGCTCTCACCTGTTTATCTTTTGAGTTTTTTAATTACAAATGATATACCATTACTTCTTTTTACTTTTCTTTCAGGAGTATTTTTTTATAAAGGGATTGAAAAAGAAAAAAGGATTTTTTTTGTTATTTCAGGATTTTTTTTCGGTCTTGCTTTTTTGAGTAAATATTTGTCTGTTCTTTATCTTTTCGGTGTTTTCTTTTATGTTATTTTTAAAAATGAAAAGAAATACTGGAAAAATTTTATAATTTTTATCCTTTCTTCTCTTCCTTTGATTTTTATTAATTTTTACTGGAACTATAATCACTGCTGGATAAATATTCTCTTTAATCTTGTTTACAGGAAAAAGGTGGAATATTTTAAAATTAAAAATATAATTCTGTTTTTTCTCTCTTTGTTTTTTCTTATGACCCCTTATTTTTTCTTTCTTTTTTTAAAAGAAAAGTTTTTTTTAAAAAGGAAATTTGAAACAGGTTATGATTTTTTCTTTTATGTTTTTTTAATTCCTTTATTTTTTCTGTTTTTAATGTCCTTTTTAAGAGTGGTGGGGCTTCACTGGTATATATCCTTTGTTCCTTTCTCTTTTTTACTTCTGAAAGATTTTGAAGAAGATAAAATTTCAAAATCCATAAAAATTTCTATTTATTTTAATGGATTTATTATACTCGTTATAATTTCAATCCTTTTATGTCCTCTCAAAATGTTTAAAAATCACAAAGAGTTTTCTGAAATAATAATGTTTAAAAATCCATATCCCATCTGTGCTTATCTTGAGAAATTCAAAAATGAATATATTTTTGCAACTCCCGGTTATACAGAAACAGCAATTATGTCTTATTACTGTAAAAAGGACTTTATTGTTTTTGGAGACCTCGGACACAGCGGAAGAGAATATGATATTACTTTTGATTTTAAAAAGATAGATGGAAAGGATATTTTAATTTTTTCTCCATTTGATGTAGAAGAAGCAAAATATTTAGAATTTTTCACAGAGATTAAAAAAGAAAAAATTGTTATTGAAGGCGGGAACTTTTATTTGCTTTTCTGTAAAAAATTCAATTATGAAAATTATAGAAATATAATTTTAAGACAGACATATGAGAAATTTTATAAGATACCGGAATTTTTACCTGTAAAGAAAAATTTTTTCAAGGAAAAATATAATTTTTAAAGAAAATCAAAATTGTTGATTAAAGAGCGGACTTTTTTACTGCTTTTGCAACCTGCTTTGCAACATTTTTATCAAGAGCAGAAGGAATTATATAATCAGTAGAAAGTTTGTTTTCAGGAATATAATTTGCTATTGCTAAACTTGCTGATATTTTCATTTTTTCTGTTATTTTTTTTGCCTTTGCATCAAAAGTACCTCTGAAAATGCCCGGAAAAGCAAGTAAATTGTTTATCTGATTTGGGAAATCACTTCTTCCTGTTCCGATTATGTATGCACCACCTTTTTTTGCTTCATCTGGCATTATTTCAGGGACTGGATTGCTCATTGCAAAAACAATAGAATATTTATTCATACTTTTAACCATTTCTTTTGTGACAAGATTTGGACCTGAAACTCCTATAAAAACATCTGTTTTTTCCATTGCATCCTTTAAACTGCCTTTTTTGCTTTCAAGTAGATAATCTGTTATTTCTTCTTTTACAAAGTTCATATTTTCTTTTCTTCCTTTATAAATTATTCCCTCTCTATCACATAAAACAATTTTTCTTGCACCGTATTTATATAACATTTTTGTTATTGCTATACCTGCTGCTCCTGCTCCATTTATTACAATTTTTATATCTTCTATTTTTTTATTCACAAGTTTTAAAGCATTTATTAAAGCAGCAAGAACAACTATTGCTGTTCCATCCTGGTCATCATGAAAAACTGGAATTTCAAGTTCTTCATTTAATCTCTGTTCAATGGTAAAACATCTTGGAGCAGAAATATCTTCAAGATTTATTCCACCAAAACATGGAGATATTTTTTTCACTATATCAATTATTTCTTCAACATTTTGAGTATCAAGACATAAAGGAACTGCGTCAACTTCACCGAATTCTTTAAACAAAATTGCCTTCCCTTCCATAACAGGTAGTGCTGCATGAGGTCCGATATTTCCAAGACCTAAAACTGCACTTCCATCAGTAACAATAGCAACAGTATTTCCTTTCCATGTGTATTCATAAATTTTGTTTTTTTCTTTTGCTATTTCAAGGCAGGGAATAGCAACTCCAGGAGTATAGGCAAGAGATAAATCTTTTTTTGTTTTTAAAGGAACTTTCGGTTTTATTTCAAGTTTACCTTTTGCTTTCTTATGCAGTTTAAGCGCTTCTTTTGATAAGTTCTTCATTTAAATATTGAGTTTTTAACTATAAATCCAGCAAAAACAATTGAAACAATTGAAATTAATTTTATAAGAATATTTAAAGAAGGTCCTGCTGTATCCTTAAACGGGTCTCCAACTGTATCTCCTGTAACAGATGCTTTATGAACATCTGTTCCCTTTCCACCAAAATTTCCTTTTTCAATATATTTTTTTGCATTATCCCAGGATGCACCTGAATTTGCCATCATTATAGCAACAGCAAATCCACTTGTTAAAGCACCTACAAGAAGTCCAACTACTCCATCAACTCCAAGTAAAATTCCAACAATTATAGGAAGAAGGACTGTTAATATTGAAGGAAGAAGCATTTCTTTCTGTGCTGATTTTGTACATATATCAACTGCTTTTGCATAATCAGGTTTTGCTTTCCCTTCAAGAAGTCCTGAAATTTCTTTAAACTGTCTTCTTACTTCCTGAACTATCTGCTGTGCTGCTCTTCCAACTGCTTTTAAAGCCATTGAGCAGAAAAAGAATGGATACATGGCACCAATAAAAATACCGCATAAAACTCTAAAATTCATTATTGACATATCAAGTTTTCCACCGAGTAAAACAATCTGGTCCTTATATGCAGCAATTAGAGCAAGAGCAGTCAAAGCAGCAGAACCAATGGCAAAACCCTTACCTGTTGCAGCAGTTGTATTTCCAAGAGCATCAAGAGCATCTGTCCTCTGTCTAACAAATGGTGGCTGATGTGTCATTTCTGCATTTCCTCCTGCATTATCCGCAACAGGTCCATAAGCATCTGTTGCAAGTGTAATTCCAAGAGTACTCAAAAGTCCAACTCCAGCAAGTCCAATTCCGTAAAGTCCGAGTTCAGGTTCATAAAGTCCACCTGCAAAAACATAAGCACAGATTGTGGCAATAACAACGGTTAAAACAGGAGCAATTGTTGATAACATTCCTGTTGAAATACCCTCTATAATTACAGTAGCATGTCCTGTTAAAGCACTTTTAGCAACTGCCTTTGTTGGTGGATAGGTATCTGATGTAAAAAATTCTGTAAAAAATCCAATTATAACACCTGCTATTATTCCACTTAAAATTGAAACATAAAGTCCTTTATACTGGTAACCAAGAAGTAATACAACTGCAGGATAGGAAAATATAACAACTAAAATTGAAGCAAAATAAATACCTCTTCTTAAAGCCCTTAATAAATTTGCCTGACTTGCATCTTCACTTGCTTTGACAAGAAAAGAACCTATTATTGATGAAATAACTCCTATTGTTGCAATTAACATAGGAAGGGAGACACCTTTAAGTCCAAGTCCTGCTGCATAAGCAAGAGCCATTGTTGCTATTATTGCATCTGTATATGATTCGTAAAGGTCTGCTCCCATTCCAGCAACATCTCCTACATTATCTCCTACATTATCTGCAATAACTGCCGGGTTTCTCGGGTCATCTTCAGGAATTCCTGCTTCAACTTTTCCCACAAGGTCTGCTCCAACATCTGCTCCTTTTGTATAAATACCTCCTCCAACTCTTGCAAAAAGTGCCTGTGCACTTGCTCCCATACCAAAACATATCATTGTGGAGGTTATGTATCTTAATCTTTCTTCAATTCCATATCCTCTACTTCTGTAATACCAGGTAAGAAGGTTATACCAGATACTTATATCTAAAAGTGCAAGTCCAACAACAACAAGCCCCATAACAAGTCCTGCAGAAAAAGCAATTCTTAAAGCACTATTTAAAGAATTTTTAGCAGCAAATGCAGTTCTTGCACTGGACCTTGTCGCAATTGTCATTCCAATATATCCACTTAAAGCAGAGAAAAAACCACCTGTTAAAAAAGCAAAAGGGACAAAAATAGGTAGATAATTAAAAATAGATAGTAATAAAAGTATAATAAAAATAACACTGAAAAATACTCCAACTCCTTTGTATTGCCTTTTTAAATATGCTCTTGCACCGGTTCTTACAGCTTCTGCAACTTCTATCATTTCAGGTGTTCCTTCGGGTCTTTTAAGAATAAATTTTGCTAAATAATAGGTATAACCGAGTGCAAAAACTGAACCTATAATTGTAATCAATAAAGAATAATCCATTTTTTTCCTCCTTTCAGTTATTATATAAACTCATTGCCTTTTCCAAGTTACTTCTTAATATTTCCTTTATTGCATCCACAGATTTATCTATTGCTTTTTCTATAATCTCTTTTTCCTCTGGTAAAAACGGAGATAAAACATAATCAATATAACTTGTTTCTATTTTTTCTCCTCTTATTCCTACTCTTATTCTAACAAAATCTTTACTCTGTATATTTTCCATAACAGAAATCACTCCTTTATGTCCTCCTGGTCCTTTATCCTTTATTATTTTTATTTTCCCAATTTCTATATCAAGTTCATCATGAATAAGAAATAGATTTTCTACTTTTTCATTAAAAAAGTCAAGAGCAATTTTTACTGCTTTTCCGCTTTCATTCATATATGTTTTTGGCTTTAAAATTATTATTTCCTTGCCTTCAATTTCAACTTTCCAGCCATTAAAAAGTTTTTTCTTATAAATCTCAATAACTCTTCCACTTTTTTTTAATCTATCAACAACTTTAAAACCAACATTATGTCTTGTTTCAGAATATTCTTTTCCAGGATTACCAAGTCCAACAAAAATCATTTCTGACTTTCTTCTTTCTGTGCTTCTTCTTTTTCTCTTCTTCTTTCTTCAACTTTTTCCTGTGAAATTACCTTTGGTTCTTCTACTGTCTCTTCAACTTTAACTTCTTCTACTTTTTCTTCTTTTGGTTTCAGAACCGTAACTACAACTCTGTTTTCATCTTCAAGAATTTTAACTCCTTCAGGCATTTTTATATCTTTAACTAAAATTGCATGTCCGAAATCAAGGTCTTTTATATCAATTTCTATATTTTCAGGAATATTTCCTGGAAGTCCTTCAACTTTTATTTCTCTCAATTCATGTTCAAGTATTCCACCTTTTTCTTCTCCAATTGATTTTCCTTTTATAATAACCGGGATTTCCATAATAACAGGCCTTTCTGAACTCAATTTGTAAAAGTCAAGATGAATTATTTCGTCTTTTATAGGGTCTGTCTGTATATCTTTTAAAACAACCTGAATTGTCTCTTCCTGTCCATTTTTTTTAAGTTTCATTTCAGCCATAATGTTGTGGGATGTTAAATGTAAAATTATTTTCTCACTTGATTTTTTTTCAAGTTTTATAGGGACAGGTTCTGTATCAGGTCCATATAAAATACCGGGAATATATCCTTTACTTCTTAATTTTCTCGCAGTTCCTTTACCTTTTCCTTCTCTTATTTCTGCCACAAAAACTACTTTTTCCATGAAGTCCTCCTTTATTTATATATATTTCTTTAAAAAAATGGGCGCGGATGGATTCGAACCATCAGCCCCCGCGTTATCAGCACGGTGCTCTGCCCTTGAGCTACGCGCCCTAAAATTTTACTTTTTCTTTAAAAATTCTTCTACTTTTTCTTTAATAATATCCTTTGTACCCAGAGCAAAAGCAAGAGCAGTTCCAAAACAGAAAGAAGTAAGAACTATAATAAAAACATCTCCAATAAAATCTGCTGCAATTCCTATTTCCTGCAAAGCAAGAACAGTTCCAAATACTACAATGGCGATTTGAGTTAATTTCCCTAAAAATGGTGCTTTTTCAATTCCTGCATTTCCAGCAGATGTTCTTACAATACCGCCAAAGAAACTGCCAAGGAAAATTGAGAAAATGAATATCAAAAGTCCAAGTATAAATCTTGGAATAAATCCAAGAATTTTGTCTATAACGGTTGATGGTATCTGTATTCCTGCAAAATTAATAGCAAGGAAAACAACAACAAGCATTAACAACCAGTAAACACCTATTCCGAGTAATTGTGAGACATCCATTGATATATTACCTTTATCAAGCAATTCTTTAAGCCCTGAATCTTCTGAAAGTTTGTCAATTTTTATTACTTTGAAAAACTTTATTATTAATACTTTCAGAAATTTAGCTATGAGCCAGCCAATCAGAAATATTAAAAGCCCTCCGATAACTTTTGAAAAAGCAAGCCAGAATTTACTAATCAGTTCATTTACCATCCCAACTCTTTCTCCACCCATTATTCCCTCCTTTTTTGGATTATTCTATCATAAAATTAAAAAAAATCAATTTTCTCTATTTGTTTTAAAGATTGTATAATTTCTGACTTCTTTAAATGGAGTGAAAACCCTTCCTCCACCTTCAAAAAACTTTGTAAAAAACTCAAGATACTGTAATCTGCTTGTATGAACGTAACTTCCGAGTAGATTGATTACGAGATTACCAAAATGCCCAACTATAAAAATAAGAGCGGATATAAAAATTCCTACAAAAGGAATATTTTTTACCATTGAGACCATTTGATTGATTACAAGTCCAAGAACTGATGTTGTCAATCCAAGACCAAAAAGACGGCTGTAACTTAATACATCTCCGAGTAAATTACCCGCAATAACACTGTAAGCACCATAAACAGCCCAGAAACCCTTTAACATAAATTCTTTCTGAGTTTTTGCTTTTTCGTACATCAGATAAATAAAACATAAAAGTAAAATATAAAGAGGCACTTTCATTAATATTTTCATTTTAAGAAATCCAATAACAATAATTCCAACAAGTATCTGGATTAAAAGAAGTGTAATTGCTTCTCCGCAATATTTAAGAGAATATCTTCTTATTTGATTGTAAAGATTTAAAATAAGACCCCATATAATCTGGATATAGCCAAAGGCAAGAGCAATTGAAAGAAATAGAATGGATTTATTCCCACTTTCAAGTGGATTTAAAAGTACTAATTTTTTTAGATATTTAACAAAAGAAATACTTTCTGGAAGTTTATATATTATATCTCCAAACCATCCACCAGTTAAAGACCCTATTATTAAAGTTGAAATTCCACATATAAGCAGTAATTTTAAAAATTTAATAAAGTTTGGCAGAAATCTGAATTTTTTCATTAAAATCAGAGATATTAATACAAGTAAAATTCCATATCCAGCATCTGTTAAACAGAATCCAAATGAAATAGCAAAAAATATGGATAGAGGTCCTGTCGGGTCAATATTTTTATAAACAGGTCTACCATATAAGTCAGTAACAACTTCAAATGGTTCAATAAATCTATTGTTTTCAAGAATTATAGGGACATTGTCTCCCTCTTCCGGTTCTTCAATAACTATATGACTTTCAGGTAAAATCTGTAAAACTATCTCCTTCAGAGTATCTATATTTTTTTCACTTATCCAACCCTTTATCCCTTTTACAAATTTTGAAATGCCAAGTTTTTCTTTGGCAATAACAAATTCATAAATACTTTTGTAGTAATCATAACATACAAAAATTTCCTTTCTATTTATCTTTATTTTTGAAATTTCACTCTTTATTTCTGAAATGACTTTTTCGTTTTTTTCTTTAACTTTTTCAAGTTTTTCAAAAATATCTTTTATTTTTTTGTTCCAGTTTCTAACATATAAAATTTTTCCGGCAATTTCTTTTAAAAAATTTTCAGCAACTTCTCTTTTGTCCTTTCTGAATAAAACAATGTATAAAGTGTCTTTCTGAAACTCCCCTATTTTTGTTATATATAAATCTTCAAAAGTGTTTTCAAATTTTGTTTTTTGTGAAAGAGAAAAAACAAAAAAAGAAAAACTGGTAAGAGAAAAAATTTCTGAAAAAATTATCTCAGTATCAAGAAAAGGCATAATTTCTTCTTTTAATTTTTCTATTCTCTGGATAATTTTTTTTCTTTTTTCTATTTCCTGATAAAGTTGGAAATGTTTTTTATAAATATTTTCAAGGGGAAAATTTTCAACAATTTCTTTTTCTTCTTTTTCATCTATAATTATTTTTTCATTTATTTCTTTTTCTCCTGATTCAATAAGTATATTTTTCAGAAATTCAAGTTTTCTTATTTTATCTTCTATCTCATCTTTTGATAATGTTTTTTTCTCAAAGCCCTCAAAAGAAATATTTTCAATCTCAACCATACCAAATTTCTGCAATCTTTCCAGCAGTTTACTCTCATCTCCAAGGAAAAAGATAGTGAATTTTTTAACTTTACTTATCATGAATATTCCCTGTTAATTCTCACATATTCTTCTGTTAAATCACATCCCCATGATGTTGCAGAAAAATTACCTCTCTTTAAATCAATTTCAATTTTTATTTCCTTTTTTGTCATTAATTCTCTCAGTAATTCCCTGTCAAATTTTACCGGTTCTCCCTCAAAAACCTTAATACCACATATTTTAATTTCTATATTTTTTCTATCCATTCTTGCATTTGTTGAACCAACTGCAGCAACTATTCTTCCCCAGTTAGGGTCTCCACCGCTTACTGCTGTTTTTACAAGAGAAGAACCACATACTCTTTTTGCCACTCTCTTTGCATCTTTTTTACACCATCCACCATTGACAGTTACTTCAATAAACTTACTTGCTCCTTCTCCATCAAGGGCAATCTTTTTTGCAAGTTCAATACATAATTTTTTCAGTGAATTTGAAAAAGAATTAAATTCAGGACTTCCAATATGAATTGTTTTATTTCTTGCAAGACCATTTGCAAGACAGATAACAGTGTCATTTGTACTCGTGTCATTATCAACTGTAATCATATTGAATGAATCTTCAACCGCTTCTTTTAAAGCAAAATCAAGTGCTTTTCTATCTATAACAGCATCTGTTGTAATGAAGCAGAGCATTGTAGCCATTGAAGGATTTATCATACCTGCTCCTTTTGCCATTCCTCCGATTACAACCTGTTTTTTTCTCCCTTCTATTCCTGTTTCTATTTCATATTCTTTTGGAAATGTATCCGTTGTCATTATCGCTTTGGTTGCTTCTAAATTCCCATCTTTTGACAGGTTTTGAATTAGTTTATCAAGTCCATTTTTAATTTTTTCATATGGTAGAGGAACTCCTATCATCCCTGTTGAAGCAAAAAGGACTGAATTTTTTTCAATTTTTAGTTTTTTAGCAAGTTCTTCCATTATTTTTTTTGTTAAATCCCAGTTTTCTTTTCCATTACAGGCATTTGCGTTTCCACTATTTGCCAGAATAGCCCTTGTTTCATTTTTTATATTTTTTATACACCAGAGTACACTGTATGATTTAAATTGATTTGTTGTAAAGGTACCTGAAGAAATACAAGGTGATTCTGAATAAATTAAAGATAAATCATTTTTCCCTTCTTTTATTCCACAGTTAATTCCACTTGCATAAAAACCCTCAGGATAAGTTATTCCTTTTCCCATTTTTTTAATAAAAATTCTGCAAAAAATAAATCTTCTCTATAAGTTATTTTTATATTTGTTCTTACTCCTTCTTCACAATAGATTTTATTATACCCTATTTTCTCAAGAAAAAAAGAGTCATCACTTCCTTTTAATTTTTCACCCCTTTTATATGCTCTTTTTATCAATCCTAATCTGAACCCCTGCGGTGTCTGGACAGCAAAAAGTTTCTCTCTGTTAAGAGTCCTTTTAACAAATTTTTTTTCTACTTCTTTTACAGTATCCGTTATTTTTAAAACAGGAATACATGCACCATATCTTTTTGTTTTTTCAATAACTTTTTTTATCAATTCCTCACTCACAAATGGTCTTGCAATATCATGAATTAAAACTATACCTTCTTTTTCATCAATATAATTTAAACAATTTAAAACGCTATCCTGTCTTCTTTTGCCACCCTTTACGACTATTAAATCAGGGAATATATTTTTTGTCATATCTCTGCATTTTTTAATATACCCATGCGGTACGGCAAGCAATATTTTATCCGAGAATTTATAAAATTTTTCAATAGAATAAAGAAATAATTTTTTACCTCCAATTTCTATCATTGATTTCGGAATTGAATAATTTAATCTTTTTCCTTTACCAGCACCTACCAGAATAGTAAAAATCATTTCAATTTTGCGAAAATAATCCTTCCTGTTGGTGTCTGAATAGCACTATCTATAACTATATCAACAACTTTCCCAATATATTTTGAGGCATTTTCTACCACAACCATAGTTCCATCTTCAAGGTATCCGACTCCCTGACCTGCTTCTTTCCCTTCTTTTATAATTTTTAAAGAAATTTCTTCTCCACTCATCAACCTTGGTCTCATTAAATTTGTCAGAGTGTTAAAATTAAGGACTTTTATATTCTGGACTTCTGCTACTTTTGTAAGATTAAAATCATTCGTTAGAATTGCAGCATTAAGTTCAGAAGCAAGTTTTACAAGTTTTGTATCCACTGCTTCTATGTCAGGATAATCAACATTATAAACTTTTACATTTATTTCTCCATCTTCTCTTAATTTATTTAAAATCTCAAGTCCTCTTCTTCCTCTCTGTCTTTTAATATCACTTGAAGCATCTGCAAGTCCCTGTAATTCTTTAATTATGAACTGGGGAATTATAAGTGTATAATCAATAAACCCGCTTTTCATAAGTTCATAAACCCTTCCATCAATCAAAATACTTGTATCAACGACTAAAAATTTTTCTCCTTCTTTTATTCCACCAAAAAAAGGTAAAATAAAACCAAGTTCTTCAAATCCTTTTATTCCTGCCATAATCCCAAGATATGAAAAAACAAAATATAAGGAAAATCTTATTAAATTTTCCATTTTCTGGTCTTCAAAAGGGATTAAAAGAAAGAAGTTTGCAAGAAGAATTGCTGTTAAAAGCCCCACTATTAAACCACCAACTGCAAGAATGAGTTTTTTCCATGGAATTTTCCCTATCATTATTTCAATGCCTATTACAAAGATAGAACCCAAAAATCCTATTAAAACACCAAGTATTTTCTGATTTGGTAAACTGTAAAAACCTGTTAAAACACATAAAATTAAGAAAAAAACTCTTATAAACCATAAACCCATTTTAATTCACCTCCTTTGTTTTTTATAGCATAAAAGTCAAAATTTGTAAAATTTAAAAAGTTTTAGATATAAAACCACCACCAATAACTTCATCATTTTCATAAAAAACAACTGCCTGTCCGGGAGTTGGTGCCCTTTGTCCTTTTTCAAAAATAACCTCAACTTTATTCTCTTCTACTGGTTTTATAATACATTTTGCAGGAATATGTTTGTATCTTATTTTTGCCTCTGCTTCTTTTTCTTTATCAAGTTTATCAATAGAAATAAAGTTAACTCTTTCTGAAATTAATTTTTTTTTATATAAGTCCTTTTCTTCTCCAACAATAATTTTATTTTCTTTTTCATTTATCCCGATTACATATAATGGTTTTCCTTTTGCAATTCCAAGTCCCTTTCTCTGTCCTATTGTATAATTAAAAATACCCTTATGTTTTCCAAGAATATTACCATCCTTATCAACTATCAATCCTTCGTTTTTTTTATCGCTAAAAAGAAAAAACCTGTCTCCACATAAAAAATCCTGACTTTCTTCTTTATCTGATAAATGAAAATTATTCTTTTTTGCTATTTCCCTTACCTGTTTTTTAGTATAATAACCAAGAGGAAAAATAATTCTTTCCAGTTGTTTTTGTGTAAGTAAAAATAAAAAATAACTCTGGTCTTTTTCTTCATCAATACCCTTTTTAAGAATATATTTTTTTCTTTTTTCATCATACTCTACTCTTGCATAATGACCTGTTGAAAAATAATCAAAATTTATACCGAGAGAAAATGCCTTTTTCAATAAAATATCAAACTTTAAAAATCTATTACATATAACACAGGGATTGGGTGTTTTACCTTCAAGATATTCCTCTACAAAGTATTTCAAAACAATTTCACTGTATTCCTTTTTTAAATCAACGACATATAAAGGTATATCAAGGAGTTTACAGATTTTTTTTACATCTTCAATATCTTTTTCTTCAGGACCATAACAGGCACTCTTACTTCCTAAAAAATCTTTATTTTTCTCATCAAAAATTTTCATAAACACACCATATACCTCATAACCTCTTTCTTTTAAAAGTAAAGCACTTACAGAAGAATCAACTCCTCCAGAAAGTCCAACAATCACTTTTATTTTTTCCATAATATTATTTTACCATCTATAAGTATTTGATACAGTTTATTTTAAAGATTTAAACTATATGAAAACAAGAGAAAAATTGAAGAATAACACAATCTCCTTCACAAAACCTTTGTCTATCAATCATCTCCATTTCCCACCTCTAAGGTGGGATTGGAAGGGATTTGTCTTAATTCAAAAGTTTGACAAAGATTATTCTAAAAATTAAACTATATAAATTAACAAGGAGGTAGAAATGTTAAGTGACCTTGAAATTGCACAGAGGGCAAAAATTAAACATATTAAAGAAATTGCTGAAAAAGCAGGAATTGAAGAAGAATATCTTGAATTGTATGGAAACTATAAAGCAAAAGTTTCTCTTGAAATCCTGAAAAAACTTGAAGGAAGAAAAAACGGTAAATATATTGATGTTACAGCAATAACACCAACACCTCTTGGAGAAGGAAAAACAGTTACAACAATTGGACTTTCTCAGGCAATAGGAAAACTCGGTAAGAAGGTTTTTACCTGTATAAGACAACCTTCTCTTGGTCCTGTTTTTGGCATTAAAGGTGGTGCTGCAGGTGGAGGATATTCACAGGTTATACCAATGGAAGATTTTAATTTACATCTGACAGGAGATGTTCATGCTGTTGGTATCGCTCATAATTTACTTGCTGCTTTTGTTGATAATTCTGTCTATAAAGGAAATCCTTTAAATATTGACCCACTTTCTATAACCTGGCCCAGAGTTGTTGATGTTTCTGATAGATTTTTAAGAAATATTATTATTGGACTTGGGGGTAAAGAAAATGGTTTTCCAAGAGAAACTGGTTTTGATATAACAGTTGCTTCAGAAGTAATGGCGATACTTGCTCTTACAACTGATATCTTTGACCTTAGGAAACGACTCTCAAAAATTATAGTTGCCCAGACATACGATAAAAAACCTGTTACAGCAGAGGATGTAAAAGCAGCAGGAGCAATGACTGTTTTACTTAAAGATACTATAAAACCAACTCTTATGCAGACACTTGAGCATACACCTGTTTTTGTACATGCAGGTCCTTTTGCCAATATTGCTCATGGTAATAGTTCAATAATTGCTGACCTTATTGCTATTAAACTTGCTGAATTTGTTGTTACAGAAAGTGGATTCGGTGCTGATTGTGGTATGGAAAAGTTTATGAATATAAAATGCAGATATAGCGGTCTTAAACCTGACTGTGTTGTTATTGTTTGTTCTATAAGAGCATTAAAAGCACACAGTGGTAAATTCAAAGTTGTTCCAGGAAAACCGCTTGATAAAGGACTTGTTGAAGAAAATATCACTGCACTTGTTGAAGGAGCGAGTAATTTAAAAAAGCAGATAGAAAATGCTAAAATTTTTGGAATTCCTTGTGTTGTTGCTGTAAATAAATTCATTACAGATACAGAAAAAGAAATAGAAAAAGTAAAAGAACTTGCAATTGAATTTGGAGCGGATGATGTTGGAGTAAGCGAGGTCTGGGAAAAAGGTGGAGAAGGTGGAATTGAACTTGCTGAGAAAGTTATTAAAGCAAGTGAAAAAGAAAAGAATTTCCAGTTTTTATACCCGCTTGATATACCGATAAAGAAAAAAATTGAAACAATTGCAACAAAGATTTATGGAGCAGAAAAAGTTGAATATTCATTACTTGCAGAAGAAAAAATTAAGTTATATACAAAATGGGGATTTGAAAATCTTCCAATCTGTATGGCAAAAACACATCTTTCTTTATCACATGACCCGAATTTAAAAGGTGCTCCAAAAGGATTTACTTTACCCATAAGAGATATAAGAATTTCTGCTGGTGCTGGATTTTTATATCCTTTATGTGGAGAAATGAGAACCATGCCAGGACTTCCAAGTGAACCTGCAGGAACAAAAGTAGATATAGATGAAGAGGGTAAAATTGTAGGGTTATTTTAAAAATGTTAAAAATAGAAAATATAAGTGTAAAAGGTGGAGACAGTTTAATAATAAAGGATATTTCTCTTTTTCTTAATAAAAATGAGAGATTGGTGATTTTTGGACCAAATGGTTCAGGTAAATCAACTCTTATAAAATCAATAATGGGAATTTCTGGTTATAAAGTGATAAAAGGGAGGATTATTTTTGAAGATAAGGATATTACAGATATTCCTATTAGCCAGAGGGCTAAAATGGGTATAGGTATAATGTATCAAACCCCCCCTAAAATTTATGGAATAAAAATTTTACAACTTGGAAAATATCTTGCTCAAAATGAAGAAGAAATAAACCAACTTGCTGAAAAGTTAAAGGTTGATGAGTTTTTAAGAAGGGATTTAAATGTTGACCTTTCAGGGGGAGAAATTAAAAGGGTTGAATTATTTCAGGTTTTATTGCAGAAACCGAAATTGTTATTACTTGATGAACCAGAATCAGGAGTTGATATTGAAAATATTTCAATTATGGGAAATGTATTGAATGAATATATAAAAAAAACAGAATGTTCTGCTTTAATTATTACTCATACAGGATACATACTTGATTATGTTGAGGGAGAAAAAGGATGTGTTATGATGGATGGAAAGATAACCTGTCAGAGTAAACCCAGAATAGTTTTTGATATGATAAAAAAATATGGATATGAAAAATGTGAGGAATGTAAATGGAAATAGAAAAAGAGGAATTAAAAAATCTTGAAAAAGTTGGGTTTGATTTAGAAGAAAAGGAAAGAGCGGGTAGTTTTATTCAGAAAGATAATGAAATTCTTTTTTCAAAGGTTTTTCAGGAAGGAGTAGAAGTATTACCAATTGGAAAAGCAATTGAGAAATATCCTGAAATAAAAGAAAAATATTATGGAGTTTCTTTTAAAAAAACAGGTAAAGAATTTGAAAAGGATACAGAGGGCGGGTATTTTATAAGGGTGAAAAAGGGTGTAAAGACATTATTTCCAGTTCAGGCATGTTTATATTTAAAATCAAAAAAATTCAGACAAAAAGTTCATAACATAATTGTTATTGAAGAGGATGCTTCTGCGTATTTAATTACAGGATGTACTTCTGCAAAAGAAGCAGAAGATGCATATCATCTCGGAATATCAGAGTTTTTTATTTCAAAAGGTGGTTTTTTAAATTTTACAATGATTCATTCATGGAAGGAGGATATTGAAGTAGAGCCATTAAGTGCTGCTGTAGTAGAAGAAGGTGGTATTTTCGTTTCCAATTATATATCATTAAAACCTGTTAAAAAAATTGTGATGTATCCAACTGCTTTACTTGAGGGAGAAAATTCAAGAGCAAGGGTTTCTTCAATTATAGTTTCATTTAAAAATTCATATCAGGATATAGGAAGCAGATGTATCCTTGCAAATAAAAATACATCTGCAGAAATTATAAGCAGAGCGGTAAGTTATGGAGGTAAAATTGTTGCGAGAGGACATATAAAAGCAGTTTCACCAATGACAAGAGGACATCTTGAATGCAGGGGATTAATAATAACAGAAGAAGGAATAATACATGCCATACCCGAACTTGAAACACTTTATCAGGATGTTGAACTTTCTCATGAAGCAGCAATAGGTAAAATAAAAAAAGAAGAGATTGAATATCTTGCAAGCAGGGGAATTCCTGAGGAAGAAGCACAGGCAATGATAATAAGAGGTTTTATGAATGTTGAGATACTTGGACTACCTGAAATTCTTGAAAAAGAAATAAAGAAAGTTACAGAAAAAGTTTGAAAGTTAAGAAATGAAAAAAAGATTTTTAATTTACACCATTATATTAATTTCAGGGATTTTGAGTATTAAATTTTATGAATCAAGGATAATAAATGTACTGTGGTTGAAGGCAGATATAGCTTTTCATTTTGGTAATTATGACCTTGCTGAAAAATGTCTGTGGAGAATAATTAAACAGAAACCGGAAGAAGTAGATGCATATGTTTTAAAAGCATGGCTTGAATGGAGTCAGGCATTATCAAAAAATGATAATAAAAAATTGAATTCAGCAATAAAAACATTAAAACTTGGACAGTGGTATAATCCATTTGATATCCGTCTTTATATGGAAGAAGGAATAATGTGGAATGCTTTTGGGAATGACGAAGCAGCACTGAACGCATTTAAAAAGATTTATGTAATTGGTACTATCCCGTATGTAAGAATGTATCCGCATAAATTGAGGCAGATGGGTAAAATCTATGAAGCATATAAGGTAATGAAAAAAATATATGAAAAATATAAAGATGATGTTACTTTCCAGTGTCTTGAAAGATTGAAAAAAGAACTATCAGCATAAACTTTTTTATGGATTTATCAGAGCCATTAATTTCCTTCCATAAGTAATATATGTTTTATATGTAATTTCAGGGTCTCCAACTTTTCCTTCATGAACAACACTTGCCAGATGCGGTTCTATTGAAACAAAACCATCATATCCACTTTTCTTCAAGTCATTTAAAATCTCTTTAACTTTAGCTTCTCCTTCTCCCGGGAAAGTAGCCCTTCCTTCTTTATTGTAATCTTTAATATGAACATATTCAATAAATGGTTTAACCTTCATATAAAAATCCCAGGGGTCAACATTTTTATTATGGGCAACAACATTTCCTGTATCAAACATCAATTTAAAATTTTGAGAGTTCATTTCTTCAACCAATCTTACCATATTTTCAGCACTTTCTCCTCCCCATCCGGAACAGTTTTCATGAACAATAATTATTCCATTATCTTCAGCCATTTTTACCAATTCTTTCATTCTTCTTATAACCTCTTTTGCCCATCTTTCTTCATCCCATGGGTTTTCAGTATCATTTGGCCATGACATAACTCTTATATATTTTGTGTTAAATCTTTTCATTCTGGGTATTGCTCTTTTAAGTTCATCATAGTCCTTTTTGAAATCTCCAGAAATTCTAGTTGCCCAGTTTGCTATACAACTTGCAAAACAGGAAACCTTCATTCCCGCTTCATTTACTTTTTTATAAACAATTTCAAATTTTTCATCACTCATCATAGTTAAATTTTCTTTATCAATATTTCTTAATTCCATATATTCCCATCCAAGTTCTTTATGTGCTTTAATCTGAACTTCAATTGATTGTCCTGCTTCATCACTGATTCCCGTAAATTTCATTTTGTCCTCCTTGTTTTTAATAATTTTAATCATTATTTATGCAATGTCAATTTTTTGCTCTTTAAATTTTAAAATTGTAAAATATTTTCTTATGAATAAAAGAGAAAGAGTTGAAAGGACATTAAATTTAAAAGAAGTTGATAGAGTCCCTGTTTATGACCTTGTCAGAAATGATGATGTTTTTGAATATTTTAGTGGTGAAAAATTGCCTCCAGAAGAAATGTGGGAAAAAGAAGAAGAAAAATTGAAAATTATAGCAGGAAAAGTAGTAAATAAATTATGCGATATGACAAGAAGTTTTGGTTTTGGTCCTTTGAAAGAAACTGATTATACAGATGAATTTGGTTTTGTATGGCATTCAAGTCCTTATGAGAAAACTTCATGGATTGTTAAAAGACCTTTCTATGATGAAAAAGATGGAATTGAATTTATAAAAAAACTGATAATTAAATATTCTGAAAATATTAAAGAAATAAAATCAAATCAGAAAGCATACAGAGAAAAATATCATAACGATTTTTTAAAAACCCAATCATATATAGGAGATACAATTAACCTTCTTGCTGAACAGGGAACAGGACTTGATTTATTAAGACATTATCTTGGATTTGAATTTTTTTCCTATATCTATGCTGAAAATCCTGATATTATCAGTGAATTTTTTGAAGTATATACAGATTTACAGGTTTTAATATGTCATACAATTGCAGATAGAAATCTTTCGCCATGTGTTTTAACTTATGGAGATATTGCCTGTAAAAACATGTTATTGCATTCTCCTCAATTTTTAAGAAAAGAGTTTTTCCCAAGATTGAAAAAAATTCAGGATGCATGGCACCAGTATAATATAAAATGTTTATTCCATTCAGATGGAAATATAATGGAAGTTCTGGACGATTTAATAGAAACAGGTATAGATGGTTTAAACCCGATTGAAATAGTCGCAGGAATGGATATAAAAAAAATAAAAGAAAAATATGGAAATAAAATTTTTCTGACAGGTGGAATAGATATGAGTCAGTTACTGTCTTTAAAAACAACTGAAGAAGTGAAGGAAAAATGTATAGAAACAATAAAAATTTGTTATCCTGGATATTTTATTGGTTCAACAACAGAAATTGACAACTCTGTAAAACTTGAAAATATAATAGTAATGTATGAAATAGCAAATCAACCTGTTGAAAAAATATTAAAATAAAAAGGGGGAGAAAATGGAAAAAATTGGATTAGGTTTGATAATAGGAAATAGGGGTTTTTTCCCTGACCATTTATGTAAAGAAGGGAGAGAAAAAATTCTGAATTTTTTGAGTAAAAGATTTGAAGTGATAACATTGACAGAAAAAGATACAAAATTCGGGAGTATTGAAACATATCAGGATGCAAAAAAGTGTGCGGATTTATTTATAAAAAACAGAGATAAAATAGATGGTATAATTGTAAGTTTACCAAATTTTGGAGATGAAAGAGCAGTAGCAGATACAATAAAACTTTCAGGTCTTTCAGTTCCTGTTTTAATACATGCTTTTCCTGATGATATAGATAAAATGGATGTAAAAAACAGGAGAGATAGTTTCTGCGGTAAAATTTCTGTCTGTAATGTTTTATATCAGTATGGAATTAAATTTACATTAACAGAAAACCATACTGAAGGAATTGAAAGTGATGAGTTTAAAAGGGATATAGATAAATTTGAAAGAATATGCAGAATTGTAAAAGGACTTAAAAACTTAAAACTTGGAGCAATAGGGACAAGACCTGATGCATTTAAAACAGTCAGATACAGTGAGAAAATACTTGAGAAAAATGGAATAAGTGTTGATGTTCTTGATTTATCAGAGATTTTTGCAAGAATTTCAAGAATAAAGGATGATGATAAAAGAGTAAAAAATGAAATAGAAAAATTCAGAAATTATATGGAGAGTAAAGATGTTCCGCTTCAATCATTAATAAAATTTTCAAAACTTAAAATTGTAATAAAGGACTGGATTTCCCAGAATGATATAAAAGGTATTGGATTTCAGTGCTGGACTTCAATAGAAGAAAATTTTGGTATAGTTCCGTGTGCTGTATTAAGTTATCTGTCAGACACTTTAATTCCTTCTGCCTGTGAAGTTGATATAACGGGTACATTGAGTATGTATATTCTTCAGATTGCTTCAGGTCTTCCAAGTGCTATAGTTGATTTAAATAATAATTATAAAGAAGAGAAAGACAAAGTTGTTTTATTCCACTGCAGTAATTTTCCTGTTTCTGTTTTAAAGAAATCAAAGATAAGTTATCAGGAAATAATATCAGAAAGTGTGGGAAAGGAAAATGCTTATGGTGCTGTTATAGGAAATATGAAAAAATCACCTTTCACTTTTTTACGGCTTTCAACAGATGATAATTTTGGAATTATAAAAGGATATCTCGGAGAAGGAGAGATAACAGATGATAAAATAGAGACATTCGGAGGGATTGGAGTAGCAAAAATAAATAATTTACAGAAACTTTTATGGTTTATATGTGAAAATGGTTTTGAGCATCATACTATCATAAATTTATCAGAAATTTCAGATGCAGTTGAGGAAGCACTTGTGAAATATAAAAATTGGTCAATCTACCACCACTATTGAAAAAATTAAAAATAGTAGTATAATATGTAATAAAAAGAGGACCCGTAGCTCAACGGCAGAGCAGCGGACTCATAATCCGTTGGTTGGTGGTTCGAATCCGCCCGGGTCCACTTCTTTTGTGAGAACTAAAAACCAAATTCATCTTCAGAGGACACCTTTAAGGTGGGCAGTGGAGATGATTGAGAGACAAAGATTACAACAGACATTATTGACTATTTGTTTTTTCCATATTTATAGGCAGATTCAAGCATAGCAACAATATTTTCTGGTGGAACATTTGCTTGAATGTTATGAACCTGATTGAAAACATAACCACTGCCTTTTTTGAAAATATCCAGCCGTTCTTTTACATGTTGTTGGATTTCTTCTGGTGTTGCCCTGCCTAAAACCTGCTGTGTATCACATCCCCCACCCCAGAAAACAA
>ERZ795060.666-NODE-666-length-45773-cov-53.535894_pt1 | contig 45773 bp, 44 predicted proteins | sample MGYA00375144_ERZ795060 | MGnify/ENA primary metagenome ERZ795060 (study PRJEB30189, sample SAMN05720157) | activated sludge metagenome | isolation source: anaerobic digester from wastewater treatment plant | place: Japan | collected 2015-05-15 ... | reverse complement strand
CCTGCATGATTAATCTGGGCAAATGCGTATGCCCCTTCATTGTGTATGGTATCTGAAATCTTTTTCAGGCCGTCTATGTATTCATCCTTATCCACCCTTAGCATAAAGGGTGCGCCGAGACCGGAGGGGTCAATACACATGTTCTCTACAACAATAAGGGATGCCCCTGACGCCCCCATCTTTTTGTAGTGGTCAAGGACGAGTTCTGTTACCTTTCCCTCTGCATCAGCATACCCCACATACATAGGGGCCATGGTTATCCTGTTGGATAGATTAAGACCTTTGATTTTTATTGGACTGAAAAGATTTGGATATAAGTTCATAGCTCAACCCCCTGTTTTATTTTAAGTGTATGGACGCTCTTTTTTAACCGATTAAATCCTGTCCATAACTCCTCACTGAATGATTATTACCTTTTTCCATGATATTATCAAGAGGGGTTTTGATGGATTAGGCAGGGTTTATAATGGCCTCCAGGGTCTTTTTATCCATGGAGACCTCTGTGTATATAGATTCCAAAGTCTTGGCATCGAGCCTCAAGAAATCTCTCTCTAAAGGTGTAACAATCACACCTGTCATCTCTATAACAGCAGGGCTTACCGCAATCCTGTCCCCATCCTGCATGAAAAATACATGGGGGCGGTGTCTTGACCTGGGAAATACTATAAGGTTCAAGCCTTCTTCCCCGGTCAGGCAGGCAATATTAAGCATGGGCTCATCTTCTGTATTGAGGGCAGATTTCAAGGCATGGAGTAGCCCACCAAAGGCAGCCTCTAAGGCCTGAGTTTCATTACCCTCGAGGATAAAAAAGACCCGTCCCTGGATATCTCCGTAGTATATAAAGGCATGGGGTGTAGAAGAAGACATTATAATCTTTTTACAATGATTTAACTCCTTTTCAAGAGGTGTATTACCCCTGGGGATGGCCTGAAAATGGAGGTGGTCAGGGGCAGATGCCCCGCATTTAGGGCCGTTATAGAGGGTAATCCAGCCATCACCTAAGTCTTTTGTGAGTTCCAGGAGAAAACCTATATTTTTGTCAATCTGCTGGGGTGAGTGTCCTATGGAGTTTATGGTGAGGTGGTGGTAGAAGACAGGTGCAGGGTTGCAGAGGATGAGAAAATCCCTGTAGAGTATGCCTTTTTGCCCTTCCGGGAGATTAGAAAGGCACAGAAAACAAGGTCTACTTTCTATGGCCTCTGGTCTTGTATCTGCAAGGGTGCTCGTTGCTCTGCCAGGATTATGCTGTATCTTAACGGTGAATCCATTGCAGGAGATGGTTCTGGTTTTTGTTTTTTTGAGCAACTCATAGTTTTCCCTTAATTGGCGCCATGTCTTTATCTGCTGGGATAAAAGCCTGTTGCAAAGACCACTCAGGTCTTTTCCATCGAAATAAGCATATATCTTATCTGTAGGATAGTTGCTCATATTTTTTTGTTCATTTTTTGCCTTGAGATGATCTCCTCTGTGCGGATACTATCTTTAAAGGCATTGTTCTCGTTTATCTTTTTTAGGGGTAGGGCTGCATCTGTATTACCCTCCCATCGTCTGCATAGATAGAGGCTCTCGAATATCCTCCCTATCCTGTATTCACGGCATATATGAAGTGCTGCTGCATAGTCCTCCCCATAGCTCACATTGAGGAATCCTATACGCCTTATTATCGTAGTATTAAATGCCCTTGGTGCTCCGAGGCCGTTTATGCGAAGGGCGTTGTTGTGTCCGTTTTCATCTGTCCACTCCCTGTGGTCTATAAGACCGGGTGGAATCTCTTTGAGGTTGAAGTCCACAATGGTGTATGAACCTATTACCATTGCATAGCTGCCATCACGGAGCATTTCAACTACTTTCTGGAGCGTTTGGCTGCTACTGTAGAGGTCATCTGAGTCAAGCTGAACTGCATACCTGCCACAAAAAGGGGAGTAAATCGCCTCGTTCCAGCAGCCGCCAATCCCGAGGTCGTGCCTTTCCGGGATTATATGGATTAATTGAGTGTGTTTATTGGCCAGACCAGAGAGGATGCCTGTTGTGCCATCTCCTGAGTGGTTGTCCACTACTATGATATTAAATGAAAAATCCGTTTTCTGGGATAGGGCACTATAGATAGCATCTGCAATAGTCCCTGCCCTGTTTTTAACAGGTATGATAATAGAGGCTTCAACTGGGAATTGATGACCCCCCATCTGCCCTGTTTTTTTGAGATACTCAGGTGGTATGTAGGTATCAATTTTTTTCAGATAATCTGTGAAAACAAACTCCATCTCCCTCTGGACCTCGGTGTTTTTCGGGTCTACATAGGAAAAGTGGGTATCTATCCTTTGGCTATCCTCTTTATCAAATACAGAATACAGGGGCTCATCTATGTGGTGAATCGGATTGTCTATAGAGACCTTGAGTCGAAGGTCATAGAGACCGGCAAACCTCACAGGTGGTATTGCCCCGTATCTTTGAAGGGCTATTTTTACTGCCTCTGTTGAAAAAAACATGATTGGGCCGAAATCAAAATCATCCCGGACGCTCCCAAACTGATAATCGATGAGGGGGTGCGGTCTTCTAACATCTTTTCCTTCATCATAATAATCGGAATAGACAATACCTGCCCTTTTGGTTTTGGCTGCCTCAAGCATCCTCTCCATTGCATGAGATTTAAAAAAAATGAGATTATCCTTGACAAGCAGGAGGAAGTAATCGGTCTTGACCCCGGCGATTATTCTATTGAGCGTTTCGTTTGTCGTTAATGGCACAGACGTTGTTATAACTTCTTCTACAAGACCGGATTCTCTAAGGCTTCTATGCGATTTCTCGAATATCTGTCCTGACTGGGATGTGGCTATAATGGTTATAGGACGCAAATAAGAACCTCTCTTTTTTGCAATTAATGATTATTGCCTTTTTGAGTGATAATATCAAGAGGACTTTTTGGTGCATTTGTCATATGGGTGTAAATCAATGCATAAAAAGGGACATTTTTATCCTGTGTAAGTTTATTGGATATTATAAACTCCTGAAAATCAGTCAACATGCCTTTTAAGTCTCCATTTACCATAAATACCACAAATTACGATATTCTTTTTTGGTATTTATGATCACTAAAAACGAATATTTTTCAATAATAATATCGAATTTTATTTGTTGTATTTTTTTTAATTTTTTATGTAAAATCCAAGAAAAAAGAACTTCGTATATTGATTGCTGGGCTTATAGCTTTTAAAATAATTGATATAGGAGGCTCTAATGGACGTTTACGTAAATTATCCAAATCCACACTTTACGGTCCACAGCAATGCACAATGTACCGAAATTCAGAAACATAAGAAAACAAATCAGAGAGTCGTCACCGTAGACAATTCAAATTTTGGGCAAGTCTTGTCTGACCTAGTAAACAACAAATATTCGTTTTCTTCAAATGCGTCGGAAAATGATATGTGGTTTGATATAACTTTATCTTCACCACAGCAAAATACAGGTTTCGTATTTATTTTACAAGCTATTTTAGGAAACAGATATAAACCTTTGTCAAATGCTCCTGTTACCTTTCATTGCTGAGACGGATTTGAAAGGACCAACAAGGCGGTCCAGCGAATCGCCGAAAAAGCCTGCTCCCGCTGACCTTTGCGTTATGTGTCAAATTGTGAGCAGGAAAGAAGGTCAAATTGATTCGACCTATTAGTAAAAGGAGGTGGTTTTATATGTGATTGTTTCTTTATTCGGAGGTATAGCTACGGGAGTTGTTTATTATTTTCTATCAACTATCAAAAAAAGGAGGATACAAGTATGAAAAACAAGATGTGGAAAACAATGATAGTTTTACTTATTTCGGTTTTGCTCATTAGCTGTGCGACGATTATGGGTAAAAGTGGCCCTGAAACTTTGAATGTTCGTAGCACTCCCGAGCAAGCAAGTGTTATTATTACTGATGAAAGTGGTGTCAAGATTTTTGAGGGTAAAACCCCTACTACCTTACCACTAGAAAAAAAGAAAGGCTATTTTAGTGGTAAAAAATATACTGTAAAAATCACGAAAGATGGTTATGCTGCCCATACTCTTACTGTAGATACGAGGTTAAATGGATGGTATATAGGTGGTAACCTTCTACTTGGAGGTCTTATTGGTTGGCTTATTGTTGACCCTCTAACAGGTGCTATGTGGACTCTTGATACAAATGAAATCAATGCGACTTTAGATGCATCAAAACAAGGTGCAATGATGCAAACTAATAAAATAGGAATTGTTCTTTTACAAGATGTCCCATTATCTCTAAGAGAAAAAATGGTTAAAATCTCCCAGTAAAAGAAGTACTTATAAAAAAATCACATAACGAGGCGCTTCACTGGCAGCAATTCCGCTGCACTCCATTGCTGCCAGTGAGTTTGGTCGTTAGCACGTAATTGAATTTGTGTTTAGTTTTGTCTTAGAAAAGCACCTGGAATTGGAGATTCTGGACAGTTGGCTCAATTGGTTGGCATGCAGGCTGAAATACGCCATAGTCTTTCTTTGTTTTATGGAGGGCATTTGGCACATATGGACCTGAACTGCATGGTGCTCAGATAGCGGTCACCCCTATCCGGGAGTATCACTACAATATTTCCGTGGTCTATCTTATTTGCTATCTTCAATGCAATAGCCACTGCTGCACCGCTTGATGTGCCGACGAATATACCCTCATGCTGGGCAAGGAGCCTTGTTGCCTCAAATGCCTCGCCGTCCTCAACCATATATCTCTCATCAAGGAGAGAGGGGTCAAATATCTTGGGTACCATGGACTCTGTCATATTCTTCAAACCCTGGATTGTATGCCCCATAACAGGTTCAACACCCACTACCTTTACATCAGGTTTTACAGATTTCAGATAAGCCCCTGTCCCCATAAGCGTCCCTGTTGTCCCCATACCCGCCACAAAATAGTCTATCTCACCTTTTGTCTGTTTATATATCTCCGGGCCTGTGGTCTCAAAATGGGCAAGTACATTGTCTTTATTTTCATACTGATTGGGCATATAGTATTTATCCGGTTCCTCCTCCAGAAGCCTGTGTGCCCTCTTTATGGCGCCATCTATATTCTCTTTTGCCGGGGTAAGAAATACATTCGAGCCGAGTCCTTCGAGGATTAACCTCCTCTCCGTGCTTACACACTCGGGCATACATAGATCAACCTTATAGCCCTTTGCAGCCCCTATCATGGCTATAGCAATACCTGTGTTACCTGATGTCGGCTCGAGGATTATCTTGTCCTTTGTAAGCTCTCCCCTTTCCTCTGCCTTCTGTATCATATAAAGGGCTGGCCGGTCTTTTATTGACCCGCCTGGATTACAGCCCTCGAGCTTGCACAGGATCTTTACCCTGGGATTCTTATTGATATTAATGAGCTCTACCAGCGGGGTGTTACCTATTGCCTCGAGTATGTTCATATGTATGACCTCCAGTCCATATGGATATTAGACATAAAAAGATAACAGAATAGTGTTTCATAAACAAGCTATATTTGACATCCTTTTTAGTGGACCCAAAGAAATTGTCTTTAAGGATTGAATTTAATCCAATAAGGTTTTATCTTTTATACAAAATAAATATGAAGGTGACAGGATACTGTATAGATTGCTTGAAGGGGCTTGTAGATAGGACAGCGGTCCTTTCAGGGGCTGATGAAGCAGCAAGGTCATACTGCCATTATATTGTGAGGAGGATGTGGGAGGAAGGGATGACCCCTCCTTCAATAGCCAATAGAATACTCCGTTATATAAAGGAGGCAACAGGGGTCTATGACCCCTATGAGGAGATGAAGGACCGAGAGGCCCTGAGGGCAAAAAAGGCTGTCTTAGAGCTCTGGGGGTTTTTCCCTGATACCTTAGAGGGTGCGCTGAAATTTTCCAGTCTCGGAAACTCAACGGATATATTTCCTGATACACATGGCGGGTTTTCAGGGATTGACAGCCTTAATTTCTTTGGTGATATGGAAGAGATTGCAAAAGAGTTTGACGGAAAGGGCAAAGAGGTCTTGCTTCTTGGTGATAATATAGGGGATTTTCTATTTGATATGAGGTTGGTAAGATTTCTTGAGGAAAGGGGGAAAAGGGTATATTATGCAGTAAAAGAGCATCCTGTCCAGAATGACCTTTCTATGAAGGACGTTAAAAGGTATCGTTTTAATGAAATTTTTGATAATATAATCTCTACCGGCACTGATGAGGTGGGGATAGAGGAAAAGGACATAAAAGGTATAATAAAGTCCCTATGGGAAAACGATGCTGTGGTTATTGCCAAGGGCATGGGAAATTACGAGACCATATCAGAGATGGATAAAACAAGGCATGTTATCCATATCCTTAAGGTCAAGTGTCCTGCTGTCAGTGATAATTTAGGATTTCCCAAGGGCTCTTATGTTGCAACTATTTGCTGATTTATTATACAATGAATCTTTCTTATAAAGAGGTGGTGATATAATGGGAACTAAAAAGGATTATTACGAGATACTGGGTGTTCCAAAGAATGCTTCCGATGAGGACATAAAAAAGGCATACAGGAAGCTTGCCCTTAAATACCACCCAGACAGAAACCCTAATAATAAAGAGGCAGAGGAGAGGTTTAAGGAGATAAGCGAGGCATATGCAGTTTTAAGCGATAAAGAGAAGAGAAAACAGTATGATACATTCGGCATGAGCGGATTCCAGCAGAGGTATACAGAGGAGGATATATTCAGGGGTTTTAATATCGGCGACCTTTTCAGAGACCTGGGGTTTGGCAGTGGTGACATCTTCAGCACCATATTTGGTAGACAGACAGGCAGGGGAGGAAGACAGAGGAGACAATATTACGATTTCGGCGACTATATCTCAAGGGAAAGACAGCCCGAAGGTGGCCTTGACCTCAACTATGAGCTTGAGATACCCTTTATGGATGCCGTGAGGGGATGCTCAAAGAGGGTATCCTTTTCAAGGCAGTCAGGCGTTGAAGAGGTAGATGTAAAGATACCAAAGGGGATAGAGTCAGGCAAGAAACTGAGGCTGAAGGGAAAGGGCAGTATAGACCCATATACAGGCAGGACAGGGGATCTATACATTACCATAAAGGTTGGTGAACACCCTGTATTTAAGAGGACAGGGAATGATATTACAGTGAAGAAGGCCATAAAACTCACCGATGCCTTGCTCGGTACAGTAACAGAGGTGGCATCCATAGACGGGCCAAAACAGGTAAAGATTCCCCCTGGCGCAAAAAAGATAAGGCTTAAGGGCCTTGGGGTCCCTGATGAAAAAGGCGGCAGGGGAGACCAGTATGTGGAGATAGAGGTAGATATACCTAAAAAGATAACAGATAGACAAAAGACGCTCCTCGAAGAGCTCCGAAGGGAAGGCCTTTAATGCTGCCAAGGCGTCACATCCTCGATGTCTGGGAGTTTGTAAAGGATGAAAAAGAACTCCTATCCATGGCATCTGTAACCCTTGCCATAGATGCAGTTAAGTTTATGGATACAAAGGAGAAAAAAGACCACCTTGTTGAGGCCTTGGAGCTCAATGAGTTTATCTGTTATATGTTTCCCATGAAGAGACCGGGCAACAGGTCATTACTTTTCCATGTTATCTCAGACCTTATCGGTCTTCTCATGTATGGAGTCCCCAAAAAGACGAGGCATAGCCTCGAGATAATAGAGACCGTCAACTATTCTGAGAAGAGCATGAGGGTATACCCTGTTATAGAGGTTTGGAACTCATTAAAAGAGCACATTTACACAAAAAAACATGGCCCTATGAGTATCATAGATGGTTTTATAAAGAAGATAAAGATAGAGATGGATGTCATTGATAATTATCCCTTTGTTGAGGACCTGTTTTATGAATCAAAAAAGGCTATAAAAGATTGGCTGCCGTCCTTTTCAAGGTATTATGATAAAAAATCAAAGACCATTTGGAATGCCTATGAAAGATGGTGGGATGTATGGCACTGCAAGGCCGATAAAGACACAATCCTGTCTGCCATGGTGGAGAGACTGTGCATACAGGCAGAGACAGAATATGATATCCGCCTTGACAGGGAGGATGTATTCTCATCTATAAAACTCGATAAAGAGGGCAACTCCAGGGAAAATAATCATTTCTCCCATTGGTATAAAGAGGGCGTAAATTTATTGTTAAAAATTTAATTTGCTGTATTGACAAAAACCCTTCTTCATCCTTATATTATTTTTAGCAATCAATTTAAATAATGGCTAACAATTAAAAAATAATTTGAAAGGAGTGTGATACGATGAAGATTAAGCCATTACAGGACAGGATTCTTGTTAAGAGGATCGAGGAAGAGGAAAAGACAAAGGGAGGGATTATAATCCCGGATGCAGCAAAGGAAAAGCCTCAGGAAGGTAGGGTCATTGCTGTAGGAGATGGTAAGATGCTTGAAAACGGGACAAAGGCCCCATTGACCGTTAAGGTAGGCGATAAGATACTTTTCGGTAAATACTCGGGCACAGAGATAAAGATCGAAGGCGAAGAGCATCTTATCTTAAGAGAGGACGATGTCCTTGCAATAGTTGAAGAATAATGAAAGGAGGGAGAATATAATGGCGAAAGAGATAAAGTATGATCAGACAGCAAGGGAGGCAATTTTAAAGGGCGTTAATACCCTTGCAGATGCAGTCAGGGTGACCCTTGGACCTAAAGGCAGGAATGTCATCATAGAGAAATCCTTTGGTTCCCCTACTGTTACAAAAGACGGTGTAACAGTAGCAAAAGAGATCGAGATAGAGGATAAGTTTGAAAACATGGGAGCCCAGATGGTGAAAGAGGTGGCAAGCAAGACAAGCGATGTGGCAGGCGATGGCACAACAACAGCAACTGTCCTTGCCCAGGCTATATATCGTGAGGGTGCAAAACTTGTTGCTGCAGGGCATAACCCCATGGAGCTCAAAAGAGGTATTGATAAGGCAGTTGAAGTAGTAGTAGAGGAACTCAAAAAGCAATCAAAACCCACAAAAGACCAGAAAGAGATTGCCCAGGTCGGCACTATCTCTGCAAATAACGATGAGACCATAGGCAATATCATAGCAGAGGCAATGAGCAAGGTGGGCAAAGAGGGTGTTATAACCGTAGAAGAGGCCAAGAGCATGGAGACAACCCTTGACATAGTTGAGGGTATGCAGTTTGATAAGGGCTATATCTCACCGTATTTTGTAACCAACCCGGAAAAGATGGAGGCTGTCCTTGACGAGCCTTTAATACTCATCCATGAGAAAAAAATAAGCAACATGAAAGACCTCCTTCCTATCTTAGAACAGGTAGCGAAGATGGGCAAGGCACTCTTGATAATAGCAGAGGATGTTGAGGGTGAGGCACTGGCAACACTCGTTGTCAACAAACTCAGAGGTACATTAAAGGTGGCAGCGGTAAAGGCACCTGGGTTCGGTGACAGGAGAAAGGCAATGCTGGAAGACATTGCTATCCTCACAGGCGGTCAGATGATTTCAGAAGAACTGGGCATAAAATTAGAGAGCATAACCTTAAAGGACCTTGGTTCTGCAAAGAGGGTTGTTATAGACAAAGACAATACCACAATCGTTGATGGTGCCGGGGATAAGAAAGACATAGAAGGCAGGGTAAAGCAGATAAGAACCCAGATTGAGGAGACAACCTCTGATTACGATAGGGAGAAACTCCAGGAAAGGCTTGCAAAGCTCGTTGGTGGTGTTGCAGTAATCAATGTTGGTGCAGCAACTGAGACAGAGATGAAAGAGAAGAAGGCCCGCGTTGAGGATGCCCTCAATGCTACAAAGGCTGCTGTTGAAGAGGGTATAATCCCTGGTGGTGGTGTGGCATTTATTCGTTGTCTGCCGAGCCTTGAGTCATTAAAATACGACGGTGAGAGACAGTTTGGTGTAAATATCGTGAAAAAGGCACTGGAAGAGCCATTAAGATGGATTGCCCAGAATGCAGGCCATGATGGTTCAATTGTCATAGAAAAGGTCAAAAACGGCAAGGGCAATTTTGGTTTTGATGCGGCCAAAGAGGTCTATGTGGATGACATGATGGAGGCAGGTATCATTGACCCGACAAAGGTGGCAAGGACTGCACTCCAGAACGCTGCATCAGTAGCATCACTGCTACTCACAACCGATGCCATGATTGCAGAGAAACCAAAGGAAAAACAGATGCCCATGATGCCACCGGGCGGTATGGGTGGAATGGACGGCATGTATTAAGAGAGACTTAAACCCTGTAAAGGGATTAGAAAAGTCTATAAGATTTAAAGAGGGGCAGAGTGGCAGGAGACCTCTCCTGCCCTTCCCCTTATAGAGCCATAGAATATCTCGCAGATAGGCAGTTCACCTCTATCTTTTATGTCCTGTGCAATATCTATAAGCCTTTCAAATATAAAACCCCTGGATATGGATTTCTGTAAAAACATCTCAAGAAACCCCCCCCATCTTTTACCCTCTAATTCTGCATGGATGGTGAGGATGTTAATATTCTTCTTAAGGGAGTCTACAAAATAACTGGATAGGGCCTCTGGGTCATTGCCCTCAATACCAACAACCTCATCAAGAGTTGGAAGGGTTGAAGGTATCTGGATTATGCGGAATACCCTGTTATCCATAACAGGAAAAAAAGGCATCACCCCCCTTGTGTCACTGGAGTAGATAAAGCCATTCTCCTGGAAGAATTTAAGGGCATGGGCATTTATCATCCAGCCCGGGGCGGCAAAGGACAGGGGCGCCCTACCTGTAATATCCCTATATATCCTAACAGATTCCTTCAGTATCTCCTCTGTGCGTTCCCTGTCAAGGTCTTTGATGTGGTCGTGCCAGTATACATGGTCGTATCCGTGTATGCCTACCTCATGACCCTCCTCGATTATTGTCCTTATTATTCCTGCAGCCCTCTTTGCTATCTCTGGGCCCCTTAGAAGTATCCCGTAAAGGAGTGTTATTATACCGTATGTCTGTAAGACACCTACCCTATTTACCTTTTTCAGAAAGCCCTTTCTTGTCCATATCCTCTTTACAGTCCTGCCTGTGTTATCCCTACCCATGGGGATAAAAAAACTTGCCTTGATATTGTATCTCTTCAAGATAGAGAGGATTTGAGGCACGCCTCTTTGCATCCCCATATGTGTATCCACATCTATCTTTATACCGATAATGCCTTTTGTATCTGAATTATTCAATGATCTTTAATACCTTTGCCCCTCTGATCTTTCTTTTTTTGAGTTCACTTAGGGCCATATTGGCGTCCTCAAGCCTATATACCTGCACCTCAGGTTTAATGGGTATCTGGCTGGAAAGCTCAAGAAACTCACCTATATCATTTCTTGCCACATTGGCTACACTCTTTATCTCCTTTTCGTGCCATATATGGGTCGGGTAATCGAGATTAAGAAGGCAGTCTCTGTCAAGGGTCTCCTTTCTTATGGCGTTTATAACGAGCCTGCCACCCTTTTCAAGCTTCTTTAAACCCTCCATGACTGGAAGCCATACAGGGGTTGTGTCTATGGCACAGTGTATCTTTTCCGGGGGCATATCCTCAATATCTCCTGCCCAGTATGCACCGAGTTCCAATGAGAATCTCCTCTCCCCCTCACTCCTGGCAAAAACGAATATCCTCGAATCAGGATACTTAAAACGTGCCATCTGGAGTACAATGTGTGCAGATGCACCAAAACCGATAAGCCCCAGATTCATCCCATTTTCAATGCCTGTTAGCCTTAATGAGCGATAGCCTATTGCACCGGCACATAAAAGGGGTGCAGCCTCTATATCTGTAAAGACATCGGGTATCTTAAAGGCAAAATCCTCTTTTACCACCATGAACTCTGCATAACCCCCATTGGCATCCCTGCCTGTTGCCTTGAAGTCTTCACAGAGGTTTTCATTGCCCCCTTTACAGAAACGGCATCTACCACAGGAAGAATATATCCATCCAACACCTACCCTCTCACCCTCTCTTAGCTTATTGACATTTTTCCCTTTTTTTTCCACAAACCCTATGACCTGATGACCCAAAATAACAGGAAAATCAGGTGGCGGCGTCCTCCCTTCTATCTCATCGAGTTCAGTATGACAGACGCCACAGGCAGATACCCTCAATAGCACCTCCCCTTCTTTAGGCTCAGGGGTGGGTAAATCTTCAGGCCTTAAGGGATTATCAACCTCGTTCATGTTATATATCCCATCCAGAATCATTGCCTTCATAAAAGACCCCCTTCCTATTTCTCTGTAAAAGTAACGACCTCTTTCTCTTCAAGCTCTATTATCTCTGAAGGCTGATCTTTGCCCAGTTCTGTAACCTCGTATATCTCAACAGGTTTACTTTTGCCCTTAACCGCTACCTTATCCAGGCCCCTTACCCTAACATGCCATATTGTCCCGTCTTTTATCTTGTCCCTTATCTTTTCAAAGGTAGACTCTGTGATTATGATATTTGCGTTGTATTTCCTTGTCAGGCCCTCAACCCTGGCACCGAGGTTGACATTATCCCCTATTACAGTATAGTCCATCTTTTTGCCCTCGGCACCTATATTACCCACAATGGCCTCACCGGTATTTATGCCGTAGCCTGCGTCAAGGGGTGTCTTGCCCTCAGAGACCCATTTCTCCTGGAGTTCCTTTAACCTCCTTACCATATGGAGTGCACACTTTACAGCGAGTTCAGCATGATTCTCCTGTGGTATAGGTGCATTCCAGAATGCTACTATCTCATCGCCAACGAACTTGTCCAGTGTCCCATCCCATTTGAATATGATATTGGTCATCTCACCTAAATATTCGTTTAGTATCTTGACTACCTCTTCAGGCCCGTGTTTCTCAGAGAATGTGGTAAAGCCCCTTATATCGGAAAAAAATACGGTTATCTCCTTTCTCTCACCACCAAGCTTGGCAAGGTTAGGGTTTTTTATAAGCTCGTTGACCACTTTTTCTGTTACATAGCTTGAGAACATGCCCCTGATACGCTTTGCATATCGCTCCTCTGTGGCATACCTGTATGCCGTTATAATAAAATATATAACGAGTATATTGCTTGTGGAATAGCTCAAGGTTATCCAGATGTTTTTCCAGAAGAAAAAATAATATGCCACGAGGGAAAGGACAGCAATAAATACAAATGCGCTGATAGCGCCGTATACTGCCTTGAGCCTTACGATGAGGATGGCGAAGAGGATACCGGTCAACAGTATAATGATGATATTTGTCAGGTTCGTTATCTTGTATATAAAATCCTTTTTCAGGATAGAGGCTATTACACTCGCATGTTTTTCTATACCGGGCATGGCTGCTGATGTTGGTGTGACCCTGAGGTCATATATACCCACTGCTGTTGCACCTACAAGGATTATCTTATCCTTTATATCTGATGGCTTTACCTTTTCTTCCAGTATATCAACAACGGATATATATGGAAATGTACCCTCTGGTCCGTAATAATGCACAAGTATCCTGCCCCAGAAATCAGTGGGTATGAGGTTTTCACCAAGCTGAACCCCTTGGGTTGCCCTTAGTGTCATGGCCTCTATGGGCAATCCGAGATACATCCTTGCTGTCTGCAGGTCAATAGAGGGGAATAATTCGCCATCAAACTCTACAGCCATAATCTCCCACCTTAAGACACCGTCCCTGTCCGGTATCATGTTTATAAAACCCACTTTCTTTGATGCGTCCATTAGTTCTTTTACAGGGATAAGGATACCCCGGGCGCTGATGGGTGGAAATATCTTAAAGTAGTCTGAGTTTCTGATTATGGGGAAGGCATTATCATAGAGGACATCTTCTGTAATCTTTGTTTTTTTGCCTTTAAAATCAAATACAACAGGGAGTATTACATTCCCTGCATTGGCTATGGACCTTGCAAGGACATCATCACCCGCTGAAGGCTCGCTGAAGATTATATCCATCATAATGACCCTTGCACCCATTGATTTAAGTCTGTCAATGAGCTGGGCCACCCTTGACCTATCCCATGGCCACCTGCCCAGTTTTTCAAGGCTTCTGTCGTCTATGGCAGCGATGGCAATCTCAGGAGGGGGCGTAGTCTTTCCCCTGACCTTGTATCTTGTGTCATATATGAGGAGTTCAAGGTGTTCTAAGGGGAGTAATTTTATGATGGCGAAGAAGGAGAATAATATGGATACAGCAATGCCTATTACTATGGGTATGATTATTTTCTTCATTTAATGGACTTTATCAGGTTTATCTTGCATTCCCCCATGAAAATCAAATCTCAGATAGTTTTTTAAGCAGTTCCATAGCCTTTAGTGCCTCTTTGTCATTTAGGCTACCAAGACCGCAACTTGTTGTAATAAGTAATGATTTTTCATCTTTGATTTCAGAGAGCCCCTCCATGTTTTTCCTGAACCTCTTCAATAGTCCTATCATATCATCTACGGTTTTATCAAGGACAGCATCAGATGATGGCACAATGCCAGGTGAGATCTTCCCTCCTCTTTTTAAGAAGCCCCTTAGCTCCTCCTTGAAATAGAATATTGTATCCATATAGTTGAAGGCATCATAATTTATTATATCGATATCACAGCCCAAAAGCACTGACCAGTCTGTGTTGCCGCAGCAGTGGATGCCTTTTATTGCATCTACCCCATTTATTACATCATTAAATATGGATATGGCCTCCTGTTTCCCTATTGTGACATAGGCTGTACCGAATGACACCATATAAGGCTCATCAAAGAATATGATTATATCCTTGTCAGGGTAGCGAGACCTTATCTCCTTAATCATCCATTGGGCCTTCATATGGAGGGCCTTTTTTATTATATCAAAAAAACCATAGTTATATATTACAGGGACTCCTTTTTCATCCTTCAGGCCAAGCCCCATGCTAAATGGCCCTGTAAGCTGGCCTTTTATAGATTTTACACCATGGGATATATCCTTTAGCCTCTCAAGGAATCTGTAGAATCCCGGTGCTACTTTTTCAGACATGGCAAAGGCATCCAGGTTTTCACCCATGACATCTTCGTAGAACCCCTCTATGCCCTCTGTATCCTGGGTATCCATAAAGACTGTATTTTTCTCCCTATCCCATTTAATGCATGGGACATGCTCGAGGAATGTGGAATACATATTTTCATCCGGCGACCTTTTTGGGAGTTGAGGCCAGAAAGGTATATCTGGACAGGTAGTGAATATGAGGTCCAATGCCCTGTCTACATCCTGGAAAGGAAGGCTACCTATGCCTGTAATCATCTATCTACCTCCATGAGCGATTGGTTATGAGATCTTAAAATCTTTGACTTTTGGGCACATCCTTGAGTCCCTCAAAAAGTCTTTTGTATTCATAAAAAATTTAAAACCCAACAAAATTGAATTTTAAGATTTGTAACACACAGAGTTTTTTCTGTAAAGGGTTTATTAACTGATGTCATCCCTTTTTTTCCACCTCCTGTGGGAGGATATGGCAAACCTGTGTGCCTCATCCCTTATCTTTACAATGGTCTTGAAGACCGGCGAAGACGGTGGCATGAGGACAGGGTTTTTTCTCATGGGTATGTAGATGAGGTCTTTCATGGCATGCCTTTTTTCTCCCTTGGCTATGCTTATTATATCTATGTCTTTACCCATTTCTTTTAAGACCTTAAGGGCCGATGATAGCTGTGCCTTTCCCCCATCAATAATAAATAAATCTGGTAGAGGCATGATATCCGGGTCTTTAAGGCGTCTTGAAATGACCTCCATAATAGAAGAGGTATCATCCATGGTTGAGGGACCCCTTATATGGAATACCCTGTATCCATCCTTTTTTGGCTTAAAGGATTCAAAGACAACCATTACGCCTGTAGGGTTTTTCCCATGGGTATGGGATATATCATATGCCTCTATCCGTAGCGGCTCCTTTCTCAGATGGAGCATTCTCTTAAATGCCCTGTCCAGGGGTGTTTGCTCTTTTTCCTCGTAGAGGTTCTGTATGGCCAGGGCAACAAGGGGTCTGGATGCAGCATCTTTTTGCCCTTTTATCCGTGTTATGGCATTTTTCTTATCCCTCAGAAAATTTTCAAGTATACCCATATCCTCTATATCCTGAGATAGTATAATCTCGTCCGGGACAGGCCTTGTATTGTAGAACTGAAACAGCAAAGAGGATATGGCATCATCCATAAGGTCTGATACATAAGGTTCCTTGAATGTCTTTTTTGATATAAGCACGCCCCTTCTAAAGCTCAGGACAACAGCCTTTAGCCTCCCCTCCTCACAGAGAAACCCCCATACATCTCTGTCTTTCCCGAGGTGTTCATGGACATTCTGTTTCTCGGTGAGCCTTTTTATGGTCTCATACCTGTCCCTTAGAGCCTTTGCATCCTCAAACCTCCACTCTGATGCTGCCCTTTCTATCTGCTTTGTAAGGTTATCGAGGATTTTTCTATTGCGGCCAGAGAGAAAGTCTACAAGCTCTGATATAATCTCTCTGTATTTTTCCTCTTCAATCCTCCCTTCACATGGTGCAGGGCATTTGCCCATCTGAAACAGGATACACGCCCTCTTTCTCTTTTTGAATACCGTATTCTTGCATCTCCTTACAGGATAAAAGGTCTGTATTATCTTCATTACTTCCTTTATGTCACCTATATCCGGGTAAGGCCCAAAATACATGGCACCATCTTCCTGTATCTTTCTCGTTGTGAACAATGCAGGGAAGGTCTCCTGGACAGTCAACTTCAGGGAGATATATGTCTTATCGTCCTTTAGATTTATATTATATCTTGGTTTATGCTCTTTAATAAGGTTATTTTCCAGGAGGAATGCCTCTTTTTCATTTCCCGTTAATATGGTCTCTATCTGGGCTATGTTTTCCGCGAGATGTTCGGTTTTTACATCCTTTTTCCCGGCCTTTATATAGCTCTTTACCCTTTCCCTTATATTTTTTGCCTTGCCGATATAGACAATCCTGTTTTCTTTGTCTTTGAATATATAGACCCCTGATGAATCAGATAGATTTTCTATTATTCTTTCGTCTATCAAACTACTTCACCTTTAATATTATTTATACTTTTTCAAAGGCCTTATTAAAGCCATCATTGTTCAAAAATCAGACACCTGTCTCTGCATTCTTTGGACTTCACACCCCTGCATCCTGCAGCAATGCCTACCCTGTGGCAGAGAAAAAAGTCGTATTTCAAAGGGTCTTCAGGTGAAAGGCGTCTCAATGCCTCTGTAACCTCAATGGCAGCCTTAAAGGTAGGGTTTTTTGTCTTTATCCAGCCAAGACACCTGCCTATCTTAAATATATTTGCATCCAGGGGGACAATAAGGTCCTTCTTGTCTATAAAACCCCATATACCCTTATCTATCTCATCTTTTCTTACCATCCATCTTAAAAAAAGACACCACCTCTTCATGGGGTTGGACGGGGATGGGGCAGGAAAGAAAAATGTGAGGTCATTGCTGTTATGGAATATGTATCTCCTTGCAGACCACAGGGTCTGTCTTATGTCGCCTCTGTAGAATTTTTTAATCATATTCCCAAGGGTGTCAAACCCCTCGGAGATTTTTTTTAATGCCATGAAAAGCATTATTAGATCACTGTCTTTCTGAAACCTGTAGTACATGCCTGAAAGACATGTAAAATCCCCAGCCCTTATAAATTCATATGGACTTTGACCCATCTTTTTAAATAATTCTTTCAGGAATCTCTTAAAGACCTCGATCCTGCCATAGGCAAACTGGGAGGCAAGAAACCCAGCCACCTCCATGTCTTTTTCATCAGTGTAGTTATCGAGGAAGATTACAGGGTCGTTCTTCTTTGCCTCTAAGAGATTATATTTGTCTTTTTCGTACGCCTCGATAATGCCCATGATATATCAAATTTTAATCTACAACATAATGGGCTGTAATTCAAATTAATGGGGCGTTTAATAAACATTATGTGTTTGAAAAAAATCTAAAAAATACTTGACAAAATCGAATGTTACAAGTATAGTTGGTTTAATGTGGTAAATGGTGTTATAAAGTGGGATAAAAATGTTTGCCGGTAGATATGAATATACAATAGACGATAAAAGTAGGGTCAGTATACCATCCAAGTTCAGGGAGATCCTATCGACAAAATACGACATGCGCCTGATACTTACGAATCTCGATGGGTGTATAGTGGGCTATCCATATCAGGAGTGGGTGGAGATACAGGAAAATATTGCAAAAAAAGAACAGATAAACAAGGATGCAAGGACATTTTTGAGGTATTTTTACTCAGGGGTTACTGAGTGTTCCATAGATAAATTGGGGAGGATATTGATACCCCAGTCTTTAAAAACCGATGCCCTGATTAAAAAAAATGTTGTCATAGTGGGGATGAATAAGAAGATAGAGATATGGGCCCAGGAGGTATGGGAGGAGCTTGTGAAGAAGGCGATATCTGACCCTGATAGGGTTGCAGATATTGTATCTGAGCTTGGCCTTTGATTGAAAGAGCCCATATACCTGTTTTAGTCAAGGAAGTATTAGATTATTTAATCTCTGAAAAGTTTAGCCTTTTTATAGATGCAACAGTAGGGGGCGGGGGTCATGCTTTCAGCATACTGGGGCATCACAGTAAGATAAAACTAATAGGTTTGGATGTAGATGAAGCCGGACTGGCTATAGCGGCAAGGAGACTTCAACCCTTTGGGGAGCGGGTTAGGTTGATAAGGGGCAATTTTAGAGACCTGAAGGATATACTGGCCAGAGAGGGTATTGATGGATTTGATGCCATCCTGTTCGATTTAGGTTTGTCCATGTATCACCTGCAGGGCAAGAGGGGATTTAGCTTTTATGATGACAGCTTTCTTGATATGAGGATGGATAATCAGCAAGAAAAAACAGCCTTTGATGTTGTAAATAGATACAGCACCGAGAGATTAGAGAATATACTGTTGCAATACGGTGAGGAATACAGGGCAAGGGCTATTGCAAAGGCCATTTTATATGCAAGGAAGAAAAAACCCATTACCACTGCCCTTGAACTCAGTAGCCTCATCTTACGGGTTAAAGGAAAAAAGGGCAGGACTCACCCGGCCACAAAGGCATTTCAGGCAATAAGGATAGAGGTGAACAGGGAACTGGAGAATATAGTGTCCGGGCTCAGGGATGCCATTGAAATGTGTAGGCCAGGGGGTAGAATAGGTGTTATCTCTTTTCATTCGCTGGAAGACAGGATCATTAAAAATACATTCAGGGCCGATGAGAGGATAAAGGTGATTACCAAAAAGCCTCTTAAGCCATCTATGAAGGAGATAAAAGAAAACCCTGCTTCAAGGAGCGCTAAACTCAGGGTAGCAGAAAAGATATAGATAGGGGGGATTATAGATGCAAAGGGTATACATATATGCAACAAGACAGGAGGTCAGATATAGAGGTACTCGTTCGACCCTGATATTTATATTATCCTTTCTTTGCATTGCCCTTTTTTATTTTATCGTCAGGGGGGCATGCATTAACTTGAGGGAGGACCTGATTGCCCAGCTCTCCAGGGAAAGACACGCCCTTGAGACAAATAGCAGGCTAAAGATAGAGTTATCAGGGATTACCAAGAAGAGGTATCTTGAATTTAAGGCAAAGGAGCTCGGGCTTAAAAAGCCAAAGGAAGAGGAGGTTTTGGTATTGAGATGAATAAAAAGGCTAAAAGAAAGGCCTTCTTCATCTGTCTCACCATATGCCTTTTATATATATCATTAGCAGCGAATATTACAGAGCGAATAAAAATGACAAGGGTATCGGAAGCAATAGGCAATACAAAGACAGGTATGTCTGTATCTTTACCGGTGGCACAGGTAAAAAAGCAACAAGAGATTGCTAAGGAATCAATAGATAACAAGATAAAAGTGCCTGAACCAGAGAAATCAGAGAACGCCCCTGTTATTAAAAGTGACGATGACCATATAGAACCCATGTTTTTCATATCTGTCCCTATTGTCTGCTATTCCATTAAAAAAAGGATAATAGACAGGGATACACTTGTCCCATCCTCAAACAACACATGGAAAAAACCCATTCAAATTTTAAAAGATAGGGATATGGAGGGTCTAAAAAATCTATCGAGGTTGATAGGTAGAAAGGATATATCAGATTTTCTAAAGAGAGAGGGTATAGAGCACAGGGATGATATAACAGCCGAGAGCCTCTTAACAGGCAGGGGTTATGTAATCAACAAGGCAAGGTTCAGCGCCATATACGAGATGCACGTAGGCGGAGGATATGATACACTCTTCCCCATAATATTCAACGGTATGTCTATAAAAAGAACTGATAAGGGTTTTGAGCTCGTCCGCTCAAAGACACCAATACCTGAGAACAAAAAAGAGATAAGGACAGAAAAAGAGTGGATAATGCCAGATTTGACCAATGCCTCCATGAGGAAGGCCATTGAGATGCTAAATATTAATACAAGGAAGATCAGGATAATAGGCATGGGTACTGTATATGACCAGTATCCAAAACCCCATGAGAGGATAAAGGGTGAGGCAGAGTGTATACTATACGGAAGGGTGAATAACTGAACCATGAGGCTCTTAGACCTTATAAAGGACATACCAGTAGAAAGCATAGATGGTGAGATAACCCTGGATATCAAAGGCATTACAAAGGATTCAAGAAGGGTTGAGGAAGGCTATATGTTCTTTGCCACCTCTACCAGTGAATCATACATAAAAGATGCATTCAACAGGGGCGCAGTGGCTATTGTATCCCAAAAGAGACATGGATATGGTTTTAAATGTCATATAGTAACGGGTCATATAGAGGCTGCACTGGGTATGGTGGCCTCAAGGTTTTATGGAGATCCTTCAGAAAAGATACATATAACTGGCATAACAGGGACGAACGGAAAGACAACGATAACCTATCTTATAGAATCTATACTAAATGCCGCAGGCATGGCCCCCGGGGTTATAGGGACTATATCATACAGGTATAAAGGAAAGACCTTTAAGGCAGACAATACAACCCCAGGGGCGGAACTGCTTCAGGGGCTCCTTGCCGAGATGGTATCATCTGGTGTAAGTCATGTGATAATGGAGGTCTCATCCCATGCCCTTGACCAGAGGCGGGTGGAGGGGACACATTTCAATACAGCCATATTTACCAATCTGACCCACGACCATCTTGACTATCACAGGGATTTGGTTCATTATAAGGAGGCCAAGAGACTGCTTTTTAATCATTACCTGATGAAGAGCAACAAGGGGAAGAGATATGCTATCCTCAATATGGATGACCCCAATGTGGATGACTTTGTCCCCAAACCCCCTGTAAAGACATTGTTTTACAGCCGTAACAGGCAGGTCGATGCATATCTCTCAGATTATAGAGAGGATATAAATGGCCTGAGCCTAAAGGTCACACTGGGAAGGGAGAGCCTTAATATTACATCGTCCCTTATAGGCGGTTTTAATGCATCCAATATACTGGCAGCATGTCTTTTTGGCTATGGAGAAGGGATACCCATGGGGTATATCAAGGAGGGCATAGAGTCGTTAGAGTCTGTCCCGGGCAGGATGGAGCGGGTAAAAAATAACAAGGGATACCCGGTATTTGTTGACTATGCCCATACCCCTGATGCCCTTGCTAAGGTTTTGGAGATGCTGAATACAATAAAAAAAGGCAGACTCATAACTGTTTTCGGTTGCGGAGGCAACAGGGATACTGCCAAGAGGCCGATTATGGGTGATATTGCATCCCGGCTCTCAGACTTCACCATTATAACATCAGATAACCCAAGGAATGAAGACCCTAAAAAGATCATAGATGATATTATAAGGGGTGTTCACGGCAATTCATACAGGGTTATAGAAAACAGGAGGGATGCCATATCTGAGGCTATAAGGATGCTAAAAAAAGATGACTGCCTCCTTATTGCCGGTAAGGGGCATGAGGATTATCAGATTATAGGAGACAGTGTTTATCATTTCAGCGACAAAGAGGTGGCAGAGGAGTTTTTAAATGTGGCTACTTGATGAGGTTTTAGAGGCGGTGAAGGGTGAACCCCTTGTTGTAAACAGGACATCCTTTACCGATATATCCACTGATACAAGGTCTATAGATAAAGGGGAACTCTTTATACCCCTTAAGGGCAAAAACTACGATGGCCATAGCTTTATCCCACAGGCCCTTGAGTTATCCGGCGGTGGTTGTCTCTGCGAGAGAAACCAAGCTGGTATGGTAGCTGATGTGAGAGAGACTGTTATACTGGTAGATGATACATTAAAGGCCCTTGCCAACCTTGCAACATATAAGAGAAAAAGGACAAAGGGACAGTTCATTGCCATAACCGGTAGCAATGGCAAGACAACCACTAAAGAGATACTTGTGGCCATGATAAAAAAGACATTTTCTGTGCATTACAATGAAAAGAATTACAACAACATAATAGGTGTATCTAGGAGTATCCTCTCTATAAATGGGGACCATGATTTCTATGTCTTTGAGGTGGGGACAAATAGTCGCGGGGAGATAAGGACGCTTGCAGCTATTTTAGAGCCGGAGATATCCATCATTACCAATATAAATCCATCTCACCTTGAAGGCCTTATGGATTTAAAGGGTGTCCTCGAGGAAAAGCTCGACCTTTTCTACGGGACAAAAAAAGGTGGTTCTGTATTTATCAATGTGGATGACCCATATATAATCTCCTCATATATAGATGAAAACCACATAAAATGCGAATATGCCATAGACAGGGATGCCTTATACAGGCTTATCATAGATGAAGACCTGGGATGGGAGGGTTTTGGTTTAACCTTGATTTTTCCCAAGGTGAACTTTAAGGCAAGGACAAGGCTTTTAGGTAAACACAATCTCTATAATATACTTGCCGCAGCATCCATTGCCGACAGGATTGGGATAGGCAGGTCTTCCATAAAGGAGACAATAGAGGAGTTTGACTACTATGATAAGCGATTCAGGCCTGTCAAGTCCAAAAAAGGCTACCTTGTTGTGGACGATACATACAATGCAAACCCCTCTTCTATGGAATGGGCTATAAAGACTGTTGCAGGGCTTCCATGCAGGGGTAACAGGATTGCCATAATCGGGGATATGAAGGAACTCGGGGAAATGACTGAGTTCTATCACAGGGAACTGGGCAGGTTATTAAGACAGAGCAACATCAAAAAGACCTTCCTTATCGGTGAATCAGTTGCCTATACCTTCGAAGAGATAGGGGATGAAAGGGCAGAGTTATTTAAAGATAGGAAATTGCTTATTGAATCTGCTGCAAGGGTCATAAGGATGGATGATGTAGTCCTTGTTAAGGGTTCAAGGGCAGCAAGGATGGAAGAGATAGTGGAGGCATTGACCTGATGTTGTATCATATACTTTTTCCATTGCATGAAAAGTTTTCTTTATTCAATGTATTCAGGTATATCACCTTCAGGACTGTCCTGGCCATCTTAACTGCACTCATCATCAGTTTTATTCTCACACCGTATATAATAAGAAAGTTCCATGAATGGAAGGTCAGAAGCGACAAGAGGGAGGATGTCCCGGACAGGCATATAACAAAGCAGGGCACGCCCACCATGGGCGGGTTTGTTATCCTAATCTCCACCATTATACCCACGCTTTTGTGGTCCGATTTGACAAACTATTATATCTGGCTTGTTACATTTACGCTTTTGTCCTTTGGCGGTGTAGGTTTTGCCGATGACTTAAAGAAACTTAGGGGTAAAAATGGCAAGGGTATATCTGGTAAGACCAAGATGTCCCTCCAGATATTTTTTTCAGTTATAATAAGCGTCCTTCTATATCTCAGGCCTGGTTTTATAACAGAGCTTACTGTCCCGTTTTTTAAGAATATTACACCTCACCTAGGCATATTCTACATCCTCCTCTCCATATTCATAATAGTAGGGACTTCCAATGCTGTCAACCTCACAGACGGCCTTGACGGACTTGCCATAGGCCCAGTGATTACCGTATGCGGTACATTTATGCTCTTTTCCTATCTTGCTGGAAATATCAAATTCGCCCAGTACCTTCAGATATTCTATGTAAAAGGTGCAGGGGAGCTTGCCATACTCTGCGGGGCTATGCTCGGTGCTGGTATAGGTTTTCTATGGTATAATGCATACCCTGCTGAACTTTTCATGGGGGATACAGGCTCTTTATCCCTGGGTGCAACCCTTGCCACCATAGCAGTAATAATAAAGCAGGAGATACTGCTCTTGATAGTAGGCGGTATATTTGTCCTGGAGACAGCATCTGTTATAATACAGGTCCTGTCATTCAAATGGAGGGGCAAGAGGGTCTTCAGGATGGCACCCATACACCATCATTATGAACTAAAGGGCTGGAACGAGGAGAAGATAGTGGTGAGGTTCTGGATTGTCTCGATTATTTTAGCGCTATTGGCCTTAAGTACCCTTAAACTGAGGTGACTTTATAGATGGAGATACCTGATAGGATACTCATAGTCGGGCTTGGTAAGACAGGGGTTTCGGTGGCGAGATTTCTGGGTGGGCAGGGCAAGGCCATCACCGTAACAGATACTAAAACTGAGGCAGAGCTCTCCCATGCCATAGCTGAACTAAAAGGTGTGGAATTTAAAGGCAGATTCGGCGGTCACAATATGGATGACTTCATAAACCAAGACATGATAGTTGTGAGCCCGGGTGTGGATATAGAGATGCCATACATAAAAGAGGCTGTAAAAAGGGGTATCAGGGTAATAGGGGAGATAGAACTTGCCTCAGCATTTGTGGACAGCCCCATTATAGCCATTACAGGGACAAACGGCAAGACTACTGTTACATCCCTTATGGGAGAGATCTTCCAGGCTGCCTTCGAATACGTCTTTGTGGGAGGCAATATAGGCAATCCCCTTGTAAATTATGTCATGGATGATAAAAAAGCCGATTATGTCATACTCGAGATAAGTAGCTTTCAGCTTGAGACAATTCATAGATTCCACCCCCATATATCCGTCCTCCTTAATATCACAGAAGACCATCTGGACAGGTACAGAAGTTTCGATGAATACAGGGATGCCAAGCTCAGGATATTTGAAAATCAATCCGGAGATGATTTTGCCATCCTGAATAAGAATATAGAGCTAAATAGACCCATCAAGGCAAAAAAACTATATTTCTCTGCATACGATGTTGTAGAAGAGGGTGCATATTACAGGGACAATAAGATGTATATAAGGTTTAATGGCAAGGAATATACCTACAGAAGAGATATAAGCCCCCTTCCAGGGACACACAATACAGAGAATCTCCTCGTTGTACTTCTTGCTGCTCATATAGCCGGGATAGAAAGAGGTGTCATAGAAGAGGTGCTCAAGGGTTTCATGGGCCTCCCCCATAGGGTTGAATATGTAAGGGAGATAAACGGGGTGAGATTTATCAATGACTCCAAGGCAACAAATGTAGATGCCACAAAGAGGGCATTACAGGGTATAAATGACAATATCGTGCTTATAGCCGGTGGAAAGGATAAAGGCGGTAGTTACAGGGTTATGATGGATGAGTTAAAAAAGGTAAAGGCACTCATTCTTATTGGAGAGGCAAGAAAGAGGATTATTGGAGAACTTGCCGGGCATGTGGTCATATATGAGGCAGCGGATCTGGATGATGCTGTGAAAAGAGCAATGGATGTGGCAAAAAAAGGAGATACTGTGCTTTTTTCCCCTATGTGCAGTAGCTTTGATATGTTCAGGGATTATAAGGAGAGGGGAGAGATATTCAAGAAGATCGTGTGGGCTATATGAAAAAGGCTGCTATCTTACTCCTCACATCCCTACTCTTATACGGTATGGTCAGGGAGTTGAACTCTATAAAGATTGCCTTGATATGTGTTGGTCTGATAGGGTCATACATTGTCTGTCGTATACCCGGTAGATACATAATGTCCATGAAATACCCCTTGATTGTCATACAACTTGCCATAACAGCCCTATTCCTTGTATTTCCCCATCTGTCCATCAAGGAGCATGGTGATTTCTTTGTTGCCTTTATGGCCATCTACAGCATTATGTTTTATCTCATCTCCATTAAAGAGGGTCAAAAGGGGCTCTTTAAAGAGGTGGTTGCCATATCAATCCTTTATTTTTCTGCATTTTTTAATCTCCTCATGGTAGGCAAGCCTGTGCTTATCATCTCCATTGCCCTGCCCGTGATGCTCTATCTATTCATAATAGGGCACAACAAGGTTATCCTTTTTATCCTGGGATATACGCTCTTTATTGTTTTGGCTCTTATAATGAGAAAGGTGTCCATAATCGGTGCAGGTATAAACTTCAGTAGTGATTTGCATAGATACATACTCCTTTTATCGCCCCTTTTTCTTTTGATATGGAGTTTTATCGGCCTTGTGAAAAAGACAGATTTTTTAAAGATAATCTCTTTTTTGGGCCTGATGTGTATCTCCATAGATATACTTATGGTGGTGGGCCTAAGGCTCTCCTGCGGCATAGTATATCAGCCTCTGGCAGCTATCCTGATTGTAGCCCCCATTGCCGGTATGATGATGAAGGCAGAGAAGGGAGGCTTATGAAGCTTTTTATTGCAGCAGGTGGAACAGGTGGCCATGTATTTCCTGGTATATCAGTGGCAGACAGGTTTACTGCCATGTCCCCTGACAATGAGGTGGTCTTCATAGGGACAAAGACCGGTCTTGAGTCAAGGGCTGTGCCTCAGGCAGGATACAGGCTCTTGTGTGTAGATGCCCGTCAGTTTTCAGGCAGGAATCTGGCATATAAACTGGTAACGGTAGCCAGCCTTGTAAAGGGTATCCATACCTGTTTGAGCTACATTAAAAAAGAAGACCCCCAGGCCATACTGGGCATGGGCGGGTTTGCATCCGTGCCCATGGTTATAGCAGGTTTTATACATGGGACCCCCATCTTTCTCCACGAACAGAATGTCCAGCCCGGTCTTGCCAACAGGATACTTGCCAAGTATGCAAGGACCATATTTATAAGCTTTGAGGATACAAGGCACTATCTCGGTAGTTCAAGGGTCATGCTTACCGGGAACCCCATAAGGGAATCTGTAAAGAAAAGGGATGTGGGATTGGGAGAGGGTGATTTCGGTATATTTGTATTTGGAGGAAGCAGGGGTGCAAGAAGCATAAATCAATCAGTGGTGGATATGCTGAATTATTTAAATGAATACAGGGACAGGGTTATTGTATTCCATCAGACAGGGACAGAGGACTACGAAGGCGTGAAGGATATATACGATAGTTCGCAGATAAGGCACGAGGTCTTTGCATTTACAGACAACATGGCCCATTATTACAAGAACTCCCACGTTGTCATAGCAAGGGCAGGGGCAAGCACAATCTTTGAGCTTGCATACTTCAAGAGGCCTGCTATCCTCATACCCTATCCTTATTCAGCAGGACAGCATCAGTGGAAGAATGCCCTTCAGGTGGAGAGGGCAGGTGGTGGTTATATAATAGAGAATAGTGAGGCAAGCGGGGAGAGGCTTTTTTATGTCATCAAGAGGCTTATTGATGAACCGGAGCTATTGAAGAAGATGGGTGAAAATATAGGCAGGCTATATATAGAGGATGCAGAGGGACTTATCATAAAGGGGATAATAGATGGTATTTCATAATATAGAGAAGGTGCATTTTGTAGGTATCGGTGGGATAGGTATGAGCGGGATTGCAGAGGTATTGCTGAATCTCGGCTTTACCATCACAGGCTCAGATATAAGGAAGAACGAAACCACCGAGAGGCTTGAAAGGCTCGGGGCAAAGGTCTTTTACGGACATAGGGAGGAGAATGTCCTCGATGCCGATGTGGTGGTTATATCCTCTGCTGTGAGGTTCGACAATCCAGAGGTACAGAAGGCAAAAGAACTCTTTATCCCTGTTATCCAGAGGGCAGAGATGCTGGCAGAGCTCATGAGGATGAAATACAGCATTGCCGTTGCAGGGGCCCACGGCAAGACAACAACCACATCCCTTGTATCCACCATCCTTGCCCACGCAGGTTTGGACCCCACATGCGTAATAGGGGGCAAGCTCAACAGCTTTGGCAGCAATGCAAAGCTCGGGGGGAGCAAATACCTTGTTGCCGAGGCAGATGAGAGCGATGGGACGTTTCTCATTCTTTTTCCCACCATTGCCGTGGTTACCAATATTGACATGGAACACCTCGATTTCTATAAGGATCTAAACGAGATAAAGTCTGCATTCCTCACCTTTTTGAACAAGGTGCCTTTTTATGGGATGGATATTATATGTATAGACAACCCCAATCTCCAGAGCCTCATACCCAATCTCAAGAGGAGATATATAACATACGGCCTGTCAAAACAGGCAGATATAAGGGCGGTGGATATTAGAACAGAGGGTTTCAAGACAGGTTTCCGGGTTATATACAGAGACAGGGAGCTTGGAGAGGTGGTTATGGGGCTCCCTGGTATCCATAATGTAGTAAACGGGCTTGCTGCCTGTGCAGTGGGTATGGAGCTTGATATACCCTTTCCCACTATAGCCGATGCCTTCCGGTCATTCTCAGGGATACAGAGGAGGCTGGAGATAAAGTGGGACGGAAGGATAAAGCTTATTGATGATTATGGACATCACCCTACAGAGATAAAGGCAACCCTTTCATCTTTAAGGGATATGTGGAAGGGCAGGATTATAGTGGCATTCCAGCCCCACAGATATACGAGGACAAAGGCACTCATGGATGAGTTCGTTACATCCTTTAATGAGGCAGATATCCTTATAATAACCGAGATATACCCTGCCTCAGAGGAGCCCATAGAGGGTGTATCAGGGGCAGCCCTTGCAGAAAGGATAAAGGCAAGCGGGCACAAGAATGTGCTTTTCTGTCCCACGAAAGAGGATGCAGCAGAGAAGATAATAGAGATGGCAGCCCCGGGCGATGCTGTTGTTATGCTGGGTGCAGGGGATATAAACAAGATATGCGATACATTGAAGGATAGATGGACTGGACTGGAATAAAGGGGGCAGTCCTCAGGGATGTGCCCATGAAGAGGTATACCTCTATGAAGGTGGGTGGTAGCGTAAGATACATGGTATACCCTATAGATGAAGAAGACCTGTTGGGTGTAGTTACGAGGCTCAGTGAGAATGGGATAAGCTACAGGTTTCTCGGAAACGGCACAAACGTAATCGTCAATGATTCAGGTCTTGAGGAGGCGGTTATAAGGGTCATAAGGATTAATATATTGAGGCACAGATATCATGGCGATAGCTGCACTGTAACAGTCTCCGGGGGTATGTCCCTCAAGAGGTTTATAACAGATTGTGCCAGAAGGGGTCTGTCTGGTCTTGAAAAACTATACTGGATACCAGGGACAGTAGGCGGTGGTATCAAGATGAATGCAGGGAGCTTTGGCTCATCCATATCAGACCATCTCTTAGATGTGGTTGTATTCAACAGGGACAGTGGTTTTAAAACTATTGCAAAAGATGACATGTCCTTTGGTTATAGAAGGTCATCTGTGAGGAGGAATGACTGTGTCTTTATGGCCAGGTTCAATCTCCACAAGAGAGATAAAGGGGCAATACTTGAGGACATGGATTATGTATACAGGGAGAGAAAGACCCACCACCCCATGGAGTTTCCATCTTCAGGCTCTGTTTTTAAATCCGTAGGCGGTGAGCCTGCATGGAGGTTTATAGAAAAGGCAGGGCTTAAAGGGATGAGGATAGGTAATGCGTGTGTATCAGAAAAACACGCAAATTTTATAATAAACCTTGGTGGCGCAACAGCCAGGGATATAAAAAGGCTTATTCACAGGATTAAAGGCGAGGTCTTTGAGAGATTTGGTGTTTTATTGGAAGAAGAGGTAGAGTTCTGGGGTTTTGATGATAAGGCTACAGAAAATCAGAGGCAGGTATAAGGATTATGAGGGATAAGAGAATTGGTGTCTTGATGGGTGGTATGTCATCGGAGAGGGAGATATCCCTGAAGAGCGGAAGGGCTGTCCTTGAGAGTCTTTTAAGGCAGGGCTATAATGCTGTAGGTATAGATGTGGACAGGGGCCTCATGGAGACCCTTAAAAAAGAATCCATAGATATAGCCTTTATTGCCCTCCACGGCAGGTGGGGTGAAGATGGGACAGTCCAGGGCCTCCTTGAGACGGTGGGTATCCCCTATACAGGTTCAGGGGTATTAGGTTCTGCTGCTGCCCTGGATAAGGCAGCTATGAAGTATATCCTTAAAGGCGCCGGGGTCCCGACACCTGACTATAGGGTATACTATAAGAAAGATGCAATCCGATTCCCCATCCCTTTTGTAATCAAGCCAGCAAACGAGGGTTCTACCATAGGCATATCCATAGTGAGGGATAAGAAAGAGATAGAGGAAGCCTGTCAATGTGCATTCAGATACGACAAAAAGGTCCTGGTAGAGAGGTTCATAGAAGGTAGGGAGATAACTGTAGGTAAGATTGATGACATATCACTCCCCATAGTTGAGGTAAGACCAAAAAAAGGTTTTTATGACTTTGAGTCAAAATATACAGTAGGTATGACAGAATACATTGTCCCGGCAAAGCTCAACAAGACTATTGAGAAAAGGGCATACAAGATAGCAGATGAGGTCTACAGGCTCTTTGAATTGTCTGGCTGTGCAAGGATAGATATGCTTATAGATGATGGCATCCCAAATGTAATAGATATAAATACATCACCGGGCATGACAGAGACATCCCTTGTCCCAAAGGCATGGGGGTGTCTTGGAAAGGGCTTTGATGAGCTTATAGAGAAGATACTATCAGGGGCATCGTTGAAGATATGAAAAAAATACTCTATATACTTTTTATAACACCTATTTGTCTATTATCTATACTGACCCTTGTCTATCTGTTTTCCAGCGATGTCCCCATGTTTATAATAAAAAACATCAAGATTGTCGGTGTAAAACAGTTGAAGGACGCAGATGTTATGGGCAGAATATCACCTTATATTAAAGACGGTGTATTGGATGCGCAAAAGATAAGGGAGGCAGTGCTTTCCCACCCCTTTGTATCTGATGTGAGGATAAAAAGGGTATACCCCTTCTCTGTGGTGATAGATATAAAGGAAAAGAGGCTTGCCGGATTATGGGTAGATAGTTCAGGGAATGTAATGATACTGGATGAACATGGAGAGCCATATAGGGGACTCTCTACAGGTGCAGCAAAAGATATGTTTATCATAAACACAAAGGATAGAAACAGCTTAAAAGACATATTGAAGGAGATAAACACCTGGATATCTGAAGGGCTTATAAAGAAAGAGGACATATCAGAGGTAGCCTTTAGAGACGGCAGCATAACCATCTTCCTTGTTCAGGAAGGTATAGAGATAGTCCTGGGAAAGGAAGATCTGAAAAAGAGGCTGAAGAGGGCGATGGTTGTCCTGGAGGACGCAAAAAAGAGAGGTCTCCTGATTAAATGTATAGACGCCAGGTTTGAGAGGGGTGCCATTATTCAGGAAAGGCAGGTGTAATATGGTAAGGGACGATGAAATGCTTGTAGGTCTTGACATTGGGACAACAAAGATATGTGTGGTTGTGGCAAAGGTGGCTGAGGGCAAGGTCAATATAGTGGGTATAGGTTCCCATCCATCCACAGGATTGAGAAAGGGCGTTGTCGTGAATATGGACAGCACTGTCAGTTCCATTAAAAAGGCTGTGGAAGAGGCAGAGCTGATGGCGGGCATAAAGATTGACAGTTGCATTGCCGGTATCTCTGGTGCCCATGTGAAGAGCTTTAACAGTAACGGGGTTGTGGCTGTAAAGGATAAAGAGGTCAGGGCTGATGATGTGGCAAGGGCTATAGATGCAGCCAAGGCAGTGGCCATACCCGCTGACAGGCAGGTCCTCCATGTTATACCACAGGAGTTTATAATAGATGACCAGGACGGTATAAAAGACCCCATAGGGATTACAGGGGTGAGGCTTGAGGTTAAGGTGCATATAGTCACAGGCAGTGTAGCCTCTGCCCAGAATATTATAAAGTGCTGCAGGCTTGCCGGATTAAATGTGGATGACATAGTGCTCAGCCAGATTGCATCTGCTGAGGCAACGCTTTCACCAGAAGAGAAGGAGATCGGCGCAGCACTCATCGATATGGGGGGTGGGACAAGCGATATAGCTGTATTTGCCAATGGCAGCATAAAATATACGGCTGTTTTGCCTTTTGGTGGCAACAACATAACAAACGATATAGCCATAGGCCTTAAGACCCCTCTTGAAGAGGCAGAGAAGATAAAAAAGAAGTTCGGCAGCGCCTTTTCAAGCATGATAGGGGAGAATGAGACCATAGAGGTCCCCAGCGTGGGCGGCAGAAAGCCCAGAACCTTAAAGAGAAAGACCCTTGCCGATATCATAGAGCCCAGGGTAGAAGAGATATGCACCATGTTGTACGAGGAGATTAAAAAATCAGGGGCAGAGAAGCTCTTGGCATCAGGGGTTATACTTACAGGGGGATGCGCAAACCTTGAGGGGATTGTGGAGCTTTCAGAAAATATATTCAATCTCCAGACGAGGATAGGATTTCCAACAGGTGTAGGGGGGCTCGTGGATGTGGTGAATAACCCCATATATGCCACCGGGGTTGGGCTGTTGATATGTGGTTATAAGAATCCAGGGGTAAAGAAGTCTAAGTTTGAGAAGGGCAGGGCAATAAAAAAGATATACACAGGCCCAAATATCCTGAAAAGGATGAAGGAATGGTTTAAAGAAATCTTTTAAGGAGGTAAGAGGATGCCAAACACATTTTATATGGATGAAAGCGGTGGTTTTTCAGCAAAGTTAAAGGTAGTCGGTGTTGGTGGAGGTGGGTGTAATGCCTTGAATAACATGGTGGATGCCAATGTGAGAGGCGTTGAGTTTATAGCTGTCAATACTGACCTTAAGTCTCTGAATATGTGTAAGGCACCCATTAAGATACAGATAGGGAATAAACTGACAAGTGGTCTCGGGGCAGGCGCTGACCCTGAGGTGGGCAAAAAGGCCGCCCTTGAGGATGTGGAGAAGATCAAGGAACACCTGAAAGGTGCACATATGGTATTTATCACCTGTGGCCTTGGTGGAGGCACAGGGACAGGGGCATCACCTGTTATAGCAGAGATATCAAAGGAGCTTGGCTCCCTTACCGTTGCCATTGCCACAAAACCTTTTGCCTTTGAAGGAAAAGACAGGATGAGACAGGCAGAACAAGGTGTTGCCCAACTCAAGACAAGGGTGGATTCCTTAATCACCATTCCAAATCAGAGGCTGTTTTCCATAGGCGGTAAACACATGACCATTATAGAGGCATTCTTAAAGGCAGATGAGGTGCTTTTGAACGCTGTCCAGAGTATATCAGACCTTATAATAGGGTCAGGCCATGTGGTTGTGGATTTTGCAGATGTAAAGACAATAATGAGCGAGAGGGGTATGGCAATAATGGGCATTGGAGTTGCAACCGGGGAGAACAGGGCAAGGGAGGCAGCACAGAAGGCTATATCGAGCCCGCTTCTCGAGGATATATCCATTCACGGTGCAAGGGGTGTCCTTATAAATGTTACTGGAGATACCAATATGACCCTCCATGAGGTAAATGAGGCATCAACCCTTATACAGGAACAGGCCCATGAGGATGCAAAGATAATATGGGGTCTTGTGTATGACGATACAATGGATGGTGCCATGAGGATCACAGTCATAGCCACAGGTTTTGAGGAGAAGGCTATTGTAGACGAAGAACCTATAATAAAGCCTGTAAAACATACGGGCAGGCTTTTTCGAGACCTTGATGAGCCGCCCTTTATAAGAAAAAACATAACCATAGATTATAAGGAGATTAAATCAAAGAGCGATAACCTTGATATAGATGATGAGAGATACGATGTGCCGACTTTCTTAAGAAAGCAGGCAGACTAAAATTACAAGACCTTTGATGGATTATGCACTGAAGAGTTCTTTATAGTTTAAGGCCCTTTGGATATCTATGGCTTTCCTTGCCAGGATATTCTGCAGTTTTACACCCACAGATAGGAATTCAAGGGCCATGAACTCAAGGATATCATGGAACCTTGTGTCCTGAGGCAGCCATTTTCTCACAATCAAGGCATCTACCTCAAACACCTCTCTGTCTATCATCAGGGTCACCTTTATAACCATCCCTTCATCGAAGTTGTATGTCCTGTTATGGGATATACTTGCCCCGCCAAGGGATATGTCGATGATATTGGTCTTTATACCGTATATGAATAACTCTATGCCACTGTCGTTGGGCAGCTCAACACGATAGGATTTTCTCATATTGTATGGTTCTGGTTTAGAAGACCTCAATAATTTTATGGCATGAACTGTCTCTGTAGAGGACAGTCTGTAATTCTTGATAAGACCTATTATTTTAGCATGGAACCTGTAACGAATCCTGTGGTTTTTTTCCCTTTTTAAAAAGGTTATGATTGCTGTCTGGTTTAGCCTGTCCTCGAGGATTGGGGGGTCTATCTGACTTACTATAATTTCCTTTTCAGAGACATCATAGACTATGGAGCCCCTCATCTCACTTGTTTTGTTTATCCCTTCTGTATCTACTATGAGCTTTATAATAAGGCCAGGTCTTATGTATCCCCAAGTCTCCACTATAGATATTCATACATGATTTTTATGGAAAATAAAAGTTTTTTAATTAAGCCCGAGAAAATGTAGGGAGGCCTTGATTTTTGATGTTAAAAAAGGGGGATTTGCATCCCCCTTTTTGCATTGCATCTACTGGTCTTTGCCCTCAAAGAGCTTTTTTATAAGTTCCCCTGATGGCGGCTTTGTGAATAGGCTTACACCGAAAAACAGAACAAGACAGCCACCCAGGAGTATGAACTCCATTGTAGCCATACCCACCACCTTTTTTGTAAAGACCAAATAGCCACCGAAAAGTGTTGCTAATGTGCCATAAAGGACAGTCCAGAATGCACCCCACTTGGTTGCCCTCTTCCAGTAAAATGACATGGCTGTTACAAAGAAGAATATGGCACCCAGACCCATAGCAGCAAGCCCCATAAACATGGATAGCAGTTCAGGGGGTCTCTTCCATGTCCAGTAAAAGGGTAGGAATAAAAACAGGGCAATAAGGAAATAGCTTATCCTTATGAGTGTCCTATCCTTTGTGGATGGCCACCAGAGGGTTATGATGTCCCTTGTCACATTGGCACTCATAATCATGACCATTCCTGCAAGGGTTGAAAGGGTTGCTGCAAAAAGACCCATGACATATAAAGTCTGCAATGGGATGCCGCCCACGGTATATGAGAGCAGTGGCGCAGCCAGATCTGCCTTCCATGGCTCTATCTTGAAAAGCTGGGGCCCAAATAGGGTCCTTGTGATAAGCCCGTTTGTTGATGATGCCAGCATGACCGGTATACCTGTTATGAACCATACAATGAATACGAGAAACCAGTACTCCTTTTTGTTCATCTTTTTCATACCCAGAAACCTCCCCAGGTTATGGGGAAAGCCTATGGCCATGGTAAAGAATATGAGGGGGCTTGCCAAAAGCCCTACCCAGCTCGAAAAGAACTCGGTAGGCCCAACCTTTGGCAGATCTGGCCTTATAAGCTGCAGTAGTTTTGGGTCCTGTTGCCAGAGCTTCATGGATATCTCTTGAAACCCCCCGGATGATACGAGTGCCCATACACCGAAGATGGCGCCCACAATGCCGAGGAATGCACCCTGGAATGCCATAGACCAGTTTGTCCCTACATAGCCGCCCAGAACCATATATATCCAGGCGATAAATACACCGAGGAGCAGGCATAGAACAGGGGGGAAACCTGTAACAGCATACCATACACCTCCTGCTGCTTTTAGCTGTCCCACAGAATAGATGAAGAGGAAAAAGAGCATACAAATGCTTATTACGGTCTGGAGCATCTTGGATTCGTATCTCCTGCCCATAAGCTCAGGGACAGTGGTGGCATTGAGCTTCACGGCAAAACTCCTTGTCTTGGCAGATGCCACCCATATACAGGGTATAATGCCTATGAGGCTCCACATACCAGCAAACCACATACCTGAAAACCCCACAGTATATGTAATACCAGTAGAACCACAGAATGCCCAACCAGATAGATACGATGCTGCAAGGGCACATCCTGTAACAAAAGGCCCCATATCTCTTTTGCCTACAAGATACTCATCAAAGGATTTCCACTGTTTCTTACCCAGTATTCCCAGGAGAATGGAGATACCCAGGAGGATGGCTATGCCTACCGACGATGTAATAGCCATTGTCAGGGTTATCTCAGGGATAGGAAGATATTTGGCATTCATTTATCCCACCTCCTTGTTATAAGCCATGTCCCTATGAATGTCATCAGGAATAGCCCGATTATGAGAACCCACCATACATACCACGGATGCATAAGCATTTCAGTTGTTGGCTGCATAAAACCCTCCTTCAAGATTTATTTATATTTTAAAAGTCTTTTATCTAATCGAGATATATCCCTGAGCCCACATAGAAGACCTCATTGCCCATGCTTATCTTCCTCACATATGCGCTCTTTTTTGATGGTGCCATCTGTCTTGGCTTTGGCCACATATAGTCAATCCAAATGGAATCTGTCTTTTCAAGGGCAGCCATCATATCCTTTATAAAGTATCTGCCCATACTATCTCTAAGATTGAAGACGTTCTGGCCTTCAAAGCCAGGGAAGGCAGGGTTGATTATATCATTGCCCTTGTCATCAATAACAAACACATAGGTGGTGAGATAGTTGTAATCGCCAACAGGGTCTTTTAGTTCTTTGAATGCCTCTTTACCTTTTTTTAGTATGAGATTGGCTGCATCATCTACCACATCTATGGCAAATACCCTATCCATCTTCATGTTATAGAGGCCGCTGCCTACTATGTAGTCTTTTCCAGATGCTGTCTTGACATGCTTAACGAATGAGGTCTTCCACATAGGGTTTTCCTCGCCTGGCTTATACCACACATAGTGAACCCAGCCCTCTGTTTTTGTGCCAGATGTAACCTTTTTTATGAAGGACTGGATGAATGGCTTTCCCATGAGGTCTTTGAGATTAAACTGGTTTGTGCCCTGTAGCTCTGGTCTCTGGGGGTTCACATAGACAAAACCCTTTGTGTCAATGACAAAGATGTATGTATCCCTGTGCAACCATTTACTCCCTGGTTTTTTAAACTGCTCAAAGGCAGCCTCACCTTGTTTTTCAAGGGTCAAAGCAGCCTCTTTAACGAGAGATATTAATTGTTTAGTCTCCATGTTTGCCGGTTCTGATGGATTAGCAGCATTGACAGAAAGACAAATGGCCATAAAAAGACAGGAAAATACAATGATGCAAAATACTTTTTTGTTCATATCTTGTCCCCCTTCAGTAGTTTTTGAAGATGCAGAATGTGATATTTATCACAAAAACAATTGTAAATATAATTAAATAACTTTTGCAAGAAAATTTTTACAAAAAATTTTGCCAATATTTTTAAAGAATTAGGCTTGGATATTGGTTTTGTTTATTATGGTAAAAAAATGATTTGTATTTTTTTTCACTTATCGGTATCTTTGAAAAAAATCTCTTGCCCTTGTGGCATATCCATCTTGCAAGGACAAGGTGTTTTTTATAAATCCATTTAGTCTTTAGTCTATGGTGTGTAGTTTATTTTGAGGCCCCTTGGATTTTATCATATTCATATAGTTGCATTTTGATTAAAAAGTCTGTAGTCTTTAATCTAAAATCTAAATCTATTTTGAGCTACATTTTGGGTTTATCTTATGGAAGAGGAAGAAAAAGGTTTGGGGGATAAAAGCCAGATGGAAGAGGTTAAAAGACTCCGGGAACGGGTTTTGATGCTGGAACATGTCCTCAGGGAAAAAGAGGAAAGGATAAGAAAGCTTGAACTCCTTGAGAATATCATTGAATATGCCAGAGAGGAGGTCTATCTTGTAAGACCTGACGGCAGGCTTGTCTTTGTGAATGAGGCAGTAGCAAAAAGTCTTGGTTTCACAAGGGATGAGCTTTTGAAGATAGGTGTTGGTGATATCGACCCTATATACGGACCTAAGTTTATACAACATTTCAACGAGTTAAAAAGACACAATCTGCCCCCCTTTGAGACAATCCATATGGCAAAGGACGGGAAAAGGATACCAAAAGAGATGAGGTCTGTCTATCTCAGGATAGGAGAAAACGAATATGTCTGTGGCTTTGGCCATGACATAACAGAGAGAAAAAAGACAGAGGAGGAATTGTTTACTGCATACAGGGAGTGGGAGTATATATTCCAGGCAATAGGCCATCCCATGCTAATCCTTGACGGAGAACATACCATCCTTGATGCAAACAAGGCAGTGGTAGATGCAATAGGCATGGCCAGGGAGTCCCTCATAGGCAGGAAGTGTTATCATATTTTCCACAGCGTCACAAAAGATACCCCTCCCCCTGGCTGTCCCTATGAGTTTATGCTTAAATCCAGGAGGTTTGAGACCTGTGAGATGAAGGTTGAGGCCCTGGACAGGGTCTTTATTGTCTCATGCACCCCTGTACTAAAAAATGATGGCACACTGGATAAGGTTATCCATGCCTTGACAGATATAACTGTGTTGGAAGAGGCAATCACCAGCCTTAAAAAGTCTGAGAGTAGCTATAAAGAGTTTGTAGAAAGATCACCAGATGCCATAATTATCCACAATGGGGAGAGGTTTGTCTATGCCAACCATAGGGCACTTAAGCTCTACGGTGTGGATGACCAGAAAGACCTCATAGGCAGGAATATCTTAGACTATATTCATCCCGATGACAAAGAGGCTATCAAGGCAATGGTAAGGGATATTCTGGGCAGAGAGATAATAACCCCTATAAGCGAATTCAGGATAATAAGTCCCCATGGAAAAGAGATAAACATCCAGTCTACAGCATCCTGTATCTCCTATGAAGGCAAAAAGGCTGTCCAAGTTATAATAAGGGATGTAACAGAATACAAAAAAATGGAGAAGGCACTCATAGAGAGTGAGGCAAGATACAGAAATATATTTGAGAATGCCACAGAAGGAATATTCCAGACAACCCCGGAGGGCAGGTATCTTGATGCCAATCCTGCTTTTGTGAGGATGTTTGGTTTCTCTTCCCTGGATGAGTTAAAAAAGGAGGTAAAGGATATAGGAAGACAGCTCTATGTAAACCCTGAAGATAGGGAGAGATTTAAGAAAGAGCTGGCAGACAATGGCTATGTGAGGGATTTTGAGGTCCAGGTAAAAAGAAAAGATGGCTATCCCTTCTGGATATCCATCAATGCCCGTGTTGTATACGATGAAAAGGGCAATATAATGTATTACGAGGGCACTAATTCTGATATTACAAGGCGTAAACAGGCAGAGGATGCCCTCAGGGCAAGCGAAGAGAAATACCGTAACATCCTTGAGCGTTCTATAGAGGGGTTTTTCCAGGCCACCCCGGAAGGCAGATTTCTAAGTGCCAACCCTGCCCTTGCCCACATATTTGGCTATAGCTCCCCTGAAGAGATGATAAATGAAGTAAAGGATTTAAAAAGACTATATGTACAGCCAGAGCAAAGGGAGAGGTTAAAAGAATTATATGAAAGCCAGGGTTATGTTTATGGCTTTGAGGTTGAAGTATACAGAAAAGACAGTAAAAAGATATGGATAAGCATGACTGCCAGGGCAATAAAGGACGAAAAAGGCAAGATCCTCTATTATGAGGGGACAACAGAGGATATTACCCAGCGTAAACTTGCAGAGATGGCCTTACGTGCCTCTGAGAAGAAATTTTTTGCAGCCTTTCAGTCAAGCCCAAACCTCATGGCAATAAGCACAGTAAAAGATGGGCGATATATAGATGTGAACGAGGCGTTTTGTAAGGCATTAGGATACAGCCGCTCTGAGGTCATAGGAAAGACATCAATACACCTCCATATATTTGAAAAAAAAGAAGACAGGGATAGATTCATTGAGAAACTTTCAAGGGGCGACAAAGTAAGGAACGAAATAGCAAACATAAGGACAAAGATAGGTGATGTAAGAATCATCTCCTTTAATGCAGATATTATAGAGATTGAAGGTGAACCATATCTTTTATCCTCTGGGGAGGATATCACAGAGAGGATAAAGATAGAGAAAGCCCTTAGAGAATCAGAGGAGCGTTACAGGGTAGCTATAGAGAGTTCCAATGACGGGATAGCCATCATCAAGGGGAATTATCACCTTTTTGTAAACAGAAGGTTTGTTGAGATCTTTGGTTATGATAGCCCTGAGGATATTGTAGGCAAACCAGTAACATATCTGGTCCACCACGAGGACAAGGCCATGGTGGAGGACATCAACAGGAAAAGACAGGAGGGTGTCAAAGTCCCATCGCGATATGAGTTTAGGGGTGTAAAAAAGGATGGAGAGATAGTCTTTATCGAGGTATCAGCAGCCCCTATATCCTTCTATGGTGAAAGTATGACTCTGGCATTTCTCAGAGATGTCTCTGATAGAAAGCGCCTTGAGGCCCAGCTCATGCAGGCGCAGAAGATGGAGGCAATAGGCCAGCTTGCAGGGGGTATTGCCCATGATTTTAACAACATACTTACAGCTATAATAGGATATGCAAGCCTCATGGAGATGAGATTGAAAGATGGAGACCCATTAAAGTCATACACCCAGCATATACTTTCCTCTGCCCACAGGGCAGCCCAGCTTACCCAGGGTCTTCTTGCCTTCAGCAGGAAACAGATTATAAACCTCAAACCTGTAAATATAAGTGAGATTATAAGCAATTTGAGGAACATCCCCTCGAGGATTATAGGCGAGGACATAGATTTCTCCATATCTATAAAAGAGCCCACGCTTATTGCAATGGCGGACTCTGTCCAGATAGAACAGGTGCTTATGAATCTTGCTACAAATGCAAGGGACGCCATGCCAAAGGGGGGCAGGCTTACCATAGAGACGGCCAGGATAGAAATGGATGAAGATTTTATAAAGAAACATCAATTTGGAAAGATAGGTCCCTATGCCTTGATATCAGTCATAGATACCGGCACAGGTATAGACGAGGATATAAAGGACAGGATATTCAACCCCTTCTTCACAACAAAAGAGGTGGGTCAGGGCACAGGGCTTGGACTGTCTATTGTCTATGGTATTATAAAGCAACACAATGGATACATTACCGTGGACAGTGAGCTGGGAAAGGGGAGTGTATTCAATATATTTTTACCTTTATTGGAGATGGAATACAAAAAGCAGAAAAGGGATGAAGAAAAAAGAGGTCCATTCCATTCAGGGGGCGGTGAGGCTATCCTTTTATGCGAGGACGATGAGATAGTTAGACACCTTACAAAAGAGGTCCTTATGCAGGCAGGGTATTATGTTATTGAGGCAAAAGACGGTGAAGAGGCATTAGAACAGTTCCAAAGATACAAGAATATGATTGACCTCCTTATCCTTGATGTTGTTATGCCAAAAAAGAGTGGTATAGAGGTCTTTGGGGAGATAAAAAAAATAAAACCAGATGCAAATGTCCTTTTTATGAGCGGTTATCCAAAAGAGGTGATGGAGAGGAGGGGCGTGACCTATAAGGGTCTCCATATAGTCTCCAAACCTGTTGAGCCTACCAATCTTTTAAAGATGGTGAGAGAACTGATAGATATAAAAACCGGATAGTTTTTAAATTTTTTCTAACAGAGATTTATGTGGTTTTTTATGGATTTTTAAAAAGCAGAGGAGGGAAACCATGGACTTATTAAAGATTATACACGAGAGAAGAAGTATCAGGAGATACAGGCAGGACCCTGTACCTGAAGAGATTCTTTTTGAGATTCTTGAGGCAGCCAGGGCTGCACCATCATGGGCAAACACCCAGGTGTGCAGGTATATCGTTGTCAAGGACCCTCAGATTAAAGAACAGTTAAAGGATGCCCTTTCACCCACAAACCCTGCAAGGGACGCATTTCTCCAGGCACCCATTGTTATCTGTCAGGTTGCGCAGCGTGGGCTTTCAGGATGCAAAAAGGGCGAGCCTGTTACCAATAAGGGAGACTGGTTCATGTTTGATGCAGGGATAGCCATGGAACATATAGTTCTTGCTGCATGGAACTTCGGACTGGGGACTGTCCATGTGGGCTCATTCGATGCAGAGAAGGCAGAGAAGATACTGGGCATACCGGAAGGGTTTAGCATCGTTGAGATGACGCCCCTTGGTTATTTTGATGAGACACCAAAACCCACACCGAGGAGACCCTTAAAAGAATCTGTATTCCTTGATATCTTTGGAAAACCATTCATAACATAAAGACTATTCAGGTGGATTGCATGGAGAAAGTTATACCGCTATCCATTCTGAAAGCCTTACAAAATCATCATGTAGGTTTGGTGGATAATCTCTTTGAACCTCTCTATTGACGAGTTTTTCAATGCCCGTATCTTCAAAAACGAGCCTACAGTGGCTACACTGTCCCAGATGAATGGGTAGGTTCATAACCACCTCTATTAATACATATCCTATGTTTTTCATATCTTATGGCCTATCTAAATTATAGGCAGTATTTTTTGATTTTCAAGCCGTGGGTCCATCTTTTTTATGTTCCTGTGATATCAATTCCATTAATCGCCTTACAATCATCCTGTCCGGCTCGAAAAAACTATATGCAGGGAGCTCCTCCACTTCTACCCAGCGTATCTCATCATGGTCTTTTAAATGAAATTCATAAGAAAGGGGTATTGCCTTAAAAGCATAAAGTTCAATGGCAGACTGGCAGTTGAGAATATGCTTGACAGAGCAGAGGAAAGAACCTACAGCAATATCTATACCCAGTTCTTCTTTAATCTCCCGCTTGAGACATTCTTCAAGGGTTTCACCTTCTTTTTGTTTACCCCCAGGAAATTCCCAGAGATAACCCATGTATGCCTTTTTTCTCTTGGCTATAAGGATTTTTTCATCCTTTTCTATGACCGCTGCAGTCACTGGTATATAAAAGTATGTATCCATGGGTATCAATGGCGCCTCCCCACATCTTTTTTTCTGATTTAAAATAACCTGAATTTATGGATAATTTCAAAATATTTATCGACCAATAACCTCTTTGTTTACCCCATCCATTTATCTTCTAACATTATCAAAATTTTTACTTGCCCGTTCTGCAATGAATTCCTATATTTTTTATTAGAGGTAACTATGGATAAAAACCTTGAGGAGAGGATAGAAGATCTCGCAAAGCTCATGTTTAAGGCGCGTTACCTGGTGTGCTTTACAGGTGCTGGCATAAGCACTGAATCAGGACTGCCTGATTTCAGGGGTCCTGATGGTCTCTGGACAAGGAGGGACAAGGGGCTCCCACCACCACCGACAACAAAACCATGGCATCTATATGAGCCCAATCAATGCCACTATGCCATTGTGGAGCTCCAGAATATGGGCAAGCTCAAGTTTTTAATCTCTCAGAACGTGGATAACCTTCATCTAAAATCCGGTATAAAGCCGGAACTCATTGCTGAGCTTCATGGGAATATTACAAAGCTCCGCTGTCCACACTGTGGGATGGTGTATGACCGTTCATGGGGGCTTACAGTATGCAGGTGTGGCTCTCCCCTCATGCCGAGTGTAGTGGATTTTGGTCAGCCGCTGCCTGAACGAGACCTCATGCTGGCATACGAACACTCGAGAAAGAGTGACCTTTTTATTGTTGTGGGCTCGAGCCTTGTGGTGACCCCTGCTGCTGATATGCCAAAAGAGGCATTACAACACGGTGCAAGGCTTGTCATTATCAATCAGGGTGATACACCCTTTGATAGATATGCCCATCTAAGGTTTTATGAAAAGATTGGCCATGTATTGCCCCCGGCAGTGAAGAGGCTTAAGGTTCTTATGGGGATTGGGTAGAGAAGAGGCAAAGGCAAAAAATAATTTAGATACCCCAGCCCCCGGACACGGTTATTGTTGTCCCTGTTATATATGAGGCATCTTCTGATGCGAGAAATGCCGCAACCCTTGCCACCTCTTCAGGTTCGCCAATCCTTCTCAAGAGCGTCTGATGGATAATAGGTTCTTTATGCCTATCAGGCATCTGGATAATAGGCGGGGTCCTTATCAGGCCAGGGACAATGGCATTGACAGTCACATTGTCATGACCTGCCTCCCTTGCCAAAGTCTTTGTCAATCCTATTACCGCTGCCTTTGCCGTGGAATAAGCCACCTCTCCTTTGGCTCCAGAGGTCCCGTAGACTGAACTTATATTTATTATCCTCCCCCATCTCTGTGATTTCATCTCAGGGAGGAGCCATTTGCTTAGTAGGAATGGGATAACCACATGGATACCCATTACCTCATTAAACTGTTTTTTCTCTATCTTAGGCGTTGTCCCTGGTCTATCAAAGCCAGCATTATTGACAAGTATATCTATGAAGGCATGTTTTTTAATCTCTTTTATGAGCCTCTTTAAGGCCACTGTGTGCGTCAAATCTATTATCCTTGCTATGACAGGGGTGCCCTGCTCTGCAATGCTGTCTGCCACATATGGTAGGGTCTCCTTATTTTTATCGAGGAGGACAAGCCTTGCCCCCCTTTCAGCAAATATTCTTGCACATGCCTCACCTATTCCCTGACCTGCCCCTGTTATGAGCGCTGTTCTACCGCTTAAATCCATATATCCCTCCATATGCGATCCTTTTTTCAGAATTGTATAAAAGAGTAGCCTGTCAATGTCAATATAAAAACCATTAAGGTTAAATAATTTTGACTTTCAGATTCATATCTATAAAATAGCACTTTTAACCAAAAGGGATTTATGGTATTTTTTCATAGCACATGAAAGTAGGTGTTGATATTGTGGACATAAAAAGAATAAATGAGATACTTGATAGGCATGGCAGGAGATTTCTCCATAAGGTTTTTACAGAGGAAGAGATAGGTTTTTTTAGAAATAAAAAGATGATGGTTGAGTCTGTTGCAGGTCGATTTGCAGCCAAAGAGGCATTTATGAAGGCAAAAGGAAGACACCTACCCTGGAAGGATATAAGTGTGCTCCAGTCTATGGGCAGGCCCTATATCCATTATCATGGTAAGGCCTATGATGGTCTGAGCATATCCCATGAAAGGACATATGCCGTGGCGGTAATGATAATAGAGGAGTGATTATTAGGATGTTTTATCCATGTAGACTTTATATGCATTGGGAGGAGATATGGTAATACTCTCGCCGGAGAGGATGGCAAGATATGACCAGTATGCCATAAACACATGGGGTATCCCATCACCGGTGCTCATGGAGAACGCTGGCCGCACCTTGTATAGGCTTATGAAAGACCGATATCTAAATCAGATAAGACGCATTGTCATATTGTGTGGCAGGGGAAATAACGGCGGTGACGGTTTTGTAATAGGGAGATATGCCTTAAGGGATGGGTATAGGGTAAGGGTATTGCTGTTGTGTAAAAAGGATGTATTAAAAGGTGATGCAGCCCTTAATATGAGGCTCTTTGAGTCCATAGGTGGGGAGATTGTAGAGGTGGACGAGTACAGTGACGCAGTGAGGATTGGGATCAGGCACAGTGACATTATTGTTGACGCCATATTTGGCACTGGTCTGTCAAAGCCTGTAGAAGGCAAGGAAAGGCTTATAATAGAGGATATTAACAACTCTGGGAAGAAGGTAATCGCCGTAGATATCCCATCTGGTTTAGATGGAACAAGGGGCATACCACTCGGTGTTGCTGTCAAGGCAGACCATACATATACCTTTGCCTATCCCAAGATAGGGCATATTGTATACCCTGGGGCATATTATACAGGGAGGCTCACTGTTATAGATATATCCATCCCGGATTTTATGGAGAAAGAGATAGGTATAGACGGGTATGTAGCAGATGGGGACATGATAAGGGGGTTTTTA
>ERZ795060.658-NODE-658-length-46066-cov-7.035644_pt1 | contig 46066 bp, 34 predicted proteins | sample MGYA00375144_ERZ795060 | MGnify/ENA primary metagenome ERZ795060 (study PRJEB30189, sample SAMN05720157) | activated sludge metagenome | isolation source: anaerobic digester from wastewater treatment plant | place: Japan | collected 2015-05-15 ... | reverse complement strand
ATGGCCAGACAGGCGGCCAGCATGCGCGCGTATTGAAACTTGCTGACCGCGCCGGAGGCGTAGGCCATGGAGGCGCTGGCGTCGAGCAGCAGCGTGCAGCGCAGGTTGGTTTCATCCTGAAATTGCTTCACATGCAAACGGTCGGTGCGCGCGTAGAGGTCCCAATCCACGAAGCGGGGATCATCCCCCTGCGTGTAAGGCCGGTATTGCGCGAACTCGATCGAAGAGCCGTAGCGCGGGCTGCGGTGGAAGCCGGCCAGAAAGCCTTCGACCACCCTGCGGGCCAGGAGATGCAGGTCCGTAATTCGGGCCAATTGTTCTGGATCGATGAATTGGAGCGGGTGGCTCGCGCTCACGGCCGTCCTCCCGGAACAAAGGTTTTTCAGCTTAACCCGGAACGGGGCTCCGGCACGGTTTCGATCAGGCGCGCGATGATGTCTTCCACGCGGACATGATCGGCATCAGCGCGGAAGTTGGTCAAAATGCGGTGACGCAATACCGGGCCCGCGACCGCCCGGATGTCGGCGCACGAAACGTGGAAATGGCCGTTGAGCAGCGCCCGGGCCTTGGCGGCCAGGATCAGGTTCTGCGAGGCGCGGGTCCCCGCCCCCCAGCTGACCCATTGACGGATGAAATCCGGCGCGTGGGGTGAATGGGGCCGGCTGGTCTGCGCCAGCTGGACTGCGTAACGCGCGACCGGCCCGGCGATGGGAACCAGCCGCACCAGCCGCGCGAACTGCAGCATGTCCTCGCCGTTGAAAACCGGCCGGGGCTCATCGTGGTGATCGGACGTGGTCATCGTGGCCACTTGCAGTTCGTCGTCCTCGCCAAGGTAATCGATCAAAATGTTGAACATGAAGCGGTCCAGCTGCGCCTCGGGCAGCGGGTAGGTCCCCTCCAGTTCGATAGGATTCTGCGTGGCAAAGACGTAGAACGGCGGCGGCAGGGGCCGGATTTCCCCGGCGACCGTGACTTGTTTCTCTTCCATCGCCTCCAGCAGGGCCGCTTGGGTCTTGGGCGGCGTGCGGTTGATTTCGTCCGCCAACAGGATATGGGTGAACACCGGCCCGGGGATGAAACGCATCTCGCGCCGCCCGCGCGTCGGATCTTCGTCGATAATCTCCGTGCCGATGATGTCCGAGGGCATCAAGTCCGGCGTGAACTGTATGCGCTTGAACTGCAGGTCCAAAATCCGGGCGAGCGCGCGGATCAGGCGGGTTTTCGCCAATCCCGGCGCGCCGGTGATCAGGCAGTGGCTGCCGGAAAACAGCACGATGAGCAGCTGCTCGATCACTTCGTTTTGCCCGACGATCACCCGCCGGATTTCCCTCAAGAGTTTTTCCCGCCCCTCACGCAGCCGGGCCAGGGCTTCTTGTTCGAAAGGGCCTGATTCTCCCGGAACGGCCGGAATGGCCTGGGTTTCGTGCACGGTCCACCTCGCGTGTTTTCAAATGGCCGCGGTCAATGCGTCATGGCATAGACCACGATGTTGATCCCCAGGGGATACGCTTTTTTCGCCGAGAATTCCTCAAAGTATTGGGGATTCACGGCCTCCTCCTCCCATCCGTCCCCGAGATCGGTGTTATGCAGAATCACCGCCATGAGGCGGCCTTTCTTGTCGAATACTCCCTTGCAGACCGGAACGCGGCTGTCTTCAAACCGCTCCGACGTTTCCCCCCCGGTGCTTGCCCAAAAGCCGATGGATGGAATCTGCGGCACTTCCCGGACCTCGAAGACGATATGAAAAATTTCGTGATCAAGCGGGACATCCACCATGGGATATTCCTCCGGAGGAAACACCTTGCTGAATTCCCGCTCCCAGTTGGCCCATTCCGCGGATCCCCAAAAGTCATCCACCATCAGGAATCCGCCGCGCAACAGATACGACCGCAGCCGGGCCGCCTCTTCTTCCCGGAAATACAGGCTGCCGACTTCCAGCATGTAGAGAAACGGATAGTTGAACAGTTCGTCTTCCATTAAGTCGACAATGGCGTGCTTGATGTTCCCGTCCGCGTCGCGGTTCACGCGGATCGTGGTCAGTTCCGAAAGCCGCTGGGAGAAATTCAGGTCGGATTCGGGATAATCGGTCAGCCACGAGCCGCCCCAGCCCCGGCGCCGGCCGCTCCCCCGGTAACTGGTATAGCGCAGACGGCAAAAAGTAAACGATTCGCCCGGGAAAATATCCCGCTCCGGCGGTGTGTAATCATAATACGGCCGCCGCCCCCCGAATTGGGCGAACGCGTCCGGCAGGCTGGCGAGGCCCAACGCCACGGCCGCCAGGAACAAACCCACGAGGAGCCAATACCGGCGATTCATATCACTCCTCTGTATCCCCCCGCTCGACGATCGACAACAGCCTCTGCTGCGCTTGCCAAAAATGGGGAAACGCCTCGAGCAAAAGAATATTCTCTTTTTTGGCCTGCTCCCACTCGCCCATCTTTCCCAGCAAATCGATTCGTGTCAATTGATAATCGGTCCGGTGGGGAGCGTCGAGTTGCGCCAACTGATCGGCCACGGTCAATGCCCGGGTGAGATTGCCGGTATGGACGTTGGCTTCCAACAAGATTTGGCGGATTTCGATATCCCACGGATCGATGCCCAGGGCTTCTTGCGCCACCAAGACCGCCGCGTCCCATTCTTCCGCCTGGCGGTGCAGGGCGAGCAACTTTTTGCAGGAGGCTAGTGCGGTGGCGTTGCGATCGATCTCCCGACGCAGGGCGTCTTTCAACTTGTCCGGTTGGTTTTGTTGTTCGTAGAGCCGGATCAGTTGCTGCAGCGGCGCGTTGGGGCCCGTATACTCGGGGAACAAGGTGTCGGCTTCGAGCAGGAACCGCTCCGCGTCATCCCACCGCTTTTCCTGCCACGCTTGCTCCGCGTGGCGCAACGCGTCTGTGAACGGAGAAGGCCGGGCCAGCCACTCCGTGACAGGGCGAGTCCGGCGTCGCGGATCTTGCTCCTCCACACCGGTCTCCGTCTGATGAAAATCGGGCAAGTTCTCCAGTGGCGCGAGCCGCTTTTTCAGATACTCCAGAAAACCCGCGTTGACCGCTTCCTCCGAAGCCCCTGCCGCTTCCACCAAGGCGGTTTCCGCCTTTACTCCCGTGGCGACGCGGTCCAAGGCCCGCAGCACCGCGTCGAATCCATACGTCTTCGCGAAGAAAGAGACAAACTCGGCCGCGAAGAAGTAACCGAGCATCACGTGCAAGGAACTCTTGGGCTGGATGAAATATTTTTCCAAATCCCGCAGCTGGGGGAAGGATTCGGATTGAATGACCGGTTTATACTGGATATCGAGTTTCTGTCCCCAGGCCGGCGAGCGCTGGGTTTCCTCGTAGACTGAGAATCCTTCCGACAACCAGCGCGGCAGGCGGTGGCCGGTTTTTTGCAGGGTCACCACATGGGCAAACTCATGCCACAGGACCGACCGCCAATTCATTGTGCCCTTGGGCCGGGCGGAAGGCGAGTCCATGGTGATCAGCCGCCCGAAGCAGATGCCCATGAAGCCGATGTGGCCGGGCAATCCCACCGACCGCACCATGAAATCGTCGTGATTGTCGAAGATCTGCACATGCACGGGCGTTTCGATTTCGATCTGATACTTGGCTCGGCCTGTTGCATACGCTTCCCGCAGCAGGGCCAGCGCGTCCTCGGCTAGAAGGGGAACTTCGGCCTTCGGCAATTGCAGCACGAACGGCCCCTGCTCCACTTTTTCGAAACGGCGCAGCGAATCGAGCAGGTTCAGCATGTTGAAGACTTGCACATCGTAAGGCCGGGCCTCGAACGCCAAATCCAGATGTCGGCGGCCTTCCTCCTCCCGCCCCAGGCGCAGCAGGTCACGCGCGTAGTTGGCCCGCGCTTCGTGATCGGACGGATTCACGTTCAGCGCCTTCTCTCCGAGATCGGCCGCTTCCCGGAACCGGTAATGCCGCGAGGCGATGCGGGCCGGCGTGCTGTAGACCTCCGAACAAAAGGGATTGAAGCGCAGCACTTCCTCCTGGATTCCGCGCATGGCTTCAAGATCATCCAGGAGAAAACAGGCGGCCGCCTCGAGCGCGCGGAGGCGGAGATGAACCGGATTGATCTCCTTCGTCTTCCGGATGATGTCCAGCGCCGCTTCCGCCTCACCCAAATCGAGAAGTGATTCCGCTTCCAACACGTTCGCGGCGGGATGATGGGGATTGATTTGCGACAGGCGCCGCAGGGTTTCATCGAGACGCGAGTCGCCCGATTTCCAATAACATTCCGCCAGCCCGGCCAGCGCTTCCTGGTTGTCGAATTCCACGTCCAAGGCCTGTGTGTAATACCGGGCGGCCAAATCGTAGGCGTTGTAACGCATCGCCAGGTCACCCGCGCCGATGAATCCGGGGGCAAAATTCGGCAGTTGCTCCATCAAGCTTTTATAGAGGGACGACAGGAGCCGTTTGGGATTTTCGCCTTGCATTTCAGCGAGTTGACCATACGCCAGCAGGTTTTGCTCTTGGGAATAAAACCGTCCGCGTTGCAGCCGTTGGCCCATGGCATAGTTCAACAACGCGGTGTAATCTTCCATCCGGCCGCGGTAGTGGTACAGCCGGGCCAGCCGCAGGAGAAACATCGGTTCCCGGCTGGCAAGGAGGATCGTCTCCAAGTCGGCGATGGCTTCATCCACCATGCCCAACTCAAACCGGAGCGCCGCGCGGTCGGATAGCCAAATGATGTACCGGAAAGCCATGGCGTCCGCCAATTCCGGCCGCTGCGCCATCTGGTGTTCCAGCAGTTCGAGCGCCACGCGGTATTCCCCTTGAAACCACAAGTCCCGGTATTCCTCAGCGTTGTTAATCGGAATCCAGTCTGATTGCCCCGCGGCAGGATCTCCGGACAGGCTGAACAACAAGACGAGAATCCCGGCCAAGCAAGACCGGGGGGAGAAATAGGAGAAAATATGTCGAAAAACCATCACTGTGATCCGACCTGTTCCGTGTGAAATCTTGACGCGCAGACGTTCCCGAATGCTGAATGGCTTGGTTAGATTATAGTGACAAGAGGCGCGATTCGTCTAATCGATTGGGTTTTCGTTCTTCCCGAAGCCCGTATGGGAGAATGGCTGATTCCATGAATCCATGCATCCCCACGGAAGATTCCGCATCGCCTTCTCCGGGCCGGATAATCCAGCACCGGCTGTGGTTCCTTGCCATGGGCGCCGTGCTGGCGGTGATCTTGTCCGGTATGGCTTGGCGCTCGCTGAATTTCTTTTCCTATCACCGGTTCTACACCGATTCGGGTGTATTCGCCGCGGTGACCCAACATCTTCTGGCCGGGAAGACGTTGTACCGCGAAGTGTGGGATCACAAACCGCCCATGATCTACGTCATCGATTCGCTACCCCTGGCGCTGGGCGATGCCTCAGTCAACGCCATCCGCTATTCCGAGCGGTTTTACGCTGTGGCGGGAATCCTGGCGATCTTCTTCAGCCTGTGGCTGGCGTTTCAAAATCCCTGGCTCGCCTTCGTCATAGCCACCGGCTTTCATCTGCATTTTTATGATCCGGAAATCTTCCAAGGCGGCAACCTGACCGAGGAATACGGAGCCGTGTTTGTTCTGATCGGCATTTTCTTGGCCCTTGCCGCCCGGCTTGGATCCAGTGTGCTGTGCCGGTTTAAAGAAGAGTGCCCGCCAACGGAATCCATACCCCTCCCCGTATCCCCCGCCGGGGTCCGGTTAATCTCCCGGGAAAGATGGTGTAGTTTCTTCTCCGGTTTTTTCTTCTCGCTGGCCGTGTTCACCAAGGAACCGTTTCTGTTGAGCGTGCTTCCCTGGATGGTTTTCCTGGCGCTGCCTGATGGACAAGCGTGGAAATCCGTCCTCCGCCGCGTCCTCGTTTTCATCTTGGGATTCGCGTTCCCCGTTGTTGTGTTTTTCGCCTATTTCATCTGGAACGGGATCTTGTGGGATTGGCTGGATGTGTTGACCTATAATGTTCAATATTCCCTTCATTCCCGGCCCGGAATTCCCCTCCTGGAGCGAGTGAACACCCACTTCGGCGTGATCGCGAATTACATCTTGAGACAAAGCTGGACATTTCTGCTGCTGTTTTTGATTGGGCTGGCCGGATGCGCGTATCTCCCTTTGGTCAAGAAATATCAGGGCCTGCCCTGGGTATGCGCCGCGGCCTTCTTCCTGGATTTTTCAGCTACGATGATCAGCGGCTACGAAATCGGCCACTATTACCTGCAAGTGGTTCCCTCTTATATCCTGGTCACGGGTGTGGGAAGCGCGTTGGTGCTGGATCAGGCGCGGCGGTTTCGGTTTCCGGCTCGTAGGTTGCTGGCCGTGTTCCTATTGGTCTTGTTAGGTTTGGATTTTGTTCCCCTGCGGAATTATTTTAATCGCTTGAGCCTGCCCGGTGGCCGGGCGGGCATCGGCGCGCTTTCGCAGACACTCCGCGAAAAAGCCCGCCCTGGCGATACGCTCTGGTGCGGCCTGGGTGATAACGCCAAATATTATGTGGAGAGCGGGCTGTTCTCCCCCACCCGGTATCTCTACATCTTCGAGCATCACTTTCTCGACACCTGGCTGAGCACCGGCCGGGAAAAGCGGGAAATTCTCTACCGGGAACTGACCTCCCGTCCGCCCGCCTTCATTCTCCTCTCGGACAAACAAGCGGACCGTATGCGCAGGATGGGACTGAAGCCCCTGGTGGATTGGATCGCTTCCGACTATCAAAAATCCTGGGAAGCGGTGGAGCAGGAGGTGTTGATTTATATAAGGAAAGAGAATCCGGCTCCCTAGTTACCTTGGTTTCGGATACAGTAAATCAGACGATGCGGCGATAAGCAAAAATGCAACTCATTCCCTTCTCCCTGGGGCATTCCATTATTTTTTTTGATTTATGAATGTACTTGTTAGCTCTTTTCCGCTTTCCGGCGTTTAAAAGAGTGAGCACGTGCTGGAGGGGGAGAATGGACGACGAGCAACTGGCCGGGCTGGCCAGCCAGGGAGACCGGGACGCGCTCGCCACGTTGATCCAACAATACGAGGTGTGGATTTATACTGTCGCGCACAAGATCGCCCTTCGGGAACAAGACGCCCGGGAGATTACGCAAAACGTTGTGAGCAAACTGGTTACGGCGATCCGCGCCTACCAGTCTCCGGGGAACTTCCGCGCCTGGCTGGCGGCCGTGACCGCCCGGGCGGCGTTCGATTTCCTGCGTCAGGCAGGACGGCGTGAGCCGCCCGGGGAAGCAGTGCCCTTCGAAGAGGTGAAGGAGTTCTGCTCCGATCCCGCGCCCAATCCCCGCGAGGCGCTGGAAGGCCAGAATCTCCGGGAGTGCGTGGAAAAAGCCATGGCGGATCTGACACCCCAACAACGGGCCATCCTCACCCTGCGGCTGGATGAAGACCTGCCCACGAAGGACATCGCCGCCCGCCTGGAGATTCCCCCCAAGCTGGTCCGCGTGCAACTGAGCCGCGCTTACGCCCGATTGCGAACCCTGCTTGCGGATGTCGCCCAACATTATTTTCCGGTAAGGAAAAGCCATGAACGCGACACCTTATGATGATTGGCGGGAGCCCGATCCGATCGACGAGACGGAGGATCTGACAGAAGAGGAGTTGTTTTTAGAGCAGGCCACCGCGTACTGGCTCACCGAAATGAGCCCGGAGGAGCGGCAGGCCTTTGAACATCAAATGCGGTCCGACCCGGGCTTCCGCGAACAGGCCGAGACCTGGCGGGTCATCCTCACCGCCGTGCGGGAGTGGCTCGCCGCCCCCGCGCCGGGGGTGATAAGTTTGACATAAATGATGGACTTTAAAGGCGTAACATGATGAAATTTTCATTATATATTCCTAACTTATATATTTTAACTTCATTTGTATTTGTGATTTCTTGTGGAAATAAATCCATGATCGATATCACCCCTCAAGCCATCATTCTAGAAAACCTTGAAGTGGGGACATGGGTCACGAAGAAAATATTGCTAAAGAATTGGGGAACCAAGACAATTCGCAAAGTGCGTGTTTCCTCTACATGTGGGTGTACCGTAACCAGCGGGGTGCCATCGGAGATTGGTCCAGGTGAGGAAATCGAATTCCCCGTTCATTTTCGCGCTCCTGACAAACCGGAAAATTTCAAGCAAGATATCCTTGTTGGATTTGAAGACAAACATATCTCCATACCCATTATCGGGAATTCAACACAAACGTTGTTTGTGAAACCCAGCATGTTGAGGATAGGTATATCGGATACAATACGTCACTATGCTGAATTAATCTCCATAGAATCCTATCGCCAACCAATCAGTAAAATTATTCCATCATTTAGTGAGAATGTTTCACGAAAATTAATCAATCGCAATTTCCTGCAAGTTAAATTATCCCAATTGAAAGAAAACCATTTTCTTCTGACTTTTTCATGCGATGCTTTTCTGGCAGCGGATATTTTTCCTGTAAATGATATTTTGTCATTGAATATCGAATTTGAAAATGATGAAAAGAAAGTTATCGGCATCCCTTTTTTGGTGGAAAAGAAAAATAAAATTGTAGTTATGCCATCGATAATCAATTTTAAGTTTGAAAATCAAATCCATTCATGGAAATCAAATATCCTCTCCATTTCTTCTCCAATCAAGATCAATCAATTCAATTTATCCATCCATGGAGAGAAAGAATCCGTTTCGGTTATAAGGCATAGTTTGAATACATCGTATCCAAGTGATTATCAGGACTTTCTATGTTTTCAACTGGAATCAAAAAATAATAATGTGCGTTTTGCGACCAGTACCTTGTCCTGTGATGGTCAAAATTATACGTTACCAGTTGTATTTAATTCGATTCCGGATGCCACGCGGTAAGAAATCTTCATGGGGAGGAGGTGAACCAATATTATTGCGTAACTCGTGGCGGCAAAGGATAACAGGATGAAAGGATGTATTGCTCATGAAACAGGTTTGCATAATCATTCTCGGACTTCTGATGACGGTTTCAGGAGATGCGGCGAAACTGTACGAATTGGACATGACCCTGGAATTGGAAATGTTTCCGGAATCAGGGGAATTGGCGAAGGACGTGCCGCAATTCATGGAATGGGCGGAGCAACAGATCGATCCCGAAGCAAAAAAGATATATCTTAATTCCGCGGTCAATTCCATAGTGGCGGATAAGATGGGATACAAATATCAAATCCCTATCAAGGGCTATGTAGAAACGGAAAACGGAGAAATCAAGAGATACCGCTTTGAGCACATTAACGCCTCGGTAGTTATTTCTTCACCTACACCTTTCAATCAACCGGTCATTACATATCATGAATATTGCATATATATTCACGACGGGAAAGATTTTTATGTTGAAACGCAATCTTTGTCAGACAACTCGACAATAAAACAAGTATTTCGAGATGAGGAGTTGATTAATCCTGTGCGCAGCACTCATTGGCACAATTACTTATCATATTGTTGTGACCTGAAGCAATATCAAGACCGTATCGCAGAGGGGCTTATTCCGATTGCCGAGGATGGTATCCAAAAGACTTATGCTATTCGCGAAGATTTGGAATTTACCATGTTGTCAGACGGTTCAACGGCCTATGCGAAATGGAAGGATGCTGGAACCTGGCGTGTGATAGCCCGTTGGAACCGTATGCTGCAAACCACGGATATTTTTGTGCCACAATTGATTAAATACTTCGATACTGTACAGCAAACATTTACTCTACACTCCATTAAAGACATAACAGGAACGCCTCAGATCGATACACTCTTCACAATTCCCGCGGATGCACAAGAAAATAACTTTCATAAGGTCATGAGAGGAGAAATATCATGGGAAGAAAGTCAACGTATGCACTGAACATATTGCTTGTCGGTGTTGTAATACTTACAACAATCTCCATGTACATTTATCGCAATGCATACGCCACGGATTGTGGATCGGTTTGTGTAGGCGAAGCATGTGGTTATGGCTATGATTTTGTTCGTTATTTTGAATGTTGTACGCGTCCCAATGGTACAAAATTTTTATGTGCCACGGCCTTATTTAAAACAACAACAGAAAATCGTGCTTGCACTCTTGTTCCTGTTGGTCTGTATGGTTCGATACGATATTGTCAGCAAACACCTGGTTTTATCTATGGTCAACGTGAAATTTATGCCTGCGAAAGTGGAAATTGTAATTTTAAAAGTGTTACAGGTAGTAGCGTTCCTCCCTGTTCAGGAGAACAAGTGGTTGGCACTTGTTCTTAATTTCAGTTTGCAACATAGCGTTATTCTGTAGCCGGCGACGATTGTACTATAGATAATCCAAAGTGCCCCCTCGAAAAACAGAGGGGATTTTTTTGAATGATGGTTATGCAAAAGAAATCAAAATATTTATATGCATACATGGGTTTGATCATCGGTGTTTTAATTTTTGGATTTGCCAATTCAACGACTCAAGATTGCGATATTTGGTGGCACTTACAGAATGGAAAAATGATTTTTGAATATCATCAATGGCCAAGTCCAGATCAATATTCTTATATCACCCATCAGACACCATGGATTGTTCATTCGTGGCTGGCAGACTGCTTCTTTTATGTTTTATATAAATACGGCGGATATTCCAGCCTCGAAATAGTCCGTATATTTGTTCATTTGACTTTTGCCGTGACCTGCTCGAGGATTTGCTATAGAAAGGGTGTCCGTCTCGAATGTTGCATTATCCTTTCGTTTCTGGCCATGTACCTTGTATGCGACCGAGAAGTGAGGCCATTTATTTTCAGCGAACTTGGCGCATTGGCGGTTTTTTATCTCATCAGAAATCCAGTGTTCCCTAAAATATATACACCATTTATCAGTGCTTTATCGCTTATATGGGTTAATGTGCATCCAATGTCTATTATTTTTTCCATATATTTAGCAATTATCTTAATTGTTAATTATACATTATTATTTTTCAAAAAATACTACAACAAGTCCCTATTTATTCAATTATTTAATAACAATTGGATTCTTGCCTGCTTGCTTTTTATTGGGTGTTCCTTTGTGAATCCCAATCCGATAGGTTAGTTGCAACGAATATATCATTCCCCTGCTTACGGCACATTCGATTGGCAAAATATTTATTTTGTTACCTGGCATAGATTTTCTTATTACTATCTTAAGTTCATTATATTACATGTTTTATTAATTTTATATATCTTGCTAATTGTTGGAAAAATGGCTAAGATTGTAGAGAGAAACAGTTTGAATGAAATCGCATTTGGGTGTTTTTGTCTTTTTCTTGCATTCCGTTTTGAAAGAACACAATGGCTGATGGTATTTCCAATGATTTCCATTCTCGTACATTCCGATTATTCAATCTTTATGAAAAATAATAAACCCAATATCTATTATAGGCAGCCTCTCTATTTTTATATTTTTTTGCAAATGCTTCGTTTTCAGATACCTCAAATGGAAATGATGCCAGTTCAGTCCATTATATATTGGAATGAAAATAGTTTTGGTGGTAATGTTTATTGTAAATGGACATGGTCTGGTTATGTTCATTGGCATACAAACGGCACCGCCAAGACTTTTGTTGATACTCGAATCGAACCTTTTAACCGTACTGAAATTGAATTGGCCATCCGGGCTCAGGAAAATGTGATTTCCTATCTTGGAGATTTAGCAAGAAAAGGAACAGAATATCTGTTACTTGAAAACCTTAAATTCAAAAAGCAACTTGGTGATATTATTAAATCAAACTTAGCCATAGTCTTGTATAGAAACGATAAAGAAATTCTTTTAAAATTAAATATTGAAAAAGTAAGAGAGCTTTATGGAAATAATTAAATTATAAATATAAAAATATTATAATAAAGATTTTTATATACAATAAGGAGATACAAAATAGTGTTAAAATTATATCTGGAACAATTAATGCCTTTTAACAAATATTTATTCATGGCGGCCTTGACCATCGCGGCCGCCGGGTGTTCTCCAGGCCAATCCGGGCCGCTGACTATTAGCGGGGCGTCGAGTCCCGGGCTCACCTTGCAAGATGGACAGTGGGAAGCAAAGGTATTGTTGGTGGATCAATATGCCGAAGGTCTGCCACCCGGAATGCCACCTCCTACCAAAGCCAAATGCACACTTATTAAACCCAGCGGGACATTGATCAACAGCGGAACACAAACTCTGACGGACATCTATGTCATCCTTCACGCCCGGGAAAGACGCTCGCAACGGATTCATGAACAGATCTACTCTTTCGATGTCGAACTCGCGCCGGGTGAGGAATATGTGATCGAAATTAAACAACATCCATTTCCTGCACTAGGGACTTTTTGGATCGACCGCTGCGAAGCCACACTCCGAGCGGAGGTGAAAAGCGCCACGCCCGGCGGAGAACCCTCCGGCCGGAGAATCAATTCGATTCCGTCGGCGGATTTTCCCGAAGGATCTCATGCGTCAATGTCATGTGGATTGGCCGCGTTGCTGTGGATTGCCCAGCCTCTCCCGCTGACTCCAGAGGAATTCCGGCACTGGCAAGAAAAGCATGGAGCGGAAGAACACTCCCTCAGCGAATTGATCGCCGCGGGAACCGATTTGGGACTGCGGGCCACCCCCTTTGCCGCTTATGACAAATCCTCCGCGCCGCTCAATGAAATAGACGCTTCATGGATCGCCCATTGGTCGGAAGGCCATTACGTCGCGGTTGAGACAGCCAAGGATGGCCAGGTTTGGATTTATGATCCCGCCGAGGGCGCCACCGTGATGGACGAATCTTCTTTCCGCGACCGTTGGAGCGGGTATGGAATCCAGCTGCATAAGTATTCAGCGCCGTAGGAAAGCAAGGACGGAGAGATGGATTAACGAAGCGCAAACCATCAAAACGATCTTCGAATAGTAAAAAACTCACCCCGCCCGCTGCCCGTAGCGTTTCCGCAGGGTGATTTTCTTGTACTCGGCGCGGGTATCGAACAGCTCCCGCAGCACCGGCAGATACGCGCTGCGCGTGGGATCTTCTCCGTTGATCGACTCGATCACGATCACGGGTACCGGAGAGACCAGCCGCTCCAGCCAATCGCGGAAGAGGCCGAAATAGCACGGCAGGTTGGGATCATCCGCGGGGACGTGGATCTCCACTTCCCGCCCTGAGCGGCGGCTGGTCATGACCAGCTTCCGGCCGTGATAGACCAGATGATGCGACGGCCTCCGCTCGGGCAATTCATACCCCAGGCCGGTGAGGGAGACGCCGCAGAGCGAGGCGGGGTCGGCCGCGTTGAGCCAAAAGACCGGCTCCTCGGAGAGGTGAAACGGCATCGTCCGCAACGCCGCCGGGCTGATGAATTGCATTCCGGGAATCCCCTCGAAAAAGTATCCGCCCACGATCTCACCCGACAGTTCCATGATCCGCAGCGCCTTGAAGAGCCGGCCCCAGCGGAACGCAGGGGATTCGCGGGCCAACAGATCCCGGAACAGGATGCCGTAGCGGTCGAGCAGCAGCCGGACGCGGTCCTTCTGCCGCTCCAGTTCGTCCATGGCGTCTTCCGGCGGCTGCGGGCCGGGTAGCGCGTACCAGTTGCCCGCAAAAGGCCGGGTGGATTGCCAGCGCGAAAATCCGGACCGCCGGGGGCGCGCTTCATTTTGGGATATTTCCGCCACCTTGAACCGCGTCTCGATGCCCTTGCGCAGCGCGGCGAACGAATCGTTGGTCACTTGGCCTAACCACGCCAGATCCCACAAGCGCTGGGCCAGCTCACCCGACGATAAACCGCTGCGCTGCAGCAGATGGGTGAAATCATATTTCGCCTGGAGGTTGGGAAAGACCGCCTGCAGCGCGGCGTCCGAGCCGGTCGAGTTCTCTTCTTTAGGTGAAGAATTGTCCGCCTCCAGTTCGTTCTCCTCGTCCGAGAAAAGATCCAACTGATCCCGGAAACAAAGCGTGATCTTCTCCTTGCCGCGTCCTTGCCAAATCAGATCCGTCTCTTGCATCAAACTGTCCATCCAGGAGGGAGAATACGAACTCACGCGCGAGACCAGAAACTCGGTTTCCCATAAATTCGCGGCCGCTGTATAGCCGAGCAGTTTTTCCAGGGCCAGCTGCAGATCGTCCCGCGTGCATCCTGGGTGCGTGAGCCGTTGCTGCGAGGCCAAAAACAGGGGCAGGGCATCGGCCGGCAGGGTTTCGAAGGCGGGGGCGGCCTCCTTGCGGGCCAGGCGCAGGAGCCGCTCCAGGTTTTCGCTGTCGCAGATCTCGTCTCCCGCTCCGCCCATCATGAGCGTGCCGGCCACGATCCGCTGCTCGTTCAGCAAGTCTTCCAGCGCGGCCTCCAACACGTATTCGCTGAGTTCCCAGACCTCATGCAAGAACGCGCGGCGCATGGGCCCGTAATACGCCAGCCACTGGCCCAGCCACTCCGCCAGGGATTCTTCCTCTTGCTTGGCCAGCCGCTGAATTTTCTTTTCCACGAATCCCTTGCGGATTGGCGGCGGTCCATCCGCAGGCAACGATTCCATATAGATGGATTCGAGATCCAGCTGCAACACCTTCAGCAGCCGGGGCAGGATCTCCAGCGATACCACGCCGGACGAGATATGCTGGGGAAGCGTGATCCGGATGACTTTGCCGTGGATTTCTTGCAGCCACACGGCGGGATCAATGTGGGAATCCCGCTGGATGGCCTGGAGCAGTTCCCTCCATTCCGCTTCGGGAATGAACAACCGCTCCTTGACCCAATCCAGCAACTCGGCAGGACTTCCCGGAGCGTACTCGGGGAACACCCGTTGGATTTTCTGTTGGAACCGCCGCGCTAAGTCCGGAGCGATTTCGGGCCGCAGATCGGCGGTGAAGACGATCTCCTTGATCCAATCGTCCTGCAGCCGCGAGGTTTTGCCCTCCAGCCCGTCATCATAATCATACATATAGAGATTGGTCTGTTGCCACAGCAGGCTTTGGGCGAAACGCGAGGGATGGGCCGTGCGGGTTTCGGTGACCGCGATGACGCCTTCCCGGATTTCCTGTAACAGAGTCCGCAGGGTTACCAGATCGAACTCGTCGCGCAGGCATTCGCGCCAGGTTTCGAGCACAATGGGAAAATCGGGGAAGCGCGACACGGCGTCCAGCAGTTCTTTCGAGCGCTGCCGGTTGAGCCACAACGGCGTCCGGCGGCCGAATGCGTGACGGGGCAGCAGCAGGGCGCGCGCGGCGTTCTCCCGGAACCGCGCCCCGAAGAAGCCGGTTTGCTCCAACTTTTCCCGCAGCCAGCGCTCGAGGTCTTGCGGATCGATAGTGAACAGCATCTCCCGCGCGGACGCGCCCGGCGGCAGGTGCATGGCGATGCCGTCATCGTTGACGAACACTTCCAGCCGCGTACCCTGGGTGGCTTCCCACAATCCCGCGAGGGCCACGGCCAGCGGGCGGTTGATCTTGCCGCCCCATCCCGTGTGCAGCACCACCATCCATCCGTCCTGGAATATCTCCGGGGTCTTGGTGTACTCGATCAACAAGTGATGGCGGTGGGGCAGATCGGAACGCGTGGCTTCCTTCTGGTTCCGCAGAAAATCGATGAGCGCTTCCGACGCCGGTTCATTCAACTGGTATTCCCGCTGGAGGGATTCCAGGAAACCGGAGGCCTCCACGTGTTCGTTGGCGGTTTCGAGAAAATGCCCGATTTTTTCAGCGAAATAAAAATCCCGCCCCGTCGCTTCCGCCCGCCAGAAGGGCATGTCCTTGGCCTTGCCGGAAACCGGAACGGCGAGCACGTCGTTGTGGGTGATGGCATGGATGCGCCAGGTCTGCGTGCCGAAGGTGAAGGTATCACCCAGCCGCCGTTCCCACACGAATTCTTCGTCCAACTCGCCGATCTTGGCGTGCGTTTCCCGGTGCCGAAGGGTGTAATAGCCCCGGTCGGGGATCGTGCCGCCCGACGAATACACGAGCCGCAGCGCGCCGTCCCGCGCGCGGATCGTGTTCTCCAGCCGGTCGATCGATACCAGCGCCTGCAATCTTCGCAACCGCCCTCCTCCGTAGTGGCCGCCCAGCATTTTGAGGACCAGGTCGTATTCCGCCCGCCGCAGCGCATGGTATGGATGACTGGTCCGCAAAAAGTCAAATAACCGGTCGATATCCCAGCGTTCCACGCCCGTCATCGCCACGATGATTTGCGCCAACACGTCCAACGCGCCGGTTACTGGTTCCACTGGTTCGATGTCCCGCTCCAGGATGCTTTTCGCCATCACCGCTGATTCCACCAAGTCGCGTCCATGGGCGGGGAAGAGGATTCCGCGGCTGATCCCGCCCACGCGATGCCCGGCGCGGCCCACCCGTTGCAGGCCGGCCGCGATGGAAGTGGGTGTTTGCACCATCAACACTTCGTCCAGCGCGCCGATGTCAATGCCCAACTCCAGCGTCCCCGTGGCCACGATGGCGGACAGTTCCCCCCGCTTGAGCCGTTCCTCCACCACCAGCCGCGTCTCGCGCGAGAGCGAGCCATGGTGCGCGTACGCGATTCGCTCGGGCTCGTCCTGGTTGAGCAGCAGGCTGATCCGTTCGCATAACCGCCGGTTGTTGGTGAAGATCAGCGTGGAACGGTTTTTCTGAATAATCGGTTTCAATTCCTCGGCCATCCGCGCCCACATGGATGGCTCGTCACGTTCTTCGTCTTCGGCCCTGGCGAAACGCACCTCGACCTGATACCGCTTGGCCTGGCCGGAGGGAATGACGAGAACCTCGCGGGGGATATACCGCGGTTCCGGACCATGGTTCTCCATCCGGAAGCCACCCACCCACGCGGCGATTTTCTCCAGCGGTTTCACTGTCGCCGACAGCGCCACGCGTTGAAACTCGCCCGACAAGGGAACCAGCCGGTCCACGGCGGTGATCAGATGCGTCCCGCGCTTGTTTCCCGCCACGGCATGGATTTCGTCCAGGATGACGCAGCGCAGACCGGTTAGCATTTTCCGGCCTTGGATCGAGCTGACCAGCAGGTTCAAACTCTCCGGCGTGGTGATGAGGATTTCCGGCGGCCGGCGCAGCATCTTCGCGCGCTCGGAGTAATCGGTGTCGCCGCTGCGGGTCAGCACCGAGAGGGCAGGGAAGGGCACGTCCTCTTTCTCGAAATAGTCCTGGATTTCGGCGAGCGGACCCAGCAGGTTGCGCTGGATGTCATTGTTCAGCGCCTTGAGCGGCGAAACATATAACACCCGCGTTCCCCCGCGGGGCCATTGTTCCGTGATGAGCTGATGGATCGACCACAAGAACGCCGTGAGGGTTTTGCCGCTGCCGGTGGGAGCTGTGATCAACACATGCCGGCCCCGCGCGATCTCAGGCCACGACCGCGCCTGGACATCCGTCGGCACGCCCACCCGTTCCGCGAACCAGCGTCGAATCAAAGGATGGAAGAGATGCAGCGCGTCCGGCATGATTTTATTTAACCAGTCCCCAGGGTGTCACTCTGGATTGAATTCTTGCGCGCTGTTGGGGCTAAAACAACCGAGTCACATGGTGGTAATCCGTTACGTTTTTAGGATATAGATCAGTTCATAATCATATGAAGGGCGAGAATCTTCGAGTCCGTTTTCCCTTACCCCGGCCCTCTCCCAAAGGGAGAAGGAATTCGGAGGTTGGTCTTTCATTGATCCTATCCAGAGTAGAGAACTGATGATCCGAAAAAAGTACGCACTTCCTGGATGAGCCACATTTGTTTTTCATCCCCACACTCAGTAATACCTTCCCATGATCCGCTGTAACAAGGCCAAATGCCGGTCGGTGCGGGTGATCAGCACCCATCCCGCCAGAAGCAAGAATAGGAACGCGGCACCAACCGAGAGGCCCCACCCCAGCCACGGCGCGCGGTAAACCATGCGCACCCGGGACACTCCTTCCGGCAGCCGCAGCACCCGCAAGCCTTCCGGCGAAGGTTCCATCATCACGGGAATCCATTGCCCGCTTTTGAGCGCCTCTGCCTTCCATCCCGGGTAATGCCATTCCGCCACGCGCAACACCGCCGGATGTTCCCAGGAGAGGGCCCATACGATCTCATGAGGGCTGTACTGCTGGATTTCAATCTGGGAATCCACGGGTGTCCAGGTTATTTCCGAAGGCGCGATATCGCTTGCCGCCCGGATAGACGCCCAGGCCCGCTTTTCGCTGGTCCGTTCATAGACCTGAAAATCAGGCCCCGCGAAGGCTTGCCGTAAACCAGGTCCGGTCAAGGATTGCAATGTCAGGATATACCGCACGTTCAGCAAATCCAACGCGGGACCGTCGGTTTTGCGCAATGGAATGTTGTCGTGAAACGCGTCTTCCTTCCATCCCTCCGTGGCGCCGATAAGCCGGTTGTAAGACCGCAGGCTCATGGGATCGTATCCTGCCAGGTTGGATATTTTCCAGAGTATGAACAGGTTGGGATAACCGATTTCCGCCAAGGTGGCCACCCGTTCCGGCCGGCCCTCCATTTGAGAACGAATAAATCCGATTTCTTGAGGCGGGGCGATGCTCTTGCGGATCGCGTCGGGCCGCCGCAGGGATGCCAATAGGTAAGGCCGGCTGTAAGGGATCAAGTCCACTGCCAACACCAACGCCAACGACAGCGATATAGCAATCCGGGGATAACGGGGTATCCGGCGGGCCAGCAAAAAGGCTGCCAGTCCAGCCACCGCGATCAATCCCGCCCGGGCGATCGCGTACGAGCGGATTGCCTCCGGATTGTGGGCGCCGTCCGTCTGGTGCATGAGTTCTGTTAGCCGCTCCAACGCGGGAACTCCATAAAATACAAGCAACGCCGCCAGAACGGCCAGGCTGATGCCATAGAAAAACGGGGGAGCGGATTCTTTCTTGGCCTGTTGCGCTTCGTAAGTACGCTCACTGATCCATTCCACCGCCAGCGCCGCCAAGGTGCAAACGGGAACCAGATAATAGGGTAAAAACTTAGCTGGAGCGCGGAAATGGCCAAATCCCGGGAGATGGAACAACACCGTATACACCGGATTGCCCCGCCCCCACGCCAGCAGCAGCCCCAGCCCCCCCACGATCATCAGCGGAATTACCACCGGAAAGCGTTTCCGCGCCGCGAAAGCGCAAACCGCCAACACCGGCACGATCACTCCCGCGTAGGCGCACGACCAATACACGAAACTATCGTAATGGTTCCCGGCGATGAAGGTTCCGTAATATTCGGGACAGAACAACGTGACCAACCGGTGGGGCGCGAACGAAAACTCGGTGGCCATCGCCAAGTCCAGACTCGCGGCCCGGTTCGCTTCCCGCAAGTACTCCAGAGTGGGTACCAATTGCATGCCCGCCAAGGCCAATCCCAGCAGGGTGAACATTGTCCACGCGCCCGTCCGCAGGACCGGGACTGCCGGATTGGGCTGTTCCCGGCCGCGTTCCACGAAAATCCCCAGAATCAGGCAAAACAAAAACGCGAACACCAGCGAATAGAACATCATTTGCGGGTGCCCGCATAAAAAATGCAGCGTCACAATTCCTGCCGTGGCCAGCGCCCAAGGCAGCCGGCTTCCCTGGGTGAACACGAAGCCGGCCGCCGCCCAGAACATCCACGGGGCCCAAGCCGCCCCCGCGTAAGTCAGATGATTGCCCGCAGGAATGTGGATCATGGTGAAGCCGTTTAAACTGTAAGCGATAGCCGCGATCGCGGCCGGAAATGAACTGGCTCCGCCAATCCGCGCCAGCCGATACGCCCCCAGCGCCGCCACAGACAAATGCAGAAGCAAGGACAATCCGAAAAACCATTCTGGGGGAAACACAAACAGGGCCCAATCCAACGGGTAGAACACCGCCGATTGCATGTTGGCCAGAAACGGTGCGCCCCCATAGGCGTAGGGATTCCAGTAGGGGATCTCGCCAGACGCGAGCATGTCCCGCGTGAATACTTTCCAGGGATAGAACTGCACGGGGATGTCGCCCCGGAACGGCGACGCGTGCTCCAGCAGGATTTCCCGTCCGAACAGCAGTATCACCGCCCCGGCCAGCGCGGCGGCGAGGAGGTCCTTACGCATGGTTTTCATCCTGGATTATGTTGCAGCTGCGCGTTTTGGCGGACCGTCTTTCCAATTTGGTGCAGAAATTCGGGGGCGAAATCGGCGCCGTTGGGCCATTCAATGGTTTGAGTATCGGGATTGATGGCCACTTGCCGAAAGAGATCGATTTTTTGCAGTGGTTCAAATACTTCACCGTGGATTTCGTTTGGCAAATCCACCTCTTTCACGGCGCCATCGTTGAAGTGCAATTCGAGGCGATACCCCCCCTATAGGTCCCATCGACAATGTGAAGAGACATGATGCTTTTCCCCCTCTGTGCGGGGAATCACCGTTTGCATCCGGCAACGGGTGCAGGAGTTGTGGTTGACACCCCCTCAGCTCTCCTTACTGCCCGGTTGCGGTTTGGCGATCGACTGCCGCATCTCTGTGTCGGCCATGATGTTCTTCATCGTGTAATAATCCATCACTCCCAGCCGGCCGGCGCGGAACGCCTCGGCGATCGCCAGGGGCACCTGGGCTTCGGCTTCCACCACACGGGCGCGCATCTCCTCCACCCGCGCGCGCATCTCCTGCTCCAGGGCGATGGCCATGGCCTTGCGCTCTTCCGCCTTGGCCTGGGCGATCTGCTTGTCCGCGTTGGCCTGGTCGATCTGCAACTTGGCGCCGATGTTCTCGCCTACGTCCACGTCTGCCACATCGATGGACAGAATTTCGAATCCGGTTCCCGAATCCAATCCTTTTTCCAACACCGTCTTCGAGATCAAATCGGGATTTTCCAGAACCTTCTTATGCGACGTGGATGAACCGATGGTGGTGACGATACCTTCGCCTACCCGCGCGATAATGGTTTCTTCCGTCGCTCCGCCCACCAACCGGTCGAGATTGGCCTTTACGGTCACTTTGGCCTTGGCCCGCAACTGGATGCCGTCCATAGCCACCGCCGCCACCGTGTCCGATCCCTTGTTGGGATCCGGCGCGTCGATGACCTTGGGCCGCACCGACATCTGCACCGCCTCGAACACATCCCGGCCCGCCAGGTCGATAGCCGCCGCCCGTTCGAAGGTGAGGGGAATGTTCGCCTTGTCGGCCGAAATCAGAGCCTGCACCACCTGGAACACATTGCCACCGGCCAGGTAGTGCGCTTCCAGTTCATTGGTGGTTAACGACAATCCGGCCTTGGTCGCGTTGATCAAGGGATTGACAATCACGCTCGGGGGAACCCGGCGCAGCCGCATGCCAATCAGCGAGGGGAGGGACACATGCACTCCCGCCGTCAATGCCGCGATCCACAGCCGGACCGGGATGAAATACACGAACACAAAGACGATGAGGAACAGCAGAATCAGTATGACAAACGCCAAGTAATCGCCACCCATGATAGTCTCCTTTTAGGCTGATTCGTATATCGATGGCAAATATTTCCACCTTCCACCAATTCTCGGCCCTCCAACCGGAAGAAGGCCGCAATTCGAAATCTGTCCCAGTTTACCACAAAAGACCAAAGATTCCACGACACACAGTCAAAGCCCGGCCTTCTTCCCTTAAGCCCGCTCCACCACGATCCGGTTGCCATCCACGCGGATGACCCGGATCCGGGTTTGCGGCCGCAAGAATTCCCCTTCGGTCACCACATCGTAGCGGTTTTGCCCAATCATCGCGATGCCGGCGGGACGCAGTTCACTCTCCGCGATTCCCTCCATCCCCGTGAGATTCAAATTTTCGTACGCGTCCGAATGGAATCCTTTATCCTTATTCTCCGCGTGTTTCAAGATGAACGAACCGCCGATCCGGGTGTGAGGGAGATATTTGAAGCCCATCACCACCGCGCCCAGCGTGATGAAGCAGCACAACAGGAACATGGCGATGCCGGTATTGTAACCATACTCTTTGAAACAGAGATACACGGCCAAGCCCATCAGGCAAACGCCCATGAAGCCGATCACCCCGCCGGGGACGAACAATTCCAGAAACACCAGCACCAGGCCCACAAACAAAAAGAGGAGGATATAAAACAACATGATAGTTTTCTCTCCCTTGGCTTCCACTTTCAGAATTTACGTTCCCGCTGAATCGGTCCCTGCTGCTACTCCGGCTTAACCACCACCCGCCGGCCTTCCACCTTCACCACCCGGACGGGGGTGTTGGGAGATATATACCCGCCCTCGCTGACCACGTCTACCCGCTGGCCTTCGATTTCCGCGATACCCGCCGGCCGCAGCGTCGACCGGGCGATGCCCCGTTTCCCCGCCAGCCTTTCCAGGCTCGGCGGCGCGGATTGAAAACCCCGTTGCCGGTCTTCCTTGAAATGAAGAAACATCCAGCTGCCAAACTGCGTTTTCCCCGCAATGGGCAACACGAAGGGAATCGCCATAGCGATGGTCACCCCGGCTATCATGGTCATCACGGTGATGAACAAGGCCCGGGTGAAATTATCCCAACTGAAAGTCGGTAAAAAATGCGGACTATGCACCGGTTGATTCATCAGCGTGATGACGATCGAGGCAAACAGGCACAGCAATCCCAGGATGCCCGTAAAACCAAAGCCCGGAATCACGAACAGTTCCACGGCCACCAGCAACATGCCCAGGAGGAACAACAGCGGGCCTTCCCATCCTGCCAATCCCGCGATGGTGTGACCCCAAAAGAACAAAATCAGCGCGAGAATTCCCACCACACCCGGCAGGCCGAATCCCGGGGCTTGGAATTCCAGGTAGATACCGATAAACGCGATGGTCAGCAATAAGCTGGAAACGATGGTGCTGGAAAAAAACCGCGCCAGCTGCTCGGAAAGGAACTCCGGGCGGAAGAGGATCTCCGCCCGGGTTAAATCCATTTGTTCCAAGGCCTCCTCCCGGCTGTTTGCCAGCCCGTTGATGAATTGGTATTGCAATGCCTCGCGCGCCGTGAGGGTCAATAGTTTCCCCTTCTCACTGATGAACCGGCCGGGATGGGCTGGATCCGGGATTTCCATGTCTTTGTCCACCATGGCTTGCGCCAATTGCGTTTTGAACTCGCTGTATCCCCGCGATTCGCAGATCCGCCGGACCTGGGCAAGCACATACGACAACGCCTTCGACTCCATGGTATCGTCTTCGCCGCCCCCCAGCATCACCGGCGCGGCGGTGCCAATGGTAGAGCTTTCACTCATATAGACCTTCTCCGCCGCGAGACTAATGATCGCTCCCGCCGACGTGGCCCCCCCTTTTACAAAGATGGCCACTGGTATCTTGGATTCCAGGATCAGATCCACAATGTCCAACGCCGCGTCCACCCGGCCTCCCGGCGTATTCATCTCCAGAAGGATATACGTGGCCCGCGCATCCTCCGCCTCGTCGAAACCGCGGCGCAGGATGTTGTACAAACCCTTTTCCACTTCCCCTTCGAAGGGAATCACATAAACCACGGGACCCGCCGGTGATGGTGGGCCGGCCTTTTCCTCCACCGCGGTGAGGCTGGCCGGCGCGATCCACAACCCAGCCATGAGGATCAAGATCAAATACGGGTTCCAACGCATGGTCGCGAACAGCTCCTTTTCTGCTTGTACGGCTTTCCGGCCGCCACCTACCATTCTATTCCAGGGCAGCCCTGTGAAATAGGTGCCGGAGAAATTCCGTCAAGTATAGGGCCGTTTTCTCCCCTCCTCCGAATGCACCCGATCCGTTGTGCCAGGCCCCCTTCTCTTGTTCTAATCCGGCCTTTTCTTTATTATGGTGCCGGTTCAGGGATGCCAGACTGCGCGGGAGGATTTGCTCATGGAACTCGAACGGCGGGAAGTTTTGAAATTTCTGGCGGCCGCTCCTTTTGCCGGATTGCTCGGCTGGGACGCCGCTTCCATCAGCCTCGCCCGGAAAAAACGCGGCGAAAATGATCCCGATCCCACCTGGCGAGTATTCGAACCCCCCTTCCTTTCGGAAATTGCCTTTCCCCTGGGGGGAATCGGAACCGGCACGGTCTCCGTCGGAGGACGCGGCCAACTGCGCGATTGGGAAATCTGTAACCGCGCCCACAAGGGCCGCACACTCGACAATACTTTTTTCTGCCTTTGGTTCCGGGAAGACGCCCTCACTCCCAAGGCTTATGTGCTCGAATCCAAGTTGGAACCGCCTTACCCCGGTGGTTTCGGTTTAAACCGGGCGCAACTGCCCGGTATGCCCCGCTTTGACCATGCGCGTTTTCTCGGTTCCTACCCCTTCGCGCGTGTCGAACTCTCGGATCCCCGTGTGCCTCTGCAGGTCGCCCTGGAATGCTTCAATCCCTTCATTCCGGGAAACGAACGCGATTCCGGCCTCCCCGTAGCCATTTTCTACTGGCAACTCAAGAACACGGGCCGCCAGCCTATGAGCCTGACAGTCATGGCTTCCCTGCAGAACATCGCGGGCATCGACTCCTTTGGCCAAAACTGGAACGAGTACAAGGATGAAGGGACCTTCCGGGGACTCATGATGCGCACCCAAAAACATCCCGAGAACAGTCCCAAATTCGGCAATTTGGCCTTGGTCACCCCGCACGATGCCATCACCTTCACCACCGCTTGGGACCGGGGGGGATGGTTCGATGCTCAAAGTCTATTCTGGAATGATCTGCTGGATGACGGACAACTCACTCCCGCCACTACCACCGGTCCCAGTGCCGAAGGACAAACGGATACAGGTTCGCTCGGGGCGCTGCTCCGTCTCGAACCCGGGCAAAGCGCCACTGTGCCCTTTCTGATCTCTTGGTATTTTCCCAACCGTGAAAATTATTGGAATCAAGAAAAGGAAGTCCACGGCAAGATTGTTGGCAACTACTACGCCACGCAATTTGGTGATGCCTGGGATGTGGCCCGTTACACCCTCGCCAACCTGCGGCGGCTCGAACAGGAAACCCGGATTTTTCATGAAGCCCTCTATGCCAGCACCCTGCCCCCCGAAGTCCTTGACGCGGTCTCCAGCCAGGCGTCCATTATCCGGACCAATACGTGTTTCCGGACCTCCGACGGTAAGTTTTTCGGATTTGAAGGCAATACCGACACCGGCGGCTGTTGCCCGCTCAATTGCACCCATGTGTACAACTACGAGCAAAGCCTGGCGTTTCTCTTCCCCGCGCTCGAACGCACCATGCGGGAGACCGATTTTCTCTACAACACGGACGAAACCGGCAAAATGGCCTTCCGCACCCTGATTCCCCTCGGGCTGGCCCGCTGGGGATTCCCCCACGCCGCCGCCGACGGCCAAATGGGCTGCATACTCAAACTGTACCGCGAGTGGCAACTGTCTGGCGATATCCTCTTTCTTCAAAAATTATGGCCCCACGCCAAGCGCGCTTTGGAATTCGCCTGGCGGGACTGGGATCCCGACAAAGACGGGGTGATGACCGGCCAGCAACACAATACGTATGATATCGAATTCTACGGCGCCAATCCCATGATGGGCGCCATCTACCTGGCCGCCCTCCGCGCCGCCGAGGAAATGGCCCGCGCGCTGCAGGATTATGCCGCCGCCGAAGAATACCACCGGATTCATGAAAGCGGGCGCGCCAAACTGGATCAGCTCACCTGGAACGGCGAGTATTATATCCAGAACTACGACCAAACGATGACCCAAAAGTACCAACTGGGCGAAGGATGCCTTTCCGACCAGCTGCTCGGCCAGTGGATGGCCCACGTGACCGGCTTGGGATACATTCTTCCCGAGGACCGCGTCAAAAGCGCCATCTCGGCCGTCTATAAATACAACTTCCGCCCCACCCTCAGCGACCATTACAATCCCCAGCGCATTTTTGCCTTGGGCGACGAAGCAGGCCTCCTTCTATGCTCCTGGCCGCGCGGCAATCGCCCTCCGCTCCCCTTTGTTTATTCCGATGAAGTCTGGACCGGGATCGAATACCAAGTGGCCGCTCATTTGATCTACGAAGGCTTTGTGAATGAGGGATTGAGCATCGTGCGCGCCGTGCGCAACCGATACGACGGTCAACGCCGCAATCCCTGGAACGAAATCGAATGCGGACACCACTACGCCCGCGCTATGGCTAGCTGGTCGGTATTGCTGGCGCTTAGCGGATTCCAATATTCCGCGCCTCAAAAAATGATCGCTTTCAACCCCCGGATCAATGAACGGGAGTTCATCGCCTTCTGGTCTGTTGACGGATGCTGGGGCGCTTACTCTCAACAGCTGCGTTCCCGCGACCTGAACGCCGAAATCCAAGTCTATTACGGGAAAACTTCGTTACAGAAATTCTCCCTCCCCGCTCCCTCCGGCGGCCGCAAGAAGGGATACATCGAGGCTGAAATCACCGCCGGGGCGAACGATTATTCCGTCGCCGCGCAGCGTGCCAATACCTTGGCCATTGTCACCCTCCCCGAAGCCATCAATCTGGCCGCTGGGGAGAGTATCCAACTTCGACTGCGCGTCTAACAGCCTCTTTCGTCTTCCGCGAATGCCCCGTACAAAGCCGTGACTTTCTGGATTTCGGATTCGATGAAATCCGATGAGTCAGAATTTTTGTCAAATTACGTCTCATTTGTAATCAATCGGATCACTTACGGTTGGTGATTCGGTTACGGAAGGAGTCTATGGACTACATTCTGGTATGTTTCCTGATTTTTTTCCGGCATATCCCTTGAAGGGAAAATCCCCTCCGCTTCCGTTTTCCGGATACGGCATAATTTACTGAAATATATGTACTTATTCACCGAAGGACATGTCTCCGGTGCGGGAGTATCCCAGTCCCCACTCCTGGATATTTCACCTGGATGAATCCTTGAGATAGCCGTTTCTCTGAGAGTTTATTGATTTGGCATTATCCTTGCGTGGTTATCATTCAGTCGGATTTCCGGTGAAAGGACAGAATGCGCTTCAACTTTTTACGGAAAATGGCCGATATAGAGAAAGGATGACACAAAAAAAATCCGGCTTCTCACCCATTGGGAAAACCGGTTATGAGACGAAACCTAAGACGAAATAAAGAAAGGTTCCACGCTGCACTTGTTGTTCCCTCCCCCCTGGGAGGGTTTTTTTATCACCATACCGCTTTTTTGTAACAATAATCGAATAACAATTCCCATTCGCGTTGCTGGATCTTCCGGCAGAGCTGTTCCGCCGGTGTTTCCACTTGGAGGCACTCCTCGCAAAAATCGATGAAGTCGAATGGATTCCACTCATCCTGGTTTGCTATAAACGGCGGGCAAAAGCGGGATTCGCTGTCCGCCAGGGCCTTCGCTTCCCGGCACAAATCGGAGAACACCGGGTGATTACCCACCTTCCGGAACCAATATTTCGCGTTGGAATAATCGGGTTCCCGCCGATGCATGAGACCGTGCCAATAACTTCCAGTGGCTGTAGGGATCGATTGACTGATCCGGTGGGACTGGTGGAGAAAATCATGGTAAAGCCATAGGCCCGCCAGGCAGGCCTGAGCCATAGGGGGATCTAGAATCCGGAGGGAGGGAAAGAGATCCGTTACCTGTAGCGCGGCCAAGCGCTTTTCCATCTCCGGATCCGGATTGCCGGGGCCTAGTTCAATCAGGCGGTCTTTTTGCAGCAATGCGGAGACTACCGGACCGTACACATTGGGATCAAATGGGTTCCCCATGATCACACCCCCGGTACTCGATACTTTCCGGCATCGTTCTCCAACCATCCCCTATTGTAGCAGGTTTTATCCCGCTTTTGACGCATGAATTCATGCTTTGTCAGTGGAGATGGCGTGCTGATTCGAAAACCAGCGCGGTTTCTCGACATCGCGCAGGCCAAGGTTCTTCGGCTCTTACAGTGGCCCGCGGGCAACCACATGTCCTGGAGCGGGCGCTCCGGTCACCGCAAACCCGCCAATCCTCCCGGCGCGTACACGATATCGCCCGAACTGAGCAATCCATTACTGACCGCGTAGGGATGCGGATTATAGGCGGGAAGAATGTCCTCGGTCTTGTCCGGTCCCGGACTGGTAAGGATGTATTCCCCGTCGATTCCGGTCCGCGCCATCATATTTTTCCAACCTTGCAAGTACGTGTCCCGGTTGGCGGTCGTGCCCGGCCCTAAATACGGCTGCCGCCGGGCTGTCCGGTACCGGACATGGGGATCGTTCCGGGACAGGGAACCGGTGCTCTCCTTTTGTCCGTAAATCTTGTATCCCAAATTAAACTCGTCGATAGGCAAGGACGTCATGTAGGCCACCGGCGTGGTCAAGGACTCCGGCAGAAAGCCCCAACTGTCCCGCTCCCGGGGACTCAAAAACGAAATGATTCCCAGGGGATATTCATTGTGGTCAGCGGCATAGGCCCCGAAGGCCAGTCCGATGTTTCGCATATCAGCGGCAACCCGCGCGATCTTGGCCCGGGTTTGGGCATTCATGAAATTAGGAACAGCAATGGCCGCTAGAATGCCGATAATCGCCACGACGATCAACAATTCTATTAATGTAAAACCTTGAATATACCTACCCCGCATGGGCAACTCCTTCAGGATTCATTCATCCGGATTTCCATTTCATTTGGGACATTTTCTCTCAAAAATTCGCAGGGGGTAAGCCGGGAATATTACCTTGGGTGAAAAAGAATGGCCATGAATCAAGGGAGAGGTCATTGCGCCTCCCATCGGGCGATTTGTTCTTCCATGAGAGAGATCAGAAGCCGGGCCTGGCCGATGTAAGCGTCCAACGTGCGTACTTGTTGGTGCAATTGATCACTCCGGAGAGCCTCTTCGCTGGTATGAAGGAGGGAACGCCAGCGGCAATCCTCCATTTCCAGATGGACCAAGCGGAGCAGTTCCGTGAGAAGCTCCAGCGCTTCGGCGTGCTCCGTGGCACAGTCGGCCACTGTCTTTTCGAGGCGTTCGAGAACAATCGGCTCCTCTCCCACATTCCGGCTGAAGTCCATGTCGGGTGGCAACGATTCCAGTCCCGCCTGGGCAGCTTCCGCCAAGGCCTCGAGACGGCGGATGGCCCGGGCGAATTCACGGGCCAAATCAATGGTATCCAGCTGGGGCACATACAAGGAGTGCAGAGATTCCATTTGGGGAGGAAGATCAAACACCCGGTTGGGCAATTCGGCAAAGATGGATTCTAAGCGGCTGGTGATGGCACCCACGATGAGCGATGCCGCGCTGGTATTGTAAACCGGCACGTTGAACCGGTTTATCTCATGCTCGAGCCATTGGCGGCAAAGGCTCCGCAGACCATTGGGCGAAACGTTTTGGCACTCTGGGGACGTGTCGGTGGGAATATCCACCAGTTCTCTGGGTGAAAGCCGGTTGATGGCCACCATCCCCGTGTCGTGAGCCGGGTTGTGGAGGTGGGCATAATCGTGCCCGGCCAGGATGATAGGCTGGCACCCCATGCGGGCGAGCATGTGGAAACTTACGGCCGCCGCCCCGCCGGGGCTATACACATCGCCCTTCGAACCCGCAATGGATTGCAGCCATTGGAAGATCGGATTACCGTTGGCCGGTGCCCCGGCAAGTTGATCAAACGGCACCGGTTGACCCAAGGTCTCGGACGTGGAACGCCAGGAGGCCAGAAAGACCCGGGGATGAAAATGACGGATCACATCAGGATGCACCCGGGGATCGGCAACCAGATAGGTAATGGGGGAGGGAGTGTCGTTCTGGAGTAAAAAAATATCTCCCTCTTGATGCTCCATGGCGAACACGAGATGCGGGCGGATGCCATGACGGCGGAGAACCGGGTAAGCCGTGTTCAAACAGGCAATGAGGAGGCGGTTTTGGAGTTGGCGAAGGTTGTGACAATTTTTTTCCAGCGTCGAACCAGGCGCGGCCAGGAGGGCTGGGATTCCGGAAAAGTGGTGAAACAGAGAGTCGATGCCCGGATAGCGGATCGCCGCTTCCGCATTGGCAATCGTGTGAATTATTTCCTGTTTACCGCGCTCAATGCGCATTTGGCGGTGTGTTAATTCCTGTTGCCGAATCGCGTGCCAAGCCTTGCGAAACTCCTGGGAGAAGCCGGGCCGTACGCGTTCGAGCAGGGGAATGGTCCAAAGCTGGCAAGGCAGAGTGAAAAAGCGGGACCAATCGAGATCCCGGCCGATCCGGTCCACCGCTTGTTCGGCCGTTTGTCCCACATATAAATGAACGCGCGGGTTGCCCAGCAAAGCAGTAAGATCGGCATGGTGGAACGCGGTGAAAAACTGGATCGGATCGGGTTCGACCAAGATCAGGATGCCATGGGCGGGCAGTGCTTCCAGAAGCCGGCTGGCTTCGTACCCCATGCCGAAGCCAAGCAGGATGACCGCGTGCGTCTGAGCGGCGCCGCGCAGCGGATTGGTGAGCCATTGGCGGAGTTCGTTTTGCGGATCAGGAGTGAGAAAGAGAGAGACGGAATGCTCGGCCGGCAGGGGGATCGTCACGTTGAAAAATCCATCGCCGAGAGGCGTCACGGGGTAAAGCCGGTATTCCACTTTCGGAGAGAGAGTGGCGATGGCTTCCCCCTGGCTGGGATGGATTTTTTTCAATGCAGCGAGGTTCTTCTCAAAATGAAGACCGGGAATCATGGTCCATTTTCCCTCAATCATAGGAATGACATCCGTCACATCAGAAACCGGCGGATTCCTGCCGGGCCGGGTGGATATCCGTATCGCGCTGGAAAATGACATCCGGCCCGGCAACGAAACGCGGCCGGATGAGCGCGCGTCCGCCGTAGCCATCATCATGAATCATCCAATCGGCCAAGAAAGCAAAGAATAGGTTCTCAATGAAGATAATGTGTGCCCTATTCATGATATCCTGTTTCAGGCCCGGGGGAAACCTGCGCTTTTTGTGCCGTCCTGGCGCATGGGAAGCGAAAAAGGTGCCGGAGATCGATAACGGGAAGAATAGGCGGATTCTGAAAAAAACGTGTCCAGGGATTTCTTGGAGTCACGCGGCGGATAACCGCGGCTTCGTTGCAGTACAAAAAGGATGCGATCCGGGGATCTCAGGGGTAATTATCGTTTTCCGTATGATCGGAATGAGCGATGAGCCAGTGCAAACCCCAAATGTCGGCGCAGGCAAGCCCCAAGCAAATCAGAATCAAACCCAGGTGCCAGAATCCCGTGAAGAAATCCGGGAAAAAATAAACAAGCAAGACATAAACGATCAGGTAGAATCCCACCACAATCGCGGAACATTTAATCCATTCTTTTTTCTTGTCCATGGCAAACTGTATGCCTGCCGGATCATTCCGGGCGTATCCTCACAGGCCTGTATCCGCAGGGATTTTTTATGAATTCCGGATTTTTCCCTTCACCCGGCAACGATTCAAAAGAGAAGGAATCCCGTGGTGGATTTTACTCCCGCATCTTCCGGCCAGGACGTATCCAGACTTTGAATTTTAAGGCACCAGGACCACGGTACCCCGGGCTGGGCCTTTTTGTACTACAAACGCGAACGCAAGGGCGGCCGATTCCGGTGCCGTCAATTGAAACTGCCATCCTTCGGCCGCGGGCTGCCCTTCCAGGGTGAGAATATCCCCGCCCACGAAACGGACCGCCAGTTCTTCCGGAAAACCTTCCTGCAGAATGTCCGCGGAGGACTTCAAACGCACCCGCTGAATGATCGCGTCGCTCATGTAGGTCGATTTATCTGACTGAAACAGAACTGGATCCTGGTAAAAGACAATGAGATTCGTTTTTTGCCCCAAAACGATGTTCGGATCCCGCACGGTAAAAGTAATATGTTGGGTTTCCGCCGTTTCCGCGCGTTTCACCATCAGGATGGGCATTCCGGCATCCTGGTTTTGGACCGCCCGCAGGGGAGGGCGGATCAGATTTTCATCGGTAGCCGGCTGCAGGAAGGCCTTATTGCACCAGCCCGATACCGCTTCCTGATATAAAACAAACCACCAATCCCCTTGTTCTTCCAATTTGAGAACCACTTCACCCTTGCGGAGTTTGGCCAAGGGGCGGTATAACTCGCCCGGCGCTTCCCGCAGGTTCACGTTTTCTCCAGTCACCAGGCAGGGAACACTCTCCATGGGCAAGACAAAGTTAGGATGAATCCATCCCTCCTTGCCATCGAGGGTCTTCGCCCGCAGCCAGCCACCGGCAATCTCCACTTCCATCAAAATCGTCTTGCCCGGCAGCACCGAAATGATGGGGGAATCCAAATCGGGGCCTTCCCGGAACCGGACGCCGGCGGATCCTTGGACTTGATACGCGTGGCCATGAGGCAACAATACCGGCAGCAATGGCTGAAAAGGATCTTCGGCTTGGGGTTGGGGCATCACGGGGGCAGCCGGCGCGGCAGGGGCTGCGGTTTCCGGGAGAGGCGGTTTAATACTTTCCGTTTCGGTAGGGACCGTTTCGGGAGAGGTGGCGGGTGGTTGATCGGCCGGGGGCTCGCCCTCTTTCCGGATAATCTCCAATACTTCCGAGCGTAGAAACTCCGTCGTTGTCCCGAACACATCCATGATGATTTTTTCGTCGGTCATGGATAATATGGTGCCGATGACCTGTGTGCCGTTCTTGAAAATCAAGGTATCGGACCAAACCTGGGGTGACAGTCCGAGGAGCAGGATCGTTCCAAGAGTTACAAGCCGGATTTTCATGAGTTTTCCTCACAGGACAGTGTCCTGTTGCCTAACCGGGATTGGATCAGCGCGGATAAGCCTCTGATGCCGCCACTTTCATTGGACGAATCACCAGGAGGGCTCATTCATTCGCGATTTCAATGATGATGGATCGATGCATCCCAATTCGTATGATTATTATCCTTGATATGCCGTTATTTTGTAGTTCTGTGTCTACTTCTCTGTTTCCCGGCGGGGTACACGGCAGCCTGAGATTACCAAGTCTTCGTTCCGGATATCCCGGAAAGAGAATGGGAAATGAAGAAGAAGAGGGTGGGCCCTACGTTTCCCGCCCAAGGGAGTGATACCGTGAGAAAAACCTTAACGCGTGCCGGGATGGTGGTGATGGGGATTCTGGGTATTCCGGCGTTTGCCACAGGGGAAGAAAATCCATTATCCCGTGTTCATATCAATCAACTCGGATATTTGGCCGGAGAATCCAAAATCGCGATGGTCTCCTCTCCCCTGGGTCTCCCCTTTTCGGTTCTGAACGCGGAGACCTTGGCCCCAGTGCTCGAAGGTATGCTGCGACTGGCCGAACCGGCCGATGCCGCGAGCGGATCGGATGTCTGGATCGCTGATTTCAGTATTCTGAACGCCACAGGGCGGTATATACTTCGCGTGGAAGGTATTGGTCAATCGCCCCCGTTCCCAATCGATACCCAGATTTATTCTTCGCTGATCCGGCAAGTGGTCCGAAGTTTTTATTTCCAGCGTTGCGGAACCGCTCTGCCCAAAAAATGGGCGGATTCATGGACGCACCCGGAATGCCACGTGGCCGACGCCGCGATTTACGCCGCGAGCCCTCATTCCGCCACCGTGAAACCGGCCACCGGGGGGTGGCATAACGGGGGGGATTATGGAAAATACACCGTCAATGGAGTCTATGCCACCGGTCTCCTGCTTTTGTTGCATGAGCATTTCCCTGAGGCGTTTCCGGACAGTTCGCTAACGATTCCCGAAAGCGGCAATGGCCGGTCCGACTTGCTCGATGAAATCCGGTGGGAACTGGAATGGCTTTTAAAAATGCAGGAGGAGAGTGGGGGATTTTATCACAAACTGACTCCGCTTGAACCGGTCAAACCCGTTCCTCCCGCCAAGGATACGGAACCCCGTTTCTTGTTTCCCCCATCCACTACGGCCACGGCTGGAGCGTGTGCTTTGCTGGCGAAAGCATCCCGCGCTTATGCGGCTCAGGACGCGGATTTTGCCGGCCGGTGCCTGCAAAGCGCGTTGGCGGCCTGGACGTATCTGGAAACCCATCCCCCCGAGGGAGGTTTCCAAAATCCTCCGAATGTCCGAACGCCAGCGTTCAGCGACGACGACGATTCCGATGAGCGTTTTTGGGCGGCGGTGGAACTGTTTCTGGCGACGGGTCATTCAAAATATCACCAAGCGGTCATGGAGTTGGCCGACCGGCGCGTCCCCTTGCTTTCCGCTTCGGGATATTGGGGCAATGTAATGCCTTTGGCCGTAGCCGCCATACTCGACGATGCGTCCCAAGCTTTTGCGGAAACCCTCCGTCAGGAAGCGTTGGCTGACTTGCTATCGTTGGCTGATATTCTGTTGGAAAAAATCCAGGAAGATGGGTACCGTCTCTCCCTTCAGGAAGGCGAATTTACCTGGGGCTCTAACGGCGCCATCCTGAACAACGCGCTCATTTTATGTCTGGCCGGCCGCTATCGGCCGGAGACAGCCTACCGGCAGGGTGCGTATAGTCAACTGGAGTATATTTTAGGCCGGAATCCGCTTTCCCTGTGTTACGTGACAGGAATCGGCACGCATTCCCCCCTCCGGATTGTTCATCCCGCCTTGAGGTCGGCCAACTCCCCGGTTCCCATCCCCGGTCTGCTGGTGGGGGGACCGAACCAGTTTCTGAACGATGGGGCTTTGGCCAAAATGTTCACCTCCGCCTCCGCTCCCGCGACCATGTACCTGGATTCGGAGGAGAGTTTCTCCTCCAATGAAGTCTCCGTTGCCTGGAATGCCGCGCTGGCTTATGTGGCGGTGTATTGCTCGGCGCTCTGAACGCGGGATGTTGGTTCACCTGCCTTCATCTTGAAAAGAATCCACCCAAAGTTACATCTTCTACATCCCACTGGTGCTCTTTGATTGGATGGGCGACACGAAAACATATTTCCCCGATCCCGTCTTGAATGACGCGTAGCCGTTCTCTGTCACGAGGAGTGTCAATTCCTTTACCTCCGCGGCCGGGCGGCCGCTTTCGGTGATCCGGGCGGCACCGGATGTAGGAACATGAATGACAGCCGTGGTATTGGCCGGAATTTCTACGTGGAGCGTGAAAGAGTCATCGGTCCGTTGCCATTCGCACGCGATCCGGCCGTAAGGTGAATCGTAATGGCCCTTGACCCAGGCGATTTCTCCCACCGGCCAGGGCTGGATGATGATCTTGTGGAACCCGGGTGCGGCGGGATCGCGCCGGATGCCCAAGAGTTCCTGGTGGAACCACTCCTGCAGGTGACCCAGCATGCAGTGATTGTGCGAGACCACCTTGCGGCCGTCCCAGGCTTCGGTGAGGCTGGTCGCGCCCTGTTGGATCTGGCAGCCGTACCCCGGCTCGTCCGTGCGGTGGGTCAATTGGTAAACCAAATCGCTGCGGCCATTATCGGCCAACGCGCGCAGCAGAAACCGGAAGCCCACATCCCCCGAAGTCAAGTAATCCCGTTGCTTCACCTCTAGAACGAGGTTTTCCAGCACCGCGCCGAACCGCTCTCCATCCACCAGTCCCCACACCAAGGGAATGGCGTTGGCGGTCTGACTGCCGGTGGCGTACTGATTGGTATCCGGATGGAACAAGTGCTTGTTGAACGATTGGCGGATCACCTCGGCCAGCCGGGCGTATTTCGCCGTGTCCTCTTCCTTCCCTAACAACTGGGCGGCGTCGCGCAATATCGCCGTGTCGTAATAGTACATGGCGGTGGCGGTCAATGATTTGGGCGTCAGGCGCGATTCGCCCACCTCGCCACCGCGTGTGTAATCGAACCAATCGCCCAGGCCATGGCTGACGATGTGATCCTCGGCGCGGCTGGCCAGGTACGCCACGTAGCGCTTCATCGTGTCGTAACTATCCCGCAAGGGCCGTTCGTCGCCGAACCATTGATACACGTACCAGGGCAGGATCACCGCCGCGCTGCCCCATTCCGGCGAATCGCGGAATCCGGCGCTGAAGACGGTGTATTCGGGGGCGATGTCGGGGACCAGGCCGTTGGGCAACTGCGAATCGCGGGTATCCCGGATGACCTTGGTGTAGAAGAGCGGGACATCGTAATTGAACAGGATCGACGGGGCCATCAGGTGCGCGACTTCCAGCCAGCCCAGTTTTTCGCGGTGCGGGCAGTCGGTCAGTACGCTTTGCAGATTGCTGCCCACCGACCAGTCGATGAGCTCGTGGATCTGATTGTATAACTCGTCCGAACAGGCGAAATCCCCCGCCCGGTCCGCCGCGTGGCGCGTGAAGAGGCCTAGGATCCGCTGCAATTTGGGGGGATTCTCCGCCGGACCGCATTCAATCTGGAGATACCGGAATCCATAATACGTGAAGCGCGGATGCCAGGTCTCAACGCCCTCTCCCTTCAACGTGTAGGTATAGTAGTGCGGGCCGCCGGACGCCGATTGATCGGCCAGCCCTTCATCGGTAATCAATTCGGCCGGAGTGATCCGGATCCACGAATCCCTTGGGCCTTGGACCTGAATCCAGGGGATGCCGGAAAAATTCTGACCCAAGTCATACACTGTGATTCCCGGGCGGGGAGTGGTCATGCGGACCGGCTCCAGTTGCTGAATTACCCGGATAGGCGGAGCCATCTGCGAGACCAAGCCTCCACCGGGGCCTTCGCACACCTGAGCGGGACTCCACGAGGCGTCCGCAAAGCCGGGCGCGTCCCACCCCGGCTGCTCCAACCGCGCGTCGTAATCCTCTCCGCCGTAGATGCACGAGAAGACAATCGGCCCCGTGTGGCAGCACCATGATTCATCCGAAACGATTTCGGTGACTTGGCCATCGGTGTATTCAATCCTCAGTTTCAGGATGAATTTGGGCGGCCCGAACGAGCCGGTGAATTTGACATACCGCCCGCCCGTGACATTGTACATGCCATTGCCCAGCATCACTCCCAAGGCGTTCTCGCCCGCCCGCAGTTGCGTGGTGACGTCGTAGGTGGAATAAAGGCAGGTCTTGCGGTAATTTGTCCAGCCGGGATCGAACAGGGCATCGCCCACTTTTTCGCCGTTCAAACGCAGTTCGTAGAAACCCAATCCGCAGACGTACACCCGGGCCTGCTTGATTTCTTTATCGATGGAAAATCCCCGCCGGAAGATGGGCAGGGACGCGGGCTGATCGGGATTGGTCTCGGATTGGGGAAAACAAAGCCAGCGGGCGTTCCATTCGTCGTCCTGCAGGATTCCCATGGACCACGCGGCCGGTTCGCTCCAGGGGGATGACTGGCCGTTCGCGTCCCAGACCCGCACTTTCCAGAAACAGTTTTGGTAGGAAGCCAAGGGTTTCCCCGCGTATTCCACCTGGATGGAGCGGTCCGACGTCACTTGGCCCGAATCCCACAAATCGCCCAGGTTTTTGTCCAGATTTTCATGGGAGCTGGCTACCAGCACCTGATAGGCAGTTTGGCGCTGGTTGCGCTGGCTGGACTCTAAAATCCAACTCACGCGGGGCCGCACCACATCCACGGCCAGCGGATGGTGTTGGTACTCACAGCGCAATTCGCGAATCCTGAGGCTCCCATCCGCCCCGGCCGCCGGGAAAGCCATGAAGGTTGTCAACGCGCCAAAGACAAAAAGGCTATAGATTTTCATTTGGATCTCTCCGCAAAGGTTGGATTTCGATTTGAATGGGTGTTCGATTTCCTTCATTCGAGCGCTAAATAATTCCCCCATCCTACGACGAGGGTGGAAACCAGGAGGATGCCGATGCCCGTCCAGACCCAGGTGTGCGTTCTCGGGCTGACGCCCTTCCACTCATGAAACAGCCAGCCCCAGATGTTGGAGAAGATGATGATGAACGCCATGTGGATTGTCCAACTGGAAAAATCGTACTGGCCCATCTTCGTGGTTCCCATGCCGTAAAACATGAATTGCAGGTACCACGTCGTGCCGGCCAGGGCGGAGAGGAGGTAATTCATGAGGACCGGCGAGCCCGCGGCGTTCCAATAATCGCCCCACGAGCGGTTGCGGACATTGAGCACCACGCACCAGATAAAATTGGTCGTGAATCCGCCGGCCAGGATGATGACAAACACCGGGGTGTTCTGCCACAACGGTGGCGTTCCCAGTTCGACGGCCCGTCCGGCGATGGGCTTGCCCGCCGCGATGCCGAAGGCCATGCAGGCGCTCATCACGCCCGCGAAGAGCGCCACCCAAATCCCCTTTATCAGGTCGAACTCCTGGATCGTGGCCTGCTTGTCCCGCGCGGGCAATTCTTGTTCTTTCCGGATTCCCGCCACGCCGCAGAATGCGATGCCCAACAGGCACACCGCCACGCCCGCCAGGGTCACAAGCCCGGATCGCGTTCCCGCCAGTTCCAGAATCCGGCCTTGAAATAGGGGCGGGATGATCGTCCCAAACGCCGCGCAGAATCCCAGCGCCAGCGCGTAACCCAGCGACATCCCCAAGTAGCGCATCGACAAGCCAAAGGTCAAGCCGCCGATACCCCAGAGAATCCCGAAAAAGTAACTCCAGCCGAGAGTGGATTTCGGGGCTTCCGCCAGGATTTGGACCACCGCCGGGGCGGTGAGCCACGCGAGAATCCAGGGGGCAATGATCCAGCTGAAAAATCCACCCGCCAGCCAGTAACTCTCCCATGACCACTGTTTTACGCTTTTATATGGAATATAAAAACTCGCCGCTGCCAGGCCGCCCAACGCGTGCAGAAATACTCCCAGGAATGGATTCGCCACGGTGATGTTTCTTTCTCCTGTGGGATTGGTCCAACCAGTGTTCGTCCCTCAGTGTCTCATGAGTCCGGGAAATCAATCTACCCCCACTTTTGGGATTTCACCGAAACAAGAATTATCACTTGCTCCGAAAGCTTCTGGGCATTCCCTCCTCGATGATCCGCGCCAGCGCTTTGCCGATGAGAATATGCCCCACCGGATCGAGGTGGCATTCGTCCATGAAGCGTCCCCGGAAGAAATTCTCCTGGTCGGTGACCTTCCCATCCTGCCGGGGAATGTATTCCGAGTCGTCGGCCAATCGCCATTCGTTCTCTTCCATTTTGTCAAGGTACGAATCGATTGCTGGTTCGCTGATATACTCGTTGATCCGGCGGATGGCTTCCCGGCTTTCGAGGAGGGGAACCTGGAACTGCTGGGCGATTTCCCGGTAAATAGTCCGATACGGTGCCTCGCGATGCAAGACCGCCTCGCCATGCAGGGATCCCAATGGTTTGTGCGCCGTGAAATATTTCCTCGCCTTCGCTTCATACCCCATCGCCTGATAACACCTCCCCATCAGGAAATGACAAAACGCCAGCGCCGCGACGTGCAGGTTCGGCTCAGCCTTCTCCAGCAACTCGAGCGCTTGCACTATTTGCTGTTCTTCATACAACCGCGCGGCTTCCTCGACCAGCCCGAAGACGCTGGGATTCTGCTCGATCATCAATAACACCAGAAAGACGCGATGCTCCTGGCAAATCGTGACCACCCTCCGCAGTTCCTCACGAAACACGGCGGGGGACACCCGGATGGGAACCTGGTCCAGGGGAGGCGGATTTTCCCGGATGTGGCGCAGCCTCCGGATTCCCAGTTCCGTGGACGCGGCATACAGGATGGGGCTCCATTGCAATAGTTCCACGCAATTCCGCAGAAACGCGATCCGGCGGAACGAAGCCTCGGAATCGGGCGGAGTCAGCAGCAGATAGCGGCGGTCGTTATATCCCGCGGAGAAGACCACCACGTCTGGTTTCCAGGCCAACATCGGCTCCAGCTTGGCCCGGCACTGCACCGCGGAATAGCCGTGCGTCCCCGCGTTGATGACTTCGGCGTCCACTCCCCGCCCACGCAATTCCGATTGCAACACCTGGCAAAAAGTGTATTCATCCGGAACATTGAATCCATACGTGCGCGAATCACCGATGGCCACGATCCGGCAGGCATGCTCCGGCTCAAAGGAGTATTCGTCCGGCCCCCGGAAGCCGTTGGAATTGATCCGCACATTATGCCCGTACGTGGGCCCCCGGAAATTCGGTTTCAATTTCCACAGCGTCCGCGCGTCCCACAAAAACGCCCGGAAATTGGCATCGGTCTCCTTGTGATACACCCATCCCGCCACGCCTTCGAGAGCCAAATAGAGGAGGCCTAGAATCAATACGGCAGCCCATTTTTTCTGGCGGGGGGTTTGGGGCAGAAAGGTCATGGTTGGTTCTCTGTTTCCGATGTTTTGTTTTGTGTTCCGGTAAGTAAAACCAGTCTAATCCCCCCTCTTCGGCATGAAAAGGAAACGTTCCATCCGCCAGCCGTGTGTAAAAAATCAACGGGCCGTGGCATCATCCTTGCGTGGGATTCCCGTTTTCCTATAATCTCAAACACCTTGATATGTTTTGACATCTCTCTAGGATGGACACATGCGATTATCCGTGATCATGCCCGTTTATAACGAAAAGGACACCATCCGGGAAATCATCGCCAAGGTGATGAGTGAAGAAACCGACAAGGAACTGATCATCGTGGACGATTGCTCCACCGACGGGACCACGGAGATTCTTAAAACCATCCAGGATGAGCGGATCAAAATTTTCTATCATGATGTCAACCAGGGCAAAGGGGCGGCCATCCGCACGGCGGTCGAACATGTCACCGGGGACATTGTCATCATCCAGGACGCGGATTTGGAATACAATCCCAGCGAGTACACCCGCATCATTAAACCGATCCTCGCGGACAAAGCTGACGTGGTGTACGGTTCGCGGTTCAAAGGCCCGGAACAACGGGTTTTGTTCTTCTGGCATTATTTGGCCAACATGTTCCTTACCCTGGTCTCCAACATGCTGACCAACTTGAACTTGTCCGACATGGAAACTTGCTACAAGGCTTTCCGCGCCTCGGTGATCAAGAAAATTAAGATCGAATCCAACCGCTTCGGCGTCGAGCCGGAGTTGACCGCGAAAATTGCCAAGATGAATTGCCGGGTTTACGAGGTGCCCATCTCCTACTACGGGCGCGATTATACCGAGGGGAAAAAAATCACCTGGAAAGACGGATTTTCTGCTATCTGGAGCATCATTAAATACAACTTGTTCCGGTAAGCCGCTCCGGTCCCTAGACAAAAATCCATGTCCAAGCGTTTTGGGCTTCTGCTGATTGTGGCGTTGGGATTACGCCTGGCCTGGCTGGCCTATGTACACCAGGAAGGAGGCAGCCTGTATCCCTACTGGGATGGCGACGGGTATCTGAAAGCCGCGGACCTCTTCCATTACGGCCATTTTCTGGACGAGGAGCAAATCGAGCGCATGCCGCTCTATCCCGCGCTGGTGGCGTTCTTCCGGCGGATTCCCTTGCCGGAGATGTACCTGATGGGGGGCTGGCATGCGTGGCTGGATTTAATCATCCTCGCCTGTGTGTATCTGTTTATCCGCCAATTCCACGGTGAACAGGCGGCGCTTTTCGCCGGACTAGCCTACGCGGTCTATCCGCTGGCTCTCTACCGCCTGCCCCTCATGAACACCGAAATTATCCAGGGCGCGGCGCTCGGTTTTTGGCTGCTGGGCGCGGCGCGGGTGATGGAATCGGACCAACTCCGCGACGCCGGGATTCTCGGTCTGCTCTCGATTCTCCTGGCTTTTATCAGCCCCGCCACCCAATTGCTGCCTCTGCTATTGGGGCTGACTTTCTTCCTCCGGCGGCCTTTCGCAAAAGCCGGTCCGTTGTTCGCGGCGTTGATGATTCCCGTGGCGCTCACCGCCCTGGCTTGGGGCGCGCGCAACGCCGTGGTTTCGGGCCGTTTCTTCTTATTCGACACGCGCGGCGGCAAAGAGTTCTGGCTGGGCAATAACCAAGCGGTGGACGGCCGCTGGGAAGGCGAATGCCGCCCCTTGTGGGAAAAACAATGGCAAGCGCACCGGCAACGGGTGAAAGACCAGGGAGGAGACGAGATCGACATCAACCAGTTTTTCTACCGCGAAGGTCTGCGGGAAATCCGCGCGAATCCCAGGGGAGCGGGAATCCTCTTCGTCAAGAAGTTCTTTCGCTTCTGGTTCGTCCCAGCTTCCGAACGGCATATCGCCGCCACTACGGCCATTCAGTCGGTTTATCTGCTCCTGGCGGTGTTCGGGCTATGGAAGGCGGGGATCCGGAACCGGGGAACCGCGTTGCCGCTCTTCGTGATAATCTATTACTGTGCCATTTATACATTGTCCTATGCGTGCCTGCGTTTCAGCCATCCCATCATGCCCTGGGTGTGCGGATTGGGCGGCGTGGGGTTGGCGCGGTTGGGAAGAAACATGCGGGAGCCGGATCATGAGTGAACAAAACCGGATTCATGCCTTGGTCAGCGGACGTGTGCAAGGGGTTGGATTCCGCTATTTCACTCAGCGGGTGGCGCAATCCATGAACCTGGTAGGCGAAGTGCGCAACACCCGCGACGGCCGGGTGGAGATCATCGCCGAAGGCGATCCCCAGACCCTCAAGAAATTCCTGCGCCGGATCGAGGAAGGCCCCTCGCTGTCCCATGTCTCCGCGGTGGATGTGGAATGGATGCCCGCCACCGGGCGGTATGACTCGTTCGAGGTGACGTTTTGATCATTGGCGTTGATTGGGGCACCATGGAATCTAACGTTTTTCTTGCGCCACCGCCGCAATTAAACGAGCGCAGGTAAACTAGCGCAGGGCTTCAGAGAAAAATAGCGGCCGACGGGAAAATTCCCTCTCCTCCTGGGAGAGGATTAAGGTGAGGGAATGCCTTTCCGCCGGGCTTTCACCTCACGAATTGCGCATTCGCTCCTGGAAAATGTCCTGGATTCCCGCTTTCGCGGAAAAGACATCAAAGAAAGAATATTGAGCAGTTATGCTCACTACATTATTAAAGAGAGACTCCGCATGAAAATCCAAACCGAACGCGTCCGCGTGTCTACCCGCGGCAACACGGATATCCATGACCTGACACCCCGCATCACTCAAATTATCCACCAAAGCGGAATGAAGGACGGGCAGGCAACGGTCTTCGCGCCCGGCGCTACGGCCGGTATCAGCGTGGTGGAATACGAACCGGGACTCTTGCAGGATATCCCCGAACTGCTGGAGCGGCTGATCCCTTCCGGCAAGCCGTATCATCATGACCAGACCTGGCACGACGGCAACGGCCATTCGCATCTGCGCGCCACGTTGATCGGCCCCTCGTTGACCATTCCCTTCGAAAACCGGACCTTGACTTTGGGCACCTGGCAGCAGGTCATTCTGCTCGATTTCGACACCCGCCCCCGCCAGCGGGAGATCGTCGTCCAACTGATGGGAGAATGAAAACCATGTCCGCTAAGCCGACTTCCAAATCGACTGCCAAAGCCGCCAAAAACTGGAAAGAAGTTCCCCCCGCGGAACGGATCAAAAAGATTATCCCACTTCTAGCCCGGGAACATGAACCCATCTGCGCCTTGAATTTCAATAACGCCTTTGAATTGCTGATCGCCACCATCCTCTCGGCCCAGTGCACCGACGAGCGCGTCAATCAGGTCACGCCCGTGCTCTTCCAACGCTTCCCCGATGCCCGCTCCCTGGCATCTGCCGCGCCGGAGGATGTGGAGGAGATCGTCCGCCCCACAGGCTTCTTCCGCCAGAAAACCAAAAGCATCTTGGCTGTCAGCCAGGCGCTGGCGGATGAATTCAACGGCGATATCCCCCGGGATATTGAGGAGCTGACCCGCTTGCCAGGCGTGGGCCGCAAAACCGCCAACGTGGTGCTGGGCACCGCCTACGGCATCCCCGCCATCATGGTGGATACCCACGTCAAGCGCGTGGCCGCCCGGCTGGATTTATCCAAACAGAAGGATCCGGACAAGATCGAACAGGATTTGATTGCGCTCGTCCCCGCCGCCGAACGCACCGCCTTTTCGCACCGCATGATTTGGCACGGCCGCAAGGTCTGCCAGGCGCGCAAGCCCCGTTGCGAGGCCTGTGTTCTCGCTCCCTATTGCCCGTCGGAAGGAATCGTATGAGAAGATTGCTGATCCCATGAACCAAGGCTGGGTATTCTCTCCGGCTCAATCCCACGAATTTTCCAAGGCTAATTCCCAGGTATCATTGAACCGTACTAATTTACCCGCATCCCGGCTGTTTCCCCCAAACCAAACCATCGTATTCCGGCGCTCGTCATATGCCATAGAAATCAATTGCCGCTGTACGGGCGGAGTCCTCTTCAAGCAAGTCCAGCGGCGTCCATCCCATTCCCAGGTGTCGCCTAGGCTACGATTGGGATCTAGATCCACTATATCCGTGCCTCCTCCAAATAAAATCATCCGGCCGCTTTTCCGGTCATAGGCCATGCTGCCCCACATGCGCGGCTCGGGACCCGTCTCCGCCACTTTCGAAAACACGCTGCCATCCCATTCCCACGTGTCCCCAAATATGCGGGTACCGTCCGTTCCGCCGAACAGCACCGTTTTCTGGCGGCGCGAGTCATAGGCGGTATACATGAGGCTTCGCGGCAAAGGCGATTCTTGAACTTGTACGTGTTGCCATTGGTTGCCGTCCCATTCCCACAAATCCGCCGTCGATTTCAAATCCTGATCAAATCCGCCGAACAGAACCACTTTTCCCCGGGCTTCGTCGTACGCCAGACCGTAACCACACCGGTTTCCAGGACCTTTCGCGCTCCGTTTCGTCCATGTTTTTCCGTCGTATTCCCACGTATCGCCATAGCCTCTCCATTGAATGACATCCCCGCCCCCGTACATCACGATTTTCTTGCGGGCGGAATCATAAACCATGGACATCAAAAACCGTTCTTCCGGCCGGTCCGCGCGGGGGATCGGCACTTCATGCCAGGCCATCCCATCCCATTCCCAAGTTTCATTCAGCATGTAACGGAAATTGCCGTTAAAACCTCCGAACATTACGATCTTTCCCCGGTCCGGGTCATACACCATGGCATATCCCTGCCGCTGCACGGGACTTTCCGGCGTCTCGATCCGTGTCCATTGATTTCCGGACATGTTGGCGATGGTCCCGCTGATCGGCAGCAACACGGCGGCGAAGGCGGACAGGAGGGCGCGGGATTTCCAAGTACAACCACGCTCCAGTACGCGCCCAGTATCCAAAATGCGTAGAATGCGTTTCTTGATGATACCCTTTCTCGGGGACAGACCCATGGAATAAGAAAGGAAGGCTGGCCAGGTTTCGGTCTGCGCGGCGACCAGTAAGAGTCCCTCGCCGCACTCCTTCCGGGATGCGCCGGAAACCACGATCGCCGCGTCATCGCAGGCATACTCCCGCAGCCGGTCGACCGTCCGGTTGACCACGCCACCACCGGATTGAAGAAGAAGGCGATCTGAAATAGGCTTTGGATCAGCCGGACCCAAATGTCCCCCCGGCGGATGTGCGCCAATTCGTGCAACAGAATCCATTGGCGCTGTGTTCGGGTGAACGACTTCTCAAAATCCTGCGGGAGGATGATCCGGGGACGCGTCAGCCCCCATACCACCGGAGAGCCAAGCCATCCTGCCGTGAGCCAAACCACAGGACGGCGCAACCCGCTGCGGCGCGCCAACTCATCCAATTCCGTCCGCAGCGCCTTTTTCTTGACCGGCTGCGTATGATGGAGACCGTGGCCAACCGACCATTGATGCTTCGCAAACCGTAATAACAACAGGAGGACTAAAACAGCCCAGACTGCCATCAACCAAAACGTTTTGGACAAAGCCGGCAGCCTAGGCTTATCCATGGAGGGGAGGGAGACGGGATTGTTATCGCCGGCCGGAGATTTTTTCCCGCCTCCCGAAAACAGGCCGGAGCCCCACCCGATCCCGTTATCACCCAGAACCGCAGGGATTTCAAACGAGGCGGGAACCCAAGAGTGAATCAGGCCGGGTAATGAGACAAAACCCGGGAAAATCAGCTTCACGAATACCAGCAAGAAAAGAACATACCCGGCTTGGACGGACAAGCGCTTGCGCCCTGCCATCCATAGCATCCCTGCGATCCCCAATCCCACAGCGGAATCGATCGTACTATTCCACATGTACGTTCCCCACCATTCCGCCCACGCGTTCAATCGCTCAGGGACCAGCATGATGCTTTTATCCTTGGCTGGAAAGACTACCTTTTTCGTATTGATCGAGCAGGGAACGCAGCTCCTGGAGATCTTGTTCGGATAAGTCGCTTTTTTGGACCATGTAGGCCAGCAAGGGACCCGCCTGGCCCCCCAGGGCTTTGTCCAGCAAATCGTCGGCTACTTGAAAGAGGGATTGCGCCAAGGTCTTTTTAGGGCGATAAAGATACGAATTCCCAATGAGGGTGGCCCTCAGGAATCCTTTGTTCACCAACCGGTTCAGGTGGGTGCGGACGGTGTTGGGCGCCCACCCGTACAGCTCGCCGGCCAGAAGATAAACATCCCGGGCGGAACATGCTTTCTTG